>OJKM01000217.1_pt1 | contig 10862 bp, 5 predicted proteins | sample 1596631 | NCBI WGS metagenome assembly OJKM01 (sample SAMEA3904683, study PRJEB24821) | metagenome | biome: Builtin; feature: hospital; material: surface | place: USA | collected 2013-06-06 | reverse complement strand
GTCGTCGGCAGCGTCAGATGTGTATAAGAGACAGCCTCAGGGCTCCTCGGATAACCACTATTTGATGCCCTTGTAGTATCCATTCAGCCTTGAGTTTACCACATAAAAGCGGCCGTTATATATAAGTAAGGAAAAGAATGCCAGACAGCTCTAAACGGTTAGTACGTAACGTAAAAGGCCCGTCTAGTGCCGCTGTGCTTTGTGGCATGAGAAATAGTAAAGCCAGCCGATCTGTGGATCCGATATACTTTACTTCAAATTGGCTTTAAAGAACGCGGATGGTCGGTAGGTAGCCATGATTCTTCTGCCGTGTTGGCTGTGCTCCAGTTTTCGATCTTGCACCCCGTAATTCGCGCTCCTGCGGCCTACGAGAGTATCACAACTCTCTAACCTGTAGTAGCCACCGAATAAGGGTACAGCAGGGCTGTGACCCGAGGAGATATTTAGATATTGTGTGCAAAGCGTCATTTCTCCACGTATCAGGATATGCGGCCGTGTTAAGGCTGTTGTCCCATCACAATCACGGTTGCGGGAGATGAACTCAAGTATGAAAACAATACTTGGGCGTTCCAGAATATGTGAGTTCCCGTTCTGAAATGCTCAGAAGTATAAATGCCTTAATTCAAGGTTTATAAAGAAAGAAAATATAATAAACTGTAGTATTAGTAAGCAGACTGCCTTGGCGGCTGTGCCATCAAGCTGATATCTCTTCGACCAGAGGATGGCTGTGTAGATGGAAAGGCAGACGTCAAACATTTGTCTCCATTTACCAAAGGGCCTCATTTATCCGACGTGACACGTAAAAAGTGATTCATGAAGCTGATTTATCGACGCTGTTATCTGTCCAGGCCCACGCTGGAGGCAAGTTATTATGATACTACTTACATCAGAGTTGAAGCAGTTAGCGGAAATCATGGTAGTAAGTCTCTGGCAAAACTCCACTCAGGTTTATACAGAGTACTCTGTATGTGATCTCCCAATACTTTGGTAGGCCATCTCAGGCAACTTTCGCTCTGTAAATGCGACGCGATAAAGCGTGGCAGCTAGAGGAACCACAAACCATCCATGGCGTGATCGTAGCAGGGACATAATAGGGTCTTATAAAACGGAGGTACCATGGAAGCAAGTTAAGTAGCAAAATATCTTAATTGCTTTCGGTGCTACCTCACGTCATAATCTTCATGGAGGACTCCAGGTCATAGATCCGGTGCCAGGTCCCTCGTAGAAGAAGCCACCTCCCAGTTTCCCTCCATGGAATCTTGACTTTCCTGCTTATGAGAAAGTCAGACCATTACCAAAAGTAACCCTGATTTTATCCGTCTGGTTACGATAGGTTTTTCACCTGTATGTTGACATGCTTGTCGTATTGAGGTCATCTGCGCTGGTCATGTCAACCGTTAAATATAACAGTCTGGAAGACACCGCCGGCATCGATCGTCAGAGGCGGGAACTTGTGAAAATAATCCATCACGAGGAGGATATATAGCTGCCAGGAGCCTGATCAACTGTCGGTCGTTTCTCTCATCTCCTAATGATGTCTTTTTTCTTTCTCGACGTCTGGCCGTTTCTTATATTCTTTTCCTCTCCTTCTTTTAACGGCCTTCGCTTTTCATCAGCTTACTCATCCATGACTAAGCTATTATCGGATCAATATTTGTCCCTGGTCCCGTGACCGCCGCCCGCCCAAGCTAAGCGCGAAAGTCGAAATTCAGCGACGGCAAACGAAGCCGAAGACGAGGAGAAAAGCGACAAGGAGGATCTCAGCTTGAGGAGTGCGGCTGGATAGGTCTCTAAGGCGTCCGCTGGTCTTCTATGCTTTGCGCTGTCCCGCTCCCACCACTCCGGACCAGCAAGACCTGTCATGCAGTGGCCTGAGTGAAGCGCACCACATCGCTTTCGTCCTAGATCATGGCGGAGGATAACCCGGAACTCCAAGCGGCGCTGCGACAGCTTGACGCTGAACTGGAGGTATGACAGTTCTTTTCTATCTTTCGCTGTCTTGTGGCCGTGGGTTACTGACTGAACGTGTCGTATAGGATGGCGATATTACGGAGAAGGGGTAAGTGCCATAGCTCTCAGCTTATCAAGGCTGTCATAGCCCGATAGCTCCGCGGCGGGGGTTCGATAACCACGGCCATACATATGTTAACCGGAACCACTCGTGGCGTTCACTACGAGTGCCGGAAGCCTTGTATCATGACGATTGACCTCTGATATAGGTACCAGAAGCGCCGCGCACTCCTTCTATCGCAGTATATGCCGCAGCCTGCCGCCAGCCAGCCGGAAAACCCACCCCTGCATAGACCATTAAGCTTTGAGCAGATACCGCGCGGCTCTGAGACTATCAATGTCTCGTCTGGAGAACGCCCGACTGGTTCTGGAGCTCATGCACCGCTTCCTCTAAACGTTTCTCCGCCGAGCACCCGGCAGCAGCCAGAGCACCACATACCTTCGCATCTACTCGGGCCTTCTAGTGGCGAACATACAACGGGAGCAGACCCTAATTATGGCCCCTATCAGGGTAGCCAGCTTTCGAGGATTCAAGAACAGGAACTCGGCTTCTCCCTTGCACCTTCTGCACCACCACCTACAGCTCCCATTGGTGCTACTGGGAACCGAAACCAGTCAGTGGGTTCGTATGACTCGCTTTTCCTCCCAAGAGGCCCTACGGATAGCTATGAAGCTTCCCGGACGGGGACGCTGATAAGCCAGAATTATGCATTCAACCCGAACCAGCAGCCTGAGATCGAGCCGCCAACACGACACTCAACCATCGATTCGCAGCAAGCCTACTTCTCTGACTTTGCCGGCCACCAGCAAGAGCCCAGGAGAGATAGTTATGGACAGAACCTTCAAAGATATTCTCAAATGGAACCATTCTCTCCAACTGCGAACATACCTCCTGCTCCAATGCCACTGTCAGCCATGCCTGGCGGAGCTGCCGTCAACCATCTTCTTCCTCTCGAGCCCCGAGATATCCCATTTGATGTTCAAGACCCTCATAATCCCAATCTGCCAATGTCAAGCTTCGATAATATCCCAACTGTTCTCAGACATCGTGCCCGCATGCTGCCAAAACAGCCGGCGTATTGGGTTCTTGATCAGCGTGGCAAGGAAATTGCATCAATTACTTGGGAGAAACTAGGTAGTCGAGCAGAAAAGGTCGCTCAAGTTATAAGAGACAAAAGCAATCTATACAGAGGAGATAGGGTTGCCCTGGTCTATAGGGACAGTGAGCTCATCGAGTTCGCCGTGGCGCTAATGGGATGCTTTATTGCCGGCGTTGTCGCGGTCCCCATCAATAATCTGGAAGACTATGCGAGCCTAAACGTTATCCTTACCTCGACGCAAGCTCATCTCGCTTTGACGACAGAGAATAACCTGAAGACATTCCAGAGAGATATCACTACCCAAAAACTCAACTGGCCAAGAGGTGTAGAGTGGTGGAAGACAAATGAGTTTGGCAGCTATCATCCGAAGAAGAAAGATGATATTCCAGCACTCGTCGTCCCTGACCTGGCCTACATTGAGTTCTCTCGTGCTCCTACCGGTGACCTCAGAGGCGTTGTCCTGAGCCACCGGACAATCATGCATCAAATGGCCTCATTCAGTGCAGTCATTGCATCTGTCCCACCTTCCCCTGACCGCCCAAAATCTCCTGCTGAAATCTTGATGACCTATCTTGATCCTAGACAGGGAATCGGCATGATTCTGGGAGTGCTTCTAACTGTATACGGAGGACATACCACCGTATGGTTAGAGTCTCACGCTGTTGAAACTCCTGGTCTATACGCCAGTTTGATCACCAAATTTAGAGCTACTCTTTTGGCTGCAGATTATACTGGATTGAAACGTGCTGTGTACAACTATCAACAAGACCCCATGACGACGAGAAATTTCAAGAAAAACGTTGAACCGAACTTCTCCAGCTTGAAACTCTGTCTTATAGATGCATTGTCGGTTGATTGTGAGTTCCACGAAATCTTGGCTGATAGATGGTTACGCCCCTTACGAAACCCTCGAGCCCGGGAACTGGTAGCTGCTATGCTGTGTTTACCAGAGCATGGCGGAATGGTGATATCTATTCGGGACTGGCTTGGAGGCGAAGAGCGAATGGGCTGCCCCCTGACGCATGAAATGCACCCCGTAGAGGAAGACAAGGATAGTAAGACTGAAGAAAAGGAAAAAACTGACGAACCAAAATCTACTTTTGGAAGCAGCCTGATTGGTGGAGCTCCTACTGCTTCCCCAAAAACAGAAACCCCAAGGAACGAGCTGAGCGAGGTATTACTGGACAAAGAAGCATTGAAGAACAATGATGTTGTGGTACTCGCATTGGGTGAAGAAGCCCGGAAACTCGCAGACACCACTCCAAACTCAGTAAGAGTTGGCGCTTTTGGATACCCCCTTGCTGATGCCACTCTTGCTATCGTCGACCCAGAAACTGGACTTCTTTGCACACCAAATCTTATCGGAGAGATCTGGGTCGATTCCCCATCATTATCTGGAGGATTCTGGGCACTACCGAAACACACTGAAACTATTTTCCATGCTCGCCCCTTTAGGTTCCAAGAGGGCAGTCCTACTCCAGTAATCGTGGAACCAGAGTTCTTACGAACGGGCTTACTCGGGTGTATCATTGAAGGACAGGTTTTCGTTCTTGGTTTATACGAGGATAGATTGCGCCAAAAGGTAGAATGGGTGGAGCATGGAGTTGAAAACACCGAGCATCGTTATTACTTCGTTCAGCACTTGATTCTCAGCATCATGAAAAACGTTCCCAAAATCCACGACTGTTCTGCGTTCGACGTGTTTGTTAATGACGAGCATTTACCTGTTATCCTTTTGGAGTCATATGCTGCCTCTACCGCACCTATTACTTCTGGAGGCCCCCCACGTGTTCTTGATACCTTACTTCTAGACTCTCTTGCTGAGAGATGCATTGAAGTTCTGTATCAGGAGCATCATTTGAGGGTTTACTGTATCATGATCACGGCACCTAATACCCTCCCTCGATCGACTAGAAATGGCCGCCAGGAAATAGGAAATATGTTGTGTCGTAGGGAATTTGACAATGGCACCCTACCCTGTGTCCACGTCAAATTTGGTGTTGAAAGAGCAGTACTCAATCTGCCTATCGGCACCGATCCGGCAGGAGGAATCTGGTCTCCTTTATCATCTGCTGTTCGTCAGGAGGCACTAGCGATGCAAGAAAAGCAATATTCTGGCGTTGATATTAGAGATGTAATAATGGATGACCGGACATCTACCCCCCTAAACAATTTTGCCAGCATTGTTGATCTACTCCAATGGCGAGTCAGCAGGCAAGGAGAGGAGCTTTGCTATTGCTCTATTGATGGCCGTGGCCGTGAAGGCAAAGCTATTACATGGAAGAAATTCGATACCAAAGTCGCGGCTGTGGCAGCATATCTAAAGAATAAAGTCAAGCTTCGACAAGGAGACCATGTGATATTGATGTATACCCACTCTGAAGACTTCGTATATGCTGTTCACGCCTGTCTCTGCCTTGGTTTAGTTATAATACCAATGGCGCCGATTGACCAGAACCGACTGTCTGAGGACGCCCCAGCTTTGCTGCATTTGATTTCGGACTTTCACGTCAAGGTGATACTTGTCAACAGTGACGTAAATGACTTACTCAAACAAAAGGTCGTTGCCCAACATATTAAACAGTCTGCAAATGTTCTCCGGGTCAATGTGCCTCAGACCTATAACACCGCAAAACCACCCAAACAATCTCATGGATGCCGACATCTGGGCTTCACTCTCAGTGAAGCAGTTATTAAGTCCCATTTGCCAGCAATTGTGTGGACTTATTGGACGCCAGATCAAAGAAGGTTGTCAGTACATATTGGCCATGACACAATTATGGGCATGTGTAAGGTCCAGAAAGAGACTTGCCAAATGTCTAGCTCCCGTCCAGTGCTTGGAAGTGTTCGGAGTACTATGGGTCTCGGGTTCATCCATACGTGTCTAATGGGAATCTACGTCGGTAAGTTGTGTCTGTATAAATCCTAGATTTCGTTTTGACATTATTAACGGGCATTATTAGGCGCTCCTACTTACCTTGTATCTCCGGTTGATTTCGCTGCCAACCCGTCATCATTATTCCATACTTTGGCTAGGTATAAGATTAAAGATACATATGCCACTGGTCAAATGTTGAATTATGCAATGGGTAGCATGACCGCAAAGGGGTTCCAACTTCATGAGCTGAAGAACATGATGGTGGCAACTGACTCGAGGCCAAAGGTGGATGTTTGTATGTCTTCTAAATATCCGTTCTCCAAATTACCACAATGCTGACTGTATTGTTTAGACCAGAAAGTTCGACTGCATTTTGCGGCTGTCGGTCTCGATCGAACTGCTATTAACACTATTTATTCACACGTTCTTAACCCGATGATAGCTTCGAGGTCCTACATGTGTATAGAGCCAATTGAACTTTGGCTTGATACACTATATCTCAGACAAGGATACATATACCCTGTTGATCCTGAGACTGCAACCAATGCCCTCCTTGTCCAAGACTCAGGTATGGTTCCTGTAAGCACACAGATTGCCATCGTGAACCCTGAGACCTGCTGTCTGTCTCACGTTGGGGAATATGGAGAGATTTGGGTTCAATCTGAGGCGTGTGCGAAGGCCTTCTATGGATCTATGCAAGAGTTTGATCTAGAGCGGTTCCGAGGACGTATTGTTGATGGAGACCCAGATGCCGTCTATGTTCGTACAGGTGACCTGGGCTTCTTGCATACCGTGACAAGGCCAATTGGGCCAGGCGGACAGCCTGTTGAGATGCAAGTTCTATTTGTTCTTGGTGGTATAGGAGAAACATTCGAAATCAACGGCCTTAACCATTTCCCCGTCGACATCGAGGTTACTATCGAAAATTGCCATAGAAACATTGTCAAGGGCGGAAGGTAAGTGCCACGATTCACTATACGGCAAGTAGACCTTGCAGCAATATTCTAACGAAGGTTCATAGTGCTGTCTTCCAAGCAGGCGGTTTGACGGTCGCCTTGGTAGAAGTTAACCGCAAGGCATACTTGGCCTCCATGGTGCCTGTTATTGTGAACAGTGTACTGAATGAGCACCAAGTAGTTACGGATATTGTGGCTTTTGTCCCTCGTGGTCATTTCCCTCGATCTCGTTTGGGCGAAAAACAACGTGGAAAAATCCTTGCTACTTGGGTTACGCAGAAACTAAGAACAATCGCTCAATTCAACATCCGCGATGGCGGCAGCCACGAGATGAAGGGTGGGGAAGGGCCAGAACGACGCCAATCTTCTAAAGCTGGAAGTATCATGGATTCCAGCATCCTTCAGCCACAAACCCATTCCCCATACCCCGAACCAGAAGACTATGGTCAGATGCAACAGCCACCCGTTACTGGGCCTGCCGAGCATGCTGAACAGTATCCCCTTCCTTCTGAAGGTATTGTGGATTATATTGATCCACCCCCTGTAGGCACAGACAATGCTGAGCACTATCAGGATCCCAGCACGGTGAATCATGATGTGTCACATCATCAGCCTCTTCACGCCGAGGAGCAAACGCTTCCCATCGGAGAAGGTGTAGAAAGGAGGGTTTCACCTGTGGGTAATCCGGATTTTAAACGAGTCCAAAGCCCTGAAGGCTATGCTGGTAATGGTAGTGGTGGCAGCATCAACAGAACGGCTTCTCCAGCCGTTGCTCCTATTGCTGGTGAGGTTCCTCGCCACAACAGCACTTCCCCTCCTCGAAGCGGCCTGCGCCTTCATAATGGAGACGAACCTATTTCCCATCCACATTCAACAGCACCAGACTTCGGGATTTTCGAAAAGACACAATTACTACCTCCCGCCAAGAAAAATGAAGTGCCCACTACGTACACCCTACCTGTGAGAAATAGCAGTATTCAAAAAGATAATTTCCATGGCCCTAATCCCTCTATCGTCGGCCATGGAAATGGGGGTACTCATGACAATACGCAATATGATGACGAAATTTATGATATCATCGAAAATTGGACGGAGGATACAGGTGCTTCTCACCCTCGGCACCAATAATGAATGCTGCTTGGATAGAAGGGACTATGGCAGAAATCCCTTTGCGCTCAGCCATTTTAACGCTCTGACATCCCAGCGCATAATGATATGATGTACGCTATGTAAAATCCAACGAATAATTTATATTTGATTCTTATTAAAATAAACTATTATTATTATTATTTTTAACTACCACTCCACCTCGCAAATGATGAAACTAGTCGGCAATTTATTTGTAAATTGACGAAATTATTGTGCAGCTAGAAGTAAAAGCTAGACCACGGTGATATGCCAACGCCTGAGGGGCAATATTAAATAAGTCTGGCAAAAGAGCCATTTCAGATAAAGAAGGAGAGGCATGCATATAGACCTTTCGTTTCAAGAGAGAGAAAACATTACATTCACAGGTTCTCTGCTGCGGACTCCAAGGCGCTGATATTTACCTTTTTATTTTCTGGTCCATTAGGTGGAAGTGGCATATACCCTTGGAGCTGTTCTAAAGCGTCAATGTCCGCCTGACTAAAATTTTGCGTACGAGTTGGGCGGAATGGAGTGCTTGCTCGAGAGGTAAGGAACTAGACAGACATGATTAGCTTTTCCTACATTTGCATAGGGTGAAGGCGAAAATAGCTTACCGAGCTAGCAGCGCTCAACAAGGCGATTAAACTGGCTTGGACAACATCACGATGGACACCGACACCCCAGACGCTCTGAGAACAGCCTGCAGCAGTACATTCGATGTATGTTGCAGCCTTGACATCTCTAGTACGACCAATAGCGTGCTCAGTATAGTTAACAACGTCAAGGTCGATGCCTAGGGAATTCAAAGCGTGTGCAAGAGCAGATATAGCACCAGTTCCAACGCCAACAATACCATGTTGTATGCCGTCGATTTCGATGATGCCGGTGAAACGCCTCTTCAAGTTCTGAGTGTTGACAGCCTTGCCAGGAGCGGGGGGGGCAGGGGACATAGACCGATCCGCAGTGATATTGTAATCTATTAAGTTGAAGCGAGGGTTTGTCTTGAGATGATAAGCCTCTTCGAACAAAGTAACGATCTCGTTGGGTTTCAATTCGCGGTTTAGACGGTCTGCATCCTTTTGTACAATCTTGCTGAATGCAACTTGCAAGCCACGAGGGAGGTCCATTTCCAGACTGCGGAGAATAACCCAAGCAACGCCACCCTTTCCGCTCTGGGAGTTGACGCGGATGATAGCCTCGTAGTCTCGGCCAACATCCTGTGGATCGAGAGGAAGGTATGGCATCTCCCATGGATCGTCGTCTTTGAGGCCAGCGGCGGCACGAGCTTGGAATCCCTTTTTGATAGCATCTTGATGGCTGCCGCTGAATGCACAGAAAACCAGTTTTCCGGCATAAGGCCAGCGTTCGTTGACCGGAATCTTATTGCACTCTTCTACCACCCTAATGATGGAGAGAATGTCAGAGAAGTCAACACCAGGTGAGATGCCCTGCGTATACAGGTTGAGAGCGAGGGTGACAAGGTCAACATTGCCAGTTCTCTCTCCATTTCCAAACAAGGTACCTTCGACACGCTGTGCACCGGCCATCTGGGCCAGCTCTGCTGCAGCAACAGCACATCCACGGTCATTGTGGGGATGTAAGGAAATACAGACTTTCTTTCTTTCGGAGATGTGGGTGGAGAAATATTCAATCAGGTCAGCGTATATATTAGGGGTAGACATCTCCACTGTAGCTGGTAGGTTAAAGATAATGGGAGCCTCTTCACTTGGCCCCCATGCTTCCTTGACGGCCTCACATATTTGCAGAGCAAATTCAGGGTCGGTATCAGAGAAAGTCTCAGGGGAGAATTCAAATCGCCACTCTGTGCCAGCAGTTGCTGGATCATCCTTTGTAATAGATCGAGCGTACTTTGTACACCGTACCGCCATTTCCATACTCTGTTCTTTGGTCATGTTGAAGATGATTCGTCGAAAGCATGAACTTGTGGCAAGGTAAATGTGGAGAATAGCTTTCTTTGCACCTTTAAGGGAGTCGACGGTGCGTCGAATGAACTCCTCACGGCAAGGTGAGAGAACCTGCAGCCAGACATCATCTGGGACAGTTCCAGGAGTTTTGATTAGGTCTTGTGTAAAGTCGAAATCAGTCTGGGAGGCTGATGGAAACGAGACTTCTATCTCCTTATATCCAATGCCCACTAGCATACGAAAGAATCGTAGTTTTTGCTCCCCATTCTATGAGTCAGATGTTAGCAGAGCCACTTGAATTTATAACAATTTTGGAAATATATGCAGCAAGAAATCGAGTAGACACTATATACTCACCATTGGGTCTACCAGACTCTGATTGCCATCTCTAAGATCTGTGGCCAGCCATCGCGGCGGTTTGTCGATCGTCTTGCTTGGCCATTGACGGTTTGGCAGGTCAATCGGCTGGAATTTTTTGTACTTTTTGGAGGGATCCTTGAGCCTGTGCCAAAATGCAAACGAATTAATCACCACCTCACATAGTTGTAGGAATGATGACAAAAAGTCCCTTACATCGGCATTTTTAATAAAGATGCTCAGCTGGGGCCGGGGGGAGCTCAACTTTGGCGGAAAGGTGAGATAAGGTCTTATCAGATGTTGCAGGGGAAGAAGCAATTGGACAGGGAACTAAGTACTTGCAAGGGTCGTGTGTCCCAACAAAAAGATGGTGATACGATATCCAGACAGCACCTCTCGAAGGTCTCAACCTGAAGACAACAAGAAATATAGAAGAAGTTCATTCAAGAAACTAAAAGCTTCAGGTTTTGTCTGCTTTAAGTCTTTTTCTGCCACCGATTATGTAACC
>OJKM01000216.1_pt1 | contig 10873 bp, 7 predicted proteins | sample 1596631 | NCBI WGS metagenome assembly OJKM01 (sample SAMEA3904683, study PRJEB24821) | metagenome | biome: Builtin; feature: hospital; material: surface | place: USA | collected 2013-06-06 | reverse complement strand
TCATGGGCATGGAGTACTTCATCACCCTCTTCACCGGCCTCAAGAAGTCCGACTTCCCGCCCCCGAACGAAGACAAGTTCTCCCTGCCCTCGTGGCAGAAGTCCCTGATCACCTCGATCCTGTCTGCAGGCACCTTCTTCGGCTCCATCGCTGCAGGAGACCTCGCAGACATCATCGGCCGTCGCACCACCATCATCGCCGGCTGCGGCATCTTCATCATCGGCGTCATCCTCCAGACCGCCTCTGCAGGCCTCAACCTGCTCGTCGCCGGCCGTCTGATCGCTGGCATCGGCGTCGGCTTCGTCTCTGCCATCATCGTGCTGTACATGTCTGAGATCGCCCCGCGCAAGGTCAGAGGCGCCATCGTCTCCGGGTACCAGTTCTGCATCACCGTCGGCCTCCTGCTCGCCTCCTGCGTCGACTACGGCACCCAGTCGCGCCAGGACTCGGGCTCCTATCGCATCCCCATCGCCCTGCAGATGCTCTGGGCGCTCATCCTGGCCGGCGGGCTCTTCCTCCTGCCCGAGTCCCCCCGTTATTTCGTCAAGAAGGGCAAGCTCGAGGATGCGCAGACCGTGCTCGCTCGGCTGCGTGGCCAGGACCGCGACTCAGACTACATCCGCGAAGAGCTCGCTGAGATCGTGGCCAACCACGAGTACGAGATGCAGGCTGTCCCCGCGGGCTACTGGGCCTCCTGGATGCACTGCTTCAGCGGCAGCCTGTTCAACCCGGCCAGCAACATCCGCCGTGTCATCCTCGGAACCGCCCTGCAGATGTTCCAGCAGTTCACGGGTATCAACTTCATCTTCTACTTTGGCACCACCTTCTTCCAGGACCTGGGCACCATCGACAACCCCTTCCTGATCGGCCTGATCACTACCTTGGTCAACGTCTGCTCTACCCCCGTCTCGTTCTGGACCATCGAGCGCTTCGGTCGTCGGGCACTGCTTATCTGGGGTGCTATCGGCATGTTCACGTGTGAGTTCATCGTCGCCATCGTGGGCGTCACGGACGGCGAGAACCGCAAGGCCGTGCAGGGCATGATTGCCTTGATCTGTCTGTACATCTTCTTCTTCGCCTCGACCTGGGGTCCCGGCGCCTGGGTCGTCATCGGCGAAATCTACCCGGCTGCCCATCCGTTCCCGAGGTGTCGGTCTCTCTACCGCCTCCAACTGGCTTTGGAACTGCGTAAGTCTTAACTCATCCCCCTCCCCCCTTTTTTTTTTCTCAGTTTGATGCTAACGCAGACTTACAGATCATATCTGTCATCACTCCCTTCTTGGTCGGCACCGACAAGGCCAACCTCGGCGCCAAGGTGTTCTTCATCTGGGGCTCGCTCTGCGTAGGCTGCTTCCTCTACGCCTTCTTCCTCATCCCCGAGACCAAGGGCCTCACCCTCGAGCAGGTCGACAAGATGATGGAGGAGACCACTCCCATCAAGTCCTCCAAGTGGAAGCCTCACACCACCTTTGCCGCTGAGATGGGCCATGTTGCGACCGCCGCTGCTGATGAGAAGAACGCTGTTCTCGATGCTGCTGCCGACTCTGCTGTTTAATTAGAGTCATACAGACTTGGGCCCCATAGTGGACTCTTCTATTCATTTTTACTCCACCTTACTTAATGTCTGCTTACTTATGCTCGGCTGCACCTAGACTTGGGCCTGCAGTCTGCTACGTCCTCTACGAATGAATGCCATTCATATGACCATACATTCTCACATCTATAACCTGTAGAACCGCTCTGTAGAAACCTGTAGCTTAATATATCACTAGTAAGGGATTGCCATGCCGCTCGGCGTTGCGGCTCTCTGATTGGCCCACTGCGGCACGCGACCAACTCCCGCCCGCTTTTCCTTCTCGCCGGCGCATCGCATCTTATCTTCACTTCGCCAACTCTTGGAACCTCATGGCATTAGCCAATATCTATCTACGAGCACCTCGCCAGCCAACTCGCCGTCGCGGCAAAGACCAACCCCAGGCCATGCAGGATGTCCCTACAAAGTAGTATCGACCAGCCACGGACTTGACCGAGCAATACGAACGCTCCACCGCCATCCAACCATTGGCATCCCGTCGCCGGCCACAGCAACCCCAGAATCCGGGGTAGCCAACGAACCAGCATGATCCCAAGACATCAACCTCTCCCTCCCCCTCCCCCCTCACTGCGGCGAGCTTCCATCTCTCGCCATTCTCTTGTCTTCTCCCATCGACACTGATAAATCTGATGGCTGTCTGCGACCCCGGCCGAGGCCCAAGTCGACTCTGCCCGGCTATTCCTGAAGATCTCGCTTCTTCCCTGACACGGCCAAGATGGAACTTGCCATCGACCCTTTGCTTTCAACCGACCCGACCCATTGGCCCGTTCTACGCCCAGCTCTAGCTTAATGTAGACGAGAGAGCATCGACCTGGACCTGGACCTGGACGGCGAGATCTAGCTATGGGTGCTGTCGTGCGTGTGTGCGGGGGTAATTCCGGGCCCCCTTCCAGAGCGTTGAACAAGTCGCGCTTTGTGTACTGATACTGATAGAACGTCCCGAACTATATGCAGATAGTTCCCTATCAGGGGGCGAGAGAGATAAATACCTGGACGGTTCGCCGATCCCCCGGCCTGTGTTTCTTTTTCCCTCTCTCTCTCTCTCTCTCTCTCTCTCTCTCTTTCTTTCAGACGTTTGCATTCAAATATAACCTACTTATCCTGGGATTTTGTTGGAATTGGGCCATTCTTGATGGTTGGTTGGTATTGATCATGCGGACTGATGAAGAAAAGGCCTCGAAGGGCGGCGCCGCGGACCATGTCGATGATTTGAAGCAGGTTACTACCGCTGACGTCGATGATGATGAAGAGTTCTCGCGCCAGGAACAGCGCAAGATCGTCCACCGCATCGATGCGCGGCTGGTTGTCATTTGTGGTGTGGGATACCTCGTCAGCTTGATGGACAGGACGAACACCTCGGTTGCTGCCATTGCTGGGTGCGTACTGCCTAACATACCTACCTACTTGGCCCTAATCTATAGTCTATACTGACAATGCATAGCATGACCAAAGATCTGGGTCTAAAGATAGGATTTAGATACGTTAGGTTGCCCCCTGACAGTGTACAACCATCTTCTAACGTCATAACTAGTCAATTATCGTCCTGCTGTTCTTCGTCACATACATCGTTGCTCAACCAATAGCAACCGTAGCCATCAGGAAAATTGGCCCTAGGATATTCATTTCCTTCATTGTTTTCACATGGGGTGTCATTCTGATAGTACGTACCCCCTGACTTAATACTGCCATTGCTAAAAGAGTATTCTAACATGTATGTTCGGACAGGGGTTTGGCTTTGTCAAGGACTGGCAGCAGATGGCCGGCCTGCGAGCATTGCTAGGTTTCCTCGAAGCTGGATTCTTCCCGGGAACAGTATACCTCCTGTCCACCTGGTACTGCCGACGTGAGTCGTCCTTGGATTATACCCCGCTAAACATTACACAAGTTAACAATGCTATAGATGAGGTCCAGAAGCGTTACTCGGTCTTCTACATCATCGGTGCAGTCGCCGGTTCTCTCTCCGGCATCCTTGCATTCGGCCTCAGCCAGATGGAAGGTCTCCAGGGCATCCGTGGCTGGAGATGGATCTTCATCATAGAGGGAGTGGTAAGCCCATTCTACATCCTATCTTCTCCAACGTCATACCCTAACATGTACAGATATCCATCCTCGTGGCTTTCCTCAGCTACATCTTCCTCATTGATTTCCCGGACCGAGCCTCCGGAGCATGGGGATTCCTAAACGAAAAGGAACTCGCCTTCGTCGTGAGACGAGTCAACCGTGACAGAGGAGACGTGCACGTCGAGCCCTTTACCCTAGGCAGATTCCTCCGTCCAGCCCTCGACCTGAAGATATGGGGTTTCGCCTTGATCTTCTTGTACGTTCTACCCTAACGCATACCCAGCTTTCACTCCCTCCCCTTTCTAACATGTTTTATTTCCAGCTGCTCTACCACTGTAACATACGCCATAGCATACTTCCTGCCCATCATCCTAGTGGACGGACTAGGCTTTGGCGTTGGCGAGTCCCAATGTCTAATTGCGCCTCCCTACGCCTTCGCCGCCATAGTAATGTACACCTCTGCCTACGTCGCGGATAAATACCGTATCCGCGCACCCGTCATTGCATTCAACTCGCTCATTACGCTCATCGGGCTGCCCATGGTGGGATTCGGCAAGGGCAGCGCCCTCCGCTACACCGGGGTGTTCCTCGCAACGGCCGGAGCGAATGCAAATATCCCTTCTGCCATGGCGTATCAGGCCAATAACATCCGTGGCCAGTGGACCAGAGCCCTGGCCAGCGCTACTCTCGTTGGCTTTGGAGGTATCGGGGGCATCGCGGGCAGTCTGGTATTTAGATCCCAGGATGCGCCGGCATATATACCCGGTATCTGGGCTGCAATCACGTAAGTTGATCATTCATCTTCCCTTAACTTTACATAATAACCGTGCTAACACATGTTTGAACGGGTATAGGTCGCAGCTTGTTCTTCTCTTGACTGCAGCGGTGATGAGCTGGTATTTCTGGAGATCCAACAAGAAGGCTGACAGGGGAGAGCTTGTCATCGAGGGGTCGGAGTCTTTCCGTTATACTATTTAATTTAGCGGTAGAAGCGTTAGCGAACGTGAGCGTATTGGATTAGCTCTATTAATGAATTTATTTTATGTCTATACTGTCTGTATTGTTCATCTATTTAGGTCGCTGTCTGTAAACCCTTTCGCGCTAGGCGAGTAAGTGGTTATAAACAACCGAGGCTGAATTTCCCGCTAAAGGCTCGCTTCTATGGTGTAGTGGTAGCACATCGGATTTTGATTCCGACGACGTCAGTTCGATCCTGGCTAGGAGCTATGATTTTTTTTATTTATTTTCACTTTTTTAACTACTTCACCTACCATCTACTAATGTGAAGGTCAATAAGTTTATATCCTGTGAATAGTTTTATGTGTCTCGATAATATCGCAGCTGCTTCGTAATGGCGAACGCGAAGTAGATAACCAGAAGGCCAACCGGCAGCCCGCCAATTGTTGTCTACAGCCTTCGAACCTCAGCATTCAGCCACGCTGACTTGTTACTGGCTCGCCGAGTCTGAACCACAGGTTATACCAACATTGTTTATATTAATGACTACCTTTTGCACACGGTTATCACATGCATATAATTCCATCCAAGTACATAATGATTCGCTCGATACCCTAGAATCAGCAACAATGACACTGGTTATTGAGGCTATGTCTCAGACATCATGAGATATTTACCACATTTTCCAGTACAAGGCCCGACTCGACCCCCTAAGCCCATACAACCGACAACCGTTCCACATCATCCTCGGCCATCCACAGCTTCTACTTTCTTCCAAATGCCTTTGGGAGTAATGCAAAATCCAGGGCCGGCCTCTTCTGGTAAAGTCTCAGAACTCGCCGTGCATCGGTGTTGCTATTCGCTTCCATAGTACAGTAGTATGGAGATCCGCTTGATGATCTGAGTCTGATACCGAAAAGTAGACAATGGTATGGAATATTCGCTGCTACAGTGACGACAGTCGCTGCATCTTTGCTAAGCGTTGCTGTTGTGCCATCCTCTGTTCGACGGAAATAAATAAACTGATTGGTCTTGCGGTGCCGTATAATGTGGGATCCGCGGTCTGGGGGAATGGGCTCAATAAGCCATATATCGGTTGCATTTGGCTTAATTTCAAGGAGTCCATCAAGCGGGCTGATAGTCAAAACGTCGTGATTGTAGTTTTCAAGAATGGTGAAGTTGCCCGTGAGGCAGAGGCAGGTTTGGGCTAAGAAGGCTACCAGGCAGACTGCGGGTAAATTGAAGAGGTGCATGGTGCATACAGGATTCAATTGAATGTGAAAATTGAGCGTGGAGCAGGAGAAGATGTGGAATTTCGAATGTGATTAAGCAAATGGGTAGTAAAAGGCATCCAAACAACTATTTATGTAGAGACCAATTGCTCAACGCCGGATCTTCTTCGACTTTTTCGGCTCCTCCTTTGATTTCTATAAGCGCATGACTTACATACGCTTAGAAATGGAAACTATCGCCAGATGTTGATATCCTACAAAATCCCTAGGCTAGGATAACTGCAGACATAACACATATATTGGCCCCCAGAGAGTTATCAATGCAATATACATTGGTGAGAGTAAGCTTACGCCAAGTATGAGGTGATTAACTAGTTAACTGCAGTTATAACCAGACCGAGACCCTCCCCTTCTTATACAGCCCCTAGCTATGGTCATTAGTCCATTGTATGCAATATAATGTGTGAGAGTAAGCTTACGCCAAGGGCAAGATAGCTAGATAAATAAGTTCTAACTAGGTAGCTAAGTTATGGTAACCTTACTCTATTGATCGGATATCAAATTTACTGGAGGTTCGACATCGATGTTTGACATACAATGTCGCATAGAAGAGGTCTTAGTAGTTGCTCGAGGTTAGCCCCGGAATATTCAAAGTGAGACTACATCTATATTAAGGTAGTTCATGTCCTGCCTTTCGTCTGTGAAGACATACCTAGATATCCTATTCTGGCTTCACTCTCCCAATTCCACAGCGCCTTCGTCTTATATCCAGCAATTACTTCAACACTTCAATCACAAGTTTTGAAAATGCGGTTTGCACTATTGGCGATTGTCATCTCCGCCTTTGTCACCAGCACTTATGCTCAACGTGAATATTACATACGAAACGAACCATCGGGACTCAACGTCACCTGGGACGATGACGATTACATATACATGGAACCTGGTATCAGAAAGTACACTATTTCTGCATGGAACATGTATCCTGTCGCCAGCGATATTAAAAACTGGTTTGCCTTTGGGGCTAGCTATTTCTATCTCCAATTTGACTTTGGCCGTGATGGCGACACCGCCCTGCGTTCGGATGAAGGAAGAATCTTTGAGATTAGAAAAGCCGAGTCCCATTCCTACGTGATCGATGTCCAATCTGTAGACAGTGGGCAACCAACTCTGGCGTGGACGGTTGAAAGAAATTCAACAGACCCTCGGGTATTCTTGAAATTACGGCCGTACATGCGCTTGCCGAGCCAACAATTCACATTCACTCCAAAATGATAGAATGGTATGTTCATCGAGTTTATTGCCGCGTGGACCGTGTTACGACAGCATACCAAATCGGAGTCAAACTTTTGGCTGTCAATGACTATCAACCGTGGTAACATATCCGGGAAGAGAGGGATGGATAACGAACACTTGAAGGGAAGGATGACCGGTCAAACTGTACATAGGTGGCTCCAAGCTGTACATAATTTGTTGCATAGCCAGTGGGATTGTGGGTTACAGCAAGCCTTCAGCCGCCAGCACCCAATGCAAACCCAATGCAACTCTTTTCATGTCCCTCAAAAGGTACTTTAGAAGAGATATCGAAATGCGAACTCACCCTGGCTTTTCTATCTTCGAGCTGTCGGCTATCTTCTCAGCACGGGGCCAGAGCTTTGCACTAGACAGACGCCCCAAGGCCAGATTGGCATCATTTGCACAAGCACTGGCATCATCCTCATCAACCCAATTTGAGCAGAGGATGAACTGGGCTAAAGGGATCCCCACTCACAATACCAAGCCAAGTATTTCAGGGGGTATCTATCATATAAGTGCGATAATAATGTAGTCTCTCGACTCTTCTACCTCCCCACCGGGAGCCGGCTTGACTCCTGCTATGTTGAAAAAGAAATAATTTCAACAGGAGAGTGGACCTTTTCGTACTGCATGTTATCTTCAGCTAGGCCACTAACATTCCACAATTCCGGAGAAGCGGCTCGGTGGCTGCCAGGCGACGAATGTAAGGTACGAGATACGTGCATAACATGCTCGAACCTATCTCGAGTCGGTCTCTGGCAGCCAGAAACATCGTAAAGTGCAACCTCACAGAACAGTATACCCTCGTGGAGGACCATAATCGCCGACATCGTGCATCAGCGCCCCTGATGGATGGCTTCCTGGGAGGACGAGGGGAGGTTATGCCGGTGTTGCTCCCCAAACCGCGCTGGCTAATCCGTTGTGAGAGATACCTAGGTACCTAGGTACCTAGGTAGGTAGGTTGGATTGGAAACCCCCCGGGGCCGGGCCGGCCATCTATGTAGCTTAGGTAATCGCCTGCAACGGAACACAAGTGGTCAAGCATCCAAAGTCCAACCTCCGGCTCCCTCGTCTTGCCGCGCTCTCCCATTCACCAATCCCGTAGTCCGACGAGGTAAGCCTGTCTGTCCTGTCTGTCTGTCGTGTACCCTGGCAGAGAGAGACACGTTTGCCTTGCTGCGTCGCTAACCAACGGGCTAGTTAACTGGGTTGGCAGCGCTGTTGGCTTGCTGTGCTTGCTGTATGCCTCCAAGGTTCCTCACCAGACGGCTTCACATCCCAGCTTCACGCAGGCCTCCCTTATTTCCTACTAGTCCTGCTGCTCTCGTCCGTCCTTCCAGTAGCCAGCCAGTCGCCCTCCCTATACCACCGCCGCTGCTGCTCTTTGGTCAGTTGCCGACTCGTTTCCCTCGTTCATCGATTGCCTGCTTGCAGCTAGGAGCCTCGTTCTATACCACCACGGCAACAGCCACACCCCAATACTCGGAGTCACCGCAGGACAAGTCGAGCTCGACCGTAATGGCGCAGGTCGAGCGTTTGGCTGATAGCCTGGAGAAACCGTCTGTTGACAACCGCACGTATCGAGTCATCAGGTTGCCTAACCAGCTCGAAGCTCTGCTTGTCCATGACCCGGATACAGACAAGGCCAGTGCCTCTGTCAACGTCAACGTAGGGAACTTCTCCGACGACGATGACATGCCTGGCATGGCCCATGCTGTCGAGCATCTGCTCTTCATGGGCACCGAAAAGGTGAGCCCCCTCGCTTCCTGCATGCCTTGATAAATCTACCATTGCTAATAGAGTCCCGTAAATTAGTACCCAAAAGAAAATGACTATAATCAATACCTGGCCGCTCATTCCGGTCACTCAAATGCATACACAGCTGCTACAGAGACAAACTATTTCTTTGAGGTTGCTGCTACCTCCCATCCACGTTCCAAGGCCCCCTCTGCCACGCCGTCCGCTGTGCCGTCTACACCACCATCTCAGGTTCCAACCCCCGGAGGCACCTTGACAGATAAAATGATTCATCTCACCGTCGAGGGGGCTCCAAACAGCGCCAGCTCGTCGATAAGCGATCTGACTCCACCACTATACGGTGCACTTGACCGATTTGCGCAATTCTTTATTGCCCCTCTTTTCCTCCCTTCCACTCTAGACCGTGAGCTCCAGGCTGTCGATTCGGAAAACAAGAAGAACCTGCAGAGTGACCCGTGGCGTATGTTACAGCTAAATAAGTCCCTAGCCAACCCAAAGCACCCTTACAGCCACTTTTCAACCGGAAACCTGAAGACTCTGCGTGATGACCCCCAGGCGCGTGGCCTAGATGTCAGGAATGAATTCATGAAGTTCCATGATAAGCACTATTCGGCAAACCGGATGAAGCTGGTTGTCCTGGGAAGAGAGCCGTTGGATGAATTGGAGGCATGGGTTGCGGAGTTGTTTGCGGATGTCAAGAACAAGGACCTCCCACAGAATCGGTGGGATGATATCGAAGTGTTCGAAAAGGACAACCTGCTCAAGATGGTCTTTGCCAAGCCGGTGATGGACAGCAGAACACTGGATATCTATTTCCCTTACCCTGATGAGGAAGACTTGTATGAGTCCCAGCCTAGCCGGTATATCAGCCACTTGATCGGGCACGAAGGCCCCGGCAGTATCCTGGCCTACATCAAATCCAAGGGATGGGCAACTGAACTCTCTGCTGGTGCAACCCCCCTCTGCCCTGGATCATCTCTATTCAACATTTCCATTCGTTTGACAGAGGATGGACTTCAGCATTACCAAGAGGTCATCAAGATCATCTTCCAGTACATTTCTCTGATTAAGGAGCGAGCACCTGAGCAGTGGATCTTCGATGAGATGAAGAACCTTTCTGAAGTAGACTTCAAATTCAAACAGAAGTCTCCTGCCAGCAAATTTACCAGCAGCCTTAGTAGTGTCATGCAGAAACCATACCCTCGCGAATGGCTCCTGAGCGGTTCGAGCTTGCTGCGCAAATTCGAGCCGGAACTTATCACAAAGGGCCTCTCGTACCTTAGGGCGGACACCTTCAATATCGAGATCGTATCTCAGCACTTCCCTGGAGGCTGGGACAAGAAAGAGAAGTGGTACGGCACCGAATACAAGGTGGAAAAGGTCCCAGAGGACCTCCTATCTGAGATTCGCCGTTCCCTGGAGACATCTATCGGCAGAACGCCAGAACTGCACATGCCCCATAAGAACGAATTTGTCCCAACTAGGCTAGATGTAGAGAAGAAGGAAGTTGACGAACCTGCCAAGCGACCGAGCCTGATTCGAAGAGATGATCAGGTCAGGACATGGTTCAAAAAGGATGATACTTTCTGGGTCCCCAAGGCAGCTCTGGAAATCACTCTACGAACCCCTCTCGTTTACGCGACCCCTGGAAATAATGTGATGGCCAAGCTCTACTGCAGCTTAGTCAGGGATGCCCTGACAGAGTACTCGTATGATGCTGAGCTCGCTGGCCTGGACTATGACTTGTCTCCAAGCGTTTTCGGCTTGGAGGTAGCAATTGTTGGCTACAACGATAAGATGGCAGTCTTGCTTGAGAAGGTCCTTACCATCATGCGCGACCTCGAGATCAAACCGGACCGATTCCGGATTGTCAAGGAGCGTATGGCTCGTGGATATAAGAACGCAGACTACCAACTACCATACTACCAAGTTGGAAGTTTCACGAGATACTTAACTGCAGAGAAAGCTTGGATCA
>OJKM01000215.1_pt1 | contig 10875 bp, 7 predicted proteins | sample 1596631 | NCBI WGS metagenome assembly OJKM01 (sample SAMEA3904683, study PRJEB24821) | metagenome | biome: Builtin; feature: hospital; material: surface | place: USA | collected 2013-06-06 | reverse complement strand
TACGAGATCCTCTCTGGTCTCGTGGGCTCGGAGATGTGTATAAGAGACAGTGGTAATATCTCTCAAATCAACATTCTGGCTGTATCGATGATAGTCTGCTAGATTTATACCCAGGGCAATCTTCCTGCTTACCGGGGATTATGCAATCACTACTCGCAAATTATGAGCAGCGGGCCTGAATTTGTCAGTCATATACCCAGATGGTCGTACAGTACTACAAACAGACTTAACATCGCAGTATTTGCGAGGGATTTCTTTTCAGGTTCAAGCCTGTTAAGTTGGCATTGGAGTACATAACATCTTCTGGCTAAGGAGTCTGATTAAGATGAAGTCTTCTAGCCGACCAACAACCCCCAAGCTCGGCAGATTAAGTAGTTGATCTTGATAAACTTGGTGGACTGCAAGAGTGGTTAGAAATACTCATTTCTATCCGCTGATATGAACAAATATTGATGCGACCACGGTTGGCTTTGACCGTCTTTTCATGAGAGTGACTGCCGTGTCGACGATTGGACAATATCACGCATTGGGTGGAATGCTGCCTGATGTCCATTTTGCTGTGAAGACACAAATGTCTCTCTTGACGTAGAGAGACAACCAGGGTACCAAAACGACTCAGCCATAGGCATAAGTGAGGGTGAAGATATATCTTGGGCAAAAGAGGGTACGAGAGGCTGACATTTGACACAATGGATAGTCTGCCAGACCCCTAGTTGTGCAAGCTAGATCGTGATTGCTCCCGAGCAGATGAAATAGAGCTACACTGTATAAATCTGACTGGTGATATTGCCATCCGAGGACACTATCAAGTAGTTACAGGCAGGCTTTTCATTCAGGGGTAAATAAACATGAGAACAGAAGGTTATAGCAGCCCACACCCTTTGAATGATGCTTAAAACTGATACATCTTTACATATCTATGCCTATTTGCTCTGTAATTGAACCAACACTGCTCTATTTTGTCTACTCGGAGCATATTATCCTACCGCTGTCTGCTCCGTACAGTTGACCGTGCTCTCATTATTACCCCCACGATGAAGCCGCTGGTGTTAGCCCGAAAGTGACAGCCAGCCACCGAAGATGACCCCCAAGTCTGAACTTGACTGGCTCTCCTTGCATTTTAGCCGAAGAAGAAACGAGATGGAGGCTGGCTGGAAGCAAAGGGCCTCCTTGGCGGTCGTCTTGCTTTTTCTACGCTCTTGGAAGTGAAGATAGAATCCTTCTATTTGAACTCCTTCCGTTCTCCAGCCCTGAGAGAGCTAGAATTAGACTGATATATCATTGACTCGTGATGGTGCAACGTTTCAGCCTTCTGCTACACAGACAGGGACAGGGGGAAGTCTGTGTTTAAAGATAAGCGCCATGCAAGGTCTGGGATTGAGCATTTGAACATCAACCATGAGCATCCAAAAGAAAAGAGAGAAAAACGGCAGACAGCCAGAGCAGATTTGCCGCCATAGGCTGAAACACATGATGATCGCTCTAGACGGGACTCCAGACTGTCTGTGCTGGATGAGCCGTCATTTATCTGCGGACGGTTCAGGTTGCTTGATTCGGTCAAAGACAGACCGACAGAGACGGAAGAGATATCAAAAGAAACCACAAAAAAGGGACGAGTAGGGCGTTGGTGGGCTGTTTTGAAAACGTTTTGATAGGTCTCGCCGGGTAGGCTAGCTCGTTAAGAGGCATCTCTTCGAGAGAGAGAGAAAGGCGAAGAGAATACGAGGTGAGAAGCCCGGACGTTTTATTTATAGAAAATGGACAGCAAGCATGGCGATATCTGGGGCTACGAGAATGTACTTCGACCGCCTCTTTCGGGTCTCTCTTTTTGCAAATATGAAAAATATCCAACGTCCATCTCAAGAATGGAGGCTGCAGACATACTAAGATGAAGCTTGCATCCAGCGTCACCCACTCATATGAGAGGAAAGCATTGAAAAGATATATATTACCATGGACATTTACTTCTAGTGCTGTTGACATGGTAACTAACGGTTAGCTAGATGATACGGACAACATCCGGGGGACATCAGATCTCCTACCACTTATGATAGCACCACGGGGTCAAGATTATCAGCCCAACAATACATTACACGATCATTCTGGAGTATGTGCAGACGCCGGTGAATAAGTTAAAAGAATGTGGATATAGAAGCAAAGACCCTCACTCGGTCCAAAGAAGCAAAAAGAGCCCCAGAATTTCCGACTCGAATCTGGCTCAGCCGACTTCGGTTCGAATATCTGGCTCGCGGCCCGTCATGTCGCCCATAAGCTTGTCCTTCACCTTCTTCATCGCAAACGAAGCTTCGTGTTTGACGAAGGCGGCATTACGAGCTGGGCGCCATTGCATCACGCCACGATGCTTTCGCCATTCGCTGCGTCGGTTCTCTTTGTTGCCAATTCGTTCTCTCCTCTCCTCCGTTGTTTCGTGGCTTGATTCTGAGAGGACCCCGTCAGCAAGCGCAGCGTCGGTATTGCCATCGTTTTCGTCGTTCTCGCCATGGCCATCTACCCTACCATCTTCTAGATCATATTCATGAGAAGCCATAGCTCCACCACCGGTGGCCTCAGCTCCAGCTGTTTCTCTTTCTCCGAGGGGTCTATCAACCACTTCAGTGGTAGGGCCGTTGGCGTAGTCCATCATCTGAGGATTATTGTGGCTTTCAGGCATGCCATCTCCGCCCGCCGTCATGGGTACTGGAACGGTTCTATTTGCGGTTACACCTGCATCTGCATTTGTGTTTGCATTTGCATTTGCATTTGCGCTTCCGGCTGTTGTTGGACGAGATTGATTCCTACTCTGGTTCTCGTGTTGGCCTTCAGATGCTGCGCTCCCCTCGATACGAGAGCTGGTGTTTCCTGTCATCGATTGTCGGATAATATCGTCAATTGAGGATAAGTTGCGGTCCTTCGATCTAGGCCTCCGGAGTTTGGCGCTGGCTTGACGGAGGATATCCCGTTCCTGGACAAGGGACTTCTCATGTAACCTCTGCACCGTTGGAGGGACCTCTGAGCGGATCTCTCCCCGTACGCCTTCAGATACACTCGCTTCCCATGTTTCAAAGGCTTCCCTGGAATCATTGTTATTGATGAGCTTCTCATGGGTCAGATGGAAACCAGGGGTGAAACGACAGCTGAACTGGATTCGTCCAACCATCTCAAGGTCTTCCAAACCAGGACTTTTTTTGGCTTCTTCCCAGTTCTCTTCTGTCATGTAGTTCTGAACTAGTCGCGAGGCATTTTTAGCTGTCCAGATAGGTAAGTCGACGGGCGTTTCTTCGTTGTCAACAAGGTTCTGGAGCCACACAATGGCGTAGGCGGTGCCGGAGCTATGTTGAACTTCGAATATTATGGCAGACCGATAGCGATGTTTGGTGGGCAATATGACTTCCTCCTTCAAGTCGGATGTTAGGTCGAAGAAACCTCCATCTTCCTCTATGGAGTCCGGTTTCCACGCAGAACGGGGTACCGAATAATGAACTCCACTGGTTCTGATCTTCATCTTACCGCGGGACGCGCAGTTTTTTAGTATTATTTTGTTTGATGTGATGCTGAAGGTACCGACATCATATCCAAGTAGCTTCGGCGGGAGCCTAATCTCAACACTGCGGAATAGGAGGGATATCCGAATACGTCCAAAGCCAATACCGCCATCAAGGGGATACCATCTAGTGACTTGAGAGCTAGCCTGGAGGATATCGGAGAGCTTAAGGGGAACAATACCCAGAATCGGATCATGTTCCCGGTTTCTTTGATCACGAACAGCAATGGTGACCATAGCTGATCTCCAATCCCGAACGAACCTCTCCGTTCCAGCGTTAAATATGGGCTTACTGGACACTGCCTTGGCCCGGGTGCGGAATATCTATAATAACAGTTAGATTATCTGACAGTCCTGTGAGATAACTCGCTACTTACTGGCTCATCGTTCATGTGGATAGTGCAGTAGCTGGTTGGAAATTGCTTTCCTTCCTCTCCAGTACTCTCTCCATAAGATCTAGCGGCCTCATATTCGTTGCCCTTTCGGTTTCTGAGAGTCCCTTTGATATCTTGAACTTGCAGGTTTACAACCTGATGGATGACGATGGTGCATATACCACTCGGCCAAAGAGGATCAGGAGGAGTGCATGTAACTGCCTCAGCATCGTCCTCGGGCTCGGGTACATTTCCTTTCTCATCTTGGAGAGCGGGATGGTCCTTCAAGTCCTTAGGGAGTGTTTCATCCTTGCCATCAGTGCGAAGAGCATGTCGGAAATGTGGCTTGCGGAAGTATCCTACTTCCCAAAAAAGTTCTCCCGGCATCTCAGTGCCTGCATCCATACCCTGAAGCTTAGAAGTAATAGGGAACATCTTTCCAGGGTGTTGGAGCAAGTTTTGCATAGACAGCTCAACTTTACCCACGATATCATCGGCAGTACTCCTATCAGAATCCCATAACTCGACGCTGAGCTTCTCGTCAGCCTTGATGAGCTCCGGGGTCACAAGAAGAGCTGCAGACTCTTCCCATTCTGGATTGAGATCATCGCAAATAACCCTGGTACAATACATCGGTTTCCCGTACTTCGAAAACGACAGGTTGATGTAAGGATCGCTTCCACCGCCCTTGCTTCCTCTTTTGTCTTGCTTGCTTAAGCCCTTGGCACGGTGGATTCGCACCCAGAAAACTCCCAGTGCGCTGGTATCCTTTTGGATATCATCGCCTCCAAGCATCATACCAAGATCAAGTGACATTGATTTTGGTGCCACATACATGCTCACTGCCGCTCCAATGGCATAGTTGACAAAGTTGGATATCAATGGAAGGTTCAGGATGTTGATTCCTCGTTTGATCATGGGAGTACAGCCTGCTCGGATATGTGGCATTCCCATCAAGCTGAATGTCAAGCTCTTAGCAAATGGTGCTTCAGGAGAGAGTTGCAAACGAAGCCTAACGGTGCCGACGAGCTCCGACAATTCAACGAAAATAGGAAAGGGGACACCGAATAAACCCTTGACTCCGAGATAGAAAACCACCATCATGTGCATGTTTTGTGCCCTGGAAGAGGTGTTTTCACCAGGTTTAGCATGATACGCAAATGAACATTCAAGGTTGTAAGGTTGGCCACCTTCCTCCTCGGCGGCAGCTTGCTGTTCGTCTTTGTTTTCCAGATTATAACTGCGCAGCCCTTCTATTAAATCTGAGCATTGGCCATCCGGCAACGACCTCAAGCTGATTATGCGCAAGGGGTTCGATCCTTGGTCTATTTCAGCTATTCGGACGTTCTCAATTATTCCAGGTAACGACGCATGCATGACATCCTCTATGGTGTCAGCAACGGTAGCAAACATATCTGGGTTGATCAAGCCCCAAAATATCTCAACAAACGAATTCAGCCATTCTGCGGACTCTGGAAGGAGATTTGCAGTTGCCTGACCATGGTGTCAATAATACTTCTATGAGGAACCTTCGGCTAGTGTGTAGGATATGGGACCAACATACTGTTTGTCCACGGAGCTTTTCTGAATGCCATTCAAATGTCCGTCCTCGACGGATAACATCATAAGTCCAGAGCCATACCCCCGTTGCAACACAACAGGCAAGCGGGAATATCCATTTCAATTCACCTCCCGCAAAGCGGCCAGAAATCAGAATGGAGACGAAGATAACAGAGCATAGGACACCGGCCCTTTTCTCCAATATTTTGAACATCGGCTCATAGCTGATTGAGGGTGTTGGATGAAATAGTATGTTGGTTCTTTCCCCATGGATGGGCACATCGCTCGTAGTTCCAGCCGCAATTGGCTCTGGTGGAGATACGATATCCTGAGTATGCTTGTACTCTTCCAGTTTTTGCGACGGTTTGGTTTGAACAGACTAAAATCAGGATCAGCGTGGATGAGGCAGGCAAAACATATACAATGGGATGATGCTTACGGTTGGCAACCCAAGGTTTGCATTAGGAACGGATAACTAATGGGCATGTTATCATCAGTATACCAAAACCTTCACTTTAACCATCCGTGGATACAAAAAGGGGTAAAATCTTACCTGAGGGTCCCTGACGGCTTTCATAAAATTCTCATCTACATCGTCAATTTCCACCTCCGTGCCTGTAGTTGGATCAGTTACCACCCGGCCTTTGGCTTTGGTCTTTGGCACGGGCTTCCTATGCGGAACAGCTGCCCCTGTGGGCTGTTTCTGCGGGGTGGTTTTCTTGCGAACCTCCTCATCAATTTGCCTGTCTCGCTCTGCCTTTCCAGCATCTAATTCGGCAATGAATTGCTGTATGGTAGGGACGGGATTGGCCTCGCTCCAGTAGCCCCCAGGCTTCTTTTGAGTCGTCATTGTAGGAATATTCCTTGCGGTCTACCGATCATTTGAGGTAGATATCTCAAAATCCTTTCTCAAGTATTAAATGGAATTGCTCGATGGCAGCAATTGAGTCGATGATGGGTCTTTAAGAGAAGGCAGAACCTGCTCAAGGCATACTTTTTATCAACTCTAATTGAACAATCGTTATATATAAGCCCTTCCATATCCTTGATATCGATGCTTGAAAGGAGGTCTGGGCTCTGACGTCATACGTGGCAAGCCCTTGCCGTTCGTGTTATCACGAGCCAAACAAACGGCCAAGGTTGGTATTTACTGGGCAAAGACTGCAGATGCCACAGTTAGCGGATCTGGCAGATGGGCATGTCAAGGAGGCCGCTGATCTGGCCCCGAAAACCTGGAAGAGCGGCCTCGCGTCTATAACGCATTATGAAGTAATCCCTCCCAATCCCGGCTTTATGTGAGATCGATCGTCATTTTTGGAATCAATTGCTGTGGCGGTGGTATCTGGGAGGATTCTATCTAAGGTACGATCGAGATTCAGTTAAATGATCCGCATCGGACCATTTTCCCATGTGAAGATATTCCCCTGAAGTCTTCCAATCTGCTCCTCTCGGTTTTTATCTATATCGCGCTTGGACCTGCCCCCGGCCCGCGGCTCAAGGAATTCCGGGATTATATTAACCCGATTCGGCGTCAATTTGACAGTCACGTGGAACATCTTTTGTCCAGCCCTAACGTCACTCACAGTAAATAAAACAAAGGGTCTCAAAGGTGACAAGTGACAGAGAGAAAAGCAGAGAGAAAGACAGAGAAAAGCGTAACGATGGCTGAGGTAGAAGAAACGAAGACCCAGCGAGCAGCTCGCCTAAGGCGGGAGAAGCGAGCTGCGAAGATAGCGGCCACTGGAAATGCGCGATTAGACAAGATAACAGGTATCAGTGGCCGTTCAATGTCATGTATGTTGTTCCCAGCTCAATTACGCTCTTTGAAGCTTTGCTAATGGTGGTGTTTATAGTTCGTGAGGATTCCCCATCTGCTAGAAACACTCCAAGCCCTCCAAGATATGCCTCTCCTCCCGCACAATCGCCGCCACGGCAACAGCCACCGTTGGGAACGTCTACTGGGCTAGGAATGCCCCCCAATACCGGAGATAGCTCCCCACAGTCTATCAAGGAGAAAGAGGAGTATATAAGGGCCCTTCTTCGATCTCAACAGCCACCTCCCTCGGCAGGAGACAACGCAGATCCAACGACAAAACTTCTTAGCAATCTACTTGGTATGCCTCCACCAGGAGCTGGCATGACAACTCCAGGGGGAACACCTTCCTTCCAGCCCACTACTGGTGATGCTCCAGAGCTCTCTCCCAATGAAATAGCTTCGGCCCTTGGAATCTCCCCTTCCATGGCCAATATTTTTCTGCAAGCCAAAGCTGGGCCCGTCTCGCCCTCCGCCCAACGGAACAATTCGATATGGAAAGCCGCTCATATCGTCTTTGCAACGGCTACAAGTTTATATTTCTTGGTGCTTCTGCAGTCAACTATTAATCTTTATGGTGGCGGCGATCGACTACCGCCTCCCGCAACCGTGCAGAACCCGTTTCTTATCCTCATTATGGGCGAGTTGCTACTTATTGGGGCACGGGAAATATTTATGAATAATGATGGCAATGGAGCCGGTAATGGTGTGATCGGTGTGCTCAAGACGAGCAGACGAGTGCTATCTGACATTCTAAGGGACGGCAAGGTAATGATTTTTATACTGGGCATCGGGTCCCTATGGATGAATAACTGGGGGAAGGTCAAAACGGAACAAGATTAGAACGTAGGGATCATCGGCGGATAGGGCCTATGATTGATTGACTTATGATATATGATGATGATACTCCATGAAATTGTTTTCTGTGTATTGATTCCCGTATGACGACGAGTAATACCGCCTCGACGGGACAAAACTGCCGCCAAGAAAGCTTGACTAGATATAAGCTGCGAGTTTTGAATGTGCTATGGAGATATCTAACCTTCAAGCCTTTATCAAACATACATCTTCATTCCCCCAAATCACCGCAGTGGACTTACCCGTCCGACCTAGTCGGAGTTTCATATAGAGATAGGTTAATCTTCCCATGGAAAAGCATCAGTAACATCCTAAGGAATATCTATTGGATACGTTCCCCTCGCTGGAGCTGGACAGTTGAAGAGCCTGCATGTCTTACCACCTCTTCAACCTTTTGGCTTAGTGGTTGATGAGTGCTGTGGGGGGGTATTAGTGTAGGGGCATGGTTTAGAATATTACTTCTTTGGTTTATTCACAGGAGGAGCAGGCGGGAATCATCCGAATCTTACCAATGACTGGTCTTTTTCTGGGCTATATAGCTATAGAAAATGGGTTAGTATGCTGTATTGACTATGTAGAAGATTCCACTATTTATCTAACTTGGGCCTTTATACTCATGGATGGATGATACGACAAGAATAACGACAGGCCGAGTGATTTTCGGTCCACGCACTGCCGAATAACACCTGTGAGATAGATGGCCAGGGCGTATATATCCACTACAGTGACCAACTAAGGCAGACAAAACTTGGAGTCGTAGAGTAGGCGGAATGAGATGCCGAGAGATGCTTTGCAGCTTCAACTGATAGATCAACTGACAATGGGTTGCAGAAGATTGCAGAGTGCCTAGCTGTATACTTCATAGAACCGTCCAGCATTCTGAACAGGCATGTATGTAACCCTGCTGCATGCTGTGTTGCTACCTAGCCCCTCGGTGGCTTGCCTGTGTCACTGCAGCAAGGGACCTCTAGCGTATCCCACCAGCATCCCATAAATCTTCTTGTCTCGGCGCTTCCGTGGTTTTCGTCCTGGCTTCATCGTGATCAGTAAAAGCTGGACGGAGTAACTGCTCCGTGCTGCTCCGTGGTTATATTTGGCGTAGTATGATTCGCCTTGAGTTGTTTCGGTTGAATGGAGGGACCCCGCATAACCATTAACTAGTTAACTATGTAGCTAGTCGGCGAACTAGTAGGGAGCCGCTCTCGGGAAACCATCATCAGGAGGTGACAGCGGGTGCCGAAGCAGGAGGATGGAGAAGGTATGCGGCATGGATCCCTGGCCTGCGAGAGATCCTGGCGCTGCTGTGCGACTTATGTGGCTGGCGCTGTTTGGCGTGCGGAGGGTTAGATGGTGAAGTCAAGACGGAGTTTCGGGTATGATTAACTCAGCTCTGGAGAAGCCGATCCATTTTTTGGAGCCTTTTCTTCTTTCTCTTCTTCTTATATTGATCCATCTCCCGTCTTCGCCTCGTTCCTCTCCTGTTTCTCCTCCTGAAGGCTTTGTCGTACTGCGCAAGGCCTTGTGTTCGTTTTAGACGCCCTCTTGACACCGGCTTAACCGTCTGCACCCCGCTACCCCGCGATTGTCTGCATCCCCGGTCGCACGCAAACAAGGTCTGCGTTGGAAGACGATAATGGCAGAGGTAGACGCTGCTAAGGCCCCGGTGGTACGTTTATTATGTGTTGTAGAAGCGAGAAAGCGAACAAAAGACGGCGTAGCTAACTGGCGCATAGGTGGTGGAAGCCCACCAGGTCGAGACCGTTGGTGTGCCTGCAGAGTACCACCAGCACTCTACCAAAACGCACCTGAACAGCTTTGAGGAATACAAGACTCTTTATGAGGAGTCTATCTCCAGTCCAGATACCTTCTGGGCGCGGCTGGCGCGGGAATTAGTGACCTTTGACAAAGACTTCAACACGACGCACATCGGCTCCTTGAGGGGAGGTGATAATGCTTGGTTTGTTGGTGGAAAACTGAATGCTTCTTACAACTGTGTCGACCGCCATGCGCTCAAGAATCCGGATAAGGTTGCTATCATCTATGAGGCCGATGAGCCCGGTGAAGGGCGCAGCATCACTTACGGCGAGCTGCTCAAGCAAGTCTCGAGCTTTGCATGGACTTTGAAGCAGCAGGGGGTGAAGAAGGGAGATACGGTGGCTATCTATTTGCCTATGATTCCAGAGGCTCTGGTTGCCTTCCTTGCTTGTTCTCGCATCGGTGCTGTGCACTCTGTCGTCTTCGCGGGCTTCTCGTCCGACTCGCTGCGTGACCGTATCAATGATGCCAACTCCAAGGTTGTCATCACTTCTGATGAGGGCAAGCGAGGCGGAAAACTCATTGGAACCAAGAAGATTGTCGACGAGGCCTTGAAGCAGTGTCCTGGAGTGACTAGCTGCCTCGTGTTCAAGAGGACTGGAGCAGACGTTCCATGGACTCAAGGACGCGACCTCTGGTGGCACGAGGAGGTTGAGAGGTACCCCAGCTACATTGCTCCTGAGTCCATGGAGTCGGAAGATCCTATTTTTCTCTTGTACACTTCAGGCTCAACCGGCAAGCCCAAGGGACTGATGCACACAACTGCTGGTTACCTGGTTGGCGCCGCCGCAACTGGTAAATACGTCTTTGACATCCATGAGGAAGACCGATTCTTCTGCGGTGGAGACGTTGGCTGGATTACCGGACATACCTATGTCTGTCTCTTATACACATCTGACGCTGCCGACGACTCC
>OJKM01000214.1_pt1 | contig 10877 bp, 10 predicted proteins | sample 1596631 | NCBI WGS metagenome assembly OJKM01 (sample SAMEA3904683, study PRJEB24821) | metagenome | biome: Builtin; feature: hospital; material: surface | place: USA | collected 2013-06-06 | reverse complement strand
GCGGCGGTTCTGATGATGCGGATTGGCTCCGCCCTCATTTGTCCTCTATCGCCGAGATGTCATGATCTGATAGGCGATCTCGCAATTAGCAAGGCCTTTTGTGTGCATCATCCTTGCGCCAACACTCCTATCTGCGGCCCGTTGTGGTGAAATCTTCTGCCTGGCGTGTTGCAGTCGGTCTCAACCCCTTGGAAACGGGGTGTCTAGCTCTTCGAAACAGACACAACGGGCTCGGCAAGCTGGGCAAAGCCGATCGTTCATCTTCTTCCGTTGAGGATGACGCCGAAGTGAAAGCTATATAAGGGAGATGGAAGATTCCATTTCGTCTAGAACTATTCTTCTCAATCTAAACTCAACAGCTCATCACTTTCCCTCACAAGCACGCAAGCACGCAAGCAAAAAGCTAGTGATCAGACTCTCCCGTCTTTAGTCTATAACTTTGACTCTTGATCGGCTCTATACCCCAGATCTCAACCCTTCCCTTCTATACTTCACCCTCTTCTCCCTCATCAACCATCCGTCACAATGGCCCCCGTTACCTACGACATTCCTGCTACGCAGACCACCACCTCCCAGAAGCCAGCGGTCTCTTTGGATATCTTCCCCGATGGCTTGAAGACCACCGGCCAGCAGCCCCCTCTCTACGACCAGATCAGACCGTTCTCCGAATTCCCCAAGAAAATCACCGGCCCAACAGTCTGGAAGGCTGAGGACTACAAGAACAATCCTGAGAAATGGACCCATCGTTTCACTGAGGAGGAATGCGCCGAGATGAGCGCTGCTGCTGATGCCTTTGTTGCTTCTGGCATCCCCCTGACTGCCATATCCAAAGTAAGATACTCCCACCTACCTTTTGTTTGGTCTTTTATATTTTATGAAGGATAGGTTTTCTGATATGTTGAATTACAGGACAACTTCAGACTCCCCAAGTTCTCCAGCTTCCTAGAAGTCTTGAGAAAGGATATCATTGATGGCAAGGGATTCATCCTTTTCAAGGGATTCCCAGTCCAGGAATGGGGAACCCGCAAGGCTGCCATTGCCTACATGGGTCTCGGAACCTATCTTGGATACTTCGTCAGCCAGAACAGCCGTGGCCACGCTCTGGGACACGTTAAGGATCTTGGCGAAGACTCTGGAAAGATCGACAAAGTCCGTATCTACAGAACCAACGCTAGGTAAATTTGCCCAGTTCCGATTTAAATTTACGGGTGATCAGGGGCCGGAAACTAACATGGCCTAAACAGACAATTCTTCCACACCGATGACTGTGACATCGTTGGTTTGCTTTGCGTCGCCAAGGCATTTGAGGGTGGCGAGTCAGATATCATCTCTTCTCACCACGTCTACAATGTCCTCGCTGAGGAGCGCCCAGATGTCCTGGAGACCTTGACCAAGCCCAACTGGTACGTTGATCGTAAGGGTGAGGTTAGTGTTGGTGAAGAGGAGTACATCAGAGCTGCCATTATGTACCTTGAGCCCAAGGGAGGCCGCGTCTACACCAAGTAAGTCTACGTCATTCGTGATACTTGAACGTTTCAAACATTTTTGCGAAGCCTAGACAATTAACCATGCTTCTTTAGATGGGACCCTTACTATGTTCAGTCCCTTAGCCGTTTCTCCGATGCGGGCATCATCCCACCACTCTCCCCAGAGCAGGTCGAGGCCATGGAAGTCCTTGAGGCCACCTGCCTCCGCCTCTCCCTCCACATGGTTCTCGATGTTGGTGACATCCAGTTCCTCTCCAACTCTCAGGTCCTCCACGCCCGTACTGCCTACAAGGACTTCCCACCACCAGCTCCTCGCCGCCACCTCATGAGACTCTGGCTCTCTACCCCTGAGGACGAGGGTGGCTGGAACCTCCCATTCTGGGACACCAACGAGAAGAAGCGTGGTGGTATCCAGGTCAACGACAACGCTCCAGTCGCCAACTTGGACGCCGACTAAATCACCCTTATTCCACTTGACAACCCTTCAGCCACCAAAGCCAAAACTGATAGATACCCCGACTTGACTGTTGAAACACTCGGTCACTTGTTACCATATTGTTTCCTCTTCTTTCCTATGTTACTTTTCGTCCGTGAGACTTTTCCTGTACTCTTTCATTACCTATATCTCTTCTTCCTATCTGCAACTGCAAAATCTGGGCGTTTAACGAAATCAATGAAGTCCTTATAGCAATTTTCACACTATGCTCTTAGTAAAACATCCCCCCACACTATTCTCTATGTAGCCTACCCGTAGATCTGCATAGGTTGTCACAGACATATGCCAAGGAGTTTCAATTTCTCCAGTAACTGATTACTCCGCACAACTTGGCGTGCCTATCAATTCCTTGTTCAATCAATAGTTCAGCTTATATACAACATAAGCATCTCTTTGAATTATTGGGACAGAAGTACTCCGTAGAGTCTCAGATATATGTCCATAGTGGGGAGCTAACTTCGTCACTGCAGCGGCTTAATATGGTATGATGTATCTGCGATATATAACTAGTTATAACTATTCTCCTTTAATCTCACCAACTTGGCTTATATACTTGTTGACTAATTACCACGTCATTCATCAAATCCTTTCTTATCATTAGAGTAATTAGGTACATTGGCACAAAATTATGCGGGCGGGATTGCAAGGATCCCTCGGCGCCATGAACGGCGGAACCAAGCCCATTCACTTATCCCGTTCTTAAAGGCCCCATCCTGGATATAAAGCCTGATGTTGAACACGCCGCCATTTCCCCAATCCACGGCAGCCACTTGGGAACTGGGAATGGCTGAATGCTCAAACGCGCCATCATACCAGTAAGTACCGCCTTCAGTCCCTTTTTCAAGGATGCGATTGTCCTCGTTGCCATAGTACACTCTGACGCTTTGCGGGTTTCCGGGTGTAAGTAGGAAGCTGGTGGCAGCTAAGGGGGTGCGTGACTTGGCCTTTCGTACGACAATGCCTCCATCACTCCACGACCGGTTATCATAGACCCTTTCCACAACGTGGCGGTCTGTGGTTTGAAAATAAAGTCTGTAAAGGGAGAGGAAGGTAAAGTTGTCATTAGTCTCGGTGAATTTACGGGAGATCGGGTAAACTGATTCGTAAGATGACGATGATAAATGAAAAAACGGGACGTACCGAGTAGTTGATCTTCGTAGGCCTGTAGTATACGTCAAAGCGGCTATACCTGTGCCTGGTAAGGCAGGACCAAAGTTGGCCAGACGTTGCCATCCACGACCAACTTTCAAATGATTAGCAAACATCCGGTTCTACCTGAAATAACGGGAATACTGGTGAGCGAGATGGGGCCAAATATCGTGGCTGCTTACCGTCATATCCAAACTCCTGGATAGTATTGTCCCCTAACTGTGCATATATGCGCAATCGGGGACGTTGGATGCTGGGAACAAATACTGCAGCGAGCCTTGAATGAGATGCAACCTGAAAATTATAATTGTTAAGCGAACCAGTATACCACCGGCTTTGGGAATCAGATGCAGCTTCGCCCAGTGTGTTGTTTGGCAAGAGATAGTAAACGCGGATCTTAAGCAGGAAGTTAGTGCAAGAAAAACTCTTGTACCTCATATCTAGAGAACATGTCACCTACTAGCTCGAGATCATCGGAGGCGGCAGCAATTGACGAATTAGCCCTGGCCTTTGCGATTGTGTCATTTGCGAGGCCTCCGCTCCAATAGCCTTCAAATCTGGCCTCCCGGATGCCACCCGAAGTATCTTGGCTATAGATCCGTAGTAAATTAACAGAGTTGACGGCAGCGATCCCGGTACCTAGCAGAAAGAAGTCAGACAGTCTCCCTCTATAAATATTGCATCATCCCACGATCTTCATCCTGCCAAGAGGATGTAAGTAGCGGTGGGAAGGACAAGGAGATAGCAGCCAACCAGGAAGTGTTTGTTGGACTTGAAGTTCAGTATTGTTTCCACCTTCCTGCGCAAGGGAGCTTGCCGAGAACAGGGAGATCTGGAGAAGGACGGTAAAGTAAAGCAATTTCATGGTGATCTCTTCTTAGCCACAGTTCGCAGTAGGGCACCATATGCCAGATGCCCAGCTATATCCGAATCCTCAGAGCTTGGCACGTATCCTGTGTTCACATCTAAGCGTAGCGGGAATCCGGGGGGGTTCATGGCCCCGTTTTATGTTGTCCATTGCCTCCGACACTTCAGTGGAGGAGGAGACGTATGTATCGCCGGGCTTCATCACAAACTGGCTTGTCCTACCTGTAAATAAGAAGCATGAATGTACAAAATCACACTGTCGTCAGAGAATATCGTTCATCCGGTGCTGCAACGCTATATAAGGCGGCGGGGGCATAGCTGTGCACCATCTGTATAGTCAGCATCACAAGATGACAGGGTGTAACTAGTGGCCAACCCCGCCAGTGACAAGTAAAGGCGTTGGACAAAGTCACTATAGGCTTGAAGATGATTCGGTCCCATGCTTCCATAGCCAAGCTCGTGACGGGTAGCTAAACATGGTCCCGGTGGGTGTCACACGGCATAAATCCTAGGGCAGTTTGTATGTTTGAATGTCGGCGGGAATTCGCACGGAGTCTCGAAGTGCTTGCGGACTTGAATATTAACAAAAAAAATCCATGGCAATATCGCCGAAATGGTGATGGGTAGATCCCTTGGCTTAGGCTTCTGGCTTTTTGAGAACCTCCAAGCCGATGATCAGCGTAACAGAGCCTAAGCCGAGAGTCGTTCTAGTCTCGACTGGTCTTAGTTACAGGGCTTTTGGGCTTTGCAACATTCCTTCGAGACCTAGTCAAGTTGGCAATCCTCGTCCCCGCCGTTAGTTTGCCAGCCGCTTGATCGTCAATGACCATGATATCCCCACTCGCTTTTAAATATCAATATGCAGTAACAGCTCTTTGATGGGATCGGCCTGATGCACCAGTAGCCTGGGATGTCGACCACCCAAATCCAGTGAACCCAACGTTTCATTTCATGAACTGCACAGCTGTACTATTGAGCATTATGGAGTTCTTTTTCACCGAGGTCGCTTCGGTTATGTTCTCACCTGGGAGACGCTCCGATGAAATCTCTTCAACCTAATCGAAAGCAATCATAGAGCTGAAATGATAGCTAGATAACTGTTCAAGGATGAACACTGCTTCGAATGGTGATATTGTAAATTGCCAAGTAGACCAGCACCCCTGTAAACGAAAGTGACCAGAAGAATGGTGAACCCTAGTGTAGATATAGGTACTTGATTACGTTCGTCATCTTCCTCACCCGCTGTTTCCCGCTCGGCAGACAGAGTTCGCCGACCCAACTCTCAGCTTCCGTGGTGAGACGTGGGCGGCTAAATGATATACCATTGGGACATGTTCATCCTTCCCTGTGATCTGTATCTAGATCAACTGGAGGAAAGCCGATATCCAAGTTATGAAACTGGAGCAAGCAAACTGTGAGACCGCAGCTTGGCATAGTTGGATTCCATAGACCTTGTCTTTAATGGTAAATATTACCCAGTTCTTAGTAATGCATTTCAGACAATAGTCCTTCATTGGATCCTGGGAGGCTCAAGATGCCACAATGGTTATTGGAACTTTTTTTTTTTATCAGAATCCCGTCCTTCTATTTTCAGAAACAGCGGTATGTAGTAGGGGGTATAGGAGCATTGGGCATGCTTATCCCAAACATAGAGCAAGTGGTGCTAACGCTCATTTTTATTGTTCACGAAGCGAATGGCATGGTCTAGAGTGGAGTGTTGATGTCGCTCCGTGGCGGTAAAATTTGATAAGGCAGCAAACTAGTTAATTAACTAGTTAGCGATTCCGCGTCTCAGCTAAGCTAGACTCCAATTGGCCGGAGAATTCGTTTAGCGCCGTCGTTGACATGGGGAATCGCGACGGAAAGTAAAAATTTTCTCCGACATTCGGAGCCAGAGAGCCTCGTACTTGTAGGCTTTACAGATGCCTTCTTTGCCCAGTGGCAGCAGCCTAATATCAAAAGGGACCGCGCACAAGGTATCTTGGAAGAATAATTAGGAAGTAAAAACGGGAGAAATAACCAAGTTTTTTCCCATGCCCCATCACACTAAGTTAGTGAGGGCTCAGTGATTTTCATGCAACGATCGCAAAGAGAGTCCAACATCTAACATATTGGCCAAAGGTGTCTTACACCGACTACGTACAGGTCTGAAGTGGGGAGAATGAGTGGCTGTCGGATCTTTATTCCGTATACGATGCAGGTTTTGACAGACAGTGATAGATCTAGAAGGCCATTGCAGCCGTGCATAGCTAAGCGCCATGAGATGGGAGTGCAAAGTTGTTTGGACGTGGGGGCGTGGTAATGCATGCATAATTTTCCTATTTTAGCGCCACCTGCCCAAACCATTGGAAGAGATGCTTGCTGGCATAACTAGCGAGAGATCATGTCAGCCGTCAACTATCCGGGATGTAGATATGCAGGGCACAGATCCTTTACCTCCAGCACTCGTACACACGCATTTACCGAGCGGTAAAATACGCATCAAGGCGAGTGGATACCGAATGACTCCGAAGTTTAGCTATTTACAAGGATAACGTAGTGTTAAGCAAAGATAGGTGGTAGACAGCCTTCCAGAGAGTTAGTCCCTTGAACGGTTGACTCTGTATGGGCAAGATACATACTACAGAATTAATGATATTTGGATGTTGTTGGCCCAAAAAGTAACGCGGAGCCGCAAAATTAAATAAGCGCCCAGTGGAGACGACAAGATATCGAGAGGATTTGCTCATGCATGCAGCAGCGCAGGGTATGCTTCTCTAGGGATTTTCGAGAAGATCATTATCCTCCGAGGGGCCAGGCTATGCTCTTGTCAGTCAAATCTGGCGGTAACTGAAACTGCTCGGACTTCTAAATATAATCCAATTTACCTGATCTAGCTGTAGCGGATCTAGATGCTGCCGAAGGGTATCGAGAATTTGAGAATATATAACCATCCGTCATGGACACTCTTTAGAATAGAGAAGATATCTCACATGAAAGAATATTCTCTTCACTAAGTTTGGTATTAATTGACCAATTTTATCTTTGAAAACCTCGTCAGTTTGTTGTATCTATACATTATCAACCTCGTTTCCAATGGCACGCTCACTTCCAGGAATCACCACGAAAATTGGAATCTTCTTTCTAGCTATTCCTCCTTTGGTTCTATATTGTCAGCTCACCCCCCTGAGTGTTTCCCGAATTTCATACTGACTCGGCATTTAGCTCTGCTCCTTGCTGGCTGTACAGTCGGGCTTCCTGGTATATACCTCGCCGAAGTGCAGACGAACAAGGGCGTTACTGTTCGTGTAGGATAGTTTTGTATCTCTTTCTTTCATTATAGCATTAAGGGTTGTATGCTAATAATATACAATGATAACCAGGCATCTGCGTGAAGACATATGAAGAGATCAGATGCACATCGATTGCAATCTTGTCTCCCGACACCATCAGAAAACGTCTGGCCAGAGAAGTGCAGGGGGCTCTTCCCGAATCGCCCGTCAATGAAGCCGTCAAACTTCAAGCTGTGGTATTTATCAACATCCTTTTGGTGGCAGTAGCATTATTCTACTCCAGCCTCATGCTTGACTTACTCCGGTCCCACAGCTCTAAACGAACACGCAAACTGCCCATGAAGAGAGATTCTAGACGCCGCCAGAACTTCTTCCGTCAGGCCTCACTTGGGTGTGTATACAGTGCTTGTGCTTTTACTCTAGCAGCTGCACTTGCAATCACAGAAGTGAGCGGCGTATTCGCTGTTGGTTTCGGATGCACACATACGGTTAAAGCCGGATCTGTCTCTCTGGCTTTACACTGGATGGTAACTATACTTTGCTTCTTGGTGTGTGTTGGGTTGACAATGCTTCGTCGTACGAGGAGTGATATCATTGGGGACTCAACACCGGGCATGTATGGGCAAGATATTGGAGGACGGGAGTTTCCTTCATCCCCTGGTTATGGGCCAATGGACTAGTGCTCTAGCTGTATCAATTGAAGATCTATGGGGTATTATATATTTATCTGAGGATCTGGAAAAGTGATGAAGTAGGAGATCCATTGTTGAAAGGAAATGTTTAGGGGATGGTTTGGCAATAGGCTGGAGGGGGAAAAGGAGAAAGTGTTTCATGTTTTATTAATGGCACTTGTAAAGCACTTGAAAGAAAAGAAGAAATATATTAGCGTCGTCATTGATAGGTAAAATCCAAAAATTATAAAAAAGGTATCTATACACGTACTAAGTCGCCACCAAAGCACCGCATTCTATGGTAAAAGAAACGCACTGATAGCAAATGATAAATTACGCCTGTAGCTCATTGTGATACTTGGGATGAGTGCCATCTTGAGATAGGAGCCAGAATTTCTCATGCTCTTTTTGTCCATTAATGGCCCCCTTGAGGTCGAATGGGTCAGCGAAGGTCTCCCACTTCGAACGTTTGTCAGTCCAGCCGGGGCCTTCGTATTCTTCCTTGTCGAATCCAAGGTAGACGGTAGTCTTGTTTGGTAGATATTTCCCGGGGTGAACTATGTTGAGCCAATAGGTGTATAGAACCATGGGAGCTGCTTCAAAGGCATATAGGTACCACTCATGTCTTAGAACAGCGTCACAGACTCCATCGCATTGGCCGGTAGAGATGACGTTGAGGGTGCTGAATTTCTCGACGGCACGGAAGATAGATCGGAATAAGACAAGACCGGATGTACCATAAAGCATGATGAAGACGGTCCGGACGTTGCTGGTGAGCATATTCGATCGAACACAGCGGTTGTGGAGATGGGCAATCATCCCGATAAAGATACACTCCACAGCTGCCTGGAGAACAGAGCCAACGGCGACGAGTGTGCCACCGCTGCGCTGGAGCTTCTGGTCATCTCCTGCAGTGGATAGACGGGCGGCTCCGGCGGCTGTCAGACCTTCAACCAGTGCACCCAGGTAGATGAAGAAGTAGATGAGTCTGCTTGGGTTGAGAGGCGCGTGCATGGGGAGATAGTGCATAAGCCGTCCGAGGATATTGTATTCAGCTGCTGAGTAGATTGGCGGTCCGCAGAGGATGAGAATGCTTTCTGAGATGTAGAAATTTCTGTTCTCGGGGTAGAAGCTGGAGACACTTCTCATGACCCAGCCGGATGTAAAGACAAGACCTCCCCAGCACATGAAGAACATAACGCGCCAGTATTTGTATCGGCTGGTGAGATGTTAGCAGTGATATTGAGTAACTAATGGGTAAAGGCTGGAGACATACAAGTTCTGCCATATGTGTATACTAAGTGAGACTCCAACTAGGACTGCAAAGACGGCCGCAAGGGCTTTGCTTGGTGTGTATGGATAGAATGTTGAAGTTGTCGATTCCATGTTGGATGATGAAGCCATGGCGATTTATTGTTGTCTAGGTGTTCAATGGTTGTGTGTGTGTGTTGCTGAATTCCTATGACAGCTGCAGCATCATGGTGGCTTATATATCATCATTTCTTCCATAACTTCAAGCCTGAACTAGTTACTCCGTACTAGGACGCAATTGAGGCTGAAGAGCACTGCCTTTGGGGCCCATCGCCTGCACAGATAATGAGCAGCGCTACATGAGACCAGGAGCGGTTAGAGATCTTCCCACGCTCGACCAAGCCATGCTAGAACCCACCGGCCAGGCGCCAGCAAGCGCTGCATATTCCCCAGATCAAGGTATTCCCGTCTCCCATCAGCTTCCAGGTCGCAAAGTTTTTTCTTCCGCCGAAGGATCCGAGGTGGAGGAGCGCTGGATAGCACCAGATACGGCTAGTTTCATGCCAATCATCGAGGCTCCCTTGCGTCAAAGAACGACAGATAGGGCTGATATCACCGCTCTGGAGGGCCAATCATGGAGTGAGCGCTGGAGAGAAACGCTGCACTGCTGTCAACAGGCCATCAATGATAGGTCGTACTAGGCTGTGTTCAATTAACCGTGGGCCCTCCCGTGAAGTTGTCCGCAGTTACATTGGCAACTCGTTTTCCCTCCATGGTCGTCCACCAGCAGCAGCAGCACTGACTGTGAAAGCCTTGGGAGATGATACACAATCGTCATCGCCGTCCGTGGCAGTGCAACAACATCAATGCCTCTCTTCTGCTCGGCCAGACTTCCGGTCGACGGTAGCTTTTAAGAGGACCTCGAAGAGGATTATTAGTCATCTCATCACGTTACCTCTCGCTTGCCAGTGGCCTCGCACTATCACATTCGATAGCTTCAACAACAACAACAACATCATCATCATCCCTTTTGACAGCAGGTTTCGTTGGTCCCTCTAAAACTGAAGAAGGAGCCAAGTTTTACATCGAGCTGTGTCTACTGGGCAGGAAGCCATGGTGAAATGCTGCTGGATCTGGGTGTGAACATGAAAGCGACTTATCATGGGTATACAGCACTCCCGGCTGCAGCTGTGTGTGGACAACAAGGAGTGGTGCACATTAACTGACCCATCAAGGCGCCGACATGCTGGATAAGTGCAGAGCTCTGATATACGCAGCTACGCATGGCAGGGATTCAGTCACTGGAATTTTAATCGATAATGGGGCGCTGGTTATATTAGTTAACCAACTATTTTTTCATCTTATGCGCAACTGCTTTAATACCCTTCTTGACGCCTATCATAAGCTCAATACCACACTCTTCGCTCGTGTGAGCCGTGAACCGGCCCTGCTTGACAGTTCCCAGTTGGGTAATCTGCCCGTTGGTCTTCACTTGCACCAGCGCGCCTCCCGACATCAAAGCACATATTTCCAGAGATCCATCCCCCTGTGGGATGACGATGAAGCTGACAATCTTTTCATCGTGATTGAAGCTTGGGTAAGGAAAGCTACTGCCCGTGTCTATAAAGGCCACTTGTTAGCTTCCTGCATTCTGTCTCTTATACACATCTCCGAGCCCACGAGA
>OJKM01000213.1_pt1 | contig 10880 bp, 13 predicted proteins | sample 1596631 | NCBI WGS metagenome assembly OJKM01 (sample SAMEA3904683, study PRJEB24821) | metagenome | biome: Builtin; feature: hospital; material: surface | place: USA | collected 2013-06-06 | reverse complement strand
ATCTACACGTAAGGAGTCGTCGGCAGCGTCAGATGTGTATAAGAGACAGCTTCATCTCCGCCGTCTGCCTCCCCATTTTCCTCCACCAGGCCAGAGCTCTACGGGCATGCGAAGCAGCCAGCAGGTCGCGGTTGGCTAGAATTCTATCCTGCTGCTCAGCACCCTTCCACTTTCTCACGGTTGTCCTGCCCGGCCGCGCCTGTTCTTCCCACCGCTGGGCTACCTCATATCGATGAAACTTAATGCCTACTCACTCCTCTGGCGGGAACCGCAAACAAATGGGTAAAAGGAAACACAAAGACTCAAGCCGAGACGAATCGCAAGAAGAGCAGGAACAGAAGCAGCGGACAATCCCGGATCTTTTTAGCAGAGACTACCACAGCACGAACCACAAGCAGGCGCAGTCCAACAAGCGGCTACGGCGCAACGAATGCGATCCTGGCCGCGAAACCTCGTCCGAAGAGCTAGCACCCATCACTGTCGACAAGATGTATAAGTTCACCAGCTCGGACGGCAAGGGGAGTAACGGAAGTGCGTTTGGCTTCGCTCGCGCCGACAACCGAGCGCCGCTGGCGAGGGCAAGACCGTTCAATTCTTCCAATCCAAGTAGCTTTACACCCCACACAGGTGCAAAGACACTGAAAGTCAAGAATCTACGTGACACTCCCAAACTCGATCAACAGCTCTATTTTGAAAAAGTGTGGTCGCAGCTGGACTCGGCTCTTACGGCAATTTTCAACCATGAGAAGCTTCCGTTTTCCTTGGAGGAGCTATACAGAGGTGTGGAACATGTGTGCAGGCAGGGAAGAGCACCAAATCTGGCGAAAAATCTCAAGGACCGCTGCATGGAACATATATCTGGGACGGTCATGGAATCACTACTTGCCAAATCCACATCCGGAGATGAGGCCGGGGTACTGCGGGCCGTGGAAGCCGCATGGACACAGTGGAATGCGCGACTTGTGAGTCCTTCTATACCTCGTCAAGTACAAGTTATGGAATAATAACCACTCTAACTGGTCATTCACTTAGGTGACGGTTCGATCCATTTTCTACTATCTAGATCAATCCTTTCTCCTGCATTCTCCCAACAATCCCGTTATATACGAGATGGGTCTTCTTCAGTTCCGTTCATCGGTGTTTTCTGACGAGACCCTGAAATCCAAGGTGTTCAAGGGGACATGCCTTCTGATCGAGCTGGATAGACAGGGGGATAGCTATTCCGACCCCACCCTGTTAAGAAGCTCTATTAAGCTCTTCCACGACTTAAAGATTTACACCAGTCAATTTGAACCATCAATGCTCGAGACTTCAGCGGCATATTATAGATATTGGGCAGCAACCCATGTAGCTGAAGACGACTTGGCAAGCTATGTGGAAAAGTCGTATCGGCTCATTGAGCGGGAAATGGCTCGGTGTGATCTCCTCTCATTCGACAGAGGGACCAAACAGAAGTTAGCCGAGCTTCTCGATCATAATCTGATGGCTAATCAAAAACAGTTCCTTCTCCAAGAGACAGATCTCATTGGTCTCCTCCGAGCAAACAATGCCACCGCTCTGGAACGGTTGTTCTCGATGCTTGAACGGAAGGGTATGGGCGTGGATGTAAAGTCTGCGTTTAGTAAATATATTGTCCAACAGGGTTCCTCCATTGTCTTTGACGAAGCGCGTGAGGCTGAAATGGTCACTAGACTACTTGCTTTCAAGCAAAGCCTAGATCATATCTGGAGATTTTCGTTTCATAATCACGAACAACTCGGCCATACTCTTCGTGAATCCTTTGAAACTTTTATCAACCAGCATAAGAAGACTGATTCTAATTGGGGGACAGACAACCCCAAGCCCGGTGAGATGATTGCAAAGCACGTCGACTTGTTGCTCAAGGGAGGAGTGAGAGCACTCCAGAATCGTCCAGTTGAAGACATCACCGGTAACTCCAGTCTTACCGATGAGGATGCAGAAATTAATAAACAGCTCGATCAAGTCTTGGACCTCTTCCGATTCGTGCATGGCAAAGCCGTGTTCGAAGCCTTTTATAAGAATGACCTTGCAAGAAGACTCCTAATGGGCAGGAGTGCCAGTGATGAAGCAGAGAAGAGCATGCTCTCAAGGCTCAAGTCAGGTCTGTATCGTCTCGACGCATTGTGCATTTGGGGCTAGGCTAACGCAGAAGAACACAGAGTGCGGCTCCAATTTCACCCACAATTTGGAGACCATGTTTAAAGACATGGACCTTGCACGGGACGAAATGGCCTCTTATAACGCCCTGCTGCGGGAGAGGAACGAACGGCCCAAGATTGATCTCAATGTTAATGTCATATCTGCAACTGCCTGGCCGAGTTACCCGGATGTGCCCGTCAACATACCAGACTCGATATCTCAAGCCATCAACAATTTTGAAGAATTTTATAATAACAAATACAGCGGACGAAGGCTGCACTGGAAGCACACTCTCGCCCATTGTCAATTGAAGGCACGGTTCCCGCTTGGAGACAAGGAATTGGTTGTAAGCTCGTTCCAGGCTATTGTACTGCTCCTATTCAACGACGTTGCCGGTTCCGAAACGCTATCGTATGATGTTATCAAAAAGACGTCTGGTCTTAGTAAGCTTTGATACTTCTCTTTTCCCCTCTCTCCTATTTCCCGTTTGGCCCGGGTAGCTAGGGTGGATCACAACATCGTTCAAATGCTAACAATAGTTTCCTTCTCGTAGCGGATGTGGAGCTGAAGAGAACACTACAGTCCCTAGCATGTGCTAAATACCGCGTTCTCCTTAAAAAGCCCAAAGGCAAAGAGGTCAACGAGGGAGACGTGTTTGCGTACAATGCCAAGTTTGAGGACCAAAAGATGCGGATCAAGATCAACCAGATCCAGCTGAAGGAAACCAAACAGGAGAACAAGACGACACACGAGCGTGTTGCCGCAGACCGACACTTTGAGACACAGGCTGCGATCGTACGGATCATGAAAAGCCGCAAGACCATTACGCATTCAGACCTGGTAGCTGAAGTAATCAAAGCAACCAAGAATCGCGGTCAGCTCGAGCTTGGCGACATCAAGAAAAACATTGACAAGTAAGCCTTGAACTCTCTGCTGACTGATAATAGAAAATGCTTTGCTGACACATGTATGCCAGGCTCATTGAGAAGGACTACATTGAACGAGAAGATAACAACCGGTACAAGTATATTGCCTAGACCAACACACAGCTTGTTCCAAAATTTGATCACCATCTCCTACGAATTTCCAGGAATCGACACGAATGGGCTCAAAGAAAAGAAATAAAGAAAATAAAACATCCAAGAATGACAAACAAACCACCCTCTTTTGGTGCATTTTGAGCGGAGTTTTACGGGGAAAGACATGCACTTTTTCATCTCACGGAATAAGAATATACGCTCGTTGACTACTGATCTCTCAGCTACCTCCACACTGTTTCCACAACGCCTTTCTCCTATATTTAGTCAATTACGTGATGCCGCCGGTCCAGGCCCTTGAAGTATTATGTATACTAACTGCGACGCATTATCAGCTGGATCTCGAAGCATCAGATGATCAATCAAGCTTCTCCCTCCAGGGCCATATTTGTTATTTTCTCAAGAACTAGTCTCCTTCTTCTCTTTTGCCATGGCCCATCCAGCCAACTGACTGGACAAGCACCCGCTATCAAGCTGCGATATTCGGCCGACTTTTTCTTTTTCCCCCTTTTTCTTATCCTCCTGAACAGCTCTAGAAGCCGAAATCACCGGCACTTCCCGATCCGGTAAGCCGGGACTGCCGACGGCGACGCCCAAGCGATCCAGCAGTGAAAGCCATGAGCGCCTGGGCAGCGCTGGCATCGAGGCTGCGCCGCTGTCCGGCGTGGCCCGGCGCCCAGCGGCCGATGCTGCCAGTGGCCTACGAAGCATAGCTCGCCCTCATTATGCCCTGGCCGACATGGTTAGTAACATGCTTGCTCGGCTCGACGTCCGTCTGGGGTAGTTGAACCTGTAGTCTAAGCTGTATGGAAGAGAGTTAAGGCTGGAGTTTTCCCCGAAGCGCTGTAACAGGCCCACCCGCCACCAAACCAACAGCTTTCGTCTCATCTTTGCTTTTTATTCCAACGCATCACGCTCTCTCTCGACCCTTTTTTTTTTTCTTTTATTTTTTTTTAGATCCCGCAGCAGTCGAAGCATGTTCCTCGACCGGAGTCGCATGTACCTTGGCTTGTCCCACCCGAAGCTTGCGCTGTGCTGATGCTATGGCTGCCGGCAGCTGTTTGCCCCTCCTGGCTTGTCGGGCCTCGCCCCGATGGCCGGGTCGTATGTATCAGGCCAGCACTACAAAGGTCAGCCGGTCACCAGCACATTCGCGCTCTTTTTTCTACTCCTTCAGGCACACCAGTCTTCTTCTCTGTACTATATTCTTACTCCTGAGCAGTTGTACCTGTCTTTTTATTCTGTGAGAACCCGGTCTGATTGTCAGATAGCACCTGTCGGATTGCGCAAACACCCAGACAACTCGTCCATAGGCGGAGCGTCCTACAGCAGGAGGGAAAGCCATACCGCCATCACCATGCAGAGTAAGGAAGCTGATAATTTTGAGCTGGAAGGTGTCCAGGATCTATGCTGACGGTCTCTCTAGCTAAACACTTCTTCTCGGACCCAACTCACCTGGTCAATTCGGCCCTTCACTCCCTTACCCTAACCAACCCTTCCCTGGCCTTCGACAGACAAAACAAGATCATCTACCGTCGACCATGTAAGGATACCGAGTCCAAGGTATCCATCATTTCTGGTGGCGGCTCCGGACATGAACCTGCCTTTGCCGGCTTTGTAGGCAAGGGGATGTTAACGGCGTCGGTGGCCGGCACCATCTTTGCTTCTCCGTCTGCCGAGCAGGTCAGGAGGGCCCTGCTGCAACGAGTTGATGGCTCCAAGGGCGTCCTTGTTATTGTCATGAACTATACCGGTGACGTCATGAATTTTGGGCTCGCTGCTGAAAAGGGTAACGCGGCGGGCATCAAGACCGAATTCTTCGCTATCAGTGATGACGTTGGTGTTGGTCGTGAGAAGGGCGGAAAGGTTGGCAGAAGAGGAATCGGTGGTGGTGTCATGGTTCTGAAGATCGTCGGTGCTCTTGCTGAGACAGGGTGAGTGTTGATCCCTCTCTTTCATCCTGCATATCTGATTCGATGCTAATATATGTGTTAAGTGCGTCTCTGGAAGAGGTTTATGCTACAGCTCAACTTGCCAATAGCAACCTTGTCTCCGTTGGCTCTTCTCTGGAACATGTCCATGTCCCAGGCCGAGGCATGCCAGACCCGAATTCAGACGACCTGGTACCCCACGGCGAGGTAGAGGTCGGTATGGGCATTCATAACGAGCCTGGTTCCCACCGTATGAAGGTCACTGTAGAAGAAATGATACAGACCATGCTCAAGCAGATGCTTGACCAAAATGATAAGGAGCGAGCCTTCCTCAAGTACAGCTCCTCGGAAAGTTTTGCCCTTCTCATCAACAACCTAGGAGGCGTGAGCACACTAGAGTTGTCTGCCCTTACCGCTGAAGTGGTCCTTCAGTTAGAAAGAGATTACAAAATTAAGCCTGTGAGGACGATTCAGGGCACGTTCTTGACCAGTCTCAATGGTATGGGTTTTAGTATCTCTCTACTCCGTCTAGTGGACACCGGACTGGGTGCAGGCAAATCGCTTCTCGAACTATTAGATGCTCCCTCAGAGGCAGTTGGCTGGGCTGCCCCAATCCGAACCTCCACTTGGGACAATCAAACGTCCGCCTCCTTCGAGTCAGCAAGCAGCCCCCGTGCTGTCGAGAAGCCCTCAAACCTCAACCGTATGTACCTTCTCCTTAGCTGCATCTAACTATATGTACCCAGCTAACTCGGCTATAACAGTTGATCCTGCAATCCTCAAAAAGGTTCTTTCCTCGGGACTTGACCGAGTTATTAAAGCGGAACCCCTTGTCACCCGCTATGACACTATAGTCGGAGACGGTGATTGTGGAATTGGGCTCCAGCGCGGTGCAGAAGCCATTCTCAAAGAAATTAATGACTCCTCCACGCCCCTCACGCCCGACATTCTCGCTACCTTGCATCGCATCATTGACGTCGTCGAAAACACCATGGACGGCACCAGCGGTGCCATCTACGCCATCTTCCTTAATGCCCTTGCCCATGGCCTCCGTGCACAAGACAAATCTACCCCTGCCACTGTAACATCAAAGATATGGGCTAATGCGCTCCAGCACTCCCTCAAGGCCCTGGCCAAATACACGCCTGCCCAGCCTGGTGACCGAACTCTTATGGACGCATTGTCACCCTTTATCAGCACCTTAATTGAAACAGAAGATATCCGAAAAGCAGCTGAGGCAGCGAGCCAGGGCGCTGAGTCTACCAAGATGATGAAAGCCAGCCTTGGAAGGGCTGTGTACGTTGGTGGTGAGGACGAGTGGGTTGGCAAGATCCCTGACCCTGGTGCATATGGTCTCAGTGAGTTCCTGAACGGTGTAGCTGAGGGTATATGATCATCTCATCTATATTTCTTCTTTTGGCGTTTCCTTTCGCATTTTCATCTTGGGTATAATATCTAGTGAATAATATGGCGACGGCGACTAATATCTGAGTTAATTCGGGTCATTCCCCTCTCCCTTTACTTCCCCCACCCCTCATTTCTGGCATTACTCTTTGTATCAATCATTGGTATCTTTGTTTTCGCGTGTATATAATGTCGATATACTACCTCCATATTAATACTTTTGAAAACTCCGTCTTACTAGCTACTTCGTAAACTTGGGGGGTATATGCTTTGATGTAGCACGTGACTAACTGAGCCACAAGCTGAAGGCTCAAATAAGGTGCGAAAGGGAAAGAGTCGCAATGTTCACTTCGCCTTTATCAATCAAGGCTGTATGTTTCATCATATTCTAGGGATTTCATGTCTTCTCCAGGGGTACTATATCACATAAACCCTGACCTTCCGCCAAGTGTAACAAAGGACCGGTGCAGAATATCCGGTTCATCCCACCGCGGACTCCATGTGAAAAAGAAATCGCAAATCAAAACGGTACGTACGGATTTTGAGAAGGACAGGAGGGAAACAAGAAACGCCAAAGACGCCGACATGCTGGATTAGTGACTTCCATAACATAGCTTTAATATGGAAGCAAGGCATCACTTTGCGGGCCAGGCCCGTCTCCCGCGACGCCAGAGCGATTTGTTGCATCCTGATTACCGCTTTGGGGTGGAGAGATCTAAGTAGGCGGGAGTCTAAGTCATACGGAGGTGACAGATTGGCGAATGTGTGCGGACCGCGTAGTGTAGAGCTAAGAAAAGACCAAAACGAAGCTCAACTCAGAAGTACCAGGATAACTGAATCGCCTCTCAAGAACCTATATGGTCGAGTAAGTTTAGTGTCATCGCATATACCGTGAAAAGGGAAGGTCCGGGCAAGTTTTGCGTAGACATACATCTTGCTGATGAAACGATCTTTATTGACGCCTTTACCCTTACCACCCTTGGGCTTCTCAGTCCACATCTCCTTGACGTTCTCTAGTACCATGTTACAGTGACGATCAAAAGCCTTTACACGCGCAAGTAGCTTGCGGTTGTTCCGACACGAGATCAAGACCTGCGAGTGGGCACGGGTAGCTGTCTGGAGGATTGAAAGCGGACCGGTGGTGAGCTCATGTTCTTCGAGAACAGAAACTTCGTATTCACTATAGCGCGTACTAGGTTAACTCATCGCCCATCGCCATTATTAATTCATTGCGCAAGGAACAAAGCGAGCTGGAACGGGTTCGGATGCCAAAAACAGAGCAATAGTAGTTGTCTGGCAGTGGTGTGGTTGAGGTTGGTGATGGCTTCAAGTTTGACGGGAAGAATAGTTTGGGGCATTCAAAGGACCAATGGAACGTACGTCAGCTCACTGCGAGGCTTGTTAAGCAGATCTCTAGAGTACAAGAGCCAGATGTTAGCAGGTATGCGGCAATGCGCTGTAGCAGCAAGGCCGTCTATTGCGCGGGGGGGAGGACCGGTTGAGTCATCTGATTCGACTGTGAATGGGAGCCTGCTTACTGAATCTTGGTGTCAGACATCTTCGGAAAAGCTATAAAAGGGCAGCAACGGTACGCTCCTTCGTGTCGACGTCTTTTCCTTGCTTCCGGTTCTTCTTCTTTGCGTTCGTCTTCCTCCTGCGTCTTCGCAGCAAAAAAAGTCAACAAGCCCTAAAGCTTTCTTATATCACGTGATTATTAGATAATCGCCAAGCTTCATGTCCGATTCTGGTTAGCGTGTCACACGTCGGCGGCTTATTTTTCCAACCCTGAAGGCGCGTTGGACCTGGCGCGTCACTAGTCCGTATCAGGAAATCTGCTTCCCATTCACACGCGATTAGGTCAGCAATCTCGAATATCGCGTTTGGCTTCACGACTTTCGATCGTCTATAACTCCAACCTCGTCTTCTCCGCCTCCAACGTCTTCCTGCTCTTCCTCTTCTTCTCCCTCTTTTCCACACACACGCGGTTGCTAGGCTGAGCTCGCGTGAGAGGGAGACCATTGAAGGGGTTGCTTTCATCTTTTTCATTTGTTCTTTTTTGTCCTCGTTCTCATTAGATACATGTTCCGATTACTGGCAACTCTGCCAATCCTGACATTGCCATATTTACACTTCGCTGCAGTCCTCACGTTATGAAGCCTGCCAGGCTACCAGGCACAGACATCAACCTTATGCAGTAACTCATTCACTGAGGCTATCGATTCGTTTCTGTTTGCACCCGCCGACTGCTACCCTCTAGCTTCCTCGAAGCAGCCAACACCAGAGAGGATTTCTTCGCCTTAATTTCCTGTGACTCCTTCTGATACCCGACTTTGCAGTCAAAAATATGGAAAACGAGGAGGGAATCTCTGTTCGGCCTATGAGGCGTGAGTATTTCCAGGTGGCCCATGGACTGAGTCGTGAATACTGATCTTCTCTATAGTAAAGGTCCTCTACACGTTCGATAACGAAAGTAAAACCAACTGTCTTGCCAGGTGGCCGCATATTTTAGATATCCAAACTGCCTATCTTGATGAAACAACACAGGTTGGCGTGATTGAGCTAAAAACTTGCATTCAAACCATTGTCTCGGCAAGGTAAGGCAACTGCATTTCCTCTCTTTGGGAGATTTTTTTTTTTTTTTTCTAACACGCCTCTTAGCCCTGAATTGGTTGCAAAGCTCGGGCGAGATTACACGGTCTATGCGTACGACTATTCTGAATATGAAACTCCCCTAGTCGGTCAGGGAATGCTTTCCTGGGTTTTGGCCTCCGCCTCACCAACGCCAAATGCTCCCGCACACCAGTCCAAGACCATTGTCACGGGACGAGTTTGCAAAAATACTGGGTTATTCGCTAGAGGTGCACAGGAGACCCTTGAGGTCAAGCTCCGTCTCGTCCCTGTACCAACTGTTCTCCAGAGTGAATATCTTGAGAGTATGCAAAAGTACCGCGAATTAAGCAATCTCATACCACATGATTTTGACGCTCAGGCCTGGACAGCCTTCCTAAAATCAAACCCCGGGCTACTTTCGGGCAGCAGCTCATCCCAGAATGCAGCTGAATCAGAGCACACACCCCTGGATAGATCAGGTCTGGAGAAGTTGCAGCAGCTCTTAAGCGATGGCTCGACGCCCCGTGAGCTGCCTACTGTTGGGTCTGGGAGCTTCCGCGCTGACTCTCCAGCTCATTTCTCTCACAACACCCCAAGCCGGGCCTCAACGCCAGGAGTAGCTATGCCTGCAAACCAACAAAAGAGGCCCGTGGACGATATAAATCGGCCTAGGTCAAGAGCTTCTATACTCAACCCAGATTCATATAGGACTTCTAGCCGAAGGGGGTCTATCATGTCCAACTACGGTAGTGGGGATGAGGCCACAGAAGGACCAGCCCCAAAGAGAGCAAAACTGGTTCGAAGTGATATATCTGGCGACGTGAATACAAACATCGAACGCCAACCTAACTCCCTCCGAGTGGCTGCAAGCACGGCTGCATCCGTAAGGATTCACCGCCCAACACCAATTACCCAGACCGATCACTTGCCGCTATCAAACGAGGAACCCGTTCGACCACCAACACCCGTGCCATCTCTTACCCAAGGTCCCACTCGCCGAAATCGAATTGCTCCCAGCAATTTGCGCCGTCAGTCCTTGGGCCGATCTGACTTCTCACAGAACCATCCTCCTCTGATAGCCCCAATGCCCGTGTCGAATAGCCGCCTTGCTTTTGATTCACAGGCCACATCTCCAGAGGAGCCTCAGTACAGCATGTTTACCGATACGCCTTTTAATATGCCCTCATCCCCTCCTATCATGGAAACCAATTACGCCCAGGCTTCAAGCCCTGGTCTCCCTCCATTGTCAGACCATGACTCAGGCTTCTTGAGTGCTCAGTTCGATTCGTTAATTGATGACGACGCCAATCAAAATGACCGAATATTACAACAATCCACAGAACAAACCAAAACAATGTTGGGCAATGCTCAACTCGAAAGCTCTGCTGGGGATTCGGCTCCGGCACTCCCACCTCAACCAACCAGGATGTCAAATTCACGCCCTTCTTCAAGAGCTAGTATGAAATCCGTTAAATCTATAGCTCCTGCCACCCAAAGAGCTAGTGTCCCGGCTAGTGACCCAATCAGGCCTTCTCAGCCCTGGCAACCACAAACTCAACCACTCCATCCCCTAGCAAGTGAATTTCCTCTTGTATCTACTCCTGGCTCAAGTCAGCACAACCCCAAACCTCGCAGCGGAGCTGGTGCTAAACGGACCAAACAAGTACAAGCCCGTCTCGAGCAATGTATCCGCGAAGGAACAGTTCCTCCGTACTGCGAAAACTGTGGTGCTATTGAA
>OJKM01000212.1_pt1 | contig 10897 bp, 12 predicted proteins | sample 1596631 | NCBI WGS metagenome assembly OJKM01 (sample SAMEA3904683, study PRJEB24821) | metagenome | biome: Builtin; feature: hospital; material: surface | place: USA | collected 2013-06-06 | reverse complement strand
GCGTCAGATGTGTATAAGAGACAGGTATTTCGATATTATAGTATTTTTTTGTTCCTCTTTTTGCGGTTAGAATCAGGCTTTCCACGAGGCGAGTGGGGGGTAGAGCTAACCATCCGCAAGTTGAAATTCACTCCAAGCAGATGCAAGCTCTTCTCTTGGAGGAAGGGTAGCTAGTATCCAGTATAGTAGTGAACTTGCAGCATTTAAATTTCGGCCATCTTTCGTTTTTTCAGCGTTCCTGTCGCGAAGGCAAGCTTCTGCGACGAGCAAATTTTCTAACACCTACTACTTATTAGCTCATATTCGTGAAGAGTAGGATGCAAATACTCACATTATTGTCACCTTTGTGTTCACTAATATCAGACCAGAGACCTTCGAGGTCAACGTTGCATGTCGTCACAGCTTGGGTATAGATGTCCAGGCTACTATTGCTTGTGGCCTGTTTGACAAATTTTCGAGCCGTTTCACGACATTTATCCATGCTTGAGTCAACTTATAAGACAATCGCCATAAAAATCCACAGGGAGCTACGTAGGTGCATTTGGCCCTGTATATAGTGGGTGGTTGAAGTCTTGAAGATATTTGTAGGTAAAACGAGAAAAACAAGCGGCGCTAAGAAAAGAAATTGACGGCGGTGGTCCAGCCTCAACTAACTACTTTAACTAGCTAAGTGAGTCTACGGATACTAACAACTTCTTGTCTACACTTGTTCGAAAGCTAGCAATGTTTAGCAAAGATGTGCAGCTATATACTTGATATAGGAGATTTGACACTCTAAGAGAGCCTGGAGGTCAAGATTGATGGGTTCTCCACTGAATGAATACGGAAATCGAAAGTGTGGCGATAGCGATACCACTGTTGAAATACTCCATTCGTCTACGCTAGTTGCAAACACGCCTGAAGCCTATTGATACTCGTCTTTCCTGCGTATAGCTTCTTCTATTGCGCCCTCTGCATCTGTCCGGTCTGGATTCCGAATTTGCCATTCCATGGCAATTTCCAGAGCGGTTGTCAGCCATGCTCCTGCTTTCGAGTTTAAGGCTTTAATCATATCACGTCCATTAACAAGAGGCTTAAGGTTGGTTACTTCGAGGAGATTCTCCTGCTCTAAAAATTTCAGGACCTCAAGGTAATCATTCAAAACTATCCATGTGGAGTTAGTATACATTAATGGAGAAGCGAGGAGGTTTTAAAACTCACCGGCTTGGGCAGCTTTCCCTTGCATAACATCTAGCAGTATTGCCTGAATAAAACAAAGCCTCCAATCCGTTCCTAGAGTTCGGAGAAGTTTTGCAAGTTTCCATCGATCGTCAGATAGAGAGGTAGTATCAGACATCCCGTTAACATACGCTGTTTTGACATCTGATATTAGCCCGTAGCGGGTTACTGCTACGCTTAACAAGGTTGTCAATTTCTTTTCGCACCTAAGGCCATCCCGAGCAACCCTTGTCGGGCGGGGGGCCATTTTTCTAGCCTCTTCTTCAGTTAGGGGATGTTTAACATCAACCATCGCCCAAGGAGATAATGCAGCAATCATCCAGGACCGGTACTTTTCGTCTTTATCACGGATAAGGAAGCTTTTTACCGACTTCCGAAGCTCAAGGGACACATCGGGATAATCCGTTTCGTCTAGGATACTATTCAACAGAGTATATGCGATTGGCCAAGGAGACGTATCGACATCAATCGCACTCAGATGATCTGAAAAGATAGTGTCATATAGGCCCAGGCGGTTTATAATCATCAATGCGCCCAGGGGATCAGGGCCTAGAAGAGCTATGTCAGCATACCTTTCTCGATACAAGTCTCACCATAGTTCTAGAAAACATACCGCGGAGCATCTTTTCTATTTCGATACCAATTCTTTCCTGACTTATTTTAAGCCTGAGGGAATGCTTAATATCATCATCGCACATTGACTCTTCAGTATTAGGATCAATAGTATAGCCAAGTCTGCTGGCAAAGCGGATTAACCTTAGAACTCTTAATGGGTCATCTTTGAAGGTTTGATAGGGTGCCAGCGGTGTGCGAATCAGTTTCGCTTCCATATCAGACAGCCCCATGCCAGTGAAATCTTCTACTTCACCGGTGTGTAAGTTGTAAAATAGCGCATTGACAGTAGCATCACGACGAAGGGCGTCTTCTTCTGCAGTTCCAAATTCCACTTGTGGGTTCCGACTGGTGTCTGTATAAGTTTCTTTCCTCAGGTTAACCAAGTCCACGTCAAATCCAAAGACCCGAATTGTAGTTGTCTCGAGATGTTTTGATTTCTCTGGGTTCGCGGCGATCTTATGCAGTCCGCCAATAACTCCTTTGAGGGCATGCTCCGGATAGTGAGCCTTATATCTTTCAAGATTCTCTGGGATATCAAGGTATTCCTTCAGCGCCAGGCCGAACTCATAGCCCGTCATAGTGCTGATCCCGACGTCAATATCCTGACTGTCCACGCCTAGTACTTTGTCACGTACCCAACCTCCAGTAAACCGGAGAACGAGCCCAGAGCCCTTGGGGTCATCATTATTCTTACGCCGAATATACTCCACTGTGTCCAACAGCAGCGTTCGCAAGATTGCTTCCTCCGAGCTTAGCTGCACCTGTGGCACTTTCACTCCACCTCCCCGTGTCATTGTGCTCTCAGATACACCTGACTTTACTATGCGTCTGCGTTTGTTTGGCCTGTCAACTTCACCAGAAAGACCACTCATAGGCAAAACAGCTGCTTGTTGTGTGTGGTTGAAGCGATTCGAGTTCACTAGGGAGCGAGTAGGCTTCAGGTTAGGTAGTTGGCGCACATGAAGAGTTCGTCGACAAAGAGTTTCCAGTGGCCTGAGAAACAGGCGCATCGATTAGACGTCCACAGGTATATATGTCTATATGTTTTCTGCTGGGATTGGAGTGGTCGATGTGCTTGTATCTATCTACCCAGGTGTGAGTCAGTAACAATTATCTAACTAACTATTTATCGGAGAGAGGAAACAGGGGATTCGCACCTAAACCGCCTCTCGGCTGAAATAACGGACAAAAATTGGCAAAGGCGCACGTTTATCTCGTAGAATGCTGCAGTGGATAGTTGGTAGAGATGTTGTTCGGCTTGATGAAGTCATATCATAAACTAATCAGTTTATTTCGTTTTCATGTCTTGGGCAGATTTGCTTGCGAACAACATCGTCAACGTCAACGTCAACGTCACGTCAACACCAACATCCACTCTCAGCCTCGACGTTGGATCTCACAACGACTTGAAGAATACTCGGAAAGGCGCTCTCCCATACAGCGAAGACCATAGGCTACATGTTCACCAAAAGCAGCCAATCTGCCACACGCATACTCCAAACTCCGTCAGTCAGACCGAGTTGTCCATGACAACCCCCGAGGATGCTCCCCCGATCAAACCGCCGCCCTCCTTCTCGCCGGCATCACCTCTTCCCACCAAGTCCAGGTACGCTGAGCGGCTGCAGAATACACAGCAATCGGCACTGACGTCTCTCTCTGAGAGCGCCTTGCCCAACTCCCTGGCCTCCGAGCTACAGTCTGCGCCCTCATCCCGAGCCAGCTCGCCTGATCGACGGCTTTCTCGCTCCTCCCAGCGGCTTTCTAGATCTTCAACCCTCTCACCCGCCAGACATCAGATTGATACTGCAGATGATATACGGTCGACAATAATCCGGGCCTTCTCACCGGCTATCAGCGTTTACGCTTCGCAAGAGACAAACGAACTCGTGCGAAGAAAGGGGCTGACGGGTGGTTTCTGCGAGCTCCTGCGGCCGTTTGGCGAGAAAATTACCGGTAAGGTTATCATTCGAGACGGAGTGGGATCTAGCCGGAGCTGGGATGACTACGGGGTGAGATTTGTGCACTCAAATGGTAGCCGGCAGCCCTCGGCCGCAGGAGCTGAAGACATAGACCAGATACCCCCTTTGACACAGATTGAAAAGGTCCTGGAAACTCATCTCGAACCCTCTAATCGAGCGGCTAGTGATGTGATATTCGCAGGACAGCCCACTCCCAAGGGCGTGACGTTGTCATCTCCTTTATATAGGCTATTCTTAAGACGGCTACTGTCTGCAGACGCTCCTACTCCTCATGAAACCTTTCTTCACCCTGTGGCATGTGTTATAGCTATTAGTTCTAGTACACCGTCTCCGTTAGAAGCACTACGTCAGCTTTATGCCAGTACGAGCCATGGAGAGCAAGGCCCCCGGCCCTGGATTCATCCAGAATACCTCCGGTATTATGTCCTCGTTCATGATGAGGATAGAGACGACATCACTCAATCAACAGCCTTATTCGATCAGATGAAACGACATTTTGGTCTACATTGTCACATGTTACGGCTTCGAAGTAATCAATGCGTTGTGACAGATGACGACGGTATGCCATTCCCAACTTGCGAGTGGCAAAGTTCGCGAGAGGAGTTGATAGAAGCCAAAGAGCAAGGTATAAATACTCCCTATAATAGTATACAATTGACCGTGGCTAATCTAACGCATTTTTTATTCACAGAGCCCCTATTAGACGTGGGCTGGGAATCCCCCCATATATTCGAGTCCGATGTTACGGCCATTATATCCTTTATCCGGGAATTGGTTGCACAGTCTGTTATCCCTCACATGGAGAACCGTGTGGCCATGTGGAATGAACAAGTCGCTTCCAGGAGAAGAGGCTTGAGCGGGCGCTTCATGTCCATATCCAAACTCTGGACCGGCTTTGGTTCGAGTTCAAAGTCCTCTGGCGCTTTTGGAGGTGGTGGTAGTGGAAGCAACTACGACCCCTACCAGGGTTATTATAAGCCGGATTCCCCCGAAGCATTATTACGGAAGATGGCAGATTATTCTTTTATGCTTCGTGACTTTAAGCTTGCTTCATCAACATATGACCTTCTAAGAAGCGACTTTGGGAACGATAAAGCTTGGAGATACCACGCCGGAGCCCATGAGATGTGTGCTATAAGCATGCTACTTAACCCCCTTACCTCAACCAATAAATCCAAAATCGACACCGTGGACCAACTGTTAGATATTGCCTGTTACTCATACCTAACTCGATGTTCAGATGGCCAAAATACCTTACGCACTATCATACTTGGAGCAGAGCTCTTGAAATCCCGCGGCGGCTCTGCAGCTGAGAATGCCGCCAAGTGGAATATGAAAGTCCTCAACATGAACCTCGTCGGTCCAATTGGTCGAATTCTCGTCTCCGAACGGACATCTGCATGTTTTTCCGCGAAGGTTGCAACAGAAGGTACCAAATGGGGAACCCGACGACGGAAGGCCGGTATGTGGTCACTTCTGGCTGCTGACTACTGGCTAGCAATTGGTAAACCTGCCTTTGCATCTAGCTGCCTTGAGGAAGCCGAGAGGTACTATGGACCTATATTGGAAGAGGGGTTGTTTGCCTTTCCTGATCTACGAGCTTATGTAGAGGAGCTAAGGCTGTCTGTGAAGATGGGGTGCCTCGAAGCTCAAGGACTAGAGGGAGAGGAGGAGGAGGTTTCCGAAGAGCAGCTTGATGCTACCGAAGACATGAATGAGATGCCTACTTTCCGACGCCACCGGCGATCCATTCTGGGGTCTGTTGGCCCGTTAGAAAATACCCAGTCAGCCAAGATTCTAAGAAGGGAGGATGGGGAGCCTGAAGATGATGAATTTGAATGAAATAGACTACTAACGCTCTCTATTACTCGGTAATTGATACTCCATACCTTGCTTAACTCATTTAAACGCCTTCCTTCTTCTTGTTTCTGTGCCTCAGTTTTGCAGCCATTGCCGGACTACCCATCCGTGGTATATCTTCCAACGATTCCCCTAATATCCCATATGTGATCAACTAATATCCCATGTGTGATCAATGTGTCTCTTTCCCTCCTTTTCGCGGCCCTTTCGGCGCGTCCTAATAGGGTCATTTGGTCTAGGTGAAACGTTATTAGACATTAGAAGAAAGATGGTTTATTACACTTACAATGGCTTTCTTCAACAGACGTGATTCTGAGGACAAAAGGATCTCCCTTCTTTCTGAAGATTGCGGGCGGTTCCTCATCTCTTGCCATACCCCGTACAGGCGGATGGGAAGCAAACGCCTCGTTCCGCCTCAATTTTGTTATTTTTCGAGGATTTAACTGTCCTGCAGTTGTCGTCATTCCTGCTGGCCCATGCTGTCTAACGTACTCACGGATGTTCTCTGCCGTCTCTGGCGCTCTCCTGGGGTCTATGAGCGCGTAGATATGTTCTACCATTGCGAGGTCTTGGTCAACACCTTTAAAGAGTGATTTTATTCTTTTGTGGGGATATAAAAGTCTCAAATATTAGTACTTGATGCCCACCTAATATTACATGAGATGATAGCAATTTCGTGACATAGGCACTGATAGTGTCACTCCTCCATTTAGCTTAATTACTTAGCCGCGGCAGGATCATTGCGCGTAAATGTTCCTTCCGTCTCCTCAACTATCTCACACCAAGATATTTCTCCCAACTCAATCGTAACCCTGACCGATAAATCATTGTAAGGGATCGTAGTGAACATTCGAGTGTCAGGCTGTGGATCGGGGAAACTGTTGCAGTATCCAACGCGACATGTGCCCTCATCGATGGTTAGCTGGTCAAGGATGGTAAACGTAGCTTCTGCGAATCCCGGGCACGAATGATGTTCCATCCAGTCCCGAATCTCATTGTCTGTATAGTTCAAGAACGGAGACTCGAAATCAGACATAGGCTTGCGAGAACCGTGAGTGATTGAACTCAGGTCAGTTGTTTGTAGGATGCATGGGGCGCCTGGAGGATCGCTGTCCTCTTCCGATAGCAGTATCCCTCTGTATGCCTCGTCAATGAACCAATCGAGCACCTAAAATAGGATTAGTGAAATAGTACAAACATCGCTCGGCATTTAGCCATACCTTTGGAGGGATGTTCGTGGTGCAGAAAACAGGATACATTGTAGCATAAGTAGGTATTCGGTCATCTATATTGCCGTAAAGTTCACCACATCCCCGTGCTTGACTTCTCGTTGTTACCGGCATTGTATCAGGTATATAAAAGTGTATATGCCTGTTATGATATTCGATCTTCAAGTAGTAGGTCACCGTCGCAGTGCTATATCTCCATAATGATATGACGTCATAGGTATATTTTTCTCATCGTTGGCGCATCCGTTATCGCCTTGGTATCTTAAAAAGACAGTACATGATAATCGATATGGAGCAAACACGATGTTACAGGCATAATAGCCGGGATAGAGGACTTAAGTATATAAGTTAGGGGGCCTTATCTTGGGTGCTAATTTTAGACCTGTTGGTAACTAACAAGTTAAGCGCGATAATTAAGTTCGCCAAGAATCGATGCATAAGCGCGGTACTTGAACATCAAACGCCAAACGTCAACATTGAAACTCCACAGCAGCTCCCGGTCTTCTTTCTTTATCGAAGGATATGTTTTGGCGGCATTGCCTCTGGCCCTTTTCACTCATACTGCAGTGAAGTCGCAATGAGTGAGCTCCTATCATACATCCTTGACCACGAAGACGCCTTCCGCAGGTATTCGCCACCATTTCCTCGCGTGGAGTCCATCTCTTATCAAGCTAACTCCTGGTTTCCTTATCTACGTAAAGGGCTCGTCTACCGTCGTTATACTCCGACTTCTCTCGTCAGAAACAGACAAATCCCGATGGATATAATAGCAATGTAACGGCATGGCAGCGGGCTCTGGCGAATGCCGCTTTAGCCGGTCAAGTTTCTTCTCTATCCTCCAGCTCTTCCCCGAAGTCGGATTCTCGGAAAGATAGCCTATCACCCAGAAACAACTTACTTGTCCTACGAACTAGCAATGCTCTCATGGTGGACCTGGAAACAAGAGAGTGGGGAAGGCCGCTATCCCTACAGTGTGTGATCGTGAGTGTTTCGAGTTCATGACGAGGTTTTAAAAACTGGACGCGCTGGTAAATACTGATAGCGAGTAGGATGAAGCATTACGCAGTGGGCATATGATGCTGCTCGATACGTTTTTGAACAGTCAGACAAGTCCCTTCAGGAGTGGCTGGTTACGGTTACCTAGCCCTCCAAGTCTATCACAAGTGGTCATGTGGGGTATGAAACAAGCGCATGGGCTGGTTACAGGCTCGGATATCGATAGTCTAGCTGGTACCGGAACGCTTCAGACGAGCGAGTTGGTACTTGTAGATAATGTCAAGGTACTTATTTTCCCATATGAAATAAAACTGTATTAACACTGATTTTATTTTGCTAGCAAGCAGCAGGCAGGCTTATAAAGGGGGTTGTTGGTCATCATAACTCAAGTGTTGACCGCATATACTCTAAAGAAATGTTCATGTTACAGTTCGCTCATATATTTGGAGAAGAGACGTTGCTATCTACGACGGATTTTAATGTACTACTTACGTTCCTTTCGAGAGATAGGAATATTATACTATACGACGGAAAGGTAGGCACTGAACGCGGCCTTGTTATATCCAATGTTCAAACCTGCTAATAAGTCTATAGACAGTGAAATTTAGGGATGCGAGTGATACCACGGATCGCATCACTGAGGAAGATGCATCAATTGCCTCCCTCAAGGCAACAATTGCACGACTAACGTTGCAGGTGTCCACCTTGAGTGAGAAAATAAAAGAGCTCACTGGCAATGCGCAGAAAGCGCTCGCAAACAAAAATAGGATCCTGGCCCTATCCTCACTTCGGCTCAGGAAGCTCGCAGAGCGCAACCTTCAACAGCGCACCGATACCCTATGGCAGCTTGAAGAGGTATACTCTAAAGTGGAGCAGGCTGCTAGCCAAGTAGATATAGTGCGGGTTATGCAAGCAAGCACTGGAGTTCTCCGGCAGCTTAACTCCCAACTTGGAGGTGTGGACAAGGTTGAGGATATTGTTGAAGAACTAAGAAAGGAAATGGATAATGCGGATGAGCTCAGAGGTGTTATAAACGAGGCTGGACCGGTCATCGATGAGACTGAATTAGACGATGAACTGAAAGAGCTGGAGGACCAGGAGCGTGAAGCAAGAGAGGAGAAGGATGCGGAAGAAACTCGGAAACGTCTAGCGGAGCTAGAAAAGAACCAAGGGGTAATAAAAACTCCTGCCGCTCGCGCCACTGATGATGATCTAGAAGAGAGCATTGACAAATTGTCGCAGATGGCAATTGGCGACCACCTAACAGCAAGAGCGAAACAGAGCACCAAAGCTCTAGCAGAAACGATAGAGTAGACTTCTTTTTCGCTCTCCCTTCCGAGAGGAGATGGTCTACAAGGTATACGTGCGTGCTTAAAACCACTGTAATATACCCCGAGACGACGACGGCCAAGCAAATTGACAATTCCAGCTTGATGAGACAACTGCAACTATGGTGCCACTACAGCAACCTGCATCGATTTGTCTGTGCTATCAGGCTCTATCTCAGGATGGTCTTGCTCGCCTCTGGTCTCCTTCGCCTCGCTCGGCTGTTCCAGAACTGGCTCGTGAGACGGTGTCGTAACCGCTGCCATCGGTGTTGGCGCTGGCGCTGACAGTGACCCTTCATTGACCTCTTCTTCATTTGGTTGGCCTTCTGCATTCCCATTAGATACCGCTACACGTTTAGCCATCATACTGCGCGCCTCTGCTATGAGTTTTCTATAGTCATCATCATGCGACTGCGACCAAGCAGTCACATCAAAGTCTTTCTTCATTATCGCAGAATTGACTCTCGACGAAGCTTGTGAGGTTGCCAGTCCACCCTGGGTCCTTTCCCAAACATCGAGATCCCGGAGAAGATCTCGCTTTGATTTAGGATTTATAGAATCATAATTTGCATTCCATAAATTCATCCATTCTGTGTGCCGTTTTTGTAAGATGGGCTTCGGACCCCAATCTGGAATACCAAGTTCCTTGAGCTTTTTGCGCAGAGTGTTTTCTTTGAAAATGGAGTAATTTATTGTTGGAAGACGACTGAAGGTCTTAGGAGTGCTTGGGGAGCTTCTCAACCCTTGGAACCCAATAATCCTAGATGACAGGGTTAATAATGGTTAGAGTAGGGTACGAAACAGGAACACGTACCCATTAGACTTGGAACCGCTTTCTTTTTCTGGCGTGCCGGTGCAGTTATCTAAATGAGAAAACACTGCTTCATTCTTCATTCTTCTCATGCAGACGGGGCAAGCCACGAGTCCGTCATCTAAACGTGAGAGTTAATTTCTGTCTTAGAAGAAGACAAAACATCAGATTAAACGCAAGCTCATACCTGGCTGATACTCTTCATCTTCCTTTTCTCCGTCTTCTTCATCTGCACTATCTGGTATAATCACCGGCTCGTACTCCGACTTTGCGTTGTCTTCTAACCTCCTACCTTGTGACCTCGTCCTCCTACTAGTCTCCAGGCCCGTAGCACTATCTCCACCGATATGGTCAATCTTTCTCCTCTTCGTCGCCGGGTTTTCCACTGCATCCTCTGACCCTGGTCTAGATACTAGCGTTGTATGTATCGGATTATTCCTCACAAACGCAAGCATTGACGGCCTTGCTGTCTTGAATGACTCGACGAGACTCCCAACAGCCCAATTTCGGCGTAGCTTAAGCTCCTGGTCATTGCTGCGGCAGACAGGGCATTTTCCTTCAGAACTCAGACACCGCCGTATACACAGAGAGCAAAAGGTATGGCAACAGGAGGTGATGACCGGGTTGTCGAAGAAGTCCTTGCATATCTGACATCGTAAGGCGGATTCGAAGTGGGCAACATCTGGGAGTGGTGTGGCTGCCCAGTCGGTGGAATCAGGTATATCGAAATTGCGATCCATGGAGAGGCGCGGCTGTGTCCTTCTATCCTCTCTCTTGTCTGTCCAAAGCGATCAAATAAAACAGTCAATACGGCTGTCTCTTATACACATCTGACGCTGCCGACGACTCCTTACGTGTAGA
>OJKM01000211.1_pt1 | contig 10903 bp, 9 predicted proteins | sample 1596631 | NCBI WGS metagenome assembly OJKM01 (sample SAMEA3904683, study PRJEB24821) | metagenome | biome: Builtin; feature: hospital; material: surface | place: USA | collected 2013-06-06 | reverse complement strand
CTGTTCCACCACATTGGCCGATTATTCCAGCCCCCAAATGACGGTCGACGGTTCCACCATGCTGGCGGATTCAGGCCGCCGGATGGCATCCACCACGACGGGCCTGAATTGCCAGGGTTTGTTTGATCTCCCGGATATGGTTGACCACCTGGATTTGGTTGACCACCTGGATTTGGCTCACCGCCTGGATTTACAGGTGGGCTTGGAGCTGGTTGTTCTGGAGGCGGGTTCTGACCTGGAGGTGGGTTCTGACTTGGGGGTTTGTTTTGACCTGGGGGTTTGTTCTGGCCTGGAGGTGGGTTCTGACTTGGAGGTGGGTTCTGACTTGGGGGTTTGTTCTGGCCTGGTTGTTCGTCCTGGCCTGGGGGTTTGTTCGGCTGGTTCTCACCCTGCTTTGGATCTTTGGTCCCGCTGGCTCCGTTGACAAGTAGCCTGTTGGTGGTGTTGGGCCCAGGATTCTTGACGGACGCAGATGCAGCTTTCTTGAAGAAGGCGCATGCAACCTTCAGATCAAAGCCGCCACCAGATATAGATACTTGGATAGCAGCCTGGCCAGCAACGTGAGGAGCAGACATGGAGGTGCCCGTCATCACACCGCTGCCGCCCCCGGGGATGGTGGACAGGATTTGAGTGCCGGGGGCAAATACATCAACTGTAGCAGTCAGCACTTGTTACGAAAAGACCGGATAGTTCCTGTTTTTGCGCTTTACAGGGATGCAGAAGGGAGACCTGACTCACCTCTGGGCCCAAAGTTCGATGGACCTTGCCCAGTCCATCTGTAGTCGCTACCGTCCGAATTGCCAATAACACAGACCAGGCCAGCGCCACCGGGTGTGATTCTCCCCGCATCAGTCTATAGTTATCAGAAGTTAGTTGCCAGGTGATAAGCTACTCCTGCTAGTAAAAGGATATGACTCACGCCTTGGTTTCCAGCTGCTGCTGAGACAAAGATACCAGCCTTCTGGGCCTCCTCCAGTGCCGCATTTACTGCAGGTGAGTTATCACCACCAAGACTAAAGTTGATAATCGCTCTGCCGACAAAACCATTATTTTGGGCGTGATCTATAGTCCAATGGAGTCCAGCAATAAAAGCACTGTAAGGCCCTTGGCCGTTGCAATCCAGCACCTTGACGGCAATCATTGCTGTACGCTTTGCAACGCCAAAAGACACACTGCCAACGATACCTGCGCAGTGCGTTCCATGGTTCCAGCAATCGACATTGTTGTTGTCAATGAAGTTTGCACCCCAAGTTGCGCGTCCCTCAAACTCTGGGTGCATGACGTCGATGCCGGAATCAACAACATAGACGACTGCATTTCCACCAGCACCCTCATCGTAGGTGTAATCGGCGTTTCCTGGATTGCTGTTTGAAAGACGTCCAAGTCCCCAGTTTGGAGCATTCGACTGCGTGACCCAGCCCTGGGATGTACCTATTTGGTCTCGCTCGACGTGTGCAACCTATCGTAGGGACAGTTAGCCAACGGCCTTTTACGCAAGAGAATATACCGCAACGTGTCATACATGTTCATGTTTCATTATTTCTTCGATGGTGTCGCGGCTAAAGACTCCGCTGTATCCCCTAAAAGAGCCCGTAGCCCAGGAATGCCCAATGCCAGAAAATGAGACACCTCTTTTAGCCACGTCCCTTTTGTGAACGTCGCTGGCCCATCTTTTATGCAACTCAAAGTCATCATGGGAGATATCCCTTTTCAAAAGTACGATGTAGGAATCTTCAATATATTTCGCTGAAACATTGTTGGGTTTTATAAGCGGAGCAGCATTTACTGCAGAAAAAAAAGAGAGGACGGCGAGAACGCCTTTAAAAAAAAACATAGTTAAAAAGAGTGGACGAATTGCTTGAGCATAGCTGGGGGATTGGGCCATAAGCCAGCAGCGGGCACCCTTATATATGAAGACATGCCGCCCCGTCCACGCACGAACCAGTAATGTGGCATCGGACGACCCGAGACGTCTCTAGAATGAAGGGGTATCAGTTGGCGCCCATGCTCCGTACCTACGCCAGTAGGATCACCAGCGTTTGCGGTATGCAAGCGTTTCGCTGACCAGAGAGCGTTTCGACGAGGTATGGATGAACGGGACCGAAGCTTCAACCAAGCTTCTATCAAACTCTGTTGAGTTTAAGCTCAGGGGCCAACCGACATGGCCAATTCTCTCTGTGCGACTGCCTTCTGGAGACTATCAGACCTCACCACATACTCGTTGCCCCTGAGACTTCGAAGAGCTCCGAAGAATCGTCCATTATACTGGAGCAAATAGTTAATATTGGTATATAAGAGATGGCGGATAGCGATTCGGGATGTCGCCAAATTGCATTAGGACGTACGGAACCCTCAGATGAAAAGGGGAGATGCGAATGAGACGAGAGGGACCACAGCATACCATGGTTTAATTGATTCTTATCCAAGCCGGAGCTTAAACTCTATATGAAAGGCGTCGTGACGATCAACTCGGGAATCAAAGCCTGGGAGTTCCGCATTGATAATGGTGACTATTCAGGGATAACCCTTTGACGCTGCAAAACTCATATTCCCCGTGAGGTTTGTCGTAAAGAGATGTCAGCGTTCAGTTCCCCAGAGATGACGACTTAGCTATGTGCTTAGGCCATGTCTTCTGTAACCTGTGTGGAATTTATTTCTGCCCGTAAAGAAAAAAAAAAAAAGTAAGGGCCCAATGTATCTGGTTTCCGTTCGCCCGATGCGGGGGTTGTGAAGAAGTTGCTACCCCTATCCTATGGGTGGTGGCGGTAGCAACCACCAGCCATTGGCGGATTGCACGAGTCAAACTCCTTCTCCCTAGCCCTCCCCATGGTTATCGTCAACGAAACGATGGAGAATATATAGCTAAATCAATTGAGAACCAGTGATATTATATGAATGTTGGTACGTAAATTATCCAAAGCACATTCAGGGACATAGGGGTGAGCGGTTGCTGAGGTTATGACTTCCAAACAAGTCAGGCAAGACATCATTAGGAAAAGAAAAAAAGAATCAGAAATAGAAGCTTACAAAATGGGGTCAAAAGGCGAAAAGATTCAACATGTTATCAAGGAAACTCCCCAAAATTATCGAATACACCAAAATAAAAAAAGATCACTTCGCCAAAACGCCCTGGTTTGGCTTCAGCCACTAGCTCCCATGATTATATTGCGGATTTTGTATGAATCCAGAATTTACGGTGTTCATCATGGGGTGATAGGTCATCCCATTATCACCCATGCTGTATTCTAAGGCCTCCTGGCCCGTCGACGCATACATATAAGATCCATTATCGACCGGGGAAGCGAAGATTTGCTCCCCTTCGAACTTAGTGTCTAGGATTGGTGCATTGGAAGATATGCCACCCATATCGCCGTACATATCGTTGCCAGATATAGCAGGTTCTCCTTGTTCTGCAAGGGGCCGGAGCATGGGAAGTCCATTAATGGATTGTTGGTCCTGAGGTAGAGTAGAGAAGGCCGGAGGGTACGAGGCGGAATTGAGGTGGTTGGAGTATTGCTTATGAGTGTGACTCTGCGCTTGATGATAGTGTTGTTGGGCTTGCAGATACGGAGACATGGTGTATGAACGCCCAACTGAGTATTGCTGCTGCTTTAGGTTGGCTCGCGACAAGACTGCATATTCAAGGGTTTGCTGCTGGGGTGCTTCCCTCGGTACCGGCTCACGAGGGAGTCCAAATGCCTCAGTCAAGAGAGCATCGGTACCGTAGGTAATGGGCTTTGGTGCACGAGTGGTCTGCGTGCTCTCTACACTATGGTTCGCGTGGTTAGTTGGAGTCCACATGTTCCTCTGGGATTGTGGTGTAGTCGCTGCGTGGCCCAAAGACCCAATGGCACCTCCACTGGAGGTTTTATCGTTAACCAGTTCCAGCACGGGCATTGCGATTTGTTCCATATGTTTAGCCATATGGACTGTTAATTTCTTCCAACTATTGCATACATTTCCGCAGAACCGGCAGGCCTCGTCCGTCGGTTGCTTAGTCGTAACTTGGCGGCAAATCTCGACCAGCTTCCAAACCTGCTCTACAGCCTGGGCATGGGAAGTGGCTTCATGAGAGTTGCCGTTACCATCTTGTTGCTGACTTTTGCTCTTGATCTTTGTTGCTTTCACCTTTGGCTCAGGCATCTTATGCTCCCGAACAAGATGTTGGACGAAATTGTCTTTGCGGAAGCACGTATGGGAACAGTCTGGCATGTTGCATGTCCACCACTCTAGATGGCGATGTCGTTCGCTTTCGTGTCGCACCCAATCAGCTTTTCGCTTGAATGACTTTGGTTCCGTGCAGTCTGGAAAGGTGCAAGTGAAAGGTTGGACGTCCTCGTGAACATGTTTTGTCCAATCGGAAGGTTTCAAAAATTTTCTAACTTTGAAGCATAGGGAGCACTCAAACTCGGCAGGAAGACGCCTGACAGGTGGTAGAGGAACCCCCGGGGGGAATAAGGCGGGCGTGATAGCACCTTCACCGAAAGATGCCAAATCCTCGGGAGTAACCGCCGCTCCAGGAACTTGGAACTGAGCGTATGTAGCTTCGGGGTCTTTGGGGCTCGTTCTAGGTGGCAACATGACGGCTTCACCTCCTTGGGCAAAACAGTGCTTTCCCGCACTGCAGCTGTTCTTACTAACGTTTTGTGTGTGCTTTAATCTTAGTTCGACCAATCTCTTATATCGCCGGACTTGTTCTTGCCCAATTCTCTCGATTAATGCAGGCTGCAGTCGAGGGTTAAGCTGTCTGACGTGGGTTTTGAATCCTTCAAGTGTTGGCACAATGGGGTCAGATCGAACCGGGAACTCCATCGTGACTCCATTTTCGTTGCCCATATCATCATCGTCGTCGTCTCCTTCGAGATCATTTTCCTCAGGTTTATCGTGAGGAGATCTCGATTGAAGAGGGCTTGCACTGGTCCCCTTCCCTTGTTTCGGGGAGGCAAGAGTAGGAATAGGCGGTCCTCCATGAGTTCCTATAAGGTCAAGTAAACCTCCGGGGCTTTCACCTTTGGTGAGGTCACTTTTGCTTCGGCTGCGTCGTTTAATATGGCTCCAAGGAGTGTTTGAAGCTGTCACCGCGGGTGACGGAACACCAACACCTCCTCCACGCCCAACGGTAGCCATTTGTCCGGTCATTGCAAGTATAGCACCTCCTGTGTTATGTTTGTTGCCCTTATTAAAGCTGGACTTGCGCTGAGGTACAAGGGAGCTGGTGCTTTGTGCAGCGCCGTCAGAAGATGATGTAGGCGGTTGCTCTGGTGTTAGGCTTCGTTGACTAGAATCCAGCTGATGTTTTCTTTTCGAGCTACTATTGCTCCGTTTGGGCAAAAATCCTCTCGCGTGTTCAAGGAGGCTGTTTCTCCTTATAGGCTTGTCCTTTTTCTTCTCGCTAATTCGGATTGTGCTAAACCGACCGTTCGGGCCAATGATACTCTCAACGTCACATTCACTTGGACCGCGCGTTCCCCAGGTGGCAGCACGAGAAGCAGTGTCGGTACTATCAGCCCGTTTTAAGAAGCGCATAATAGCAGCATTGGATGTTGTAGGTTGGAACTTTGTGGTACCATCACGGGTATTCCTTATTGAATCCTGCCATGGTCGAGCGCGAAGAAATTGATTTGGCAGAGGCTCAAGTTCTGCATCAGGGATAGTAGTAGGAGCATTATATTCATCATCGTCCACAAGTTCGGGATGGACGCTGGCTGGGGGTGACTCTGGAACACTGGATGATGCAGCAGAGGAGTCATCTTCATCATCTTCCATGCCACTATCCTCATCAATAAGCACTCCAGGGCCGGGGATGGCAGAGTCGTCAAAATCTTGATAGGCAAACCTAGAACTGAAACCGTCTTGTGCGCCTAAGAAAGGGTCTCCAGCGCTCTTAGCCCGCCGTTTGTTTTTATCAGACTTGTTTTTGCGCCGGGACCGGAAGTTCCAAAGCTTATTGTCATCAACATCGCCATGTGCTTCGCTATGCGTTATCCATTGTGCAACCTCGGCGTTCCTCTCATCTCTCTCCCGTTGCGCGGCTAACTCCTTTAAACTTGGAACGTAAACATCCTCCCCTGCGGTGGGGTCCAATCCACCATGTCCAGTAGTTGGATTTCTGGACCAACTACCATCATCAAGCCGTGTTGCGGGAGGTGGAATCGAGAAAGGCTTTTTCTGGCTATTATGGTTATCGTTCTCCTCTTCATCTTCATCTTCATCGTCACTATCAAAGAAGGTTTCTCGGGTCTCCCTAGCAGGAGAGAGGCGTCCGCAATCCATTGTGGACTGCTTTGGTGCGTGGTTTAGTTGGTCGCCCGCTCTTGAAGGAGAATCGCCTCGGGTGAAGCTCGATACCTTCACAATAGGGCTGGCCTGGTGATCCATACTAGGCTGGATATTTGAAGGGTGCAACTTGTTCGTATTATTGGGGGTGATGAGTGTAGGGGGGTTATGGGACGAGATGGCAGTCATTCGCGACGGTTTATCACCCGTCATTGACTGGGGGGAAACGGCGGTTTGTTCGTTGGTTGAGTATTGCCCACGCTGATCAACCTGTGGGTTAATTATAGGACTTGGTGTATTTGTGGGTACAGGACTCAGGAGCTGCGAAGCTCCAGTCCCAGCTCCGACATATCTCTTCTGTGGTGTATAGTTATTTCCGTTCGGTGAATTCTTATCTATATCGTGAGGGTTGACCCAGAGCACGCTAGTATCATCCGCCACTTCTGCCTTCAAATGCGGGTCTGCAGAGGCAAAGAACGGAGCATCAAAGTCTGGCGAAGTCAAGCGTGTGAAGTCACTTAGACCGTGCTCAGTGTGTTCGGTAGAGCTCAGAAAATCTAGCTGAGAAGAGGGTGATGTGAGGTCACTGTGGTTTGTAGAAACTCCTGGTTGTTGATAATGGTTCGATGAATCAGAGAAATAGCCAGGAGTTGTCTATTTCGTTGTTAGCTAAAAAGAAGTTTGCCTCTACGTTTATTTTGATTGTACCTAGTAGGAAGAGGGTGTCGGTACCTGATGGAGTCCGGATAGTTCAGCGTCAGAGAGCTGGTTCAAGAACGGATCATCAAAGTTCTCCTCCCCTAGAACAGGTAGACCTCGATCTATACTGGATACCTGCTTGGAGGCTCCTGTCGACATTCTTTAGATACTTAGGCGTTATTCCCAAAGGAGGCCGAGTGAAAGGCCCCAGATGGTTGCTGTCCTGCGTCCGCTTGATTGCACTAGGCTCCTCGTTTGGTGTGATCGAGTGCTGCCTGGGCTAAGAGTCGATGGCGACGGTCACAGCCTTGTCAACCGATTCGCGAACGTTTACCGGTCCGTGTGAGCAAGCGCAACGAGATGGCAGAGGATGATACAATGCCTCAACAGCAGAATGGAAACATGGCCGAAAGAAGGAGGAATATGATGGAATGCGATGAATGGCCAAACGGCCTATTCCGTAGATACGAGGTGCTTTTTCGGGGAACCTCTCAAGCAAAAATTAAACAGCAGTAGCAGAAATATCGCTAATCGCGGCTACACCAACAAAAGGCCGGTAGAGAGCCGTCGAAAGGAATCCCGCTGCCAGAGTCTGTTAGAATGAAGCTGGATATGTTTGTCGCTGGAGGTACGAGAGCGAGAGAAGTTGGGTGCGAATCAAGGTTGGTACGGTACCGTGCACCGCAATAATAACAATAATGGGGAGGATAAATGGGACTTTCGAGAGAATCCAGTGGTTGAGGCGGGAATGGCACAGGCGACTCCACCTAATCTGATTGATCCAGCAGCCGCCTTCAACCAACAGAAACTTCGGGCCAATCGATCTCCTGTTTTCGTTTTTCTCCCTGTTCCGTACGGAGTACCTCCAGCCTCCTGGATGTATTGTTATGAGAATACGGGAGTTGGGCTGGTCGAGAGCGGTGCTGAGGTTATTGGCGAGCAGAGGGGAAGATATGCTCAATCCAACGGAGAGAATATCGGGCAGCGCTGGACTGGACCTCGTCAGGCGGGATTGCACGCAGACAGGCTCCCATGCGATTTGTCGGTCCTGCTCGTGTCCTGCTTGGCTGAAGCCTTTAGTTGCAAGCCATTGCGAGCTAATTATTAATCCTCCCCGTCGGTCCTCGCCCAGCAAATGCGAAGGAATGGCGCAGCACGCGGCTGATTCGGGGGAACGCCCAGTACGCTCTTTGGCCCTTTCATGCAGTCATAAATGACAGAGCAGCCCAGTCCATTATTCGCCTTGCCACCTTTCTTCTTCTTCTTCTCCGTCGTCCGCTGCCCAGATGCTATCTGCTTGCTGCACAACAAGAAAGCAGTTGGACGTTCGATGTTGGACGTCAAAATTAACAACAGGGGGAGGACGGGCCGTCACATGATCCGCAACCTTAACTAACCACCTCCGACTTAAATCTATAAAAAAAAAAAGAGGGGGGGGGGGGGGAGTAAGGGGGAATGAGAAGAGAGGCCGACCAAGATAGCATCCGTGTGTTTGCCTTAACGTTTGATGGTCTTTCGGAAGGGTACGGAGTATTTAGATCAGATGGAGGGTGGGAGGTCTCGCGTAAGTAAGGAGTGAAGGTCAAGGCGGGCCGGCAACTAAGCCTGTTCTCCCCGTCCACGCCCAAGGCAGATACAGGTAGATGAAGAGTGACCGATGGTGATTAACTGCGCCACAGGTGTGGGAAAGGGGCGAGAATGATACACTGAAAAGCAATCTGGTATATCTCTACGGAGTGGCTCATGATGAATAGCTAACTAGTTGATAGGAGAAATTAACCCATATGAATAAAAGATAAAGAAGTCAGTAAATCGTTATCTCGCCTTTCTAACTCCGTGGCCATAGCAAACCCTGTCGTCAATTGTACAATTACCAAGTGCCATACCGATGGACGTGCAATGCTATGCAGAGAAACAGAAACACCGTAAATGAACGCTCCAAAGATAAAGAAGAAATATCGTAACGTCAAACTTCAAATGGAAGATAGAAACGCGATCTGGAGATAAATTGAAAAAGAAACAAAGAATAGAAAATTTGAATACGAAATCATGAAACACATTGAAACATTTGACGCAATATGACATGATAGATGCCGATGATAGGGAAAAACCAGCTTCAGCCTTATTCCCACCTACCCTTGTTCTAGTCATCATGGCCAAAGGCCCTCTCCCTTGATCTTCTTGATCTGGGCGATCGGTTCCCAGTAGGGCTTTTCGGGGAAGGGCTCCTCCCGCTAGCGTTAGGCGGAGTGGCAGATGCGGCTCGCAGTCGCGCATCCTCTGCATCGTCAATCACTCCAACCGCCTCTGGCTTTTTCTTGAACATCTCAGCCCGTCTGGCCAAGACGGAGGGAGAGTCACTATATAAGATGACTCCTCGGAGGTATGTGCAGGGAGACGCCTTTTCATGGTCATCCTCAGTGAGGAAATCTTCATGCACAGCTCCTCGGAAGATACGAGGAAGCATTCGGAGAAGAGGACGGCGGAATTTCTTTGGCGTCAGCGGCGGCTCAGCTGTGCCTTCGCCCCCTGGCAATGGTGCATTGGACTCATAGTCGAACTCTTCCCATTCTTCATTTGCAGTCTGCTCGTCCTCAGCTGACGGCATAGTGGCTGTGATCAATTCTCGTTCCACGCGAGCCAATCGCCATGTCTCTGCTGCGAGCTTGACAATCTTTCGGACATTTGTCAACAAGGCGTCGAGATGCGTTGGGTCTGTGAAGTGGCGGATATGGTCAACAATCTCATCAACTATAACAGCCGCGACGACATTGATGGCCTGTTTGGCATCAGAAGTGGTGTATGCTGCCTTAAGTGTCTGCTGTCGCCAGAAAGCTTCGCGTCGAACGGATTTGCGGCGGATGTCGATAGAAAGCATCTGGAAAAAGGTGTCTGCCTTATCGTATCGTCTTCCCAGGGTGAACAGGAAAGGCTGGAATATCCTATAGGTCAGGGTCTTGGAAATGACGTGCTGCACATAGGCAGCACGGAGCTCTCGGGATGCTGGGGTATTGTCCAAAAATTGCGGGATATCAGATGGGATCTTGGCGAGGATATCCGGTGGTGGTTCAATAGGGAGGTAGGTGAAGTAAGTCTTGGATACCTCGACGATAAGCCGCGACAATTCGGCAAAGGACTCAATGCTAGATTGAGAAAAGAAGAATAAATTAGACCATGAACCCAAAAAGATGTTGATTATTGTGCAAACGAAATATTAAAAAAAAAGAATGAGTGTAAGATAAAACATGCGACGACTTTTGGTCTGGCCCACCTCATGCTACTGAAGCCTGCCATCTACATGAACGACATAAAAAGGGAATTCGTGGGCAAAGGCAATACAGTCATATCTCATATACACCGAAACGACTGACTTACAAGAACGAGTCTCCCTTCATCTTCATGTCTGTCGCTTCTCCAAGGCTATGTAGCGTTTTCTTCAACCTCTCACGGTCCTTGTTCAGGTTATTATGAGTCTGGCGCATCTCCTCTACTATGCTCTGGAGTCTCTCCTCCTTCGCCAGACCTTCTCGTTCGAGCACTTCCTTCTCTTCGTTGCTGAGTTTCAGTTCTTCAGCCTTCTCGCTAAGCTGGGCCTCGTAACCTTCGCGGGCCTTCTGCCAGGTCTCTTCTTGGTTGCGGTGTTCGAGGACCATGTTGGCCAAGCGCTCTTTGATTTCCCTGACATTGTTGGTTTGGATGTCCAACGCGTCTCTCAAGGCGGAGAGCTCCTCCTCATGATGACGCTTGGTCTCCTCGAGATCCTTTCGAGTAAGTTCAAGCTCGTTTTGTCTAGACTCGCACTCCAGCTGTTTGGCTTCAAGGTCGTTCTTCGTATTCGCCAACCCTTCTTTGAGGGCCTCGAGCTCCGAGAATTTCTCCGCAAGCTCAGCTTTCTTCTCATCCAGTTCTTCCTGGGTGATCTTGAGCT
>OJKM01000210.1_pt1 | contig 10907 bp, 11 predicted proteins | sample 1596631 | NCBI WGS metagenome assembly OJKM01 (sample SAMEA3904683, study PRJEB24821) | metagenome | biome: Builtin; feature: hospital; material: surface | place: USA | collected 2013-06-06 | reverse complement strand
AAAAGCGACTTCAGGAGGAGGAAAAAGCAACGAAAAGGCGTTTTTTAGTCTTACTTAAGCCGCTTTTTATGGCTTGACTTTTATATTAATAGCAATTAAGTAGAAGGACAAGAGACAGGACGCTGACGAGAAAGTAATAATGCAGATGTAGAAGACGGAGAGAAGACTAGCAGAAGGTCGCTGTCTGTCCTACGCCACTGGCAGGGCCGTCTCCTGCTTCTGTGGCCGTCAGTCTGGCTGGCCCGCCGGTCTTTGTTTCGCGCGCGCCAAGTTGGCCTGCAAGAGGAGGGAGGCTCGCTGGCTCGCTGGCCTTGTGGAGTTGGGGCAGTTTCAGGCCAGTGTGCTTGACGATCGATGCCCCCGGGCGGGTTTGAAGGAGAGGCGTTGCTGTCGATGTAAGTGCTGGTGTTGTTGCGAAGTCCCTTTAGATGCTCTTCCTGCCAATGGATCGAAAGGTGACTCTGGCTTCTGAGGACTGTACGGTTAACCCCCTGAAGACGGGGATGCTGGTGTCTATATGTATCAGGCACGGAGGACAGTTAAGAAACTCCGAACGGCTTGATGGGGATCCATGTTTGAAGTCTGGACGAGTGGCCATCGCGGGCTCCACGAGTTCTGTCGTGCGTCCTCCTGTTTCACCTGGTTGAAGCACGCCAGCCAACTGGTTTCCAAGCGTTGATGGGGAGCCTCAGTAGTTAGCATCAACGGCGAAGAGTCCACCGCCTCTCAACGCTATGCCTCTACCCATTCTTCAAACATAAAACCCTTCTCTGGTCCTTAATCCGCTGGCCTGGCCTGGCCTGGCCCGGAAGTATGCCGCTTATTCACCGTCTATCCGTGGACCGTAACAGTTAACCCAGTAGAGTCCCGGGGAGGAAGGTTGAACGCGGAGGCTACTACTCCCTTTCTCTCGCCTTCTCCTCCCTCCTCACCCCTATCTCAACCATCTTCATCCTCTCCTCCCATTCCCCCCATACCTCTCCGCCCCCTACAACGCCAACTTCAACCCACCGCTTCATCAACAGTGTACTTTGCACCCTCAGCTCGGCAATTTCCTCCGCCTGACGTCTCTGCGTCTCCTGCGCTCGGTCTATTCGGGGCTGCAGCTCGACAAGGGCCGTAGAAGCGCTGGCGGGAGGGATAGGAAGGTCCTGTAGAGAGCTGAGTCGGGATGCTGTTTCGGGGAACGCAGTGGCGTATGAGAGCACGATGGAAGCTAGAGTTGCTGGTGTCATTGTGGCAGGTGGTGTGTGTGTTGACGCAGACTGGAAAAGGTCGGGATATCGTGAGTCTAGCTACCGTTAGAGACGCATAAATGAAGTATTCTGTAGGCAAATGGCATGCGTACATAGCTTGAGCACATCTTGGACGGCCGGGACTCGTGCGGAGAGCCGTCTGAGGCCATGCTCGAGCTCGGCCAGCCGGGCAGAGACTGTTTCTCGCACTGAAGCTGGCGGTTCGGAGGCCTGCTCTGGCTCGCCGGCCCAGTTCGTCTGGCCGGTCAGCAGGAACTCAATGCGTCGAAGGCGAGTCTCGAGCAGCTCGATCGTGTCTGCCGCAGTGTTCGTAGTGTATTCTGTCTCCATCCTAGCTATTCTCCGAAGCTCTCGTTTGCCGTCGTCGTCGTCGTCGTCGTCGTTGTTGTTGTAATTTGCAGGTTGTCGATGGTTGTTTTGACGTCAGTTTTTGCTTGCCAGGAACCGAACCTTAACTCGATTAGGAAGAACTCAATACTGATAAGTGCCAGGCACGAAATGAAGGGATGATGGATCTAAAAATACAAGCAAAGAGGATATGAAGGATATTATTATGACTACGCTGCTGAGGCTGCGCTTGTCTCTACGTCAACCTGCATACTATCCTCGTCGTGCTCGTTCTCCTCCGTGATCTGGTCCATCAAGGTCCCCTGGCCACCAGCACCAGCTCGCTGTCGAGGCAGCCCCGGCGGAGGCATGATGCTTGCACTGTGCTGCCCTGCTCGTTCTTGCATCTCTTGTCCCTTGACGTCTGCTTTCTCCCCGGTTTCCTCCTCGCCATCGTTAGTCATATCCTTCATCAGAAGATCCTCCTGTTTAGCCGTGTTCGTCTTTCCTTCATATTCGGCAGTAAACTCTGCAAGCTCTTGCTCGAACAGCTCATTGTCCTTGTCGATGAAGTTCTACGTCCAGAGTTAGAACTGGTTTCAACACATTAGCGAATATATACACACCTTTAATGGTTCGGGAAGTTCCCCAGCCTCGAAGCTCATGGCCTCTTCGTTGGCATAAACCAGGACAACACTCGAGGATTCCTCCTTTGCCGCATGAAGCACTTCAATCTCTCGCACGGGGCGCGCAGTGTACCCAACGATATCCACGTTATCGGCTACCGTAGCCCTGGATACTGGCTTGCTACTGGTCGGTCCTGACGCGGACGGTTCAATCTGATTAGACGGTTTCAGGCTCGCAGATCCGGTGCTGCCGACTTTCGCATCATCGACTGAGAAGCTGAACCTCCACCACTGCCACTGCTCGGTTGCTGGTACGTCGGGGACATCGTCCGTCATTAGATCCAATTCCGGTTTCCGCGGTCTCAGCACATAAAATATGTGCGGCTCCGTGCATACGCCGCGAAGGGTATACTTATGTCTTGGTGACTCCTCTGCAGATGAAGCCTGACCAGTAAAGCAGTTGGATAGCTGCCGGAGACTCTCAATGGCTTGCGTTTTTCTTTCTTCCAGCTCTGGGTATTCTCAGATTAGTATGCCATACACTATCCAATGACCAAAATAACTCACCTTGTATTTTATGGGTAATCTGCTCCGTTAATGTTTTCAACTTCTCAATTAAATCGACTACATCCTCTTGCGTGGTAGACGGAGCTCCATCGACCTGGTATGGCCCAGTCAGAGCCACCCGAGATCCAGCAAGTACTTTCTGGACCATCGTATCAACAGAGATGCTTCCCCTCTTAGATAGATATCGATCAACCATCGCCCCCAACTTCTCCAGCTCAACGTCAACAACAACACGACGTCTCCTAAGCTCCACTGCAAACTCCTTGCAATGCTTCATGTACCGGTCAGGATACCAAACAGAAGGGACTTTCAAATCAATCCTGTTACCGTCGTGATTGGTTATCCGCATAGTAAAAACAGGTGCAACTTCTTCTAGCCAGATATCGTCCAACTCCTTACCAGGCATATCACACCATATATGTCCATCTAGGAGGTCATATAGATTCCTTCCAGAGGTCCTGTCAATTGAAAGGTCTAGCAATGAGAATGGTTCATTGGCACACTCGTCCTCCGAAAGTGCCTGTTTGACACCTCTGGAGTAAAATGTTTTTTGGGGCAATTCCCCTTCCGGGGGGGGCGAGATTTCCTCCCAAAGCTTTAAGAACGTAGCTATTCTGTCCTCACCCCTCCAACATTTTAGAGAAGGAAGACCAGATAGGACATCTGCGCTTCCAAAGGCTCGCTGAGAACGGTCCAAAAAGGCCATTAGCCGTTGGGTCTCATGCACAGCGTCCTCCCATGGTGCTTCTGCTTGCTCAAGAGTAGTCAAAGCCGGCTGTCCATTCCACCATTGGCTGTCATTGCCGTAATCTGGAGCCACCCTATCTCTCCAAAGGAGCTCTTCCCTGGCTATTGGTATAGAGTGCAGAATAGTCAAAAAGGCAGGGAAATGGTCTGCCTCCGGTCCCGGTCGAAGAAATCGAGGCGTGTCGTCTATCCGCCGTCTAAGCTCAGGGTCCGGGTCAATAGATATCTCCCTAGAAATAGCACTAGGTAGCGTCAAGGCCCACAGCTCAGTATCATAGTATTCCCTATTTGCAGGACCAAACTGCGCACCCTCTGCCGCGGTGACGCCCGATTCCTGTTCTCCAGACGCAATATTGTGCCCAAGTGACGCCGTGATCGCATGCTGCATCTCGTGCTCCTCGCGTTCCGCTAACGTAAGGCCATCAGTGTTCAAATCGTCCGCTAATTTCCCAAGACCGTCTCCAGGTAAGCGCAAGCCACGGAACTACTAAACCAGGGGACAGTTGCAAGAAGCTCACAATAATTCGGGTTCCCTAATGTGTTCGGCGTCTGGGTCGTAGACTCTACATTCTTCTTCTCACGGATACCGACTCGTGACGGCGGACGGGACGGGGCTGACAAGCCGCCAACATCTATACGGTCGATATCAAACGATCCTCGAACAAGTCAGAACACATGGACACTAGCCAGGGGGGTTGAATAAGTGTCCGTTGAAGCATTGATCACTAATCGAGGAAGCGGCGCATGCTTACTCTGAGGAGTTGGGCTGTGGAAATCGCGGGGGAGGGGGTTTGGTAGAATTTCCTCGACCTATCCATCCACCGTCAGTTCTCTGTCTGTCTGCTGAGAGATGTGCAGTCTTGCTAACCGGCGGTAGAGGGTCGTCTGGATTTTCAAAGTAAGCATTGATAGCTCTATGGGAGTCGCCATTATTGTGCTATAATTCGTACAGTGAAACTGTTAGCAGGCTGCATATCCCAAGCTATGAGACGGCCAGGTGGAGGAGGGGATCTGAAGGTACTTGGAGAAACGCAATTGCCCGTTCCCTGGAGGCGCTGGTGAACGAGACGAAGGCCTCAATCGCCTCGTCTGTTATTTCCGGCACCATCTCTGCCTTGCACGCTGTCTTGCTTGCTCTTTGGATGTGGTGAAGCCGCGAAGCCAAAGCTGAAGATGCAGCAAGCAAGTTGACGTTAACTTATAGATCGAGATCGCGACCAAGAAAAGTCACGGGGGCGGCCGCATTCGTCATCTTCCCGCCTCCGCCTCTATCGAGCTGCAAACCTTCAACTCACACAAGTCATGATGTCGAGAGGTGAGATAACTTACTATTATAGCGATGGTAGTGACAGTATCATGGGCTGTCTACTTAAGACCATTGCTATACTCGCTAAGATGGCTTCAGTGGCTTCTTCTCTTCACTCTCTATCACTTGCCAATGCTGCTCGTATGGATCTTCCTGTCTAAGAACTCTGTAGAGGTCTACAGATTACTATGCTGCCACCCCAGCAGCCAAGGCCAACTGAAGCAGATGCTAGAATGCGATCAAACTCCATGGAAGATACCCATTTTCTTTGTTTATTAGCTCCGGATGGATGCAGGGCGTGTGTTTGACGGAACTTCCCTGGAGTTTCCCCTCTAAGGCAGCCGGATTTTCACCTCTTCATACTAAAAATCATCACACTTACAACGTTGCCTCCATTACTGGTGTGTCTACCTGAGTCACTTCAGTGCTGATAGGTTCGAAACAAGATGGCTGAACCACCTGCCGAAGACGGTCTGGAGACTCCAAACATTCTCAAAAGACTCAAGGCAGAGAGAAAACAGCATAGTTACAGAGATCAGCTCTCAAAATGGGAAATACCTATCAATGAATCCGAAGCGAATATAGCAAACCATTTGATATCCAAAATCTTTGAGGACATGGCAAAGAACGTGTCCGTGCAATATCTAGGGAAGGCTCAAGGTTCTTCTCTTGAGGAAAACTACATGAATTCACAGAGGTGTGTTCAGGTCCAAGCGTTGGTCGACATGTTGCTACCAATTGCCAGTGGCTCCATTGAAAATGACCCATCCATATCTACACCCTTGAAGGACAGATACGAGTCACGCCCAATACCCTGATGCTATTGTTCCGACCCCTGGGACCATGGAATCCTGTTGATGCGAAATAGATGGTACAATCTCTACGAGAAGATTCCGGACTTGGAGTATATGTTGATGTTGGTGCAAGCGGATCGTTTCAGAGAAATGCTATGGTATCTCGAGCCAAAGCATTGGGATTACATGGTGGCCTCACTTCGCCAATATCGTACCAGTATCAAGGTCTTTGCTGAAGTTATCCATTTAGATTTTAGATGGCCATTTACTACAAGAGCTAGGCAGCTTCCCATGGAACTGGCCTATGGCTACTTTAAAGGAAAACGACTGAGTGACTACCATCCCCATACAATTGTAGTCAATGACAACAGAGGAGAAATCTATGGCGTCGCTGCAGAGACTAAGGATACTTCGTTTCACAAAATAATCCAATCTTTGGCCTCCGTAGATAGTGCTCTATCCAACGAAGCGAATAAAAACCCTCCACCACTTTACAGGATCAACAACAATATAACGGATGAATGGGCATGCAAATCTTGCCTGAAATGGAAACACTTGTGCCTATGAGAATACTCAGAAGGGAAAGACAAACTTTTCTTCCGTTCATCATTTTTGCAACTGATGGACTGCAATGACAGACGTGAGACTGGCGTACGCTCCCTCATCGGTGTCGGCGAGGGCATGAACCTGGGAGCTTTGACGGGGACATTTCGGGTTTCGAAATTCTTCTTTGGTTTCCCCTTGACCCTGATATCTGGGGAAAGGAAGGGTATTATCACAAAAGCAAATAGGGATGATTCTGGCGATTGGACTCGTTTTTTGAACCACTCTTGTGACCCTAATACAAGTGTTAATTTCGGAATATACCAGGGGATACCGACAGCAACAATCGTCACAACAAAGTGCATCCAACCAATGCAGGAGCTAACAATAGACTATGGGAAAAAGTATATGAACACAGTATTATGGACCTGTCAGTGTAAGAGCTCAACATGCAAATATCCAAACTGTGAGCCGGAGGAGGAAGACGAGTCTCTTTTTTCAGTGACGAAAGGAAGTCCTATCGAGTACCGCCGTGAGAAGGAAACGGCTTCATGTAATTAGTTTCCACATGCTTGCTATCTGGTTAATCTTAACAATGGTCGAGACTTCACGATTAGCCAGTTAACTAGTTAGCTTAGAATGTCAAGAAATAAACCACAGTATCCATCCTATTATCATCACCTCCTATCCTTTGTACCTGGCAAGCAACAGAGTATACAGAGTAGTCAACTGCCCCTTAAAGCATCCTCAAGCACAGGCACTGGCTTCGGCTATCAGGAGTGGCGCCGAGCAACTAGTTAACCAACTAAATTCTGGGGCTCTTCAGGATCCTCCCCGCAAGTATAAATGGCTATCTGACCGTCGCTCGCTCCCTCGGCTCGTTTCTCCGTCTCAAGAACATGAGACAGTGATCGCCAGCAGTGTTATCTTTCATTATTTATTCCTTATAGAGTCTTTTCCTTACTGTTAGCGTTCGTCGTTCTCTTTGCCGGCTCGTTTTCGTCCCTTGTATTTAACCCCGGCGGCGCATTTGAAGTACTTCTTAGCAGGCAGTCGACTATGCGGGGAACGACGACGCTGCCATGGCAGCTCTCTAGACGGATCGCAAACCTTCCGAGGACAAGATGGAGCTGTCGCAGCTTATACGGAGTTGCTCAGAGTCGGAAGGCGTCTAGTCAGAGCTATGCTCGAGGGCCGTCGGAGGTTTGTTAATTAGGAACCTTCCCAGCTTTCCTGGTTTGGTCATTGAGCTGACGGATATTCCCCTTACTGTGCGAGGCAGCCGCCGTTATTTGAGCAGACAGTCGGCGATTACTTTGCGGATACTGTGAAGAAATATGGAGAGAGGACTGCGTTAGTTTTGGCGCTATCTGTTCTGTTCTGTCGTTTGGGGGAAGACTGACGTTATTGGGACCGGACAGGGTTATTTCGAGGCACCAGGGCCAGAGAGTGACATATAAAGAATTGGATCAGAGAAGCAATTCGCTAGCTCGTGGATTGGCGTCTACCGGCGTCAAAAAGGGAGACAGAGTGGCCGTGTCTTTGGGAAACGGACTGGAATATGCCATTGTGAGGATACGTTTGAAGCCATACTGGAGAGACTGCTGAGCTGACCATGGATTTCACAGGCGACATATGCTCTGTTCAAACTGGGAGCAGTCCTGGTAAGTACATTTTCATTTACCTATGCTCGGTGACAGACAGCTACTGATACCATACCCAGGTCCCTCTTAATCCATCGTTCAATTTCAACCAGGTGACATCTGCCCTCAGCCATCTGGAGGCTTCCCACTTGATCATAAGTACGGAAGTCAACCTACCTCGAAAAGACCCTCGGTCGAACATTCCCTTACTGCAGGAGCTTGTTCCCGATCTTCAGTCCGTCAAACTCCAGTCTACTGTCAGCTCCCTCAAACAGATCATCCTAGTCCAGAACGATGCCGGTCGAATTGATACCTCTGCATTAAAGTGCATCACACCGTATACTTCGATATACTCTGAGCTCCTGCAGGACATGAAGGCTTTGCCCGACCAGGGACTCTCTCCAACTGATGTTGTGAATATCCAATTCACCTCCGGGACAACATCAATGCCCAAGGCAGCATGCCTGAGCCACCGATCGATATTAAACAATGGGGTGCAAATTGGGGATAGAATGCTGCTCACGCCCAAGGATATCGTATGCTGTCCTCCGCCGCTCTTCCACTGCTTCGGATGTATCCTCGGATACATGGCAACAGCCACTCATGGATCGGCCATAGTATTCCCAACCGAATCCTTCAACGCAGTAGCAACGTTGAAAGCTGTGCAGGAAGAGAAGTGCACGGCACTCTATGGCGTACCGACCATGTTCATAGAGGAGCTCGACCTCCTTGCAGACGGTGTCGTACCCTATGAGGGATTCCAGTACCTGCGCACTGGCATTGCAGCCGGCAGCAGCGTGCCATCTGAACTGATGAAGAAGCTACACAAAACGCTCAACCTGACTGAGCTGACAATATGCTACGGTATGACGGAGACAAGCCCCGTCTCGACCATGACTGCAACGGACGACCCGATTGAGAAGCGGCTGAACACTGTGGGCAAGTTACTTCCACATGTCGAAGCCAAAGTGGTCAACCCACTAGATTACGATCAAATACTCCCTCTAGGCGAGAGGGGTGAGCTGGCTGTCAGCGGATATCATGTCATGAAGGAATATTGGGGCGCACCCGAGAAGACTGCCGCTGTGATGGTGCCAGACTCTGAAGGGAAGATATGGATGCATGTGAGTATAGCTTTTTTTTTTTTTCGTTTTGCTTCTTCCTCTTCTTGTTTACGGCTTCTAATCTATTCGTCCACAAGACCGGTGACGAAGCTTCAATGTCTGCCGACGGATACATCACCATCACCGGGCGTATCAAGGACCTGATCATCCGTGGGGGCGAGAATATTCACCCTCTTGAGGTCGAAAACTGCCTTCTCGCTCACCCCAGCGTGTCCAACGTATCTGTGCTAGGGGTCCCCGACGAGCGCTACGGGGAAGCCGTTGCCGCGTTTGTGGTAACACATGCTGAAGGGGAGGGCAAGGTGACGTCTGCAGAGATCAAGAGCTGGGTTCGCGGCAAACTGAGCCATCATCTAGGTAAGTGAGTTGAGAGTCGAGAGCTGTTGCCCATCCCATCTGCACCACCATTCCCATCCCATCCCGGACAACTTCCTTGATCCCTTCACCGAGGCCGAAAGCCAGGGCAAAAAAGCAAGTCGTCCCAACTCGACGGGATGGTCGCCGTGTCCGCGCACTACCCTGCGATCATCCCGCCAAGGCCACCCTGGCAAGGCTTGATTTTGCTTATTTGAGGTTATTCGATGGTGATATCTGTTTGTTTTTTCTCCTTTTGGCTCTTCGCTTCAAGATTTCTGGCCTCGCGATAAGCTGGGTTGGTATCTTGCTGCATTGCCAGCACATGGGCAGAGTCGTTGTTTCATAACACTCGCACAGCATATACCCAGCATGGAGCTGCGGATGGCTGATCCTATACCCGCGATTGATTGATCCTCTAAGATGGAAAATTGGTGATGACCAATTGTCGCTAGCGCGAGCAGGAGACTCCGCTTAACAGCGTCCAATTGTCTCGCTGTCATTCAATCTATCGCAAAATTACCCATCGTCCCATTATATACTTCCACGCATACGGAGTGTATATAAGTAATATTCCACACCACCAGGTTGCGACGATGGCCGTGCAACCTGTCTTCCAAGGTCTCCATGTGATCCATGTGGAGTCCACGAGAGTGGCAGTGGCTGGCAACTAGCGCAAGCTTCCCATGTCTGCAAGACTAGGACTGTTTCTGTCAAGCGTCCTCTCTCGCTGCATGTCCGGTCGCCTGAATGCTTGTCACGGCACAGGGGGGCCTGCTGCTGCATCTTTTGTGTCTCCTGCCCCCCTCTTTCCCCCTTTTTTTTGAGTTGCATTCGTTCGCCCTCGCTCGCCATCACCGTCCATTCGGCTGTCGATCCGGCGCTACGAATCCGTGCCATTAATGGAGCTGAAGCTCTCATCTCAACGCTCAAGCCCTCTTTTCCAATTATTTTACCTTTATCCCATCGCCGGTTTATATATACACAGACTCAAATCCTTCAAAGCCCAGTTCCCCGGAGAATTTTCCCAAGGATATTTCTCTTTTCTCCCTAAGCTTCGTTTCTTTTTCCTTCGTTGCCTTACTCCATTCTCCTACTCGCCTTTCTCCTCTCCCATCTCCCGCTTGCATTTTATTCTGGACTGCTTTTTCGGTCACCGGCGCTAACGACGATCACTTCCTGCTTGACAGTGCCTAAATATATCTTCTACATCGATGCCTCGGACTTCCCAAAGACCGCTAGTGGCAAGATACAGAAATTCAAGCTTCGTGAACGTGCAATTGAGCTGATCAATGAAGACCAGCACCAGGAAATGGCAGCGGTATCGGCCAGCGGCACGGCAGCACAAACTGAGCGAACTTGAAACAAGCTCAAGCGGCAGAAAGTGAGTTGGTTGCTTTTCCCGGGTATTTTGGATATCGAAACGTGGAATCGAATGAACCCGTCACTGGGTATGACCGCGGCTTGTTTTTGGAGCAGGATGAGAGAATTAAACCACCACTATCCCGCATGCTCGCTCCCCCCCTATCTATCTGATTCATCTCCCGCTTTCGCGTCCGCATCCGCATCCCTGTCTCTTATACACATCTGACGCTGCCGACGACTCCTTACGTGTAGATC
>OJKM01000209.1_pt1 | contig 10920 bp, 9 predicted proteins | sample 1596631 | NCBI WGS metagenome assembly OJKM01 (sample SAMEA3904683, study PRJEB24821) | metagenome | biome: Builtin; feature: hospital; material: surface | place: USA | collected 2013-06-06 | reverse complement strand
ATCTACACGTAAGGAGTCGTCGGCAGCGTCAGATGTGTATAAGAGACAGATTCCACGCATATCACTCAAAAGCACACTTGTTCCGTTGACGTATGTCTTCCAAAAAGACATCTTCGTCCTCCTTGCCTGGGGTTCTCTTATTTATACACTCTGGAGCATGGTAACATCCTCAACCACTACCGTTCTCCTGCACTCATTCCCTAGTCTTACACAGTGGCAAATTGGTCTCTGCTTCCTTCCAAACGGAGCCGGATGTGTACTTGGCTCTCTATTTACTGGACGGCTGCTAGACCGAACTTTCAAGCGAATCCAGTCCGAATACAAGATAAAGCATGGCTTGCCAGACTCAGTGAACATAAAAAACATACCAGACTTCCCTATTGAACGCACCCGGCTTCAATTTATGCCCTATTTCAGTTTATCTTTCATCATATGTGTCGCTCTCTACGGACCTAGTTTCGAGCTGAATGATTTGAGGAGGTATTTCGCTGCTAACCTGGTGGCCTCATTGGGTCTCCAATTCATGATTGCTTTCACATCAACTGCCATTTTTAACATCAACTCGACCATGTTGGTGGACTGCTTCCCCAACGGCTCAGCCAGTGCAACAGCAACTAACAACCTTGTTCGATGTCTTGTGGGTGCAGCTGGAGTGAGTGTGATTCAACCCTTGATAGCGGCTGTGAGAGTAAGGAATGCCTTCCTGATATTGACTGGTGTTGTCGTGCTGTTTTTACCGCTGGTATGGGTCCAATGGCAATACTGCGGGAAATGGAGGCAGGAGAGGGTGCGAAGAGAAAGTGAAAAGTCCAGAACAGTTGAAAAATAACGAGCAGCCGGATTTTGTTTTTTATTATATTCCCCGAATGATGACTTTGTTAATACCAGCGGAGTTCCAAAGCTATTTGCATTTTACTAAACATAGAAGATAGAAGACGTTCTTACCTTATAAAAGTTACACATTCAGCTTTTAGGTATACTGGCATACCTAGGTACACCTTTCAGGCAAGTTCACATTCAATAACGCTCTCAATACCACGGTGAGAAGTCCAAAATATTGACAGTTTTCAGCCTAGCTGATTCTAAAAGAGCGTACCACTCAGCAGTTGTGCGCTCAATACCTCCCAAGTTGGCCATCATAACGAGGCCCAGGCTGGTGCTTTCCCAGTAGGCCTCTGTTTCGGTAATGACACGGTCGTGGATCAAAAGCTTGCTGTATCCAGGGCTCATTGCCGGTGTGAGACTCTTGAGAATCCGGTGGGAATCTCGGTCACTCCAATCGTGGAAAATGAAGTGTATGAAGTATGCTCGAGCCCCTGATTGAAAAGACGGTCAGTACCTGTTTATATCACCTAAACGCATGGTGGCATCCTTATTTACCTTTTATTGGCTGCTCTTTGAAGAAGTCGTGCTCCATCGGCTCAATTGAAGAATGTAATGCCTTCGTTTTTGCTTGGCGATTACTCCTGGCAGGTCCTGGAGTATCAGTTGACCAGGGATATCTGGCCACTGACTACGGAATTTAGAAATGTCATATCCCTGGCCACCGCCCATATCAACTAGTATGACATCGTTATCCCCAATGCAAACACCATCCGTGAGCCTTGACGCTGGATGGACGCTCGGGTGTGACCAGCCAAGCTCTCCCTGGCTATAAGTGCTCATGTTATCATGAAATGGACTGCCAATCTCTGGATTGCTCCTGCATACAGTCGAAGAAGTGTGATTTGGTATTGTATCCAAGCTGGAATGCACAATCATTGCCATTGGTTGGATTGCGATACCCGGTCTTCCTGAGATGTGCAGGCAATGCATGCACTCCCGGGGTTTTACGAGATGATCTGGCGTTTCTTTAGAACGGGTTCATTGGCGTATGATGGCACATGCTACTTACCGACAACGATAAAAGTTGATATACTGTTGTGAGCACAGAGAAGTAGAACGCCAGGTACGTCGGTATTCGTCTGGCCTAGTTTCAAGGATCACCCCCACAGCAGCTAAGTGCTTGAAGATGCGCGCTATCCCCATGGTCAATTTCGAGAACCTCAGGTGGTGATAATATGCTGCCAGTGTATACCCATAAGTTTTTCTTCTGCACCAGTTGCCTTGGCCGATTTACTGGCTGTCTTTGGTCTGTCGTCTTTGCAAAGATTGATAAATATCCCCAGGTCTATAGCGGTTTCGATGGCCGCACGAGTAGTAGGCTATTGAAAGCCGATAAATACCATTTATCCATTCATTGGTACACCCGTGGTCTACTTACCTCTGACCAACAAAACCTGAGCATTGTTTCCCTTGGTATTTCTAGAGCATAGACGAGTGACCGAACAGCATCGAGCAGGTCCAATCGTTTCATAGAACTCTCAAGGTTAAACCGCTCCTTAAACAAGGATATCTTCTCGATCAAGCTCGGCACCATCTCTGGTATACTAGATGAAGTGGCCACTTTGTCGCTTAGAATTTCTCCTACTGAGTCTCCGTTAATTGTAGTTCTATGGCCTTTTTCGCCAAGGAGAGCCATTCTGGGATATGGGATATCTTTAAAAAGGACGGTAACACTTGGAATCAATGAATATTTAGATTATGCGAATTGATTCGGCTCAAATTGAACTCTAGGGACGGCCGCATGCGAACTTACATTTGCTGTCCTATGGCTCCGGCATCTTCAATTTATAACACGTCTTCGGCTATTAAGCGTTTTTGCACTCAATTCTTATCATGAATGCCGGTTCCGTTTTCTTTGTTGACGAAGACTATAAGCGAAGACCGTTATATCAGCTGGTGCATCAAGGGTAGTGCCGGCAACCCCTTGTGTAATGCTCATTGATACCTAAAGATATAGTCCAGCTATACAAAATGTGTAGTCAGTGGTTGGTTGACATCACCATAGTTATATGAAGGGTGAAAAATTCCCACGCCGACACTAGACAGATACCTCTAGGCTCATCGGAATAGTTATCTTTCCTCTAAACAAAAAGGGCTAGGAGTCAACCAATCTACGCAATTTCATTCACCAGGATTATGGTAACGCAACCAACTACTTGGTAACCATAACTAAGGGATTATAAAGAAAATGTCGCCTCTATTTAGCACAGTAGCCGATGGCCCTCCTTTTGAAGACTATCTATATCCCCCCTTTTGCCTCAATAGATATAGAGCCAGTATTCTGTATAAAATCTAATGGATGACTACGTGAATCCCTACGGACACCTGCTTAGCTCTTGCTAGGCACTTGTTGTCTCTTCTCTCTCTATCCTTAAGACTGAACCGGGAGGCACTATGCAAGCCGGTGCCTCCTAAGGTAGTAAGCCGCAATACACTCCCGCCATGCCATGTCTTCCGGTGTTGTGACGTCTAACTAGACAAGGCGCTCGAAGTTCTGAATGCTGTATCAGAATACTTATTTTCGACTAGAGCTCACCTCCTTTAAAGCAATACATGCTATGTCACTCAATAAGAAATATTAAGTTCGTTGGTGGGCCGTTCTTTAGGTTCGTTCCTTTAAGGTTCAACCTTAACCGACTGATAGTCGACGATGTCTAGACTATAACAGCCTTGGTCTCCCATCATTAATCGTAAAAAGTCTTTCTCCATACATAGCAATAGAACTATTGGCCAAGCAGATGCACATAAATGCTGTTCAGGCGCGATAGTATGCGGGACTTCACTTTGCCACCACAAATCCTGCATACGCTGTATCTAGTTAGTAGGTAACTATGGAGTTCGATTGCTTTGTATACCGGATGGCCCTCCCACTTTGTGAAAACAATCAATTATGTACCTGTTAGCTAGCAACTAATTAACTAATTTAGCTCCACCTCTGCGGCTCTAAAACATCTACAAACAACAAAACCTCCGTGGGTAGCTTCTCCACATAACCACTGGCCTGTAGTAACTACCAGGTAGTCTTAACTAATGACTAGGTAGATAGCCGACACCAAATGGGCTGGGGCGGTTGTCTAGAAACTACCCTGCACTCACATGTAGATAGTTGCCTTCGAGTCTGCCGAAGATTTCATTTTAGCTTCCAACCTTCACTGTTCAGCCCAGGAATCCTCCCCCACTCAATCATGCGTGACAGCCGCAGAAACTCACCCCGTTCTGCACCGGTACGATGCGAGCCAAAAGTAATAACGGGAAAGGATCAGCCAACACAGCAGCTTTCATTGATAGCACATCAGATGAATTCGACTTTGGAGGCTACTTTGGTACAGCTTGCTGATAACGGGTTTCCCTTTGCCAATTGGTACAGGTGGATAGGCGCAACATAGTAGTTATGACGGCGGCCTTCCGATTCCCGAGGCCAATCAGTTCTAGGTAGACTTTGGCCGTCAATCCGAGGATTTAGCTCAGCGCCCATGAAAAAGTCGTAGTGTCCTGTCAGTCTATATGTCCGCCCGCATATAATAGCTTGTCCATACACAATGGAGCCGTTTAGATGGTATCTTGGATTTCAAAATGTTCTATGAAGTAAGAATCCCATGGTTTATCTTATTTCTTATTACATGCGCTGACTTGCCAGCTCAAAAAATACGGCTATATATCGGCGGAGGTGCTCTTCGTCGTTGCTGTGTACTTTTATATATCAATGCCTATACCAAAGTAGAGGAAATGTCAATACACGCTGGTAAGCTAGCTTCTTATTGAATCAATGTAATTCACTTTTTCTCGCCTTATAGTATCATACCACGTCTTTTTTAGGATAACACTGATCTAAGGGTATGTACTATGAAAAGTTGGGATTTTTCTTACTTTCTAGAATATGGCCGGCGTACCTTTACATACTGACACCGTGCTCTATACTGGAATCCGATTGGGCTAGCGGTTCTTTCTTTTGCTTATCTTTTTATGTACTGGATGTGGGATAGTTCCAACGGTCAAAAGAATTCAGTCCGCCGTAAGGAGAAGGTCAACTCATTAAACGGAATACCTTTTCCCAAGTGCCATGTCAGACTCCTGAGAACCATACAATTAACCCGACAGATACTAGTGATTAAATACTCGTCGATGGCTGGTTTTAATCATTCGAAAGCCAAATTATATCCCTGATATGTTCTTCTCCATGGAATGGGGTTTGATCACTAGTTATAAGCAAATGCTTTTTGCATGGACACCCATAAAAGTCAGATATAATCGTCAACTTGGAGCCCATTCCCATGGCGTTACTTTGTGTTCTTCATGACCATGATTCTTCATTGCACGAGAAGGAATATCATTAGATGCTGGAGAAAGTATGGCAAAGTCTGGAAAGCTATGAGAAAGAAGTTCCCTATATACTTATACCGGTAAGTCCATAACTCGGATCCAGACTGTTGATAAATGCTGACAATGTTACAAGTATGTGATCTGGCTGATGTGAAAGTGCTCCGGTAAGGCTGGATTTCGGCGTGAGGACTCCCAGCGTCTAAGGAAGAATTGGATATTGGAATGAGATGTAGAATAGCAGCTTTGTTCTTAGTCTTGCAGCGGCCTGTCATCTTCCAGGGATACCTAGGCTAGCTTGTTAGTTAGTTTCTGTTACCCCACGTCAAGTGTGGCGCCAGCCATTGAGGCCGAATGGCGGTGCAACGATCGGCTGTACAACCTTTTGGTTGAATGGCATACGATCTATCATCGCTACAACCACGTTCACCATTGAAGGGATAGAAAGGTATCATTGAAACAAGAAAGTCAATATAAAACTGACGTTTATTCTAGAATATCCACCAGTAGTTATGTTTGATTCACCTACTTTTGATTTTGATAGCTACATCAAGTATCGGCCGCCATATTCCGACAAGCTCTATGCGGAGATCTATCAATACCATGAAAGCCATGGGGGCCAGTGGAACCTTGCTCATGACGCTGGGACGGGGGCTGGAATAGTTGCCGAGGAGCTTTCGACGAAGTTCACCACCGTTGCGGCCAGCGATCCAAGTGCCGTTTATCTCGAGCAAGCCAGGCGACGTCTATCCCTCAGAGACAAATTTCTCTTCGGCTGTTATCCAGGGGAAGATATGTCGTGGCTGCCCGACGCTGGGGTTGATATGATCACCATGGCCGAAGCCATCCACTGGGCAGAACCTCAGGATGTTGTCACGGCGGCATCGAAGGCCCTGAGGCCAGGAGGAACTCTGGCAATTTGGCATTATGGCGTCATTCCTATCTTCGTTGGTTCAACAGAAGCACAGGATGCCTTTAACGAGCTATTCGACCATTGGAGCTCACGGTTAATAGAGGGTGCACCAGAAGCTAAGCTTGCAAATCTCGAGAGAGCGGTGCGTATGACAGTGCTGCGAATGGCCGAAATCGAATTTGACAAGAGTGAATGGAAAACTGGAGTGCACCGGATATACTGGAACGCATATCATCCTACTGTGGGTATAACACACCAGGCTGCATTTAAGGATGTCCAGGTTCAGGAGAACCCGGATGATGTCGTGGATAGAAGAATCGACGAGACAATCCTCAGCCAGTATGCAGACATAGACTGGATACGAGGATATATGAACCATCTATACCCAGATGTACCAGCGGATGATACCGAGCAAGACATGTTTGAGAAGCTGGCGAGAATCATGGAAGGTAGAAAGTTACGGCTTTCTTGGACAGTTACAATGATCCTTGCCACAAAGTCGAATTAACAAATCAAATTTTACAGTCCATGTCCAATTTAGTTATATGAATTCGAGTTTTTTTAAATACTCATCGTTCAATATAAACTTGTCCTGGCCAGTGCCTGGTTATTCACCGTGTCTGGTTAGTTAGATTCCTGCCAACTCACGCATCCACATCCGGGGTCGGTCCTAACATGATTGTTGGCATGCCTTTGCCAGTCAGCATTCCAGCAGCATAGAACGCAGCTAGACCCTAAAAGCCACCACAGCAGTATGCTTGCGAGAAAAACCGTTAAGGAAGCGTAGCCGACACTTTGTAAGGGGGTATATCAATCTGGTCTTTTCGTGGAAAGCATTGCTCAGGCAGTAGGTATATAATACTCCGTTTATCCCTCTTGTACAAAATTTTCTGAAGGAATAATAGTCGTGCAGTAGGGTTAATTACAGCACGATATATTTAACTCCCATATAGTTAAGCAATGTTAAGTTCCATGGATAGGGAGGGTTGGTAGATTGATCTCGCTTATCAGGTACATGCAACCTCTGTCTGACAAGCATCAAACGCGATTGCAGCTCTAATGAAAATGATCATATCTTTAAGCTGCCATAAGCCATCCAAGATATAATGCGAAGTCTTCGATCAGGGACAATAACAAGTGCTGACTCTTTCTTGTGCTTGAAGTTGTTGACTCGATCCTTCTTTGGGCGTCGTTGGTTTGCTCTAACTTTATCCACCAATCACAACCCAGGAAAAAGCTCCATCAAAATTGTTCTATCAAACTCCAAAAAGCTGCAGAGCAACTCGAGATAGCAGCCTTTCGACCTACGCAGCAGCAATGGACTACCAGGTATGCTATATTCTTATACCCGATCAATTCAGTCAAACCAGCCACTAACCTCTTAACCTCTATAGAATCGAGCAGGCTCCAAATTCGGCGGTGGCGGAGTCGCGTCGCACTCCGCCACCAACGCCGACAGACGAGAACGACTCCGTAAGCTCGCACTCGAACACATCGACCTCGCGAAAGACCCCTACTTCTTCAAAAACCATGTCGGAAGCTTTGAGTGTCGTCTCTGTCTCACCGTTCACCAAAACGACGGCTCCTACCTCGCTCACACCCAGGGGCGCAAACATCAGACCAACTTAGCCCGCCGCGCAGCACGGGAGCAAAGAGAAGGCCGGGCTCAGGATGGATCCGGCGGTGCTTTGCCTGCGGGCAATATGGGCGTACAGGTGAAGCGCAACACAGTCAAGATCGGACGGCCGGGATATAAAATCACCAAGATCCGAGATCCGCTTACGAGGCAGCATGGTTTGCTCTTCCAGCTTCAGTATCAGGAGATTACGCCGGGCGTTAAGCCCAGAATACGATTTATGTCTGCCTTTGAGCAGAAAGTGGACGACCCACCGGATAAGGATTATCAGTATTTGCTCGTTGCTGCGGAACCGTATCAGACGTGCGGGTTTAAGTTGCAGGCGAGAGAGGTTGATAGGAGAGAAGGGAAGCTGTGGACGTGGTTTGACGAGGATAGCAAGGAATTTTGGATTCAGCTGTTGTTCAAGACTGAGCGTGAAGAGAGGTACAGTGGTGTTCCTGGATTGGCACCGGCTAGTACCCGGCGATGAGATGTGATCTGGAGTTTGTTTACAATTTGTTACTGGGACGGCCCTGGGAATTTGTCGTGGCGTTAATGGGCATGTGTAATACTATATAACGGTGTTACTTTTAAGAATGGACTTTTTTTACGGTACCTGAGATTGGTATAAAGTTGATTGATGACTCGTAGGTTCATGTTGTCATATGGGTAGAATTGTCAACCTAGCTGAATCTCTATCTTGCTATAGGGTCTCAAACCCGTAGTAACGCAACGGTGTAGAGGTATACAATACCACAGTATTAGCCGAGAAATCCATCAACATGGTCAAAAATCCGCAAAGGCCAGGTCATCATACGTATTTTTTTTTTTTTTTTTCAACAGTTTGATATTTTTACTGGAGAAAAGAAAAAGGCAAAACCAGAGAAAACGAGCACGGTAAAGTCTCAGAAGTGGAAAGAAACACCTTGAAAGCACGCATATTTTCCCCGCTTGCAGAAGATCGTGAATGAATTACTGCCTTTTTGCCTTTGCCTTCATGCTCAATTAAGCGTTGGGTATTGCATTTGGTAGAGCGGCATCTAGCTGCTCTGGAATGCGTTGAAGGCCTTGTACGTGTAGCCGATAAAGGGGAGGGACATCTCGGCCTCTTGTTCCTCGGGCATAGCGCGAGCTTGAGCGCGGAGGAGAGCACTGTTGTCTTCCTGAGGAATCTCATCGATGGGGAAGTAGGAGACATCAATGTTAGAAGTGAGTCTAGGCTCGAAGGGTGCACGGATTCGGCGCAGTTGTTCCCATACGACACCACGGAAGAAGGGGTGATTTTTAATCTGGGTGGCACCGCCGTGTTGTCCTCCTTCTTGGCCAATACGGTTTTCTGGGTCACAAAGGAAGCTGCTCCAAAGTTAGCATAGAGTAAAGAGTAAAGGGGGAACAAAGGTAACGTACCTTCTAATAAGATGCTCGGAGTCCCTGGAGAGAACCAGTTCGTCTGGGAAAGCAAGATGCTCACGCCAGTAGACGATCTTTCGGTAAGTATCGGTTGGCTGTTCGGCGCAGAATGGAGGCCATCCAACGAGACATTCGAACATAATAGCTCCAACTGACCACCAATCGCAGAGATAGGTGTATCCCTGGCCGTTGAATATCTCAGGGGCAATGTAATCGGGGGTACCAACGGTGGAGTAAGCCATAGCACGGCGTGATCGACGCCAGGTATTGATCTGGCCACGGTTGGAGACCGTCAAATTGATGGCATCTGAGAAGAAGCCAGAGTTTCTATTCTTATCTTTGGATGTGGAGGTATTCTTTAACAAAGCCTGGTAATATGAGTTGTCGTGCTGTTTCTTGCCGCCAGTCGACAAGCCAAAGTCAGTTAATTTGATATGGCCACCGCGGTCAAGTAAAATGTTATCGGGTTTAATATCACTTTTCTTCGTCAGCATATTTCTTTTTATTAGAAGAGACTGAGGAGCAACAAGCATACCGATGCAAGAAGCCGAGTTTATGGACGGCCTCGATGGCCATGACCAGTTCAGCCATGTAAAATCTGGTGATATCCTCTGAAAAGATCTCATATTTAATAAGCATGGTCATCAAGTCACCGCCAGGCAAGAACTCCATGAGCAGGTAGAGATACGCCTTATCCTGAAACGATGCGTGGAGCTTAACGAGCCATGGGTTGTCCTTGGAGTCAGCAAGGATATCACGCTCAGCGCGGACGTGTGCAAGCTGGTCCTTCTTGAACATCTCTGTCTTGATAAGTGACTTGAGGGCATAGATCTTGCCGTCAGTCTTGCGCTGGACGAGCTTGACTTCTCCGAAAGCACCCTTGCCAATGACCTTGATCGTCTGGAAGTTCGAGGGAGTCTCTCTCGTTCTGATAAAGCGAAGAAAGTTGGCTTCTTTCTTTGCCATGGCCTCCGCTTCATGTTTCCGCTTTGCATCAGAGATGGTTGCATTCTGGCAGATCTTGTCTAGGTTGGCAGCACTAGATAGAAGATAGTCAGTACGAAACAGTATAGAACTGTAGAAGGTCTCAGTCCGTTTATAGCATACCGCATATTTCTATCACGAGCTCTCTCGATATTCTCGCGGAAGAAGACATTGACGAGCTCCTTTGCCGCCTTTCCACGCTTATGAGCGTTCTCAGAGTATCTTTCCGGGCATCTCACAAGCTCCTCATCCTCTGGGTTGGCACCACGAGCTGGCATAGGAGGGGTCAAGTGGGCTGCCGCCTGCTGGTGGTGTCCGGCAGGAGAGCCAGCAGTGCGAGGACGCTGCTGGCCTCCTTGCGGGGCGGCGCGAGCAGGTCGCGGGGAAGCAGACAGGTCCTGGTTCGAGAACTGCTGTATCAGGCCCGAAGTCTCGTCGTTCCCCTGGTGCCCGCCTCTCTGCTGCTGGTATCCGGTCGGAGGGGCACTGCCGTGTGGTGCTGGGGCGTACTGCTGCTGCTGTTGCTGCTGCAGCGTCTGGCCCGCGGGAGCCATATAGGGATTGTTCACGAAGTATCCCTGGTTATAGACGTTCTGCTGGGCGTCCACGAACTCCTGGTTGCCTTGGCCAGCGTACATAGGCTGCGGGAAAGTCGACGGCGTCGTAGGATAGGCCCGACTGCTCTGGGGGTTGTTGCTATACGGCTGCTGCTGGTCGTAGCCAAAGTTTAGGTGAAGCCGGCCGTTAGCACCGCCGTTGGGAGGGCCGCCGCTCGGATTATTTCTGCCCATAG
>OJKM01000208.1_pt1 | contig 10937 bp, 15 predicted proteins | sample 1596631 | NCBI WGS metagenome assembly OJKM01 (sample SAMEA3904683, study PRJEB24821) | metagenome | biome: Builtin; feature: hospital; material: surface | place: USA | collected 2013-06-06 | reverse complement strand
ATCTACACGTAAGGAGTCGTCGGCAGCGTCAGATGTGTATAAGAGACAGCGATTAGACTACTCGATAGACCAGTCTAGTCCTTCTTCTTATTGACCTTGCAGTCGGCGTTAAACTTGGACTTGCGGTCAGCAGTGTACATGCCCCAGTGGGTCTCGTCAGCGGCATTGCCGTTGTCACCGATGCTCTTGGGCTTCCATGGCTCGTCGAAGGCCTCGAAGTAGAAGACGTCTACACCCCAGGCGAGCATGGCGCAGACACCCTGCTGGTAGAATTTCTCGGCGTTCTTGGTGCCAGCCTTTGCCGCGCCGTAGTCGGTACCGCCGTCTAGATAATATAGGTGTTAGTTTATGTGATAGCCGAGAGGGATACGGATGGACGAACCGGTAGGCCAGCCAGTTTCACCGATGGCAACGTAGGGACTCGAGCCCTTGGGGGCTTTGTCGGCAATATGCTTAGCAGCCCCGACCAGGTCGTCGAAGAGGGTTTTGGGGGCCTGATCGATGGGCTTGCCCTGCCAGAAAGCGAATGCGTTGACCAACCTACACTCGCGTTAACAGTTCGTTCAAGCATGAGGAGAGACCACAGACGGAAAAAATGGGGAGACACGTACAAGAACTCAACGCCACCCTGGATCAGGGCATCAGCAGTACCGTCGGCGTACTTGTTCCAGCTATCTGCAGTGCCGACCTTGATTTTGGGGAACATATCCTTGACATCCTTGATCTTCTTAAGTAGCTCTGGACCAGTGAAGTTGCCGCGGTAAAGCGTCTCAGAGCCAACGGTGATGGCAGCAATGATATCTTCGTTGCCTGGGACAGCCTTCTTCAGTGCTTCTACATCAGCTTTGTAAGACTCCTCAACATCAGGCCTGAAGCCGTTAGCGTCACCATTATCAAAGCAGAACAGCCATCCTTTTCATGGAGACTTACCAGATACCGAGAACCACCTTGAAGCCCTTTGCCTTAGCCGCTGGGAGAATGAAAGCAGTGTTGCCGCAGTCAGCAGCCGCGTATGTCCTGACGGTGCGGCCGTAAGCCTTGAGGGTGTCAAAGTCCTGCTCAAAGTCGGTCTGTCCCTTGCATGTACCATCGGGCTTCTTCACGCCTAGAGAGAACCCCAGGTTGCCGGCAGCGAGGACGGCAGCCGGGCTGGCCGCCAGAGCCAGCGAGAGGGCAGTCGAGAAACGCATCCTTTATCGTCCTATGTTGGTGATGTGTCCAAGGTGTTGAGTTGGGACGGGGTTTGTTGCTAACAGTGTCGAGTGTAACGACAGGAATTGGAGGGAGGAGAGGGAAAAGCAAGGTCAAGAGGCAAACTCCAGAGTTTTATATGACGACTGCAGCGAAGGAACTTAATGGATCTTCCTCGTCTTGTCTTCGTCAAAAAAAGTCCCGGAGTCGAACCAGAGAAAACAGGGCGCTGCTTAGTCATGAAACATCCGCAAGCCCAGACTTTTTTGGTTTCTTTTTGCCCCCTGAAAGCTGGACTTTAGGGGGAGGAGAGTGGACTGAGTGGCCCAGAGTGCGAACATGTGTTTACACGGACGGGATAGGGGGCCACTAGATGCTGGGGTAGGACGCTGTCTGAGTTAAGAGAGGACGAGGTGGCAGCGTTGGACAGGACAGACTTATATCGACGAGTTCAGGGTATAGAATCGAGAAGCTGATAAGGCTCGCTAAAACGCGGTACCTGCATAGCGTATCCGCAGCCGTGGCCGTGACGGTGGCTTATGACGGACGGATGTGCCGTCTGGCCTCGTCTGGATCAAGTCGCTTGCCGGTCTTGTCAAAGAACTTGGAGCAGATGCGTAACCACATCTCCTTGTCGTACTTGTCCGCAAGCTTGCTGAGCAGGACGGCCTCCTCTGTACTCAGACTCTCGTCTGCATATACCACCTTTGGGATTTCTTTACTCTGCTAAGTTGTTAGCTGGCCATCGCATCGCATTGACGTGTGGATATATGGATAATTTTAAGGGTGTGCGGATTCGAAAAAAAAAAAAAGGGATGACCACCTTTTTCTCCTTGACTGACTCCATAAACACGACTTGCTTCTCCTGAACGCCGTCTTGCTTGACCTTTTCTGGCTCTTGCTGCGACTTCTTAGGCAGCTCAGGCTTGATGGCCCGCCATCGTTCCCTTAGCTCGTGGACCGGCCAGTTCATCGTCTCTGCGATTTTCCGCCAGCTGATGTTGTCCTCCTTCAACTTCTTCAACTGGGCGTTGTCCTCGTTCGTCCAGTCCCGGACCACAATAGCCGGGACGACAGCGGCTTCAGGCTTTTGCTGAACGGCCCCTGGTGGTAGATCAGCAGGCGGAGGAGGGACTGCGGCTGGTGGAGGGCCAGGAGGCCCTGTTGCCTGACCGTTGCTGTTTTTCGCCTCCTGTACCTTGGTGTATGGTGCCATCGCTGCGTTCAGGTCGGCTAGTCTCTTGTTTTCGGCCTTAAGCTGCGCTCTCTGCTCGTCTGTTAGCTGATGTTCCCCTGTATGCAGCGGTTGAACGGCTTGCCTTTCTGGCGACCAGCTCTCTCTCTGCCTTGAGCGCCTTGCTGCTCTTGAAGACATCGCCAAACGACATCCTAATATCCTGTCCTGGTACGTTCCGCGCTTTGGGGGTCATGTTCAAGGCTATTCTCCTTCGTCTTGTATCATACCAGTCAAATGCTGTAGAATTGTATGTAACGACGGTGTTTGAGCGGCTATTGGTGTAGAGAGGAGGGTGAAGGGAAGTTCCTCGATCTAAATAACTAGCAGGCAGTCTGACTACTCTGGGGCAGCGGAAGCACTCTCGCAAAACTCCGGACTTTGCAGCTCTGTATACTCCGTAAATGGCTTCAGCTATCCTATCTGTCCATGTAGCCGCTATTCACTGCTATCTTCATCGTCGTCTACTTTATTTTACTCTCTTTTGCTGCCTCTTACTGCCTCTCCTTTGCCCAGGATTGCGTATGTGGTCCGTGCGCTTCTGGACACGCAAAAAAGGACGAACGGCCGCTGACGACGAGGACAAGCAAGAAAACATCCTCAACCCTCGACTCGACGGTTGCATAGCACAGGTTACGGCATCTGACAGGCTGTATCTCACCGTGTCTTCCTCTTAATTGTTCCTTGTTTGACCTCCCTGCGCCGCCATGAAGCTCGCCTTTTCCTCTCTCGCAGTGTCCGCCCTGCTCTGCATAGGGGTCGCAACAGCACATAACATTCCACTCAAGGCGCATTCGAGGGAGTGTTTCTTCGAGAACCTCCATGTCGACGACAAGATGAGCGTGGTTTTCCAAACGGGAGACACCGAGTTTGGCGGAAGCGGAAATCTCGACATTAATTTCTGGGTGCGTTGATACCTTGGTCACCCAACGGACAGACAGACAGGCCAGAAAGAGCAGAGATGGGAGAAATCTAGATATACAGCAACAGTGGACATGCACGCTAACTCGTTGATTGAATACAGGTTGAAGATCCCGCCGGCCACAAGATTCACAGCAAGAATTCGATTTCCTCCGACGAGTTTACGTTTACCGCTAAACGGGATGGGAAGTATGTCTACTGCTTTGGCAACGAGGCCTGGTCGTCGAACAGCAAGGAGGTGACATTCAACGTTCATGGAACTGTCTACGTGCCTGCCAGTGAACACCCGTCTGACCCTCTAGAGGCTGAGGGTACGCATTCACCCTTTTTTTTTTTTTTTTCTCTACACATGGAACATATGGATAGCTGGCTGACCTTTGCTGTACAGTAATGAGACTCTCCGACGAGCTCGCCCAGGTTAAGGACGAGCAATCATACATCATTGTCCGTGAACGTACCCACCGTAATACTGCGGAGAGCACAAACTCGCGAGTGAAATGGTGGAGTCTCTTCCAGCTTGCTGTCCTGATTGCAAACGGCATCTTCCAAGTATGGTGGCTCAAGCGGTTCTTCGAGGTACCTTGTCCCTTTCCCCGTATATACCTAGACATATCGGAGCTAATTCATTCATATATCTACAGGTTAAGAGAGTCGTTTAATTCCTACCCGGTCTTTCTATCGGCGTACTATGAGATGAGCAACGCAATGGGTTTATTTTACGTGGAATAAAAAACAAACGCCAGGATAGTTGATAGATCCCGTCGGCCGGGCCGATTGGACGGCTGTCAAAAGAGATCGATTTGACGGATTCTAATATACCTTCATCTAGGGGCTGTTCTGTTTATCAAACAGCCAGCCAGCCCTAACCTATTAGCATTGTTTACTTGCGTGATGATATCTACGTTTCTCACTACCATTTTTCTTCTCTCTATCCTGGTCAAGTAATGAATGTCTGTCTGCTCGAGGCCAAGTCTCAATATATTGATATATCTAAGTATCGCGCATCCCCCCTACCCGTCCATGTCATATAAAGTTACAGATCGACCATGAAGCACCAGGGTAAAAACCTCTTCTGCCCGACAGCCCAGCGTTTTCGGCGCTTTACTGGCCGGTATCAAGCCCTTTATGCACGAATTTTCTCCAGGCAGCCAACCAACTTGACTCCCTTGCTTGAAAAAAGGGCCCTTGGCATGCATGCATGCAAGTATGGAATCGCTGTTCAGCTTGTGTAAACATGCAGCCTGCAAGAGAAAAGAAAAGAAACAGGACAAAAACGACCATGGAGCAAACTCCTCATCTTCTGCCTCGTCGACCAGACGATTGCACCTGTTTCACCACTGTTAAAGAGCTAACTAGCGCAGCAAGGAAGGCGTCGCAGCCTTAGATCGAAAACCGACATGACTGCCGCCAATGGCATCGCTATGGCCATCGAGCAGTTCTACGAAGAGCGCAAACAGGGCGACCTCCTACCGTTCTGCTGGCGGAACCAGGACTGCGGCAGCTGTCTTCGTGCTGCGGATTTTTGCAGTTGGTGCGCATTTGTATGTACTGGAGGATTTTCTTCTGATATATATATAGGCCTTGCTCAGATTATATATATATACCCTTCATTCAGCGCTCGAGATGCGTTTCACGTCTAACGTATCCTCTCCTGGCTGATACTTCTGCATAGCTGACTTTGCTTGCATAGTCGTCTACCTGCGTGCCGAATACTTCTCCCTTCCCTCTCCTTGCTCCCTTGACAAATAGCTCGATATGCCCACTTGGCGCTAAAGAGAGGTGGGAGATACGTACCCGTCCATTTGGATGTGCGGTTAGCTCCGCTACGTTCCTCACATGCATTGTCTCGGTGATAGGTACACTGCTTCTGGTGGTTGTTGCATACCTTGCTTACCAGATGTGGATGGCGAAGAAGGACGACGAGGAACAGCAGCAGCAGGAGGGAGGAGACGAGCAGCCTGGAGGCGATAGCTACGGGGCTGGTGGAGGGTACGGGGGTACCCAGTTTGGAGAAGAGGGAGGCGGAGAAGGCATAGGAGGAGCGCTTCCTGGCCTTGTAGGCGGTATTTCGAGCTGGATGGGACAGGGACAGGAGCACAGAGCGCCAGAAACTATACCGGAGGAAGACGAGGAGCAGGAGCAAAATGAGCGCTCGCCTTTGCTATGACTAAAAATTTGGGTCAACCTGGAGGTTTCGGTTGGATACAAAACTATATACGGGTTTGGCTTTGGACATGTATACTCTTCCGATTAATGAATAATGCAATTGAATGGTTGTTGTCTCATGCTTGCCCTCCGACAGACTCGGGAGGGGACAATCCTGTCTACCAATCTCAACCTTTACAGACCTGGCTGACCTTATAGTCTACAATTGGCTTCTGACCTTTCTCGTAAATGAATCGACCAGAGGCAACGAAGATACCGTTCTCGAGGGCCGCATGATCGGCGTCTCCGCTCTGGGACAGGTTACGGTTTACCTGTAAGCAATTGTGCCTATGACTGACCTGCAGCCGGGGAAAGGGGATCAACTAACCTCGAACTTAAGGGTAGTGGCTTGAAAGGGGGATATGTTAGCGAGTTTCCGCCATTTATTTATTTTTCCCAGGGAGGTGGATGGATCATACATATATTCCCAAACTGGGTGCTTGCTGCCTCTTCCCTGCCAGTGAGAATGGCATTGATCTCGGGAGTCAAGTCAACGACTCCGGTATAATTGATATACACAGACTACCACCAAGTAAGCCATGGCGCTGCTAGCTGGCTGGTCATCTAGAAAACTCACAGCTCCCGTATCTGTTCTTTAAACATTCAATCAGCTTTGTGTGCCCCAAAAGCTGGGGGAATAGACATACTTGACTACAGTATGGGCATCCAGCCGTAGACGTTTACCGTCTGGGTCGGTGCGGATATAATCATTGCCATTGCTAGCAAGCTGGCCGTTGAAAGCGGGCAAGAAACCAGGCTCGCTCTTGACGGTGCCGCCGACCATGGGCTAGAGACAGACATCTTCAGCTACGAAAACATTTTATCTGCAGCCAGGCCAAAGTTTGAGCAAGCCATGAGACGCACCGTGACTACGAAGTTGCAGTTCTTCGCTGTACTTCCTATTATTGGCGATGTTAGCACTCTGTGCTAGCTTTAGCATCGATACCAACGGGCTTAAGCTTCTGATGCATACCTACGTTCACTGGAGGGTCGATCAAGACCTATATAATGGTGAATGTATGCCGTGGTTAGATGTATCCGTGGCGCTGGGAAGGGCAGTTATAACTAGTTACCTGCATGGTGAATGCCGGCTTCAAGGTGGGAAAGTCTGCCATATTGGAAGAGCCGTGCGATGGTTATTTAGTTACCGTGAATGGAATACTTATATCTACCACGCTGCAGTTGATGTTGAAATTGAAGTTCGAATAATAAGAGCTGGAGATAGAGATAGAACGAAGTTTATATAAATTGACAGCTAACTACCCCGCCATCATGCAGTGTATCCGTAGATGCTTGTCGATGCTCGACTTCAACTTCAGCGTCGGAGTTTCGACGGAATCAGCTCGTCTATCCCTGAGTATTGGCTATTCCGTTTCCTATATCTCTCTACTCTCTTACGTTAGTAGCCCTAATTAGCAGGATTCGAGGTTTGCAGAGTAAACATTCCCAGAGTACACCCTTGCGAACCGATAACTAGTTACCTGGGGCGCCTGATCACGATGGAGAGCTTCCAGTTTACTCCCGTGGCAACTTATTGACTGAAAAGTAGCCAAGTGACTCTAGTTGAGCCGTTTTATAGACGATACATATCAACCATAGCAGTGAAACTATTTAGAGACACCTTGAGTCCTGGGTCTGGGGTATTATGGCATGATACCCCGTCCCGATCTTCTTGTGATCAAGGTCGCATAGAGTAAGCCTTCTCTAAGCTTTCAGATAACTTAAGATAGCTGTCTTGAGTGTCCCAGCTGATAAGGAGTAGGAGACTCTGCTTGTACTGCCACATCCATCATATGGCCCAGTAAGCGAGAGAAACCCAGCATTCATTTTAACGATGGTAGCCTCCATACGGAGTATCGCCTAAGCACTCAGGGTGGTGTATCTACGCAACGGTAGATACGTTTTCTTGGTTGTTCCCAGGCTGTCGATGTCTTCAGTAGTCCACTCCACTGCTGCAGAACGGACGACTTTTGTGGTCCTTTGACAGGAGCCGATCGAGCTTCCCGCTGCCTGACAGTCGTTAAACACTGTATCCGTGGGCGGACATGGCCAGCTGTGAAGAGACTCGACAGCATCGAAACCGACCTTGAATAGCTGCTGATAGACAGCGAACTCTCCAGGTTGTATCACGAGTCTGGAGTAAGTTGATATTCAGCCGCTAACTAATGCATCAAAGCGTCATTTGACAAGAGAGTCCTCCGATGGATCACCTCTCTGCACATGCATATTATATTCTCGCTTTCAGAGGGTCCTTCTTCAGCCTGTTGTGGGTGTGCGGTTTCATGGTCTGCCCTGCCGGTTGATGGATTCTGCTCCGAGTGGTGATCGATCCAAAGGCCCCAGAAGCCCAAGAGGTCTTTGCCCCATGCAAGCATTAGTGATCTCGCGGCCCATCTGCTGTGACACCACCACCACTGCAAGACGGCCTCCGCGCGTCCCCATCCGCTATTATTTGCTGTCTCTCGATCGCTCCGTCATCCGTTGGCTCAGCCAGTGTCTTCTTCCCATCCCATCGAGCCAGTGAACTAGCAGGAAAGCCTCGTTGCTCCTCTTTGCTTTTTCCCCTGCACCTTCAGCCCTTTTTCAGGTCGTCCCAAAAGAGAGCCGTCTCTGCGATTTGCTGGAGAAACTGCCTGCGCACCCCCTTCACAACGCAGTTCTTATCAAGTATTACAATCACATCGTCCTCTGCATGAGAAGAAGAGAAGGCGAGCTGAATGAATCCAAAGAGAAAAATGTAAAAATGTGAAAAGGGCTGCCTCCCCCTCTGCTGCGATATTCTGCTTACCTAAGCCTTCACGTCACTCGCTGAAGATCCCTGCGAACCTTTTTCCTTAATTCCTAATTTTATTTATTTCGCGGAAGCCTGAGGGCGCCTGAAGAGCATTATTGTATCACACGCCCACTCTCGCATTCACGCACGGCACCGTCTGAGGAGTGTGTATATATATTACTAGGTCGCTCCCCCCCCGGCGGGACGTGGACGGTGCTGATGGCGAGAAGGACATTTTGTCTTGATTCCGTCTGATCACTCACAGCCATGGCGCCATGTTTACTGCGCTTCCTGCTGCTGCTGCTGACGGCCGTGGGCGCGGATGCTGCGGCCTTGAACGTCCAGGACCAAGCTCAAGTTCCCCTGGTTACGGCTGTCGACGAAGCTGACAATGTCCAGGGAGAAGGTCACAGCGGCCTGCATGGCCGTTTCTTGCACATTACAGGTGCGTTTGAGCTGGTCCAACGGCTCTCCCGGTGTGTTCGCAGAGGTATAGATGCTGACATTGTGTGTATCCAGATATCCATGCAGACCTGTTCTACAAAGCCCACACGAAGATAAAAAACGACTGCCACCGTGGACATGGTATAGCTGGCTTCTTCGGCACGCCTGGCACAGACTGCGACACCCCCGAGACGCTGCTGGATGCAACCTTCGACTGGATCGGTAACAACCTGCGAGACAAGGTTGACTTTGTGATCTGGACGGGCGACGCAGCGCGCCACGACAAAGACGAACGCAGGCCACGTTCTGAGAAGGAGATCGTGAGCACCAATCGGCTTGTGTTCGACAAGTTTGTGAAGACGTTCCACAAGCCCAAGGATGAACTCGGAAACACCCTCAAGGTCCCCATCATTCCAACCTTCGGAAACAACGACATCATGCCTCACAACATCATGGAGAGGGGTCCAAACAAGTGGACGAGGATCTTTAGCGAGCTGTGGGGTGCAGTCATCCCAGAGGAACAGAGACACTCGTTCGCCATTGGAGGGTGGTTCTATGTAGAGGCCATACCAGGGAAACTGGCTGTCATCAGTTTGAACACCATGTACTTCTACCGGGCCAACAGCGCCGTGGATGGGTGCAATTCAAAGTATGAGCCAGGGTTTGAGCATATGGAGTGGCTCAGGACACACCTGCAACTGCTCCGGGACAGAGGGATGAAGGCAATTCTCATCGGGCATGTTCCGCCTGCTCAGAACAAGAAGAAGAAGAACTGGTCTGGTTCGTGCTGGCAGAAATATGCTATTTGGATGAAGCAATACCGTGACGTAGTCGTTGGAAGCTTCTACGGACACATGAACCTTGACCATTTTATTCTGCAGGATTTCGATGATATCAAGTATATCATTGGTGATGAATCAGAATACGATACCAGCCATGAGAAGTCAGGGAAAGACGTCTCAATAACGGTGTCGATGGGCTACCTGCGAAAGCTGAAGAAGCTGTGGTCGAAACTACCACAGCCGCCTTGGGCCGAGCAGGACCAGGTGAACACTGCTGGGTACAAGAAAGAGCTAAAGAAGTACTACAATGAAGTAGGTGGTCCATGGGCAGAGCGATACTTTATGTCTATCGTCTCGCCCAGTGTGATACCCAACTTTTTCCCTTCTATCCGTGTGGTGGAATACAACATCTCCGGCATAGAACACTCAAAGAAGTGGCCGCAACCACCCTACCTAAATCCCAACGAAGACAACACTCCTTTGTCATATCTCGATGAGGATGATCGTGATGATGATAATGATCAAGACAACACCTCGATAGACATATCGAAAAAGCACAAGAAGCGCAAGAAACACAAGAAGAAATACCCCAAATTTACTGTTCCCAATCCTCCATCCAGAACGTCTCCTCCAGGACCAGCCTACTCCAACCAACCACTCTCCCTACTAGGCTACCAACAATACTTTGCGAACCTGACGGGACTCAACCAGGCCCATGACGAGAAGGCTTTAGAGCTGAGTAAAGTGGACACAACCAAGAAAAGCAAGGCCCCCAAGGACTTTTATCAGCTAGAATATGATACACGGACTGATGCGTACTACCAACTACCTGACATGACCATGAACAGCTACCTTGAACTCGCAAGGCGGATAGCCCGCGAAGAGGAAGTGCCCGTGCACTACAATGAAAAATTCAGTGACGGGGACGGCCCATCGATACTCAAACGTACGGTATCTCTCTGGACAGTTTTCCGCCAACGGGCGTTTGTAGGGTTCTTCAATGCAAGGATGCCTTGATTGAAGACACTAATTATATACTTCCTCAGATTTGGAGTTACAGATGGACTCTTTTCTCGAAACATGGACATATATCCCTCACATAGAATGGCTTTTTTTTTTTCTTGACTTTAACATATGCATAGCCTTTGCTTTATTGGCCTTCTACTTGTCTATTTCTATTAGATTCTGGAAGATAGCACTCGAGAGGTCTGCGGCCTGGTTCCGGACCATTCCTAAGTAGTTGGTAGTTAGATTATATAATTAGCAGGCCAAGCGCCCCCCATCAGCGACACGCCAGATAGCGCTTGATCTGCTCACTGTAGAGGAAAAGGAATATTCACTATTTCCAAGTTCCTATTATTGGATAACTATTTAGCCATTAAATATG
>OJKM01000207.1_pt1 | contig 10950 bp, 9 predicted proteins | sample 1596631 | NCBI WGS metagenome assembly OJKM01 (sample SAMEA3904683, study PRJEB24821) | metagenome | biome: Builtin; feature: hospital; material: surface | place: USA | collected 2013-06-06 | reverse complement strand
ATACGAGATCCTCTCTGGTCTCGTGGGCTCGGAGATGTGTATAAGAGACAGTTATATTACTACTCAGATCCTGACTAGAGCGTATCATCAAGGTAGGTCAAATGGTTATTGTTTCATGCATGAAGACATCCATCTTTGCTGAGCGCATAGATTGACTGGTATGTCTTAGGAATCCATGTTTCTAGCGAGGAGGTGCTGAGGCTTAGGAAAGTCGCTGAAGATGCAGCCAAGAGAAAACAATCCATTGTATTCTTACCTTGCCACAAATCCCATGTCGACTATGCATCCCTTCAAGTTATCTGCTATCGGCTAGGGATAGCTCTCCCGGTTGTGGTTGCTGGAGACAATTTGAACATTCCTTTGCTCGGGAGTTTCTTGCAGCATGCTGGTATGTTCTAATATCCGCCCTATGAAGCTGAAGTAAACTTATCAGCAAAATACAGGTGCTATGTGGATTCGACGCAAGTTTGGAAACGATCCATTGTACCATGCTCTTGTTCAAGCATACATTGATACCCTGTTGAGCAACGGCCATAACTTTGAATGTTTTGTTGAAGGCGGCAGATCTAGAACCGGAAAACTCTTACCGCCCAAATATGGTATTCTTAGATATGTTTTGGACAGTGTTGGCTCTGGCCGTGTGGAGGATGCGCTTATATGCCCTGTCAGCACTCAGTACGACAAAGTTATCGAGACCGAGTCATATATCAGCGAGCTTCTCGGTCAACCGAAACAAAAGGAAAATCTACGGGACTTTATATCCGCTTCCTCTGTTCTTTCACTGAAGCTAGGCCGGATTGATGTTCGGTTCCATGAACCATGGAGCTTAAAGCAATTCATTACACAGCAGACTACCAAAATACACCATATGCCTACTAATGAGAGGAATCTGATGGCAACTATCAGTCAAGAGGAGCGATCAAGAATCCTACGCACTTTTGGCTATCGTGTCCTTTCCCAGATCAATGACGCTTCGGTCATCATGCCCACCGCTCTCGTGGGCACCGTCCTTTTAACGCTAAGAGGTCGAGGTGTTGGTAAAGCTGAACTATCCCGAAGAGTGGATTGGCTATGTCATCGTGTCAAGGAAAAAGGTGGGCGGGTTGCACATTTCTACAGAGCACCAACAACACATGTTGTAGAGCGTGCCCTAGAGGTATTGGGTCCAAAACTTGTGGGCAAAACGGCTGGACTGGCGGAAGAGACATATCATGTCGTTGATCGGTTCCAATTGTCCTTCTACCGGAACATGACCATTCATCTATTTATCCCCGAAGCCTTGGTATCCGTCGCCCTGTACAGCCGAGTAAAGAAAGGCGGTGAACCATCTAACCAGCAGATAACTTATGATGAGCTTCTTACTCGTGTATCATTCCTATCGCAGGTTCGTATCCCATTATATTTTACGACAAGGAATATGACGCTAAATAGATATGATAGCTATTCCGAGGCGAGTTTATCTTCCCTCCAGAGGGGCTAACGGCAAACTTGGAGAAAACACTACATGGGCTGGAAAGAGGAAATGTGCTCAAGGTTACCAAAGACGCATCAAACGTTCCACAGATGATTGAGCTCAGTGAGCATGAGAGAAACTGTGGCCGTGAAAACTATGACTTCTATTGCTTCCTGCTGTGGCCATTTATTGAAGCGTGCTGGCTGGGAACTGTTTCCCTGATAGGCCTAACACCGCCACTTACAGACCCGACAAATGTCTGGGTTGACATGAATAAGGCCCAGAGCAATGCTCAGCTGGTAAGTTTATGCTTGGGATTATTGATTCCTTTCTTCACTTTATTGTTAACAAGCGGTTACAGCTCGGGAAAACGCTATACTACCAAGGTGATCTCTCTTACATCGAAGCTGTCAACAAGGAGATATTAAAGAACTCCTACCAGCGATTTGAGGAGGAAGGCATAATTATCACCGCTAAGAGCAAGGAATCTCCTCAACCGCCAACGATGCGAGTTTCGCCTGAATGGGCACCCAAAAGAGACCCCGAGACAGGCAAACTACTTCCACACGGAAAACTATGGGAATTTATTCGCATGATTGCGCAATCCCGTCGTGAAGGGTATGTGGAGGACTCCATGCATACCGAGCTCAGCTAACGTGCACATACAGAAAAAACCGTCGTGATGGAGAGACCATCTCCTCCCGCGTACTAGAGCTCAGTGAGGCTATGGGAAGAACACTCTTTCAGGCAGTACACCCAGTCAAACCCGCATCTGCCGACGGGGAGATTGAGCTATCTTCGCAGATACAACGGCGACGAGCAATTGATACCGCATCGAAGCTGTAGTACTGCCCGCGACCCTTGTCGATGTAGAATGTAATAGGCCGAAATCGAGATATGCCAACGAAAAAATGTATATATGCACAACGATCTTAACAGCACACGTTACATACCCCTCTTTTATCCGTGTAATATGGCGCGATGCATTTGAGATAGGTACCTGTAGAATCCTAGTTAACATAATGCGTAATGACATCCCAAGACTCGTTTTCGCTCGGTTCACGTTTGCATAGGAGGAGGCCGTACTTGCCGAGCCACGCCCTTGTCGGTATGTACGAACCCGCCTCCCCTACGGAGTACTCTGAAAGCATCGCGGTCATCGCTATCACTCGATTTAATGGCTGTATGTATCATCGTTGCAGCTTGTACCATGGCCCACAGATGATAGAGTCACCTCGTTGTAGCATCAGCATGTAAACTTAGCGCACCATGTGCGACCCTGGGGTCGACCAGAACAAATGGTCTGGTCATGCATATCCTATCAAAGCATGCAAGGTTAGCACAAGAACGGGTTCATCCGAGCATCGAAGTCGATCATCTTCCAAGGGGCTTTTGCCCATGCCACTGTCCAGGTTTTGGTTAGTTATCCTTTCACCTGCTAAACTTGCTGATTATTGGATAGTTAAATGAATGCATACGTACTCAATCATCTCTCACCAGGCAGCCAAAAAGATGGCGCTAGAGACTTGCTAACCTACAAATTGAGCTATCATCTTGGTCTCATCTTCGACTTTACCTCTCGTCGTCGTCGTCTTTCATCTTATCTTTGATCTTATCAGTTCCATCTTATCGCCATCTTTCCCCGACTATTACCACGTGACTGATTAATCATCCGCCTTACGCGCGTCCAAAAAAAGAAGCCCGGCCTTGGTATTTTTGCTTTTTCTCGAGTTGTTTCTTTCTTCCTCCTTGGTTTGTCTCACATTTCCAACTCCAACTCCAACCTGCAATCTGCAACCCCCCCCGACGTTCTCTCTTATCAGGATTGATTGGCTCTCTTAGATGCCTCCTGGCCCTCTGTTTCCCTCGGCCTGCACAGCGCAATTATCAATCTTCGATCTCCCGCCACTCGCTCATCAACAGACAGATATAGCTATCGCATGATTTTCCACAGCTCAGAGGACACGAGCGCGCAACGCAGATCCTGTTTCAGCTTTCCTCGAGGACAGCCGGCAGATTTCCATACTCGCATAATTAATATATTCCTCCGATGAATGCGCATAACGCGAAATCCAGTCTCATCAATATTCCCTCCACTATATTAAACCGGCTTTGATTCCCGCCTATTCGATTCTTTTGAGACAGTCGTGATGTTATAGCGATTAAGTGTTGTATTGATATTCACCTGATAATTCAAGAAATGGGGAGATGTATGTATAACTGCCAGTTCGAAAGGTCTATACATTTAACAGGAATAACGTTGCTAACGGGTGCGCGGTTCGATTTATTTAGGGAAGTATGCAGTTGTTCTGGACGCTGGATCGTCCGTAAGTACTACTTGCTGCGTTCGCAATGCCAGTTTACGCCAGGAACTTGGAAGGAGAACTCATAGCTAAGAGTATGCGATTCATAATTTAATAGGGAACGAGAGCACATATCTACAGATGGCCCAAGAAGGCACATAAGGATGTTGGTAGCAAGGACCTGGCAAAGTTGCCACATATCGAAACTACCAAGGAATGGACGAAGAAGATAAAACCGGGTATGAGAAGCACATGGCGCATGCATAATTGCGTACTCGCTTGATTTACTGACCTGAGTTCCTAGGTGTTTCGTCCTTCGCCAAAAACCCAGAAAACGTTGGCCCAGACCACCTCCACAAGCTTCTCAAACATGTACATACAGTAATACCTCGCAAAGAGGTCGAGGACACGCCGATATTCCTTCTTGCCACTGCTGGTATGCGGTTATTGTCAGACAACGAACAGAAAGAGATCCTCAAAAATGTATGCTCCTACATTAGTGACAACTCTGGGTTTCTTTTACCAGATTGTGATGCCCATATAAAAGTTATCGATGGAAAAACGGAGGGACTCTACGGTTGGATTGCGACAAACTATCTTCTAGGTGGTTTTGATGAGCCAAAGGCCCATGATCACGGCAAGGGCCATCACACCTACGGTTTCCTAGACATGGGCGGTGCTTCTGCACAGTTAGCATTTGCACCAAATTCCACGGAGGCTAAAAAGCATGCAAATGACTTGACACTATTGCGTCTGAGGACTCTTAACGGGCAGTCAAATGAGTACGGCGTCTTCGTTACATCCTGGCTAGGATTTGGTGTTCGACAAGCAAGATCCCGCTACGTAAAAGCTCTTCTGAAAGGAGCGCCTGCCGGCACGGTCAACAGAAAACTCCCGGATCCTTGTCTTCCTGACGGTCTGCGAACAACGCTAGAGGGAACCATTCTCCCTCCAGATGGCCCAGTACCCGGCACAAATTCGTACTTGGTAGGGAATGGAAAGTTTGAGGAGTGTTTACGCGAAACAATCCCCTTGCTTGCCAAAGACACTCCGTGCGAGGATGAACCCTGTCTGTTGAATGGAGTACACGTCCCTGCGATTGACTTTGATGTCAATCACTTCGTCGGCATAAGCGAGTATTGGCATACCACCCACGAAATCTTTGAGATGGGCCACCAGGACAAGGCTTATGACTTCAAAACTTACCAGATGCGTGTCAATAAGTTTTGCTCAACGCCCTGGAGCGCTATCAAGGATGGTATTGAGCAAAAGAAATGGGGTAAGGTTGACCAGGAAACCGCCTACGAGGTCTGTTTCAAGGCGGCCTGGATAATCAACGTCCTCCATGAAGGCATCGGTATACCTCGTGTTGGACTCGAAGCTTCCACCAACAACACTAACAGCGCTACTAAAGAACTCGGGGGCCACGGCAAAAATGGCCAAGACAAAACCTACCTAGATCCGTTCCAAGCTGTGGATAAGATCAATGCTACTGAAGTGAGCTGGACTCTTGGAAAGGCTGTCCTATTTGCATCATCTCAAGTCCCTGCGTCCAAGGCAAGCTTACCTGTCGGGTTTGGTAGCAACACTCCTGGCAAGGTCCCGGGTGACTTCGAATATCCAAGCTCGAACCAACCTCATATCCCTTCACCACCTAGCAACTCTGATAAAAACGGGACAAGCGAGCATTGGCATGACACATTATTTGACGGGGATTCACCTCGCCGTATCCCTGGTTTGTTTATCTTCGCCCTTATAGTTTTAATCGTTATCTTTTTCCTTCTTGGCCGGGAACGTCGTTCCCGCATCTATCATAAACTAGGCATGCGATTCGGACGTGGCGGTAACAACGGAGGCAACTTGAGAAGAAGATCCCCTTTCTTCAGGGGGAAGATACCCTTCCTCTCTAGTCGAGGCCCCGGAATTTCCTACGAACGTGTGTTGGAGGAAGGTGACCATCGAGACTTTGAGCTCGACAGCATGGACTCGGACGAAGATTCCCAAGGATCTTCTTCCTCATCACCACCTTCTGGCGCTGCTGGAACCCGACCCCTGGCCCGGATACCTCACAGCCAAAGCCCCAAGTATAATCTCGACAATTCGTCTTCGCTCAGCGTTGCGAGCCTTAATATTTCCCTGGATAGGCGCGGGCTTGTTATTAGAACCGAGAGTAGGGACAGATTATATGCTCCTGCCCTTGCGCCGACGACCGTCGGTCGAAAATCCCGTGCCACCAGCCCTATTCGACTTTCTACGCCCATTACGAATACTTAAAAAATGATACCAGTGTCCTTTACCGCTCATCGTTGCAGAGTTATTGCTTGTATATAATATAATGGTGTTATGACCCGGCGTTTTCCTGCAGATGTTGTTCAGTTTGTGCAATCGGTTCTTTCCTGGCGCGCGGCGCAATATTTATATCCCCCCTTTGCATGACGTTACATGTGTATATCATCTACCTTCTATAATATCTAGACAAACCGGTTCCAACACCAATATTTCAGTTCATGGCATCTCCATCTGTTATCCATTGAAAGAAGCAGAGTACAAGTGCAGTTGAGGATGAGATTAGACCTTGCTCCAGATTGTATTTTATAGAACAGCCCCTTGTAGAACACCGGTTCAGAAGAATAGAAGATCACAAGTTAACATCCCGCATGTAAAAACCCAACCAATAACCAACAGTCTGCATTAGGTCATCTCAACATCCTTATCACCATCTGTATCAGCAGCACCACGAGGTATCCGTCCTTCATTCAGCTCTTTCTCCAACCTGGTGATCTCCTGCAGACTCTTGGCTTCTCGTATCATCTTCTCGACTCGTTTCCTTTCCTCAGGCGTCAGCTTGACTCGTAACGGTTTTTCGCTTCCCGCACCTCCCGGCGAGGAAGTAGATGATGCTGCACCCAGAGCTGCAGAGACATCGAACGCGCGGGACTTTATGCCTAGTATCTTCGATGCTAGGGCTGTGGGCTGTTTCGTCGATGGCCCGAAAAGTTCCTTTGCCTTTTCACGTTCGACATCTTTTACTTTTTGGTAGTCTAGAAAGCGTATCGTTGGAGCAAGCCATATGATCCAGTATCGGTAATGCTAAGACACACCATTAGCAATTCCGGTAACCAACACCTAGGGCTGAGGGAATATACCTCTTTCCTGGTCACTGGGTTTTCTAGTAGACTCAAATGCGTTAATCTGGGAAACGTCTTGAGCGGCTCTAGGTCCGCTAGTTCGGCAAAATTGTTTGCTGTAAGGACTAGGGTTGTCAGGTTTGGAAGTGAGGTCGCTAGGGTTGGTTGAATATGCGAAACGCGATTGCGGGCGAGAAGGAGAGATCGTAATCGAGGCGAGAAGGGAAAGTTAGATATCGAAGATATACTGTTGTCCGTGAAATCGATTGCATCGTGGTCCTGCCCAACATGTCAGATTTCAAGGGTCCTGCATTGGTGTCGCGGATATGTAGCAGGATGCGCACCTTTGCCGCGCCGAAGTTCTCTATAACGGGAATTTTGTGCCCTATATGGTCCGTCCCCAGAAGGAGATAACGATAGTATCAACGCAGCTCCATTTATGTAGAGTATGTATATGTGGTGTGGCTTCACCGAGGATGGGAAAGAAAAAGTGTAGTATCTGGTTCTTTTCAGACTAACTAGGGTGCTTTCTCTGTCATTACGCACCTCGAAGATCTAGCTCGCGCTCTTTGAGAGGATTGAGATATGAAAGGGAGTTCTGGATCAATTCAACCGTGAGACGCATCTTTGCCGGCTCTGCTCTGCTCCCTCTGCTTCGTCCGGAGGGTTGATATCTTGACTTTTGCTGCTTTTTTGTTATCGAAAGCTCGAAAAAGTAGAGTTGACGTTCTCTGTCACGTGTTCATTATCTAGATGGGCAGGCACGGCGAGACGGCGGGCGGGAGATGCCACGAACACCGCGCAGTTCCAGGGATGGCATGCATGGTCCTGCATGTAGCAATTAGTACTACCAAGCTCTTTCATCTATTTGCCCGTGTATCAGTATGTCTGGATTCCCCCCTTCTTCCTATCAGCAAAGTTGTCCTCTCAGTGTTAGGAGTATCCCTGCTTAGTCATCAGTTAAATCGCACACAAAAAACGCACAACTCAGTTAGTCAGGGCAGAAGCTCGCTTTGATATCAGCCGTGGAATCATCAACATCTCGTAAAACCGACTGCCTCGTAACTGTAGACCAGACCCTTGAAGCCACCTGGACTTATTGCCCTCCTCAAACCAGCTGAACTCGATAAGAAGAAGCTCCTTTCGGCCATTTGCTACCTTTTCTGTTCCCTACACAGTGATAGTGGCCTTTGGGAGGCCCGACACCAACAAACAAGTCTCTGTGGCGTAATTGGCTAGCGCGTACGACTGTTAAGAACAACTCAACAAGAAGACGTTCGGTCATCGTAAGGTTGGAAGTTCGAGCCTTCCCAGGGACGGATTCACTTTTTTTTTTGCGTTTTTACTGGCTTCATAGAGGCCGGGGACGGTGGGTGGACGGGGAAGTCAAGTGGACTGAAATTATACCCACTCGCAGCCGCTCAAAACCCCGGTAAAGGCAGGGGAACTCCGGAAAAGATACCACATTATAACCACAATATAAAAACTGTATGACGTATCTTTTTGGCATATAGGTAGCTAGTTATATACCTGCCAAAGGACAGTTACAGACGTTGAATTATTATATCAGACACAATGGAGTCGGCACCATGGCGCCCCCTATTCGAAGAGCATGTTCAAGCTGCAGGTAGCCCACTACTATCATTTGCAACTGTATCCAGGGACAAAAACGGCAATTCGTTCCCTCGAGTAAGGACCTGTGTTCTCCGGGGCTTCTTTGCTGGCCTGCAGCTACATCCCAATGCAAAGCATGACCTGAAGTTGACTTCAGGACGTTCGGTTAAGGAAGAAAGTGACGACGAAGATGCCTCGTATCTGAATCCGAGGAAGTATGAAAGTGACCTATTGAGTATTACCACTGATGCTCGATCCGAGAAAGTCAAACATATCCTATCTGGTAACGAAGTTGGCGGACCGGTGGAATGTCTCTTTTGGTCACCCAAGGCCTTTGCACAGTGGAGAATAAAGGGGAAGGCATATGTTGTGGGCGGAAGTTGCTCTGATACGATGGAGCTGAAGGCCAGACAGGAAGTTGAACAATATCTGCGGCTAAGAGAGGACACGGACAAGCCGTGGAGTTGGGAAAAGGAGATGACCACTCAGTTTGCCAACCTGTCTCCTGGCATGAGAGGTACGTTTATAATAAAGAGGCAAAGCTGTATATTGGCTTGGCTAACAGTGTGATAGATACATTCAGACAAGCTCTTCCCGGCTCACCAAAGTCAGGGCCGGCACCAGAGCTACAGAATGGCGGAAAGGGGCTCGTCGATCTGACTGACCCCGTGGCGAGGAAGAACTTCAGGGTTGTGGTTATCAAGCCAGAAGAGGTGGAATATATCCATGACGAGGGCCCTGGAAATATAAGGAACGAGAGATCCAGGTGGAAGTTGGTGCCGTCAGATAGCCAATACACATGGCGCTGGGAGGAAGAGCAGCTATGGCCTTGATCTAACCCCCTTGTGCCCTTGAGATATAGTAAACTATGTATCTGTCCTGAGTAAAATATGCTATTCTCTCCATTGACCAAGCTCTATCAATCTGCCGTGTTAGCACCAGCAGGACAATCAACTGTACCTGGTCAATGACCAATATCTACATGTCCTGCTCTTTAGAGTCTTGTTTTCCCCTTTAGGACATGTCAGCATAGCAACAACACAGCAACACAGCTCGCTTAATGCCCAGCCTCCTTCACACAGATATCTTCTTCTTCTTCTTCTTCCTCCTCCTCCTCCAACTCTTCCTCTCTTCTCCTCTCTGAGCAGTCTTTCAGTCCAGATCACAGCCTACAACCTGGGAATCAACGCAGCATTTGATTGTCTTGTCCAGCAAGCAGGCTTTGATATTGCATCTACTTCTAGCAACCAGCATTCTGAAAGAAGAGAGCCAGAGCAGAAGCAGAGAGCAAGTTCACACCCGCCTGCTACCTCTCCTATCTACCAGTCTGTCTGTGAAGCAAGCTTGACAAAAGAGTAACAAGGCCTTTGTCTACTCTGCCAGACCAGCATCGTTTGGACTGTCTCTTTAGGACAGTCTGCTGCTATCGTCTATCGTCTATCCTCCCACCAGCGTAAGTTTTTGACTTCTCCTTTCACGCCCGCAAGAAGTGCACTTTCTGCTCAAAGACTTTTTTCCTCCTTTTGTTTTCTTTTCTTCTTCTTTTCCTTCTTCCTTTCTGTCCCTGCTTGACATCTCCCTCCGCTGCTCCCGGGCAAGCAGTATTCATTATGCCTTTTTTATATCCATTAGCTGGATATAGCTAAAAATAAATATAGGAAAAAGAAGTGCCGGACTCCCAGGTAAGCCGTCTAACTCCTTGCCCTGCTCAGGTCTCCAGCTACGCGTTGAGATATATATCTCAGGTCGGCAGAGTTGAAGCCTGCATCCAGAGCAAGGAGATATACTCTATTACACGAAAAGACACGCACTATCCTCTCTCTCTCTCTCTTTCTCTCAAGATGGGACACTCAATAACATGGGAATATAGTGAGGAGTCTGAAGCCGAGGAGATGGTCTCCCGCTGCTCGTACTGCGGGCGATTCTGCAACAAAAGGGCCATTCATGGCAAGACAGGTCTCTGCTACCCATGCAGAGAGACCCTCCGCAAGGAGGGTGACAAGAGAGCCCTGGAAACGGACTCTGATACTGAGAGCGCCTCCTCCGGCCGCGGGGCCGAGGAGTGCGAGCCCGTCAAGGGCTATCCTGCTGCCACGGCTGAGGCAGAGGATGACTCTCAGTCAGCCAAGTCAGAGGAAGGGACCGCGCGCAGCAACGTCTGCTCAAGATGCTGGGCCGCAGAGGCGACGGGGACGTTATACAACTCCCCTGTCTGTGACGACTGCTACCACCTCGCACAGGCCAATCGCGTAAGTAGATAGCCATGACCCTCCCTTTGCGTAGTATACTTGCTACGTGTGATATTCGCTGACATGGCCCCGAAACACTGGAAGGAATGGATGAAGGGTACCAAAGTAAGTCTCTCCCTTACTCTTTTCTATGTTCATACAATGGCATTTTCAAAAAAAAAAAAAAAAAAAAAAAAGGTAGAGAAATCAGCTAATATGGAATC
>OJKM01000206.1_pt1 | contig 10964 bp, 12 predicted proteins | sample 1596631 | NCBI WGS metagenome assembly OJKM01 (sample SAMEA3904683, study PRJEB24821) | metagenome | biome: Builtin; feature: hospital; material: surface | place: USA | collected 2013-06-06 | reverse complement strand
GCGGAAGGAAAAGAAGGCGAAGCTGAAGTCGAGCTCAAGTGAAGCGACAGTATCAGCAGTCAGTGAAGGCACGGAAAAGGGCAACGAGACGAAGAAACCAGAGACGAATGACGGGAACAAGAAGCAGAGGACAGGATTCGGAGTGTGGATTGGAAACCTGCCCTTCACGGCCACAAGGGAGATGCTGCGGACGTTTCTGACGAGCAAGAGCGGGATTCTCGATAGCCAGATCACTCGTGTACATATACCGGACAGCGGGATGAAGCGGAAGGGCGTCAAGCAGAACAAGGGGTTCGCATACGTCGACTTCACGAGCCAGGAGATTGTCGGGCGAGCCATACAATTGAGTGAAGAGCTCGTTGGCGGCCGAAGGGTGTTGATCAAGGATGCTACCAACTTCGACGGCAGGGTGGTAAAGGAAGCTAACGGAGACGACTTGAAGACAGCGGGAGGAAATCCACCGTCAACCAAGATATTTGTGGGCAACCTGTCCTTTGACACCACCAAGGAACACCTAGAAGAACACTTCAGCCCCTGTGGAAGCATATCGAACATACATGTCGCCACTTTTGAAGACTCCGGGAAATGCAAGGGCTATGCGTGGGTGGAATTCGAGTCTACCCAGTCCAGCCAAGCTGCTGTACGCGGGTTTGTCAAAATACCTGATCCAGACGATGAAATAGAGGAAGAGGAGGAAGATGACGAAGATGGAGCTGAAGGAGCAAACGGCGCGGGTACGAAGAAGCCCAAGAAGCGGCGTATGAAGAAAGTATGGGTGAACCGGCTTCAGGGCCGTAACTTACGCATGGAGTTTGCAGAGGACTCAACGACACGGTACAAGAAGCGGTTTGGCAAGGAGAAGACAGAGACGAAAGAAGAGGCTGGCTCTAATAAGAAGCCTGCGAGTGAGGCTACGCAGGGAAATGTCAATCTCAAGCAGAAGAGCAAAAAGCCTATCAAGTCCTACGGCCAGTACTCTACGGAAACTGTACAGAAACTGTCCGGAGCTATAGTAGAAGCAAAGGGAACCAAGGTGACATTCGATTGATTGAGTACTAGAATACATAGATGCATTATCAGTCAACGATATCAATTCCCGTTACTTTTTAAATGTTGACCATTGTTTTGGTGGAAGATCCTCAACGACTCTTGTGGACTCGGAAAGACAATTCAGGCCCCAGGCCTGGTCTACCTTTCAGCTGGCACAAGTCTTCTCTCTACCCGAAAGGTCACGAAAGAGGTCCAACTTTTCACTGCTAACCCCTTATCATTTCTACTGCTTGCGCCTGTCCACTTCTTCTCGCGTCCCTCGGTCGTCTCCTTCTCCCCGATCGTGAACCGGTGATAAAAGGTCTGATAGGTCGTGAGAACCACGACATATGACGACGAGGGATCTGATGGTGGGTGTTTAGCCAGGATAGAGGATAAATCGTCTACTGTACACATTTTCTTGAACGTATCGGTAGTGCTTCGGGTTTCAGATCCATGATATATATGAAAGGTTAGCATGCCCTGAAAAAAACGTTTAACCTCTCATGTCCAAACGTCTAGACACGAGCTTTGGGCGACGACGATCGTGGGAAGGAAATTGCTGGTTCTTCGAGTTGCGGCGATATAGATCAAGCCTCGGGCTTGAATGATCTTTCCGAGTCCACAAGTTGACTGTTTAATTGAACCCGGGGTGCTCTTGAATAGGGAGACTCGAAAAATTTGCGTGGTTCCGGAGGATCTTGGATCAATACCAAATGACGCCATTGAGGGTCTTTGATTGAAACCAAAAGACGACATGCTACCAATGTAGGAGCAGGTGTTTTTCCACCTGATGCTTGGCTTAAAACAGCGTTAGCCTGAATAGATGTGGCTCTCCCTTAACAGATATACTTACTTGCTTCTTTCCCCAGTGTTTCTCTGCCCTCCTGGCCTTTCTTCTTAGCAATTGTGTCATCTACAGCTAAATCCTTGGACTTGATATCATGTCCAATTCCATTAAAACAAGAAAGAACAAATGATAAGCTGTAATTTATAATGAGATGAGTCTGTTAACCAGCTAAACTCAGCTGTATGGTGAGTTCCTACCTTAGGCGTAGTAGGCTCGGGCGTGGCTTGTGGGATTATAGAAGGGAGCTGGCAAACATCCTCGCTGGGAATGACCGTTCTCAACGACGCATATTATTTGCTTATGCCATTTAAGCACTTCGATTCTGTCAACCGAAATGCTTCTTCAACGATGACCATTTCTGGCTTGAAGCTCCGGAGTGACTTTTGACTTGCTGTCGAAGCAGTGCAGAAGAAGGTATTCCCAGGTGTTAATATCGATATGCCTGAAGGCTGTCGAGCCCCCGGTTTGGCGTGACTATTTGGTGTAATAAGAGTACGAGATAAATTCCCATGCATGGCCTGGTCTCAGAACGACGTCTATGCAGTGTTCGATCCGGGTGTCTCCTGCTATGGCCTTCGTCAACTACAATCCGGTGGAATGCAGCTGAGAATCGACCTTTCATGTATATCGATGATATAACGACTCTTTCTGTGGCAGATTAGGGGGTCTTCCCTTTTTGGCCCAGCGGTTTGTCTTTGGTGTTCTTTTTCTCGGCACTTCTGCCTGTCTTCACCTGTCTAGAGGTTAACCCAGCATGAACACTTATATTTAGAAGTGACTTTCGGACTCACTCCTCTAACAGGATCAGCAACTTTCTTGTCCTTGCTAGACTTTTTCTCTGGCTTCGTGGATGCCACTGGACAGTCCCGTGCAAGTATGTATCCTTTCAGGTGACTTAGAGTAAGTGTTTTCTTAGCGGATAACACAGCTTTTTGAATGGTCCGGCAGCGTACTTAGAAGGGTGTTCGCGGGAAGTCACTCTCGCAGGGCGTTTGAGGATAGTAAGATCTGTGATGTCGCCTCGAACTAGACGGCCGGCAGAGCCAGAGCCTTTCTCGATATCTTCGTCCTGTGCTTTCTCATTATTGTGGTTCGGATTGGAAAAAAGTTATCAAACTGCTGAGCCAAAGAGGCTAGCCAGCAAATTGGAAGCAGTGAGAGTGGTTATTTATATTTGACTGCGCTTTAATTGGCAGCATAGACTTTTGCATCGGAGGTTTATTGCGTTTGGTGCCAGGTTCGCCATGTGATACCATAGTATGAAGGATAGCTTCTGGGCTCCCTGCTCTCTCACAGAGACCATTCTGGGCTCCCTTCTTTGCGGAATCTTGTAAGCGTCCACTTTCAAAGCAATAGCTGACTCCTGTTCGTCCACCGCATGGCTAGTAAAATACGGGGTATATATGCCGAGGTGGTGTCTTTAAACACGAGGATTGGACTAAGCCCAAAGCTGAGGACCATCATCGGGCCCAATGATGAATGGAAAATTGCTGAGGTAGTATTGCGTTGTTTTGGTTCCCTCACAAGCCTTATTCTCTTCAGGGTAGGGGCCCGAATCGTGGAGACTTGATGTATGGAGCAGTCAGTCCCACTGAATAAGAATCCCATCCTGGGAACAAACAGCCCAGCGCCTCATACATGAATGCTGGGACTTTTAATTGAAGACGTCCCATTTGGATATGAAAGAAAATAAGACATCCCTCTAAGGCATTAACATAGTATCGGCGGTATAGTTCGGGGCGGGACTTCATTCGCAGGCAGCACTACGTGATGAAAGGATAGGCACTCGTGTTTTCTTCAGGACGCTCTGACAGACCTAACAGTATCGTGTGTTTGAACTATCCTCTCAGTCCCATGGGTAATCATGGTATACAAGCCCAGCTTTTTGGTCTTGACAAGAACCTGACCAACAAGGCTTTAGCAGGACTGGTATTGTCTCGCTTTCTGATTATGGGGTTTGATATGATGGTATTTCTTGAGCTGCAGGCGTTGGACTCTCTATATCAACATAGGAGAGGTAGCTTATAGCGTATGTGACTTGGGACAAGGCTCCGGAGATCAGGCGCTCGCGTAATTGATCGTCTATATCCATCAGCCAGAAGCGAATATCCGTTGGTCCATCGTAGACGTCAGGTTCCTTTGGCTTAACCCTGGTGGGTTTCTCCATGAGCTCAGCCTGCAGGGTCTGCTGAGAGACTGCTGCTGGGGCCTGCTGCTATAGGGTTGCGTCTGTAGACACCTTAGACCATAGAGCAGTTCTGGCCAAATGCATCGTACAGTGGGATGATTGAATGTAGCAATCTTAGAAGCACCTGCAGGCTTGTCAGGTAAAGGCATATATAGATAGGCGTGGGCTTTGCAATGAGCTGTGACTTACAGTCCATAGGTCAAGGTGCATGAGATGCACATCAATTAGCAAGCAATACTTCTTGAGTTGACCTAATTATTTGCCCTATCTCGAAATGTTTAGTCAACGCAGCGAAACTGGGAGGAAAGGGAGAAACTTACAAGATCCCAAGCATAGGGTTCCCAGACCGGATGCAATTGCACAAGCCTGCAGACACTCCTATTCTTTATTTCTGCCAGGGCTAAGGTGCACTGTAGACAAGGCGAGATTGGGTTGTTGTGTGGGAAGATGTTTAACACTCGTAGCCTGTCTGACGTCCGGTACTCTAGTCCATCCCTATCCTGGTGATTCCTGAAGGAGCAGGGAGCTCTATTCAATGGCAGTTAGCGAAAAGTGCCGTCGATTGATCAATAGTGTAAGTGGCCACCACCCCAAGTGCAGCCATTGGCAGACAACAGTTGATAATACATAGAGGTACCATTTTGTTGCCTAATCCCATGTCGTAAGCCACCTCGGCTACTATTCATTGTTCTCTCTCCTCCGCAAAATATTCGTTCCCCTTTGCTGAGACCCTCTCTGTAAAAGATGATACCGGCCAGTATAGTTATCATTTCTGCCTTTTGTCGGAGTGTTCAACCAGGCCGTACGTTGGGTCTTCAAGTTTGACTATATTCCCATTGTCATCCCGTCAGCACCCGGTGAATCTTCACGCTTTCGATGAGGTTACTTGGGTATATCAACGTGTGGCGGAGACGAGTCAAGCTCTCCCTTTCCTCAAGCACGGAAGTGGTCAGAGATGGACTCCTCCTGTATGAAATGCCTCACTAAATCGCCGTGTGACCCGGGGTCTCCAGCATTTGATGTATGGATTCGCTTCGATTCGGTTTTCAGTGGCGTGAGCGGTTCAGTTAAAGACCTCGGCTCTATACTTAGTATTAATATATCTAGAAAATAAGACTCGAAACTGCTTATAGCGTAGTACTGGTTTCAGCGATTTAGTGATGACACATCTGTTTCTCGGTTGGCATAATGCGCATCTAACATTAATCTCAGTATTGTTAGTTGCATGGCTGCTGGATGGTGTCCTTTCTGTGAGTTATTCAACTTACCCGCCAGTCGTCCATCCCCTTTGTACCGGGAGAATGGACATATCTCCGCTATCAGAGGGGTGTATATGGGGTAGTCTTGGCTCTAGGTAATATGAGCCAGAGGCATAGTTATGGCAGGGATATAGAAAGGAAGATAGAAAAGAAGATGAAGATGAAGAGGGAAGAGAAGAGGAGGAGGGAGAATATATAGACTTGGGAGGCCTTGAGTGAAGGGACACCGCAGTGACTGGGATTCAACTGTCTCACTGGACCAACTAGGTACATGCATGATTCACTTAGGTTTCTCAAACGCCCAAGGCAAACGGCCATGGGAACATGCATACATGCGTGGTATGTACCCTGCAAGTAACCCGGGAGAGACCGGTTAGACCAGACCGCCTGCGAGGTCCCGCAGGTGCATATATATGTGTACAAATTCCCTCAAAGACCCTCAAAGTCCCATCAGCCAGTAAACGCCCAGTCATGCTGCTATCCATGCTGCTGCTGATTCTGTTGTCGTTTGTTTACAGCAAGCCATGTTGCTATCGCTGCTGCTGCTATTGGTACTTCTGCTGTTATTCGTTTGCAGCAAGCCATGTTGATGGCGCTGTTGCTGCTATCCAGTTGACCGGTATATCTTCTTTTCAATGCAAGCAACTAAGTCAGACAGTTTACAGCAACTTTTATGCCGTTTTAATCAGCAAGTTTCCAATTCCAAGGTTGGCTTTTACTCGTAAAGTAGCTAATACCTTAACCGGATTATACCCTTTTAGTTTGGGTATTCTCTTCGAAGAGTTGGATTATCTGTTCGAATATCCTTGAGCTTGCTTTTAATGTTGTGTCTTTTCTTCCTCCTATAGCCTAGCTTAGCAAGTATTAATACATAAAGCATCACATTCACTTACATCTTCCATTTCTCCTGTAATATTCATTCGGTTTCAATGCTATGAAGAAACTGCTTTATTATGGTGGTAGTAGCAGGGTTGTAGTAGTAGAGAAAAGATTAAGCAGTCAGCCGTGCGTACGCAGGGTCTCCTCTCAAGATCCGGCTGGAACCTCCAATGGACCTGTAGACAGCGTTAGACGCAGGTCATTGGTAGAGGAAGAGCAAGACGGAGTACTGACTCTGATCCTTTGTCCTGAGCAAGGAAGCCCAGGATACGTCCCAGAGTTCTTCTGAGGTTGTCAAGGCCAAGGAAACGACATGAGGATGGTTAAAATAACTAGTTAGTTGCTTTGTCCGCCGAGTGATGGTGATGGTAGATGTAGATGTTATGATTGTAAACAAATAAACAGTGAAGAGAAGAGAGAAAGTCCAGCTGGAGTGAAGAAGCCAGCGAGAAGCCAGCAGCAAGAGCGAAGTCAGGCGAAGCAGCAGAAGTAGAAGCAGAAGTGGAAGTACAGAGAGTAGGCAGAGGACTGCCTGCTGTCTCCTCGTCTGTCTATGGTTATAGAGGCCATCCTCGCTATCTTCTGGCTATCTCAGTATCAGGGTATACACTGTCAGCTCTCTATCATCGTCTTCATCATCATCACCATCATCATCAAAGTCCTATCTTGATGCCTCGACGTCTATCCAGCTGACTAAGCAGAATAACACTCAGCTCTCGCCGATTTCATCTTCTTCAACTTCAACTTCAACTTCAACTTCAACCTCAACCTCAACCTCAACTCATCTCGACGTCAGCTCAACGTCAACGCCATCTTCGACTTTCTCTTGCCTTCTTTGCTTCGCTGCGGTGGCTCTGCATGGCTCGCCTGCAGGAGGATCCCTGCTAGTCTCAACTCCAACGTCCCTAGCTTGTCTAGTCCCCTCTAGTCAACCAACGGGCACGGGAAAAAAATAGTCCACCGCTTCTCGTCCTCCCGTCGAACATTCTGCTGGAAATCCATCCCGATGCTGGACTGCAGACACTCGCTGCCTGCTGTGTTCCACGCTTCTGCCGCATACGAGCGATCAGATTGACTCAGGTACGTCTGCTCCCCGTTCGCCCCGGCCCTGTATTCATGTTGTCTTGAGTTGTTTGCCCGGGGGTGGTTAACTATTTTTTTTTTATTTTTTATTTTTCGCCATCTGGTTCGCCCCGCCGGGGATAGGCCCAGAGTGATGCCAGCAAGCCCAAAGACCGAGAGACAGGCAGACAGGCAGACAGTCGAGTCACCAAAAGACAACAAGGTGCAGTTAATAATGGGCAGTGACTGGGAGCTCGGCCCTGCAGCTGGCATATATGTACCTGGTTGATGCCTGTGCTACTCTGCTGCCTGTCTTGACCACCACCTGCTTTTTCTTCTTTACTTTGCGGCCTTTTTACCTTTTTTACTTCTTCTTACCATCACCACTCGGTGCAGCAGTGTGTTTTACGGCAGAGACTGACTCTCTAGTGTATAGATGGCACCACACCATCGCCGCAGGATCGGTGCGAGCCGAAGGACGGTCGATGACGAGGGCGAGGAAGACGGGTTCCCAGGTACAGTGGATGACGACTCGCTCAGCGAAGGCTCGGTCAGCTCCCAGTCCCACGACGAGGACGACGGATGCAGCGAGATCACGGAGACAGAGGGCGGTGAGAGGTCTCTTCTAGACGGTGGACGGCTGCCTCTCAGATCCAAGAAGTCGTCCTCGACCTCGACAGGGACACCTCGAGGGCAAGGTGGTGGTGGAACAGGAGGAGGAAGGAGAGCAGAAGGCAGTGGTGATGGTGAAGGTGGCGAAAGGAACAGCTTGTTCAATGCGCGGACTTCGGAGTCAGATAACATGGCGAACGGAAGCACAGAGACGGCACCGGAGCCGGTGCAGCAGCTTGGGGATCTAATGACATTTGACGATGAGGAGGAGGAGACGGCTGCTACGACTACTGCTTCTCGGCCCAGCAGTGGGGGTCAGAGGGAGCCCTTGACCGAGAGGAAACGAAGAGAGCATGACGAGTACTTCCAGAAGAGGAACGACCCTTCGTTTGTGCCTACGCGAGGTGGTTTCTTCCTCCACGACAACCGGTCTGGCAGCGGGAATGGCAGCGGACGGCCCAAGCAGATAAAGAGCAAGCCTCACGGCCTTATCGTCGACAGCAACGTTTCACGGTGAGTTTTGTACTTTTGTATTTTTGTTTTGCATTTGATGATGACGTACTGACTGGCAAACCTGTAGGAAACCCCAGCCAGACATTACACATGCTCCCTGGCGTCATGATCTACATGATACTATCAATCAGCCGAGTCGACCGTCTCAGAGTACCACAGCTGCCACCACCGCTACTACTACCACTGCCGGCAGCACTACTACAACCAACAACAACAATAATGCCAATACCAGCTACCAGCCTAAACCTGTACCTACGGCTCCTCGCACCTCTCCACAAAACCGATCATTCTCTACCACTGTACTCATCGGCAATGTCCCCGTTATCGTCTTTCTTCCGGGCATGGAAGCCCCGATACCCTTCTCCGCCGTCCCCAAAAGACAGCATACCCGCCTCCCGCAGCACCGCCCTCCGCTGCGTCGTGACAAGCCCGTCCGCATTTTCCTCCCCGGCCAGGCTCCTCGCTACATCTTCCCTTCGACGGAACGGTCATTTATCTTTATCCCCCGGGCTCTCCGGCCCAACCAACAAGCTTCGTACCGCGGCCGAGGTCGGGGCGGAGGAAGTGGCGGCGGCGGATTTTACTCTAGCCGACGGGCCAGTGTTTACTCCGGCAGTGCCTACAGCCATGCACCAACTCATACTCCCAGCGTCAGCCTGAGCGTGAGCATGTCTCGCCGCTCGTCAATGGGGCGGGATATGAGCGTCAATGGCGCCACTCCGCCGCTGGGATCGACCATGGCCATGGCCCGCCCTGTTGTTCCACCAGACTCGAGGCCAGTAGTCCGCCTTCCTCCCCAGGTCACGCCGGTTCAGCAGGCGGCACAATTGCAGCAGCAACAGCAACAGCAGCAGCAGCAGCAGCAGCAGCCGCCGACATCTGTGCCTCCTTCGACCGCGGGTCCGTACTTTGCACCGCAGAACCCGACATACCGGGAGAACCGGCCGCACCCGGCCATTCCAATGCACCAGCCCCGTCCGCAGAAGACAGTCTCGGTGGCGGATATCGAGTCTCCCGCTGCATCGGCCGCTGCTTATCAGTTTAGTCAGCAGCAACAGCAACAGCAGCAACAACAGCAGCAGCCAGGGGAGCAGCAGCCATTCCACCACCAGGTACCTCAGCAGCCGTCCCAGCCAATGTCTATGAACGGCTATGCGCCGACACCGGAGATGAACATGCCAATGGCCATGGCCGTCCCCATGGCTGTCCCGATGCCCATGCCCATACCGATGTATCAGCACCAGAGACACATGTCCCATCCTCCGCCGACCTCAGCGACGCCTCTGTCCCAGATTCCCGAACGAGCCATCCACGCCGCACCCTTCCAGCCGGTGACGTACCAGCAACCGGGACCAGGACAGCAGCCAGCTTACTACGGCCAGCCCTACCACCACCATCACCAGCATCAACCACAACAACATCCTCCCCACCACACTCACCCGCACCACAACCAGTACGCTGCTGCTGCTGCTGCTGTCCCTCCGGCCACGGGAACAGAGTACCCTTATACTCCCGGCGGCGCTGCTCCTGGCACCGTAGCCCACGAGTCCAACGGAACGGTGTACTACTACGATGCCTCTCAGGTCTCTGCTCCGGGCTCCAGCTCGGGCACCACCACTGCAGCCGCTGTACCACCGGCCGGCGGCGTCCTCGGCATGGGCGGCATGATGACTCCCCCCGGTGCAACGACGTACTACTATCCTCACCCTCCGCACGTCCAAAACGGCCCCGTCTACTACCAGTGAATGCGTCTTCTCTTTCTCTCGTCTTATACTTCTTTATCTCTTGGCTTATGGCGTTATTGTTTACTCTGTTCGTCCTTGTTTGTCCTGTTTGCCTTGTTTGCTCTCTTTCCTCTGACGTAGATCTTTTTCTGTCCTTTGCTCCTTCCTTCTCCTGCATCTTAGCGTTCTTTCCTTTCTCTCTAGCTTGCTCTTTCCCTCTTTTGGCTCGGTCTGTCTTTATTAGTCATCATCGTGGTTTATCTTTTTTTTTTTATCGTTTTCTCTCTTTCTCTTTCTCTTTCTCTTTCTCTTTCTATCTCTATCTCTCTCTTGGAATGCTCAGCATGCAGGCGAATAATGGCTCTGGTCTCGTTCTCGTCTTTGCGTCTTCTCGATACCTTATTTAACTCACACCGGCTACTGGCACTGGCTGGTGGTCTTTTTATCTCCTTCTGCACACCTCTTCTGATATCCACCGTATCGTGTCGTCTGTCTGCCGTCTTTTGAGCGTGTATCCTTACTCTTACCTCTTCTTGCACTGTATTAGTCTATCTATGGCTGTATGTCTACATAACGCTACTGCTTGCTCTACGCTAGTCGTCACAATCTTCTATCATGCTCTACAAAGTATGGACAATACCAGCAACCTTTTTTATAGTACGGCCACCACCGCCGCCGCCGCCGCCGCTACCAAACATGTCCGTAAAACACGCCTTTATGGCCATCGCCCGAGCCCACCGCCAGTCTTCTCTTCCTCTGACATGATGCAAGCTGCCGTCATCCCGTCAAACGTCAACTCCTGTCTCTTATACACATCTGACGCTGCCGACGACTCCTTACGTGTAGAT
>OJKM01000205.1_pt1 | contig 10986 bp, 10 predicted proteins | sample 1596631 | NCBI WGS metagenome assembly OJKM01 (sample SAMEA3904683, study PRJEB24821) | metagenome | biome: Builtin; feature: hospital; material: surface | place: USA | collected 2013-06-06 | reverse complement strand
CGAGATCCTCTCTGGTCTCGTGGGCTCGGAGATGTGTATAAGAGACAGGCCCTACCCACTCGCTCCATTCACTGCATTGGAATCATGATGATGACTTTTATTTACTTTTTTTCTGGGGGGGTGGAAGGAGTTCAAGAAGATGAGGCTTTTTTGTTTATCTATTCCACGCTAAATTCCTGCGGACGGGTTCATGCGCCGATAAATTAGTTATGGATTACCCTTTGTGTCTGTAGATCAGGATAGGTTTCCTTTGTTTGGCCCTATCTTTAGTTATATTACTTCTCGCCCATTTCAAACACTAGAAGTCGAACGAAGAATTTTAGCCTGCAGGCTGCATATTTAGCTTTGATTTGCCCGGGTAACGCCGCATGTATGTTACCACTAACTCGCTAGCTAGCTGCTGGTTTTTATATGCCTCCAGGATCATTGACGACAGGACACCAGCTCCACAGTCTCCCCGGTAGCAACACAGCACGCATAGTAAGCGTTGGATATATCATGCGAGAGTCCCAATGACAATTATATATGCGTGACGCAAGCCGGATACGGCAATGGCCTTGGAAAATGTGCCAATTATCCTTTGTATCCTTGTATCATTGAAGATGCCCTGTGCCTCTTTCACCATGGGCTTTGATGTTTGAATTCCCCTACAATCAACCAGTTGATAATGATTAGCACGCATGCAGGGTTAGATCGACAGTACAAACAACGAGACATATCTGGTATATTACCGGCCCTCATTGCCCTGGACTAGGGTTGTTCCCTTTGCTTCCCCTTCCTTCTGATATTCCCTGCAACACCAAAGCCTACCAACCAAGATGACGATGATAATAGCACACCGGGCACCGTACATGCATCCTCTTCTGCCTTCGTCCTCCCTGGAAGGATTGGAGCAGGTTATCCCCCCGGAACCCAACTCGCCTAAGATATACATACCGAGATGGAAGCTTGACAAACCACTCCCTAGTCCGCCAAAGAGAAGTTCCGGCTCTTCCTCTGCAGACGAGCAGTACCTCAGCAGCGCCAGATACCAGCGTCCGAATGATAGACACCGTGAGAGTGCAATATATACAAAACACTCGGGTCCCGCCCATGCTCACTCCGTGGATGAGCTGCGGTTGCTTTATAGACAGCGATCACCGGTTCCTCGTTCACCCGGATGGAGGAGACAAGACAGAGACCATCTTTCCAGCCCCGCGAAACGCGCACGCCATTCGACGGATCCGATATTCCAGACGTGGAATGGAGGATTGGTGAGGGCTTCAACAAGACTTGAGGGCAGGAGGTCGCATGATGATAGGGAAATTCCGAAAAGGGGTTCTTCTTCGGATATGCCTAGACGGGGTACTGAAAGTCTCAGAATAAGAGCCAAGGGTATTGACGAACAAGTCAGCAAGGGAGAGAATGACCAGATGGTGGTTGAATCTCCGAGGTCTGAGGGTAACTCAGCCCTGTGCTTCTGCCACTTGCCCCATCCACGACACAGCAGAATATTGTTGAACCAACGGACGTCAAAGTCGAGCTCGTATCATAGAGGCATTCAGGCTAGTGACCTCCCTGACGCATCCTCATATATTGAGCTTATCCAACAGCATTCCATACCCGACGTTCCCGAAGTGAGTGTGGAGCATGTTGATGATGAACAGTGCTCCCCAAAGACAAAGCAAAAGCCACAGAACCGCACCCAGTTATACTCGTTCACGACATGTGCCAGCACCTCCATGATCAACGAAATCACCGAATCAAGCAGCAGAAAAGAGACGGGTGGATTTGGCCTTTTTCGGTCTCCCCCCTTACCGCCGACCGGAGAGAATGGTCGTAGGCCAAAGCAGCTTGCCATTCCTCCGAGTGACTACCAGCTATACGGAGTCAAAGCATTGTCAAAAAACAAGCCGAAGAAAAAGAAGTCTAGCCTGTTCTATCTCAACAAGCTAATTCCAAAGGTCATAAGACGACATGCCAGCGAGCCACAGATCCAATCTTTGAACACCCCCCGAACTGCACCACCATGCCCTGGGGAAGGTAACAGGCGAGAAGAGTGGTTTGGGCTGGGAAGGAATGGCAACGCATGGCGGTCGACTGTTGAGTTTTCTAGGGAAGCATTTGCTTCTAGCTCGAACAAGCTGGCTGAGCAAAGAAGAAAGGAAGAGTTGAAGAGTAAGATTGTGATGGTTGGCCCGACTCCTCATTGGTTGTAAGGAAGATGTAATGTTAATGTTTGGGTATCTGATGATTTTGTCATGGGAGTTCTGATCTGCCTTTTGCGTATGTTCTAGGACGAGTTAGTTAACTAATGATAGCAGTTTTATGACTTGGGTTACGCTGTGATTCCTGTCGTCTTACGATCAACAGGGGCCGTCCCGGAGCATCTTTTGATGTCACAAGTAATCAAACCACAGCTTTACATGCACAACCATGAGAGTCAGAAGATATCCACTAGGTACATGCAGTTTATGCCGAGTCAGGAGACTTCGAGCCTCGTACTTTATCCATGTAGCTAACTGGTTAGGTTGTCAACGAGGATGTGTACTCCGGTTGGCATTCAAATGGTTCGGTGCATGACCACCACAGGATCAGGCGACGCGGCAAGGAACCCGGCCCAACCAGGCTCTCGACCGCTCTGGTCCCTGGACTAAGCAATCAGTGGACTGTTCCTCGAAGCCTCTCTAGCGGATCAGAGACTGCGGCTTCATGGATGGTGACAAGTTTGTGTTGTTACTTGTCCCACGGTAACCCTCGAGTCGGCTACCGCAGCCATCCATCCGGCCATAGTTAACTAGCGTCGGCAAAACATCTATATAGTTACTCGTCAGCGAGTAGCTCCAGCATCTAACTATGCAGCAGCTCACCTGTCAACTCACTGTGAATCCCAGCGTCTCTCTGGCTGTCAGGCCGCATCCATCACCAACTGTGGTCAAGCCGATGTCTGTTGCTGTCGTAGTCTCGCCGTCCCAGATGCCCATCCTTGCTTATGGCTTGCGCATCCCGTGGAGAAACCTGCGGGGTAGGCTAGTTGACTAGTCAGTTAGAGCAACAGGAGGAGCCGGGCAACGGGACGCTGCAGATCACCAACTATAAAGACAGCTCGCCGTCTTCACCCCCCGAGCTGCTGTAGAGAACACGCAACATCCACCAAGTACCGCGCCGTGGACAGTGAACAGTCAGTGTCTATCTTGTGTGTGTGTATACCAGAGCTGGCGAAGCAAGAAACCATGGGCGCGACAGCTCCCAAACAGGCTCCAATCTACCCTGTGCTTGCTGAACAGCCCGTGGGCCAGCATATCACGTCCATCTACAAGGACCGTCTACGCCAGTTCACGGCTACGGGCCAGTACCAGGGCCATAATCTGCTAGAGTGAGCTCGCGTGCCATCTCTTAAGCTCCAGATACATCGTCGTCAGATGTATGATGCTGCCGTTGTTTACATAGCTAACAGCTGGTGCGGGGATACAGCAAGTTCTTCTACGCCCTCAACGACGATGAGAAATACGTGAAGCTTTGGGTCTACTCTGTGCCAAACCTTGCGAGACCATCGTTCAAGGATGCCGTCAAGAACGAGTTCAAGCCTACTCACAGAGGAGAGTCGTTTGGGCCCAGCTGGTCGACTCACTGGTTCAAGATTCAGCTTACAGTTCCCGAGGACATGAGGAAATATGACCACCTTGAGTTCCATTGGAATGCCGGCAACGAAGGGATGGTCTGGACTGAGGATGGCCGGCCGTTGCAAGGTCTCTCTGGAGGCGACAGAACCGAGTGGATTATCCCCAAGGACTTTAGAGACGGTGCGCCGCACATCTTCTACATTGAGATGGCCTGCAATGGCCTCTTTGGCAACTCAGACGGCGATCTCATCAAGTCTCCCAGCACAAACAAGTACTACAGGCTTGACTCGGCCAAGATTGTAGCTGTCAACCTCCAGGCACGAGCTTTGAACTATGACTTCTGGCAGATTGGAGGTTAGTAACTAGTCAAGCAGCGCAGGATCAAAAGTTAAGGCATAGCTGACATGGTCATAGATGCTGCTAGAGAGTTCCCTTCGGATTCCTGGCAGGCTCACAAGGCCTTGATCGTTGGCAATGCCATGATGGATGCCTTTATCGAGGGCAATGGCAGCCAGGAGTCTATCATCAAGGCACGCAAGATTGCCCAGGAGTACATTGGAACGAAAGTCGACTCTCCTGATGTCTACAAGACCAAAGGCGAGCCCATTGTCTTTGCAACAGGCCACTGCCACATTGATACCTGCTGGCTATGGCCGTTTGCTGAAACAAAGCGAAAAGTAGCTCGGTCCTGGTCGACCCAGTGCGACTTGATGGAGCGATATCCGGAATTCCGCTTTACCTGCTCTTCGGCACAACAGTTCAAGTGGCTTGAAGAAGGATACCCCTATGCCTTCGACCGAGTCAAGACCTGGGTGAAAAAGGGATCTTTCCAGCCCATTGGTGGCAGCTGGGTTGAGCATGATACCAACCTGCCTAGCGGTGAGTCTTTGGTTCGTCAGTTCTTGTACGGCCAGAGATACTTCGAGAGCCGTTTCGGTAACCGATGCACCACATTCTGGTTGCCTGACACGTTCGGATACTCTTCTCAGATTCCTCAGCTCTGCCGCCTGGCTGGGATGACCCGTTTCTTTACTCAGAAACTCAGCTGGAACAATATCAACAACTTCCCTCACACGACCTTTAACTGGGTTGCCCTTGATGGCAGCCAGGTCATCTGCCATATGCCTCCGTCAGAAACATATACTGCCGAAGCTCATTTCGGTGATGTTAAGCGCAGTATCACCCAGCACAAGTCCATGGACCAGGACAACACCTCTCTTCTTGTCTTCGGAAAGGGTGATGGCGGTGGTGGGCCCACGTTCGAGCATATCGAAAAGCTACGTCGACAGAGAGGCATGAGTGACACTGTTGGACTGCTGCCCCGTGTCACCATTGGAGGCTCGGTCGACGACTTCTTTGCAACGCTTGAGAAGAAGGCTGTGGGGGGAACCAAGTTTGTAACCTGGTATGGAGAGCTGTACTTTGAACTCCACCGAGGAACCTATACCACCCAATCCAATAATAAGAGGAACAACCGCAAGGGAGAATTCCTCCTCCGTGAGGTTGAACTTCTTGCCACTCTAGCCTCCCTCAGGAGCTCCTCGTACAAATACCCCAAGAAGGAAATTGACAACATGTGGGAGCCAGTTTTGCTTTGCCAGTTCCATGACTGTCTTCCCGGTAGCGCAATCAGACTGTGCTATGATGAGTCTGATGCTTTCTATGCGGAAGTGTTCAGGATTGGCGCAAAGGTTAGAAATGAGGCCATGAAGGCGCTTGGTTTCGAGAACAAGGAGTCTGGATCAGACGGTAAACTTGTTGCGTTGAACACCCTTCCCTGGCCTCGCTCTGAGATTGTCAGGATGGAGAACCCAGGCGCTTCATCCAGCTCTTCACAGTATGCTCTCGTGAGCGGTGGCACCGGAGTGATGAAGGTCGAGCCATTGAGCTCTACTCAGTCTGCTTCGCTTTATGTGAAGGAAATAGAAACCGGAGTTTTCGAGCTACGCAATGACAGCCTAGTGCTCAAGGTCGAGAAGGGGGTGATCACCTCCCTGTTTGATGTGAAGGCAAAGCGCGAAGTGATTGCAAAGGGAGGGAAAGCCAACCAATTTGTCATCTTTGACGACAAGCCACTCTACTGGCAAGCCTGGGATGTCGAGGTCTACCACCTCGACTCACGCAAGGAATTGACCTCCACGGAGACCAAGATTGCAGAACAGTCTCCGTACCGAGTCAGCGTTGTGACTCAGACCAAGATCAGTGACAAGAGCTGGGCGAAGACCACCATCAGCCTTTCTGCCGAGACCAAAGACAGCATGCCTATGGTTGAGATGGACTGCGAGGTTGAATGGCAAGAGACGATGAAGTTCCTCAAGGTCGAGTTCCCTGTTGACATTCGCAACACCGAGGCATCGTATGAGAGCCAATTTGGCATCACCAGACGTCCAACCCACTACAACACCACGTAAGTACACTCCTCTTTTGAAATTGAACTGCAAAGACAGGGTATAATGCTAACAATCGAACGTATTTTTTTAGCTGGGACATGGCCAAGTTTGAGGTATGCTGCCACAAATGGGCTGATCTGTCCGAGAGCGGATACGGAGTGTCTATCCTGAATGACTCCAAGTACGGTTTTGCAACCGCAGGCAACCTGATGAGGCTCTCCCTCATCCGTGCCTCGAAAGCACCAGACGACACCGCAGACATTGGCCATCACCGCATCCGGTACGCTATCCTGCCACACTCTGGTCCACTTGACTACCGCACCGTCAGAGCAGGGTACAACTTTAACCATCCGCTGGCCATTGAATCGGCATGTGGACCTGAGACGTTGCAAGACTTCCAGGCCGTGAGACTGGTCGATGCTACGCCAGCACTTGTCCTGGACACTGTGAAGCGTGGTCAAGACGACGAGGATGTTTCTAACGACAACCTGCCACGCCGTAAAGGCAAGAGTGTGATTGTGCGTATCTTCGACTCGATGGGAGGACGCAGCACGGGTGTTTTAGAGACAGATCTCAAGGTGCAGAAGGTGTTCAAGTGTAACCTTCTCGAAGATGATCTGGAAGAGCTGCCGATCGAGGGATCTGGACCCCGGCGTGTGAACATTGTGCTTAGAGCCTTTGAAGTTGCAACGTACAGACTTCAGCTGTAATGTACTGTGGTGAGTTTTTCTTTTTCACACTCATTTTTCACAAGTTCTAGTTACCCCATGTCCACTTAATGATGATCCAGAGTTTTTTACACCGTAACTAGATAAGCAACTAGTTAGTTAGCTAGGCAGATAGTGCGTGGTCAAATCTATGCAACGAAATTGATCCTATTATGCATGACACTTCTATCCAAATGTGTAGTTTAACTTGTTAAGCAAAAAAAGGAGACGAGAGCACCCGCAGCCCCAAGGTATATAACGCTTTTCCCACCGTAAACCCCAAAACACCGGCCATGAACCATCCATACTAAGTAATTTACAAATGGTAGAAAGGAAAATGAAAAGGACAAGGGTCACTCTCCTCTAACGTACGTGATCTTCAACCTCTTGAGAGGCTGCTTGCTATCACCCTCGTCGCCGGTCTCTCTATCCCGACGTGCCGATGACGCATCACCCAGAGACTTTCTATTACTCTTCTTATTTGCAGCCGTCTTGTTACCACCTGCTGCAGCGGCAGAGCCCTCTTTACCCTCGCTCTTGATGCCCGGAGCAGTCGATGTAGGCGTCTGGGCATGCGAGGGAGTCGTATGAGCACTCGAGGGAGCCGGGGAGTCCTAGACACAAGTCAGCAAAAGACTTATATAAAAGAAGAAGAAAAAAAAACCGGCGATCAACACACCCTCATGAAGCTGGTCGAGCTGCGGGAGAACACCCTGTCGGAGTCAGCCACCTGACCCTTCCGCCTGGTCGTGGGCCCGTTGCCCGAGCCAAACGAGCCACCGATCCCGCTGCCTCCCATGCTCGAGAGGCTCGACGCGCCCTTGATATAGTTGTCGAAGCCCTTGATGATGTTGCCTGCGCCCGTCTCCTCGAGGTAGGACTGTTCGAAGCGGTATATCGACTCTTCCAGGGCGGCCTGTCGGGTAGAGATATGGAGTCAGTCACCGGTGCGAAGCCAAAAGAAACAATAAATCTTGTGTTTGAGGAGGTGTAAGTACCAGGTTCTTGTCCATCAGGCGCTTCTTCTGCAGGGTATCTCGCAGCTCACGCCTTAGCTTCTCGTAGTAAGGGATGCCGCGCGCAGGAGCTTGCTGGTCAGCAGCGCCGGACGCCGTGGGCGCAGCGGCCGAGGACGACTCGTTGGCCGTGGAGGTTGCGTTGGCGGGCGCGGCGGGAGCTTCTGAGGCCATCGCGGTCAAGGACAGGCACTTACGGCTGGTGATCTGGCGGTGCTGGCGGTGATCTTGAGTTGTACACAGACGGCGCTGGCGTTGTTGCAGCTTTGTTCGTGTTCTTTTTGACGCAGGTGAGAAGATAAGAGCAGATAAGGCTGTGTTTGCACTGTTTGCACTGCGACGCCGGCATGAGAGGCAGAAAAGCAGAAGAAGCGCAGCATCGCCGGCATCTTCGACATCTTCTGCATCTTCTGTATATTTTGATATTTTGATATTCTATATTTTGCCGAAGGAGATAGAGATAAAGCGTTGCACGATGGACCACCATAAGCATGGAGATATGGACATGGGCGAGTGCAGCATGAATGTCAGTCTACTATTCGTTACACTACCACTACGTACTTCATCTATATAAGACCCTCACTAACGGCTGCTAGATGCTGTTCACCTTCTCGACCAAAAACCTGTGCATCGTCTTTCCCCAGTGGAGAGTCACCGGGCTGTTTTCGCTGCTGCTCTCGCTGGCGGCCGTCGTCCTGCTGGTCGCCGGCTACGAGGCCCTGCGAGACTTTACCCGGCAGTACGAGCTGGCGACGCTGGGTCAAAGGGACCTGCCATCCAGTATGTACCTGACCTTTTTTTTATTATTATCCTTTAATTATCACAGTCCTGCCTTTGTTTATCTGCGTCGTCTCATGAACGGCCGGTTTGACAATTCACTCTCATGGAAGACGCCGGCTGTACGCAGCCAGTGCCAATGCCAGTGCCAGTGCCAGCGGCAGCGTCAGCGTCAACGATACCACACAGGCTCTACGGTACAGCTGTAGGAGACGAAAATAGCTCACTGCTCTGCTCAGACCGGACAGGTAGAGGATCCGTCGCGGAGCGGAAAGCGAAAGTCACCCGTGCAGGCCTGTATGCGGCTCAGGTCTTTTACAGCTTCTTCATCATGTACGTTTTGTTTGCTCTCCTGGACTTTGGCATGAAAATTCTTACGAGTTGATAGGCTGCTGTTTATGACGTATAATGGCTGGATCATGCTGGCCGTGGCCGCGGGTGCGTTTATGGGACATCTCATGTTTGGAGAGTCGTTCGCCTCCAAGACGGTTTCGTGTCATTGATTGAATGTGCACTGGGCGGGTATCTCGGGCGCAATGATTGATTTTTGGCTGTTCCCCAGTGAACTCGGGGGATGTATATATGATGATGAGCGTTGATGTTGATGATGTTGCTCTATGTTTATTTTTATTGTTGATATTGTTACATGACAGATGGAACTATTCATGGCACTTCGGCGTCACTATCGTCGCCAAATCCAAAGCTGAATCCTCCACCTCCAACCGCATCGTCAGCGGTAGAATCATTCGCAGCCTTGACTACTTCATCCCACTTTCTCTTCTTCTTGGCCTCCAGCTCAAGCAGGGCTTGCTCGAGGATTTCCGGGTGGGCCTCTTGCATTCTCTCGACAAACAAGCTATACGGGTCCTCGATATCCTTTCGGAAACCAGATACCTGGTCTGCTTTATTCTTCATAAAGTCCAGGGTGGAACGGAGGTGTTTGCGAGGCACAAAGTTCTGCGTGATGGCTATTGACTCTGACAGGTTGACTACCAGATGCCACCAGCCCGAGGGCACATGTAGGACCTCTCCTTCGCCGCATATGCCTTCCAGACAGCCGGGAGTGTTCCGTGCCTCGTCGTGGAAGTTGAGAAGCCATTCTGCAATGCTGAGAGGGGAGGTTACTTCTGACTGGTCGGCAGAGACATAGACGCCTGGAGGAGGCGGTAAGGCCGCCGAGCCAGGGAACATGATCCAGTACTTGGAGCCTCGCAGCACGGCGTTCCATGCGCTTGTGGCGTTGGGGTCCTTGTGAAAGGTGCTCCCGCTCCTTGCAGGGCCGATGATCAGCCACTCCTTATCCGGCCGCTGGTTGCCCAGGACAGCGAACAGGTCAGTTCCGAAACACGAGGGTGGTTGAAAGACAGCCTCGTCAGGGCCGGTAGGTAGTCCCATCTTGGAGACAAAGTTCTTGTCAAAGAGGTACAGCGGGCTCTCGTCTGAGTTGTTGTTCATATAGTCTACGTATGTCCTGAACGGCCAGTCTACCGCCTCTGCCCGGAAGAGGGTATTTGGATGGGTATGTAGTATATGCCCAACAGACCATGACTGGAAGGCCGGCCACTGTTTGACTGGTTCGGTAAGGATGAAGGGCTTGTCTGCCCATGACTGGTCAAATTCGGCCTGAGTCATATTGGCCAGACAGGGTATCTTGTTCCTTGACGGTATGTCATAGCAAGCGGACAGGGATAGATGGGCACACTGGAACGGCCGATGCAGCGTGTCTGAGAACAGCTGCGAGCAGTCTGGCGAGGCGGCCTTTGACCGCGGCAGGTTCAGATACGTTGCGTGCCAGTCTCCCTGCCATGAGAAGCTTGACGGCGATGCCCTGGATATACGTTAGCAGAGAAAACATAACCAGACAGCCAAGTATAATAACTGATAACTACTTACTGTATGAAAAGAGCCTTCCAGAGCTCCTCTGCCCTGGTAAATGCATAGAGAGCCCTACATGTCATCCCCAATCGTCTCAGCGTCGAGGCATCAAACGACTCCAGCACCGTCAGCACCAGCTCGTCCGGCAGCAAGCTAAACACGCCCATGGCAGGCCGTATGTCTCCAGTAGCCGCCAGTCCGTTGCCAGAGGGCTTCACGCCCAGCGGATGGACTGGAATCGCATCACCACCATCGCCTTCGTCTTCGTCTTCCGGCTTCTCGCTCACCGGCTGCTCTGCTCTGTCACCGAGCTCGCATCCCGTCGTGTAACTCTTCATCTATACAGCAGCAGCCGAGCTAGCCGTCAGTTAATACGACCTCCAGGCTGACTCTTTGGCTTTTTCCTTGTTTTCTTTTGTCTTCGCCGTCTTCGCTCGCTTATTGATTGCTGTCTCCAAAGCCATCCACGAACCTGGCAATTGACACAGACGTAGCTATGCAGGTAGATAATCGGCAGCCCACCACCGACCGCACCGTTACCACAGTCCTAAAGCGACAATTAAATGCATAGAAACCGAGAAAGCCAGCAGCCGGACAGCTTCATGCATCTTCTTCTGTC
>OJKM01000204.1_pt1 | contig 10989 bp, 11 predicted proteins | sample 1596631 | NCBI WGS metagenome assembly OJKM01 (sample SAMEA3904683, study PRJEB24821) | metagenome | biome: Builtin; feature: hospital; material: surface | place: USA | collected 2013-06-06 | reverse complement strand
ATCTACACGTAAGGAGTCGTCGGCAGCGTCAGATGTGTATAAGAGACAGGATCAGCCCTCGCATACGTTCCCCTTGCCATACTCTTGCTCGTTGGCGTGGCTACTGTCTACGCTGCCATCTACAGCCCCTGGGGAACCACAGATATCTTCCGCTGGACCTGCAACTATGGCCGAGACGAGGACCTCATCCGTCTCGTCACGCCCGGATTCGCAGACTGCCTGCAGTATATCCAGTTCATCATACTCACGGGCTCGCTTACTCTGAGTTATCCGGGCTACTACCAACCCGTCGTCAGCCAGATCGGTTGGTCTGTCCTCATGTTCAACCAGAGCTTCGTCAGCCATGGAAACGGCACGACGCCCCTGATAGATGGCGTCTACTCCGTCAACGGCACATACGGGCTCGATCGCATGGGCCAGTTCGTCGGCATGACTCGAGCCGCAGACATTTGGGCAGGCACCGTCATCTGGCTACTTGTCATCCTCGCTGCCGTCACGGCGATCATCCTGCTCGGTTTCGGCCTCAGATGGCTCCATCACAGCGTCAGCCACATAGCAGAGCAGGATCTGCAGTCCAAAAACACAGCCTTCACCATGGGAAACGTCGTTCGTATCGTATTCAACTTCTTCCTTCTCCCGCTAGTCTCACTATCCATGTTTCAGCTCGTCGAGGCTGGCTCCTCTCCCGTCTATGTCGTGGCCCTGGCTGTCATCTTGCTTGTCCTGCTCGTTGGATTCGCTGCATGGCTCCTCTATCTCATCTTCTGCACCCGTCCTCGCTCGTATCTCTTTGACGATCTGCCTACTGTGCTCTTGTACGGACCACTCTACAACACCTTCAGCGATGGAGCGGCGCCTTTTGCTCTCATATCTGTGCTGCTCACCTGCATGCGAGGCGTAGCCATTGGCGCCGTTCAGCCGTCGGGGATAGCCCAGATTGCTATCCTGGCCATCTGTGAAGTCACCATGATCCTCACCCTCATCGCTTTTCGGCCCTACGAGTCTCCCACTTCGATGAATGCATATCATACCATCTTTGCACTTGTTCGGTGTCTCACTATCCTCCTATGCGTTGCCTTTGTTCCCTCTCTCGATATTCCGGACCCGGCAAAGGGATGGATTGGCTACGTTATCCTCATACTACATGGCATGGTCCTCATATTCGGATTCTTCTTGAATGCCATCCAAACTCTCATCGAAGTTGTAGCCAGACAAGCTGGAGCTGGTGATGTAGGAGTCCAAGGTGAAGCCGCTAGAGGAGGTTTGGTAAAGGTACGTTCACACTCAATTGATTTTCTACATTATATCAATCAGTATAAGAGCTCACTAACCTACCTCTACAGGTATTTGGTGTCCGTCAATTATCCCGTCGCACCCCCAGGAAGCGCCACATACCGCGCAGAAGCACCAATTCCGAGGCTACCATGCTCAACGTTGACTTAGAACGTCCGTCAACTCAGCTCGACAGTGAGCGGCCCAGAAGTTTCTCAGGCAGCTCGGCTGTCCTGCTAAATCGGCCTGGCTTGGACCAGACGAGCACCGGGTTTGAGTCCGGGGCAGGGAGCCTGTTCAATGCCAGCAACCCGCGTGGACCAGGCAGTGGCCCGTACACGCCTACCACCCCGGGAGCCTTCTCAACCGGACCAGGACAAGCTTCAGGCGGCGGCGGGTCACCGCGCAGCGGCATCATGCATATGCATCTCAAACACGAGACGGCAGACCCGTACTACCGTCCGCCCCGGCAACGGCGCGCTACCCTTGAAGGCATACGCCACACCTCATGGAATAGCAGCGATATGGGCAACGGACGGTCAAGCCGTGCGGCTAACACTCCCGATCTGGATCCAGACGCAGACCATCATGCCGATGTCCTAGCTAATCACCCTGTCGGTAACGGAAGCACCCCAACGCCGGCTTATCTAGGTGCACCCAGAGAAGATCCCGACGGCGACGGAGATGGTGATCCTTCCCTTCGAACAGATTATGCAGTTCGCGAGGTTGACTTTTACTACCGGGTTAGAGGCCCTGCACTGTCGCATTCCGCTACTAGGAAACTCAAGACCGGTCCTGCCGATCCCACTGGCCCTGTATCATCGGCCGGCGGATGGCTAAAGAACCTATTCGGTGGGAAGACAAAGGAAAAAGGCAAGGGCTTCGAGGTTGTCCGAAGCTCCCGTGCACCTCCCCAGGCTGCAATGCAGCGACCACCACCACCTGAGCAGGATAAGTTCACAGAGCCTTATAAGGATGACTCTGACAGTGCCCAGGATCCAAATACTACTGCCACTACCTCAGGACCTGCTCCAGATCCTGATCCAAAAGCTTCGCCTGTCACTGAAAAGGCCAAAGCAGAGGCTGCTACAGACAACGACAAACCAGTCCTACCGCCTCTTCTGCTTGAAGACGCTATCGAATTACCCAGCCGATCAAACACTCGCAATGTCCCGCCAGATAGTACATCCGCTCATTCACGCTCTCAATCACAATCACATCCAGGAGCCCACGGCGGCATGCGAATAAGGCCACCAACTATTCCCCGCAAAAGCTCGAAGCGCGGTAGTTCCGTTGACCTACGAGACGCAAAACCTGGTGCAGCAGGGTCTTTCATAGGCGGACCTCATTCCCGCAACAGTTCTCGGGACTACGAAGCCACCAACTCCGAGGCGCTCGTTCCTCAACGGACGTTCTCAAACCGAGCTATCCAGCAGTCACGATTACCTTTTGGTTCAAAGTCGTCTTCAACACACAGTGCTCCTGTATCACTCGACTCGAATGATTCGATGGCACAACCTCATGCTACTGCTGATGGGACGGATACGACTGACCAACTTTCTTCGCCAGGACCCAGACAGAGAAACACATCAGCCGCGACTTTTGAAGCTACTCGACGAGGAATGTTAAAGGGCATGGGATATGTCCAACAGCATCGAGCAAGCGACCACATCCATGAAACCAGCCTATCCGGTGGAAGCGCCGCAGAAATCATAGGCGATCACCCTCTTCCACCTACCTCCGCTGCCTCATCCTAATTACCTTCTGCCTTTTGCCTATTCTACCGTTTGCATCTCATTCGAATTTTTTTTTTTTTTTTTTTTTCCATACAACCATCTACGAACCGGCAATTGGCAGATATTGATTCCAATACGGAATGGATCATAACATATCAATATCTCCTCCCTTTGCATACTAATGAATAATCATTTGACGAATTTCCTTTACTTTTCCCCCACTGTCTTCTCTCTTGCTCAAAAGTTGGATTTGCTCCCTGTCTATTTCTTGCAATGTCGTTAATACGTGAGGCCTTTTTTTTCAGTCCGTCTTCCAGCCAGTTGTTCAGTGCGTTTAATAGCCATTTACCCTAGCGTGTTCTTCCTCTTCCTTTCCAGCCTGTTTATCAAGAGCGACTATTTATTTGGTTGGATTCTCTTTTGGTGATCCCTTTTTTTGTGTGCTATAGAGACCGAGGTGATTACAGTATTGGGGGATCGGTGGCTATATTGGTTTCTGTTGAATTACAACAGATGTATTAAATAACTTCTATTTCAAATACAAAAGGTCTTGGAACTGAGCGAGAGACTGGTGTCATCTATATTTTTGCATTGAATGTTTTTTGATATACTACCTATATGGGCAAAACGTTCATCTTTGTTTATTTCACTCACATGGTTCGCTTCACTGGCTCAGCCAACCAAACAACCTCGCATCTTTCAAGCATCAACGACCATCGCTCGATTCGAACGACATCTGTCCTTCTAATCTTTTACTCTCGAGCTGCTCTACACTTCCTGACGATCATCTCAACGCCTACACGACGTCTTCAACCTTCCTGGCGCACGGTTTGTGGCGTTAGAAGCATCACCCACTAAACGCCGCAACTTCTGTCAACAACCACAGGATGGAGAACTCCTCGTGATCGGCAGTGGGGACCACTAGAGCTGCTGGCTGTCATAAAGTCAGCTACGTTGTCTGAACCTCCAGCTTGCTTGCTGCATCCCTCATGATTGGGAGAAAACGCCGCGTTTGACACTTTCAACACGCTGCATCACCCTCACCACCTCGAGGCGAGATATCAACTGGTTATATAGATATTATCTTGATCCACAACCTATCGCCCGAAAATCAACGAACTCCCCTGGCTCAAAATCTACGTGGAGCCTCCCTCCCGTGCCCACAGCAAATGCTGGCCCGTCTAAACAGCGGACGTTGGCGTCATCGAACACCCCCGGATAACGGGCAACGTTGTCCAACAGTTAGAAAGGAAAAAGAATACGGATATTCCTACCTTTTTTTTAAACCCTGGTTCCCCCGATGTCATTGCCTTCGGAATCTCAGGCCTCAACCCATGAAGCGCGATCCACGACTGTCCACCGCTCATTATCAGAGAGTCGCCATGACTACACGCATGCGGCGAGACGAGGAAGCAGTGGGGGCGAGGATCATACGACGTGGACACAGTTCCTGCGAGAAGATCAAGACCGGTTGATGGATAGCGGTAGTCCTGATAGAGATGACAACTCGTCGACTTCGCCGAACAGAAAACGAAGACTAAGAAGCGGTAGTAGTAGAAGCGGCGGTGGCGGCGGCGGAGGTAGCAACACTGGTATAGAAATACCAGGAGCTAGATATACCCAACCCGCTTCTATCAGGCAGCACTCTCGACCCGGTGCGTCTGCATCTCGACTATCAGGAAGTCCCAGCTTTGTCCGACCCGACGAAGAGTCGACCGAGACTCAGTCTGCTTCCTCCCCGCCTTCCTCATCGATGTCCCGCCAGCTAAACTCTCTACGGCACCGTGAAAGAAGCTTTACTGACCATCGGCTCCCACGATGGCAGCCGGACTCTGAAGTTACTGAATGTCCAATATGCGGCATTACATTTACGTTTTGGTTTCGAAAACACCACTGTAGGAAGTGCGGCAGGGTCGTTTGCGCAGCTTGTTCGCCTCATAGAATTACCATACCACAGCAGTTTATCGTCCGTCCTCCCGAAGCCCAGACACAGCTAACACTATCGAGCATTATCCAGCGCAATACAACGGACCGTGAAGGTGTTGACCTTGTTGACGATGAAGAAGTACAGCCGCAGCTTTCACCATCACAATCCCGAAGCCACCATCGCGCAACTTCGATCCATCAAATTCCTAGAAATGCTCTAGGCGGAGGGACCGAGGTTCGTCTATGCAATCCATGCGTACCTGATCCCAACCCCGAGCCCCCTCGCCGATATAGGGCGAGCAGCAGTACCTCTCATCATGAACATAGAACGAGAAATACCAGTCTTGGATGGGATGACCACCACCCTCATTCACAGGGAGATCCGCACTCCCTACCATCAGAATATCAAAGCCCAGGGATCTGGAGCATAAGTGCTGAAAGGCACCGTCGCCATATACCTTCTGTACCTTCTCGGATGGAGGGAAGAAGGCAACGGAACCAGGAATTTGAATCTAGTGTATGTTATTATATATCGGATGTTCCCTCCATTACCCCTTACTACATGATCTAACAACCTGTACAGGTTCACAGCTACAGACGAGATCCTCAAAGAAATCTTCGCGCAAACCCAACAGACGCCATTCTCCCCTCATATGGAGGTTTTGGTTATGAAGTCTCATCCAGTCTACGGGGGTTGGCTCCCCGGTATCTACCAGGTAGAGAGACAGAACCTCAATCCCAGGGTTCTCCGCCTCTTTACTCCCATGATGGATTCACTGTAAGTAGTAGACATTATATATATACCCTACAACTCCGAGTGTTAACCTGATATTCAGGATTTACAACGGAACCAGCATCACCCATCATATACAAGGTCTATTCTCCGCACAGCAGATATGAATCGCCCTCTGCCAGCACCACCATCCTGTTCACGACCTCGCCGTACTATCACTGAGCGGGATATTTGTCCCATATGCAATCATATATTCCCCCCACAATCTCCAGGCAGCGATGAAGATGCACGCGAAGCACATATCCGAGTGTGCATTGAAAGACACGCCACCAGACGCCCCGGGGCTTCCAGTCAATCCACACCATCAGAACGCCTGAGGATGCTTACTTTTGTTGCAACAGAGAAAGACTGTCTAGGCACAGACGGCGTACAGTCTGAATGCTCCATTTGCATGGAGGAGTATGAAGTTGGTGCCGAACTAGCACGGCTTGAGTGTCTATGCAAATTCCACAAGACTTGTATCCTTGGGTGGTTCGACCGTAAAGAAGAGTGTCCCGTCCATAAAGTGACATAAACGCATCTCAATATGTGTGGATTTTCCTTTGATATTGGCGTAATTTTTGGTCTATTGGCATATTAGAGCTTTAGGACTTGGGCTTTTATATCCATGGAAGCAGCGAATATTGTTAGCGGACTCTTGCCATATAATAATTGGCTTTAAATATATGATACTATTATTAAAGCGAGATAGAAACATCACTTTAATAAAGAATTCATTGGTGAATATATTGCTTGATGGTGTTGATAACTGCTGATGATGCCTAATAGTTAACTACGAGCAGCTCCCTCTAGACGACAGAAACGAGCAAGCAAGCCTGCAACAGAGAATCCTCTTCCCTTACGAGACGAGCAGTGCCACCAAGGAAAGGAGAGGAGATGAGGACTGAAGTCTTTGTCCGGGCTGAGAAAGCGGCCGATAGCACGTAACTATCATTCTACGCTCTGGTGAATCGTAGCTAACCCGTGTATAGTACAGCGCTGTGCATCTGATTGACGAAGCCTGTCATGGAAAATTTCAAAGCAGCGGTGCCCTTGTCAATAAAAGGAGCGTGGATGAAATGCTACAGCCCTGAGTTCAATGCGAAGCCTTGTTTATGGGAGAGTCGACGCGTAGCTACAACTTCATTAAGGGTGAGCCGCAGTGGCACTGGGGGGCTCAAGACGGTTTTCCTCAAGGCCTCGTAGATATCGATATCGCTTCGTCATGCGGTCGATCTGCTCGCCGTTGTAGTCAACAATACGAGTACGAGCGAGCGGCTCTCCAGGCAGCTAAATATGAAGGAACTAGCAACTTCCAGCCGCAAATCCAGATGGATGAATCCCACTTCCACCAAAATTTTAAGGCATTTAAGGCTGCTGATTCTCAATATATTCAGAGTTGCCTAGCTTATACGATAGCCCTCTGAAGGAACACTTACCCCGTTGTGCGCATTTCGCCGCCAAAAAAGGAACATTACTACCGACTGATATACGTACGCCCTGTCCTGTCGGAGCAGTTTTTGTGTCGGCCGCCGACATACCGTACCTCCGTGGATGGCGGCGTTAGGCGACCTGGTATGATCCTGCGAGAGAAGAAGATAAATACCAGAGGAGCCGTCGATACTTCCAGGTAGATGGAGGTGGAATATCCCCCTTCGAACGCATCGGCCCAGGACGCTTCGTCGCCTTCCGCCACCTCGACCTCACATAGAGGCTCACCTTCGCTAATACCGCCGCCTTCTGACTCACGAACGAATTCAAACGAAGCTACTGTAGGTACAGATGGCTCGAAATCAGCACAGTACAACAACAGCCCTCCCGCCGCAGGCACGGCTGCGGATGCGGCACCGAGTGATCCCCTCGCTGACCTCAAGCGTCCTCGAGCATGCGAAGCTTGTCGACAGCTAAAAGTGCGCTGTGATCCCGACCAAGACCATCCAGACGGCTCTTGCAAACGTTGTGTCAAGGCGAATAGACGCTGCATTGTCACCCTCCCCACCCGGAAGCGGCAGAAGAAGGCAGACAGTCGGGTTGCGGAACTGGAGAAAAAAATCGACGCGTTGACAGCTACACTGCAGGCATCAAGAGCGAAGAGCTACCCATCTGATTTAAATGCCTCTGGGCCGCAGCAACATGTTGAAAGGAGCTGGTCTGGGTCAAGCCGCTGGTCCTCTCAACGGCGGGTCTCAGGCGGTGCGAATTCATCAGGCCCCGCTGGAATGGCTGGAAGCAAGAGGTCGTCAAATGGGGATATTAGGTCGATACCGGGGATGAGGCCTCCTGCCATTCTTCAACTTCCTAAAAGCCCTTCAAGCCATGCAACTTTTGTCAATACGTGGTTGCGTGGGGAATCCCCCAATAAACACGAGAGCAGCTGGCCGGCATTTCTACCGGAGTCATCAGCAGCCCGAGGCCCGGACCATGAGTATGCAGATGTCATAGACCGTGGCATCATCGACCAGGAAACAGCAGCAAAGGCCTTTACACATTATGTCGAGAATATGGCACCATTGATGCCAGCGGTAGTATTTCCGCGGGACACCAAGATGGGTGATGTGCGGCGAGAAACACCCATACTGTTCCTATCCCTCCTCTCTGTATCAATTGCATCGTGTGCACCCAGCCTGGAACCGACTCTGACGAGTGAGATGCATAAAATATTCGCCGACCGTATTGTTGTCCGTGGTGAAAAGTCGTTAGAATTGATGCAGGCTCTCGTGATCGCTTCTCTGTGGTACATGCCACCAGAACACTATGAAGAGCTCAAGTTCTACCTCCTTATTCATCTTGCGGCTATTATGGGAACGGATATGGGCATGAACCGCCGCTCGAAGCCACAGGCACAATCATCAGAAATCATAAAGGAACTTATGAGTAGAAAAGCCATATTTGTTGACCCACAGTCGCTTGACGGTAGAAGAGCGTGGATGGGCTGCTACTTTTTGGCTGTGAAGTCCGTGCCTCTCCCTTTTGCGATAGCCGCGGATTTTTATTGTTTTTGATGTCTAACGTTTGTTATATGCAGTGCGTCTATGGGCCTTCGAAGGCCTCTTCTCACCCGCTGGAATACATATATGGATGAATCAGTCAAGCTGCTACTGGATTCGCCTGATGCATATCCCAGCGATCGGGCACTTGTTGAATGGGTCAAATTAGCCCATATCGGCGAAGAGATCGGCTTCCAGTTCTCTATGGATGACCCCTTAACAAACATATCCATAGACGAGCCGAGAGTGCAGTTCGCTCTCAAAGGCTTTGAAACGCGCCTGGATGAATGGCGGAAGGAGGTGCCTTCCAAAGTATACAGCCGTAAGATAGTCGATGACCATTCTAATTTGTTATTTCGACTATCGCTAAACATATATTCACAGCCGTAATGGAACACTATGAGCAAATTCTAAGCATATATATGCACGAAATCGGCATGCACGTTGATCACAACATCGACGATTTCAAACCGCCATTTCTCCCAGGTCTCGCTGAAGAATCACAGGCCAATCTTGGGACGGCTGCACATGTGAATGCACTTACAGCATGTCTTACTTCCATTCACCGGGTCCTTGACCTGTTCGGCACGATGGATCGATCATTGATGTCTTGCCTCCCTACCATACATTTCGTTCGCACATCTTATGCATGCGTTGCTCTGATAAAGCTGTACTCCGTTGCCTCATCACCCGGCAGCCGGCTCGCTAACGTCTTCAGCACTGCTGATTTCAAAGTCGAGGCCTTGCTTAATAACCTAATTAATCACCTCCATACCTGCAACGAGGGGAATCAAAGTCGAGTTGGCCTCAGATTCTCGCTTATAATTGGCATGCTGAAAGCCTGGTATGCGAAACGCAAGGATAAGAAAGCTGACGTTCCTCTTCCGCCCTTTCTCCAGCCACGGGCCTCAAAATCCGAGAAGACAGCACCCGCGGCCACGGCTACGGGTGTTGACGATAAGGCGAATAAGTCGGTGAGTAATCGCGACTCACAATCTACATTCTCCGTAAAGGGGAAATGCGTTCCTTGAGGTCATTACTCCATGTAAAGCGCGCAAGGCGCTATTTTTTTTTTTTTTCACTGATCTGCTGATGCTTTGTTTCTTCTGCAGGCTCCTTTGAGAAACTCGAGCACTTCTAATACCCTTGGGGAGGCTGCTGTGCAATATCCCGCAAGTACCGCAACCACCAAGCTGGGAGTGCAGCAATCCCCCAACAAGGCTGCCCAGAATAATATATCTCAGCCCTGTGGTACTAATACACCTGGCCAAGCCATCGTGACCAGTCCAGGTAATATCACTACAACATCTGCGGCTACTATTCGTACATACGGCCCGAGCGGCCTTTCGCAGCCATCGTCTAGTTCAGGCGATTGGCCGCCATTCGTCAGCCAGAACCAAATGTCGACCAATCCTTACACTACGACGGCAACCTGCGAGTCCTCAATGCAACAGCAGTACATCAATCCAACCTTTGGGCAAAATGAAAACTTCGTTTCACAAGCCGGGTTCAATACTGTACCTACCACAGGCATGGACCAGCAGATTCTGACCTGGGGACACGGTACAATCCCAGACGCAGATCTATCCGCAGTGATGACCTTTCACCCCAGTTTATGGGATGAGGAGCTCTTCCAGCTCTCGCTCGAGGGCTTCGAAGGCGTCTTCTAGGACAATCGGTGAAAGAAACAAACCAAGCTTGTGAATGTTTCATACCCTGGGCGATCGAATGGATCTGGTTCGGAGTTTTTTACTCTCATGTTTCGTTCTCATTATCATTCACTTCCTTTTTGCATCTTGCTCGCTTTCTTTTTTTGCTCTGTATGCTTCTGACGTGGCATTTCGAGCCCGTTGGTTGGTGCTTCTCTCCCAATCTGCATGGAAGATGCATGAATCATGCATGGGACATTGGCGAAATCTTCAGCATGTTACGCTGCATTGCAGGGGTGCGTGGTTGACGATGCAAGAAACAGTACATATATACGCACCCAACTCCCTACTCCAAGGGACTCTCTCCTCAGTCTTACTGGGATGTCGCGGAGCCGCAGCATCCCGACTTTCTTTCACTCTCCATCCTTTGTTCTTTTTACAATTTCCTCCCTTCTCTTCGGCCGGTGTTTCCGGAGTATTGATTGGACAGGGCGTTATTTTGCATGTACTAGTATTACCAGCCGGCTATTCACCATTCGCTATGGAGAAAGAAACCACAAACCCCCTGTCTCCTCCGTATACTGCCATCTGTATTTACGTGATTAGGAAGTTTAAAAAAAAAAAAAAAAAAAAAAAAAAAAAAAAAA
>OJKM01000203.1_pt1 | contig 10991 bp, 12 predicted proteins | sample 1596631 | NCBI WGS metagenome assembly OJKM01 (sample SAMEA3904683, study PRJEB24821) | metagenome | biome: Builtin; feature: hospital; material: surface | place: USA | collected 2013-06-06 | reverse complement strand
CTGGTCTCGTGGGCTCGGAGATGTGTATAAGAGACAGCCAATCTAGTATCAACTTGTCATGCTGTCGTTGATCTGAGGAGAAACCGAAAGCAGTCATATCTAGCTCTATCCTTGGTGGGCTAAGGAGCTGGGATGAGTCATAAAATTTCTATGGTAATCTGTAAGCAAGACGTACCGGTCTATGAAGCTGTAGCATGTTGAATGTACTTACAATCCTTTCGCCACTTAGCTCCGCATTGCCGTCAGAACTTCTCGTCCAGATCTCAAGGTAAGCAGTTATGTTGCCCACAAAACTGACTCCATGTATTTCTGCCATTCCTTCATTATTAATAGAGGCTGCTGTATTGGCGTTGGCGTATATGGAAGGGTTTTTGATCACATAGTCAGGGAGATGGCTGAAGGCGCGTTTGGAGTTGAACCGGGGCCGTTCATCCAATTTCACAAGAAACGCAACTTTGACCTCGGGCATGACGTTAAACCACTGTTTAATTGATTTTTCGAGATCTGACGAGCCTTCTGTGAAACCAATTTCTGCCACGAATACTATTTCGTCCCGCGGGATCTTTCCACGACGGGGGGCACGCTCTCGCCTTGCAATCCTAATGTCAGGGATCTTCATTGAAGCAGTTTTGTCCCTTGAGCTGGCGCTTGTGTTCATCATCACTTGGAACGAATATTTCTCGTCGTCCCGGGTTGCTTGCTTTAGTGTATTGAGTACAAGGTCAACGATGTTCCAAATCAAGGCATCGTGGATATTTGATGGTGGAGCACGGAGTATAGAAGTAGTGTGAAAGCCCCCATAAACAAGATAACCCGAAGGTTTTCCTTCTCTATGAAAGAGAATTAGTGGGAATTGAAAGAACGTAACTATTTTGCTGCATGCGTACCTGCCACTGAGGGAGCGCCTAAAACCTTGGACGATTCTTTGCCAATCACGCTGAGATAAACCTTTAAAGACGAGCACATCGCGATCACAGTCAGTGGGGAATCGTCCAGCAAACAGGTCTTCTACCTGCGAGGAGCTCAATAGAAAGTCGCCTTCAGCGACTAGGCGCGGGGTGGGGGAGGTATGCACATCGCCGGAGACAGCGGGGGGAAGTTTCGTCGCGAGGAATCGGCGGCTGGCTCGTGGGAGGTCATCGGCGGTTAAAAAGGACTTACAGGGAGTGGGGGACCGTAGCGTACGGCGAATAGGAGACGATAAACCAAGGGGCCTTAGCAAGAAAGCAGGAAGCAAGCGAGATAGCATCATGATTCGGCCACAAGAAGAACAGGGCAGGCGGCTGCTGGAAATTGTGATTGGCGTGGAAGAGAAGAATTGACAGAGAAGTTCGTTGATGTGGAGCTCATAATATTTGTGTGGCAAGGATTGAGCCCTAACTAATAAGCCCTAAAAACTCAGTTGGCAAACAGGATGCTCGTTAGCAGCAGTAAAATAAAGTTGAGGCCCACTACCTAAGTTCTTATTTCACCCTCTCACCCTATTAAAAATATTGATCCGCTTCCGCCACCTTACGTAAACAAACGTAAACAACCATTAATTTCAATGGATAAAGCTGAATGGGCAGGAACAAATGGAATAAATATTCTTAGCCAATAGAAATACCTGATTAATGGTTAATCATTAATCCAATGGAAAGTAGCGAATATTCCTTTTTCGCTATAGCGCGCTCCCTGGTTTGTTATCCAATTATAATAACAACTGAGAATTTTGTGCCTCACTTCTGGATGCTTTTTGAAAGCTCGAAGAATAACTATGGACCTGGGCTCGGCCAGACTGGAAAGTGGTGACAATGCAGAGAGGACCTTTGACCCTTTCACTTTCTAAATTTATGAGAAGGCCCTTCAAACCTAACATCAGCTCGATCTTCCTACAAGATTTGCGCACGATGGGTTGGTTGGTATTTTCATAGCCTCTGGTCTTTCTTAAACATCGTGGGACTGACTTCACAAAAGGGGCTGGGCCGAATGAGAATGATGAGCTGTTTACATACACATCAGGCCGGTTCCTATACAATGAAAGATGCCGCCTTGAAGAGCGACGCGTTTCCTTCAATGTTGTCGCCCTGAAAGACGCTGCTGAAAAAGATGTTGGACATGGCAAAATTACTTCCCTCCAAAAGCTTGCTGAAGGAGGATTTAATCGGATATTCCTCCTTACTTCGGAGGATGGATTTCAGGCCATTGCCAAAATCCCCTACAGTATTACCGTGCCGAAAAAGTATACCACTGCAAGCGAAGTTGCTACAACAGACCTTCTACGGTCAAAGGGTATGCCTATGCCTCGTATATTTGGCTGGTCTGCTGATGCAAACAATCCTGTTGGTGTGGAGTATATTATTATGGAAAAAGCGTCTGGCATTCCATTGGAGACCAGATGGTTTGATTTATCGAAGCACGAACGTCATTATCTTGTGACGAGCCTTGTTGACATTGAGAAGAAGCTGTTTGATATTCCTTTTGGCAATTTCGGGAGCATATATTACAAAAGTGATCTACCACCGGATTTGCAGCTTGACTTATATATGAGTGACACAGATCCGGTCATGGTGTCACAAGATGAACGGTTTTGTATTGGGCCGACAACTGATTATATGTTCTGGTACGGCCAGCGCGCTGATTTGCATACATCTCGTGGGCCTTGTAAATATATCTCTTCTCCCACCCACAGTATTTGGTGAACACGGAAACTAATACGGAAGATAACAGGGAAAACGCCAAAGGATTACTTGATCTCTATCGGAAAACGGGAGTACGAATAGACAGAAAGATATGGCAGATCTCGCCCTATGAAATTTCCCCATGTTGTCCACTTCGAGGCCATCAATTCTCCTAATGAACACATTAGGCATCTCAATCAATATATGGAAGTGGCTCCTTACCTCCTTGGCTCGGAATCTCACACCGACCTAAGCTGTCCTCTCTTGCGCCACCCGGGTAAGGAAACCCTCCAACGTGATATGGTAACAAAAGCACTGGTTAATCTATTTATCATTCAGATCTTAATCCTGGTAACATATTTGTATGTCCGGAAACCCATAAAATTTCCTCGATAATAGATTGGCAACATGCGACCTTGCTTCCCCTACTGCTTGCCACGGGACACCCTCCGATGTTTCAGAGCCCAGATCAACCGCCACCAAAAACACTCGAGAAGCCCAGCCTGCCTGATAACTATGACTCACTTGATCCGGAGCAAAAGTCCCAAGCGGACGAACTTTATCGACGCAGGACGCTCTTTTACATCTACATGGCGTTCAATGGTGGCTTAAATAAAAAGCACTTGTCAGGGATGAAAGATCCTCGTGTGCTACTATCTCAACATCTTGTTGAATGCGCTGAGAAACAATGGAGTGGAGATGTTTTTGGCCTAAAAGGAGCTCTCATCAGGATATATGAAAACTGGCATCTTTTCAATGCACATCTATCGGAGCCACTTCCATGCCCGATCTCGTTTACCCAGTCTGAGATTGATGCGTATTACGAGCAGGAGCCAACCTGGTTTGAAATGAATGGTCTCTTTGAGTACTGGAAGTCAGAGCTAGGAGGTTTGGGCGATGACGGATGGGTGAGGACGGAAGCTTACGAAGACACTGAAAAGAAAAGCATTAAGTTGAAGCAGGTGTTATTGGAGGGCTCGGATACACCGGAAGAAGAACGGTGCGTTCAAGAGCAATGGCCATTCCAAGATCATGAGGAGTGATATATGCTCTAATTGACTACAGACGCAGATAGAGGAGACCGCTCTCTAGAGTCCGAGATAAATAGACAAGTCAGAGAATCACTCGGTTAGATATGGCAGGTTAGTTAGAGACGCCTCATTGAGCTAAGGAGAAGCACGGAGCATGCATGAATACTCCGTACTGCACGAGAGATAGCCGAGGAACAGCCTAAAACAAATGTCTGTGCAGGGCTAGCAATAATATGTAGCCACACGTCACACTGCTAGTCAGGTGCATATGTACCAGCTCCCGACGCCTCCTACTTGATCGTATTTTAGGCATGGCATGCTTGTTCGGGCAATAAATAACGAAGTTTATTGACACCTTAATCCCATAAAAAGGGCCTGCGTGCTGTTATGGGCAGCTTCGATCGACGCTTTCGGCTGCCATTGGGCTAGGATGCCTTGCAGCGACGATCTCGCGGCGCCTCACGGGATCATGATCGGGGATCTACCCATAGTCTTATTGTGCAGATGAATGTTTGTTCTAGACCCTAAGGATTCAGTTGTATTGGCCGCCATCTGAGGGTGTGAAAACGGTGAATGCATATATTCTCATAGATTTAGAAGTCTACAGCTATTGATCCAGCAGGGTATTTCAGCAGGTGTTTTACTTCGATTTATCGAAAGGACACGCGCGAATGAAGAGCTGGGCTGCGACACATCCTTAGTGACATCCACCCTGGCAGAAAGCCATGCAGCTAAACTCACCTGCTTTATGTGATATGACTAAGGGAAACTACTAGTTCCATCGGCCTTGTTGGATTATATGTTCTAGCTAATCGTTGAACATACGCCACTGGGTCTTGGGAATCAGCGCTGTCAAACATTTAGCTATTCAATGCTTGACTCCTATTGGTTTCCAGGCACAAGAGGCGCCCTATCGTTTAAATTTCCCCTTTCCATTCGAGTAAGGAGGATGTTAAATTCACCAGTCATTTGCCAGACCTAGTCTACCTAAACATATTCTTGTCACACAACTTCCTGCATGCTTATTTATGGTAGCGTAAAACACCAGCTGCCAATTCTCTTTGAGGAAATCGAGATACCGACTCCCACTGCTGGCGTGAAGGCGAGAGACCAAACCCCGAGAAATAGTGTTTTCGACGTATAAGATGTATTCCTGTAGATGCAATTGCAATTAGGGCGGATGAGAACCGCTGGAGAAGGTGCAGGGTTGAACTCCTCACAGTTGGCTTTTGAGTGTGTGAGAACCATTGCATGAGGAGTCGTCTCATGCCAATGTCTCGTCTCAAGGAATCAATCATCACGAGCAATCAGCTCAGCTGCCCTCACATTTGGAGAATGGCCTTCATACCCAGAAGGGCTTCAGAAAAGGTATAAATAGAGGGTATATCTCCTCCTTCAACGTTGGAATTCAGAATCATCAAGCACATCCCAAAGCATTCAATCTTCTACACTCCGAGCAAAACAGTCCAAAAGAATAATCAATCCTATCAGTTCTATCAGCCATCATGCGTTTCACTACCATTCTCATCGTCGGCCTTGCCTCTGTGGCCACCTCTTTTGCTCGCCCCAATGGAGAATCCAGCCAAGCCAACTGCGGGTATCCCAACGGCAACTGCTACCAGAACGACTGCCATGGAGAGCTGAGCGTTGATAGAATCACTTGTTTCTCTGTGGGTATACCACTAATACTCCCCCGAGCACGCTGCGACTAACCATAAACTCCTATTAGGGCCCCTACCGTGACTGCCCATGCGGATATAACTGCGGTAGCAATGTCGGAAAATGCAACGAGAACGGCTGTGAGGGTCATGCGGGCCGTTGCACCCGCAACTACCTCGGCTGCTCTTGTGTCTAGACCACGCTCAGGCAAACAATTTCGGGCATCAAGGAAACTTCCGCCTTTGCTATCTGTGATGAAGGACCAAACCGAGTCTGTCATTTCCGCTGTCCGGTGTTATTATGGGGTATCTGTGTCGAGCTCTTAACTCATCTTGTCAACAACTCTGTATTCTGCAGTGATACTAGGGACAGCTCAATACAAGATAATCCTCGTTATATTTTCTGTCATTCGTCATCGTTAAGGGGAGAAGTAGTAAAAAATAACCTTGTTGTCAATAAGATTAAGGGGTTGTTTCTTGGCATGAGCCGCACAAAGTGTAAACAGAACAAACAAGGCAATCAAGACAAACAAGACAAATATACTCCCTGTCTCTTATACTCTCTGGTCTCGTGGGCTCGGAGATGTGTATAAGAGACAGGCATTACGTAATCAACTCCGACCGAGGATATGCAGGGGCGCGAGGGTCTCATTCGACTGCACGCTGGCACTGTGGAGAGGGTGGAAAACTTCGTAAAAGGGTCCGTGCCTAAGATCTAGGAGGGAATTGACAATCAAAATCCGATGCTCAAAAGGCTGTAGCTGGTCTGCAGGGCTTGAAATGTACGTTCTGATGAAGCTGATAAATGGATGTTATTCCAAAGAACTGCTAAGCTAAGAACTAACTATGGAAGGCCGAGGATGCACGTGACATACTCTTCGGCCGGGGGCTTCTTTGCTCGCATGAAGAACCTGAGATTGGGAGCAAGGAGCAGCTGGTATCTTTAGGTACAGATGCAGGCAGGCCTGTTGCAGGGTAACATACTCCGTACGGAGTACGGAGGATATTATTGTTGTTGTCTCTCCTTGGTAAGCGAAGGCCCCAGCATGTCTGACTTCTCCGTCGACCTCAGCTGAAGACTCCCAATTCCAACGAATCGGATGCTCTCAAAACACGAGCTTGTGCAAGGAACCGCTGACTAGTCTTGCACACAAGGGAACAGCCACAGTCTGCGCCCAGCGCTCCCCTTGCTCCTCTGTTGCTAATTGTGGCTGGTCTTCGCGCTCTCCTGGTTGAACCGTTATTCGAGATAACCATAAATCCATCCTCTGATCCCTCGGGGCCACTCCCTTTCTTTGCAGTTTCAATATTATCTCTCGTTCGTTACGGAGTACCAGGCGCAGCCTCTTCTAGGTCGACCAAATCCTTCGGCTCCAGCTGTCACTCCTAATACGGGCATACCCCGCGCTCTCTTCGCAAGCGACCTGAAAGTGCGATCTCGTTCGAATCGAGTCCACCCACACCATCCTTCACTCGAAGCGCTTTCCTGGAAACCAAGACGACAGACATAGAACACGAAGCAAACTTGGTCAGCTAATCGTCATGGGTGCCCTCAGCCGCCTTCTCCCTGTGGTCCTGGTGATCCTGTTGGTTGTCGCCCTTGCCGCCGTCGGTCTAGTGATTTACAGCATCGCTATGGATGTGAAAGATAACACCAAGAAGAAGATGGAGAAGAAGAACGTTGCATTTTCAAGAGAGGGCGCCAAGGTTGGTGTCAAGGAAATGCAGGCGGAGGAGTACCAGGACAGAACACAAAGGTATTTCTACGACAGGAGCCTTCTTCTTCTCGTTGAGAGTAAAGCAATGTACTGATCTTAATCGTTATGTAGTGTCCTGGTCAACATGTGGGAGAATTCCGGTACCGGCCAGACCAGGGGAAGGAAGAAGAAGGCCTGAATATGGGGAATACTGAGATGAGAAGGATTTGATCAGCCTACGGCAAACGAGTTACGAGTTGCATCTTTGGCATCATTAGTGGATGACCCGTTACGACTTTCATCTTCAGGTGTAAATGGTTGGTGAATATGAGTTTATTTCACTCCCTCTGTACTTATGAAGAACAATCAATGTACCCATATTCAAGTCTAGTCATCTAGCAGCATTTTGGACGATCTAAGTATAACAACAATGCATTGATCGGCTTCTAGATGCGCCACGAACTACGGGTCATTCGCTGCTGCAGGCCAACTTTCTCGCCTTATTCGCCTTTGTTTCGGGGATTATGCACAACTCGGTCTGGGGGATCTACATGTACTCTTTTGCCAGTAGTGGACTCAAATCGAACCCTATCAAGTTGCTTTTCATACTATTTATCCATCAAATCAATTTACTACGCTACTTCTCCAAGTACAAGCATGACTACAATGAGTGAAATGGAGGCAGGTGACAATTGTATGGTGGAGCGTTGTTTCTCTTCCTTTCCAGTTGCACATGAATCTGCAGCGTCGAAGGATCAACATGCAGCCTCCAGTCTTCCGTAACAAACACCGACAAATCCTTTCTATTGGCTCGACGGGCATATTCAAGATAATTGAATTGTTCTTCGCGTACACAGCATAGATGAAGGATTGCGGGGGATAAGGATTCCAGCTGCAAGCTAGGAGCGTACTCAATTGCACTCCACATCTTCATCCCTTGATCTACAGCGCTCCCTTTACTGATTGGCACTTCTGTGTCGGATCACTCCTTGAAAATCCTCAGCTCCCCCACAATGATGCAGTTCTGAGTTGTTCTTATCATGACCTTGTGGAAGATGGAGGATTTGTTCAGATTCAACATGGGAGACTATGTTGTGTACGGGGTTGTTCGAGAAATATATAAAGGGGCTGATGTTGCCGGATAATTGACAATTTCAGAGCATCCTCAAGCAGCCACATTGAACACTTCCATAACTCAAGAATCAGACGAAATATCCATATCGAAAACCAGTCAAGATGAAGGGCCTCATGATGTTGTTCCTTGCAGTGACCTCGGTCGCAGCCCTTGCAGCTCCCCAGCCCAAGGAGGGCTTGACCCAGGGTGTATGCTGATCTCTCCTCCTTGCACACCCGCATTTATAGCAGTAATTCGAGGTACTGACTTGTATGACTAGACCTTCATCTGTGCTGCTGCTCCTTGCAGCAACGACGCTTACTGCAAGAGCAACGGCTGCTACAAGTGCCAGCACGGCGTAAGTTCACAATTCTCCATCTCCCCTGTTATCATAGGAGCATTATGCTGATCAGGCTTCAACTTCCCCAGAGATGCGCATAAACAAGTGATTGACAGGCCCACAAGGATTGATCACGCTTATTTCAGCCTCAGTCTCGGGCTGTTCACTAGTTAGCGAGCAGGCAGGTTGGATGGAAATTTTCGATGAAATAAGTGTCATATTTAACTGGATATGAAGTTTTCAACCAATAGCTCCAATCAATGAATCTTTATGAAGAATGTTTCACTAGTCGAATCATGACTTGGCCATTCGCAAGTGATTGAAACGATGATATAAATAACTGGTCCAGTGGGTAACTAACTGACTAGGCAGACACGGCTGAGCCTCAAAGTAAAAAAAGCCACCATTGACTCACACGAGAAGCTGCATATTTAAAACATCAGCTTCTCCCCTCTCGGCAATGGAGTAACTTGATACCCTTCACATTCTCACATCCATCTGCGACTTCACTCTCAGAGATGTCTTCGGAACCCATCTTCTTCTGGAAGCCCGAGCAGGAACATGGGTATCTAGGACAATGGTGGAAGTCCCCCTTCACGGTGCCTGCAGAGGGCGGAGGCGAAGAGCTCAAATATGAGAACTGTGAACAGTAAGCTTGTCTCATTGTCTCTCATATCAGCAATCGCTCGTCCATGAAGCCAGGAGATACCCAACATGGAACAGCTATTAGTCAATGAGTGCATCAGTCTAAGAAGGCATATGGTATAGTTACATGATGCACCAGAAGGGCGTCTTGTTTGCCCCAGACGACCCGGTAACGCAGCAGATCCTCGCTCCCTCAGGGCCCGTACCGGGTCCCAAGGAGATAAAAGCTCTAGGCCGCAAAGTGCCCAACTTCGACGAGGAGGTGTGGAAGAAAGAGCGCTTCCGGATCGTGGTGCAAGGGAACTACTACAAGTTCACGCAGAATCCGGATCTCAAGGCCCAACTGCTGGAGACGGGCGATAGGGAGCTTGTCGAAGCCAGTCCGCGTGACAGGATATGGGGGGTTGGATTTGGAGCAAAGAATGCGCCAGCCAGAAGGGCGAAATGGGGGTTGAATTTGCTGGGAAAGGCGCTGATGGAGGTTCGGGATCAGATTAGGAGAGAGGAAGAGGAAGAGGAAGCCGAGCAGGACAACTAATCTGCCTATTATCAAAGACTGTTTAACGACCTAGTCTAGAATATTTGTTTGTCAAGTTTGATCAGCGGTAGAAAGCAGGCTGGTGGTTCCAGCTAATCATGGCCCGCGGCTGTTCAATTTGCCTTCCAAGTTTGATAGATACAACGTCATAGCCGTGCAAGATATATATCAAGATCTCTACAAGCTGGACCATTCAGTACACCACCACATCTCACCAGACTATCATCGTATAGAGAGCTTGCGAACACTGCAAGGATGTTCTTCTTTCCATTCCCTCTCGTGTGCTTCCAATGCGGAACCGACCAGAACCCGTGTCGTTGTAAGGTCGTCGGTCCAACGCTGGGTAATGCCATGTACCACCTGAAGCTCCTCCAACTTTTATCATAACTAACCCGATGCATGATGTAGGCTTCGCAGTTGGCATTATTTCGGCGGTATATTACCTTTCCCGTTCATCTCTACAAGTATATAACTAACTTCCTATTAGATTATATGCTATCCTGCATCTCTATTCTGTGGATGTTGGGGAACGGAGGCTGGAAAGCGGTAGGTCGTCACCTGGTAACCATTTCTTTTGAGCTGCCACTGACAGGCCTGTACAGCATGCTGGCGAGACCTGTCGAGTGGAATGCGGAGGTCAGCCAGGTCATTCCATTCTAGGGCTCCGTGCAAGAGTGATTCCGTCAATCATTTTAGTAGTTAAAACCCGATAATGTATGATTAATAGTAAATTAGAAACATAAAAAATCGACCATCCTTGTTGCCTATTATTTATTATTAATGTATCAACCCCCTTGAGAGCAGTTGGGATGAAGGATTCAAGTCACGACTTTGTATTTAAGAGGGGCTTCCCTGCCCCCACCAGCTGCCCAAGTCATGTGACCGTTTCTGATGAATGGAGCCCAGGAGCTTTTAACTACCTCCTAAATACTCCATTCCCCCGCAACCAAGTGTTTTCTCCTCGAATATGTGGGATGCTACTCAAGGTAACAACTAAGGCTGGCACTTTGACTACGATGATACTGATATAGGCCTAAGATGAATAGCGAACCACTATGGAAGAGTGCCGACGACATTATAAACCAACTTCGGAGCGAAATTATCGCATGACGAGCTCGGTAATGACACCATGATGAGGCCAAGATAACCCAACCCGGGGAAGGGGGAGCGTTGAAAATTTCTTTCAAAAATAAGATGATAACTAGTTGTAGAGTGCATTGCTTATATTGCATGATCTAACTAGCTGTGTGCTCGAATCCTGTCTCTTATACACATCTCCGAGCCCACGAGACCAGAGAGGATCTCGTA
>OJKM01000202.1_pt1 | contig 11011 bp, 12 predicted proteins | sample 1596631 | NCBI WGS metagenome assembly OJKM01 (sample SAMEA3904683, study PRJEB24821) | metagenome | biome: Builtin; feature: hospital; material: surface | place: USA | collected 2013-06-06 | reverse complement strand
TGGACAAAACTGCCTCTATTTTCCCTTTTTCCCCCCTTTTCCTTCCCTATCTATTTCTTTTAACTCTATTGACCACATTATATCATCTATCATCCTTACCTACTTACATACATCCTTCCCAGCATCTCTGTTTCTTGTGCCTTTTTTTTTTTTTTTTTATTTCTGTTTCTTACTTTTCTTTCTCATCACCGCTCCCATATACTACCCTCCCCTAGCAATCCCCCATATATTTCCCCTTGTTTTTCATTTCTTTGACTATCTGCCAATTGAGTAATTGGAACTGTTCCGCAAGGAGGAGGAGAGAAGGAAAGCGGATGGAGAGAGAAAAGGGGCCGAGGAGAGAGAGAGTGAGCATAAGGTGGTGTCTGGCGATGGATCAACAAGACTGGCGTTATAGCGCGGAGCAAAGGCTTTTGTGTGGAAACTAAATAGGTGCTTCAATCCCAAATCACATTCAACTACCCTCATCATACTCCATATACATTGTTTTTCTATATAACTAGGTAGAGTTATATGGTGCTAGGATGTTGGATGTCTGGAGTCGATAGTCGTCACTATTTAGCTTCCGCGCAAAAGTGTAATTATTTATTTTACTTCCGCCTCCAAAGCAAAAAGCTCCAGGCTTGCATACTCAAATACGTCGTCACCACGGCTTTCAGCTTGACTCAAGGCGCAGTCTATTGAGATACTTTCATGTACCTGTTCCTTTGTCTCCTTTTCCACGTTTGATCGCTAAGTTGTTCACACTGAGAGTCAGCTGGGTATATAGCTCTTACAGCTCAACTTCCAACCATGCTAGAAGACGACATATACCGAACCTCTACGCAATTTCGCCTCTGGTCCTTCACAGAAGACTCCCTCCGGTCAATCCGAGCTAATACTAATGCTGTTGCAAGCGAGCGAGTTCGTGCTGCCGTCCGCCGGGCCAGAGAAGCTCGACAACAAGCCTCCATAGCTCCAACACCAGACCAAGGCACACCAAATCCAAACCCAAATGATGGCGGTAGAGCCGTTACGCCAGCTCGAACAGGAGCAGGAAGCGAGCAGGAGATAGAATGTCTTACGCCAGACGAGGAGTTTGAGCTGGTACAGTACTTTTGTGAGAAGACTATGGAGCTGGGAGACGAATATAAACCGCCTCTGCCTACAACAGTAAGGGTATGTATAGCCTCCACGCATCCCAAAGTTATACCAAGGCTAACATGTTGTGAAAAAAGGCGACTGCGATTCAGTATCTTCGACGATTCTACCTTACAAACTCCCCAATGACCTACCACCCGAAATCAATCATGCCGTGTGCGCTCTTCCTTGCTACAAAAACGGATAACTTCTACATGTCCCTCCGGTCATTTACAGAACACATACCCAATTCGACGATGGAAAGTATAATTGCTCCCGAGTTTCTTCTCACACAGGGCCTACGGTTTACGTTTGACGTACGCCACCCATTTCGTGGATTAGAGGGCGGGATGATGGAGTTGAATGCCATTGCAAAGGGAGAAGCTACACCAGGACCCCATCTTCCAGGACTTACTCCAACTGGACTTCAGAAATCCATCCAGTCACTTCCACCTCCGCCTACTTCGATAGCTGGGCCAGTGCCTGCTTCGCCTCTAGCTACCCGTTTGGCAAAAGTACACCACAATACCAGAGAGATCCTTAAGCATTCTGCGCAAATGACAGATGCATATTTCCTTTACACCCCTTCCCAGATATGGATTTCTGCATTACTCATTGCCGATAGACCACTAGCTGAGTTCTACCTCGAAACAAAACTAGGCCCAGCCACCGCACCCCCTACATCCTCAACTTCGCCTTCAGACATGCTCTCCAATATACACGCTAAACTTATTCCCGTCCTGCAGTCCTGCAGCGACTTACTTGCCTCTTACATACAGCATAATGGAACATCAAGTACTGTTCCCGGCTCAGCGAGGATGAAGAGGCTAAAGCTGATAGGGAAGAAGCTATTTCACTGCCAGAACCCGGAAAGAGAAGATATCGTTGCATTAAACAGGCTGCAGAAAGCGGGTGGTTCAGCTCTCCCCACAGGAGCTAATACCCCTTCAGAACCAGTTGCTGCTCTGACTTCAGTTAATGTAGCTGCTATAAGCGAGGAGCAAGACGTGGAAAATGATATAGATCGCGCCGCTAAAAAGCGCAAATTGGAGAGTGAAAAGCCTGGGGGAATGGACACTCCCTTCGGAGGGGAGCTGAAGAAGGGATGATTCATTTATATATACTGTATGGATAATGATAGCAGCCATCAAGATAAAACGATGCATTGGTGTTTTGGAAGACCAGAGCCTTCGAGAATTCGCAGTCTACCCACGAGCTCACAATCATTGAAAGGTATCGTTGTGCGAGCTTAAAGCACTACCATGGTTGTACGAAAGTTTACCAAGTTGAGAGCAGGACGATAGTATAAAGAAAGTAGTAAGTAACCTTTCATTTCATCGATCAGCCTTTTCTATCACCTTGCCATTTCACGAAGGCAAATATAGAAGCTTCCTTCGGAGCAGATGCAAAAAATAATTCAAACGAAGGAATAGAAAACATCAGTTTTAAAGTCTAAACAATCCAAATTCCCATGTGCGCAAGTCGATTTCGATGCGCTGACCAGGGGAAAGGCCCATTTACATAGCAATAACAAGTCAAGGGGGAATAAAACCATTCGTACCACCGAGACCGTGAAGATAAGAGTAACATGGCAAAAGATTTTTAGGCAAGGCCGTTAGTTGCGGATGGTTGCTTTTTGGATAGTCAAGAGAAACAATAAATAAATGGGGAATCAAGCAAGAAAAGAACAAGCCTCCGGTAATCGGCATTTAGACTTGGCCGGCGTTGATCATCTTCTTTCGGAGGTGGTTCTTGTACTCGCCGATGGTACCATCCCATCGGCGGACAGTCTTGTTCTCGCACACCATGATGTCTTTGGCAATCTTGTCCAGGAGTCTAGATGATAACGTTAGTACCTTAATTTTAAACAATGAAATCAATCTGTAGGAATTGAGTCTTACCTGAAGTCGTGGGAAACGACGACGACACCACCACTGAAAGCATTGATAGCATCAGCCAAACTGTCAATGGTGGGAATATCCAATCCGTTAGTAGGTTCGTCGAGCAATAACATGTTGGGGCTTTCGATGGCCAAGATAGCAAAGACGATTCTGCTCTTCTGACCCTCAGAAAGAGTTCCCATAAGGGCAGTCTGAGATTCACCAGAAAGGCCATATCGGCCCAGCTGCTGACGCCAGTACTGATAATCTTGACTCTTCTCGGAATACTTGTCACGAACGAAGTCGAGAGCACTCTTGGTAAGGTCGAGCTGCTCAGCGGAGTGCTGACTGTACATGCCGAGCTTCAAGTGGGTATGACGGGTGACAATACCAGATGTAGGAGCGAGCTTGCCAGTCATGATACGGAGAAGGGTAGACTTTCCAACACCATTGGGTCCGACAAGGGCAGTTCGAGAGTCCATATCTACACCAAAGTCAAGGTTCTCATATAGATTGTCCTTAGCATCACCTGAGTAGGAGAATGTGACATCGTCGAAGGAAAGAACTGGTGGAGGTAGCTTCTCAACATCTGCAAATCTGAAGGTAAAGACCTTGTCAGGGATAACAGGCTGGATGAAGCCATCGGCCTCCATCTTGTCGAGAATCTTTTGTCGGGATTTAGCTTGTCGCACCAAGTTGGCGTATGTACCAGCGGATGCAATGAATTTCTTGATGTGAGCGATTTCCTCCTGCTGCTTGTGGTAGGCCTTCATCTGGTTGGTTTCCTGCTCAGCTCGAGTCTTTTGATAGGAATCGTAATTTCCACCATAGTACATAAGCTGTTTCATTCGCATATCAATCATGGTTGTGCAGACACCATTCAGGAAATCCATACTGTGGGAGACGAGGATGAGAGTTCGATCCCATTTCTTTAGGTATTCTTCCAACCACACGCAAGCCTCAAGGTCAAGATGGGCAGTGGGGTCGTCGAGGAGAAGCAAAGATGGCTTGACGAACAAAGCCTTGGCCAAAGCAACACGCATTCTCCAACCACCGGACATATCCTTGGTCATCTTCTTGATGGTGACCTTGTTGAAGCCGAGACCAGTAAGGATGAGAGATGCTCGGGTGTGGAAAGTAGATGGGTCCATGCCATCCATTCGCTACGACACTGGTCAGTGTATATTCTCTCTTTACAGAATGCAGACTGCTTACCTCGTAGATATCCTCGAGGACAGGTGAATCTGGTCCCTCGTTTTCCAAAACCTCCTCAGCGAGTTTCTCTAATCGGTCTAGCTCGTTCTGTGCCTCCGTAACTACCCAGTCCAAAGCTCCAAGCTCACTTGGGGGAGCACCCTCGTTGAGTAAATAGATATCAATGTGCTCTGGGATGGGGAACTCTCTCTTGGAAATGGCCTTTAGAAGAGTGGATTTACCGCAGCCGTTCTCTCCGAGAAGGCCGTATCGTTTGCCGTAAGTGAGTTCAAGAGTAGAGTCGGTGATAAGGACTCGTCCGTGGAACACGAGTGAGATGGACGACATCTTAACATCTCTGCTGGAAGGGACAGATGCCAAAACACCGGTAGTGACACGATCTGACAGTCCGAATTTGTCCGTCTGCTCTGTTAACTTCTTGACATCGGACATCTTGGCGGCGCTGGTGGCGCCCTCCTCCGCATCATCACCGTTAACGGAAGAAGCGGTAGAGACATTCTTAGAATTGGCCTTTGATGACAGCTTGGAGGTAGCTGTCTTTTTCTTATCTCCTTCAGCGGCACGTTTGGCCTGGCGAGCGGCTTTGGATGCAGAGACCATCTTTGCTAGGTAATTTTTCCTCTCTTTTTAGATTAACTGGATATTATTATTAGACCTATTATTGTGAATATCAAAGGTCAGCAATATGCCAGATATGCCCAACAGATGCAGATTTATATGTCCGATCCGTATCCAGGTCGTCGAGAGTGAGGAATAAAAATCAATAATATGGCGGAAGGAGAGAAACAAACCGATGGTGGGGGGTTTTGACGCCTTATCGATAGGAAGCCCTAAGAGTGGGATGAACGATGGTCTATTGAAAACAAAAAATCAGGAGAAAAAGCTGGCTGGCAGGCACAGTTATGGGGTGTCTAGACGACCCTATCTTATCCCACAATATAAAGCTGAAGAACAAGTCGCCCGCGATGTTTGATGACTTGCTGTAGCTGCTGAGGGAAGATGAAGATGATGAGTTTGACGTGGAAAAAAAAAGTCGAGCGTGAAAAGTCTAAGACGTCAGAGCTTATATAAACAAATTCTACGAATTCTCATTGGCTCATAGTCACGTGAACATAACATCATCTACCTGGACGATACTCCGTACCTGAGGTTTCTAGGATTTTCCAGTCAGAAGCAATATATTTTTAAATAATAGCTATGCATAATGGTTGGATAATATTGCTCTAGTTCAGTAACTATAATGTAAATATGTTCATATATTTACTTATGCTGCTGTAGTGTCATGGTCGATGTGGCGGCATCCATGACGTTCGCCACTGTTGATGCTGATTAACTAACGCCAATTAATTCTGGTTAGTGTGTTACTAGTGTAAACTCTGTTTAACGCCAACCTAAAAAAAAAAGGAGGCTCTCGACTTCCTCTCGCTGGAAGGACTTTCAAGGCTCTCAAGACTACTGAGCATTTGATACCCTGCCCTGCTACGCGCGACACTACGTTTTATATATCGAGATCGATATTATCATTGAAAAAAGGATTGGTTTGGTCTGTGATAAACTCCTAACCAACTAGAACTATCTAAATTACCCAAGCTTCCTACCGAAATCTAATACCTCTTGACACAACAACACGGATAAGCAAATTCAGTGTAGGCCCTCCAGATAACTACATGACAATATGTGATTTACTCAGTCGACCCAGTGGGCTGAAGAATCACAATTGTGCTGGCGCTTGGGTAGATAAATGACCTCCACGTAAACCAACGCGGAGCCTTCTTGTCTGCCAACTCCATGTCATACTTGGTGAGATATAGCCCAAGAATTATTTTCATAACCGCTGCGGCGTAGAATCTCCCGGGGCTACAAATGATTACAAACCATTAGTTCCATTCGCCATGGTGATACCTAGGCTTTGAAGCTGAACGAGAACACTTACCATGCCATGCGTCCAGTGCCCCAGAGCTGCGAATTGCTAGTATCCGTAAGCTGCGAGGGTTTCGCAGTCTCGGGTATATTAAAACCTGGCTGTTCGAGGCCCGCGAGCACCCTTGGGTCCACGAATCGGAAACCGTGGAAGTCGAGTGGCTTTTCGAAATAGGCGGGATCCCTTGCCATCGCTCGCTGCGGAGTACAGAAGCAATCTCCGATTTCAATTTTGGTCCCGTCTGATAACTGGAATGGCTGCAATGCCTGTCGACGCGTGCTCACTATTAGACGGTGGAAAACAGGTTAATACCATTCAAGTGAATCCCTGGCTATGAGCCAAAGGCATACCTCATGAGACAAAAGGGAACTTCAGGGTGCTTACTTGACTCAACTGGAGTTAAACGGGAAGACTCTCTGATAAAATTATCCAGGAGTGGTAGGCCTTTTCCTGTTTTTTCAAAAGCTTCCCATTCCGGGCCTTGGAGTTCCTTTCGAAGCGGTTCAACATATTCCGGATGGAGGCAAATATCATGCACTGCGTAGCAAATGGTCTATAAAGTGCTAGTCAGTAAGACTTATCATGTATGAGGAAGAAACCACCAACCTACCGTTGTGAGGACATGAACTGATCCGAACCAAAGTGCCATCAGCTCGTGCACTATTCTCTCAGCAGACCACGGTTTTTGCGTTGGCGAACATTCCATCACCCACTGAATGCAGTCTTTCTGATCTGCCATCAGTAACAGCGAGCATCTACTGGGAAGAACTCTTTTACTCACATGAGTAGGAATCTTACGCCCTAGCCGTTTCAGGGCCCTTTCTCGAAGCCTTTCCTCAGTAACCGGTATTAATGTTCTGTGGAGGACGTCGTGGGACCGGAAGTGCCTTGCCAGAAGCTTTCCAACTATACTACATGGCCACACGTCAGAGGGATCTTAGCTTGCTGTCATGGGTTCGGACTCACGGAACAAGAGAGTTTGGCAGAAGACGCAGAATTTCAGCAATCAAAAGGGTATTCTCGATGAAGTCAATTGCAGCCTTCATGAACTGCTTGTCCTGGGCTAATTTCCCCTGTCAGTCAAGTAGGTTGAAACTATTGCTTTAAGAGCATAAAATTACCGAGCTCCGCTCCAAAAAAAGCCAAAGCATTGGAGTAAGCAACAGCTTCCTTAACCATCGGATATAGTGGTGCAGCTTTGGCCCCTATTGAAATTGTCAGGAACTGCTGCTTTTCTTTATCCCAGGGGCCTATTCCATCTCCTGTTTCCCTTACCGTTTATGGCCGGGAGCGAATCATGAAAGGTATCAAATATCTTGGATACGGCCGCTCGAATATCCGGAACCAGGTTTGGCACATTGTTTGTCAGGAGGGAACGGAGAGTCCGCACAAGCGGTGTACCGTCAACGCCTCTTTTATCAAACCAGTTGAAGTTGTTCATTGTGTATTTTGGCTGGAGCATCTGCTTTGCCGCTGCCTGGAGTGACAGAATGTTGTCCGAGGCAGCGTCAATTTCCTTGATGTGCTCAGCTGAAGACACAAACACATAACGAGCGTCGGGAGCAAGGACCTCGTATGGAGAACCTTTGGCCTAGGCCACACATCAGCTCAGTTCCTATGTTGTTGCGCTTTATTGGGTGAACGCTTACTTTGTCATATCCGGCCTGAATGATATTAGGACCATCCAGAAGAAAACGCCAGGCTTTGACACGCCTCGATGCGATCGAAATTGGAAAGGAGATCGATGTTAGGATGCAAGATTTGAGCTCCTCTCGAGCGAGCAAGAAGGCAGATAGGGCTAAGATGATGCCGCCAAGTGGAATAGCCACTAAGGCGTCCATACTATGGAGTAAAACCATCGTGTTGATGCGGTTATCGTGAGGCTCAAAAAGCTATATGCTCTCTCTATATAATAGACTATACTGGCTTGGATTTCAGCGTCCTTTACCAGCTAGACTTGCGTCGTTATATGTTCTAGCAGCTTAGCGCTCTACAACTGTACGGCCTGCTCAGAGTACAGCCTCAACTTCGCCCTACATGGCACCAATGACTGTCGAGGGTCTCTACTTGACGAACATAGGCTGCTATTTCACAGCCTTGCGTAATTCTGGGATTGATTAAGGGGCATGTACTCCCTGCGTATATCACAGCGAGTTGGTATTCTGATTCCAGAGTGTACGGCGCAGTTCAATACTAATATCGATAGCCTACTGAGAGGTCTATTGTCTCAGGTAAGCTATGCTTTTCAATCCTACAGCTCATCCCTGCCTTTGTATGACCTGCATGACTGGTGCCAATCTGCAAAAGGCTGACCATCTTTTCCAATCCAGGATTTGCCAAGTTATGCCGCATTATCCGTCTGCAGGGTAACCCTTTCACCCTTGACTGTTGGTGGTTGTTGCAAGGCTGGACTGTCCACCGTTTGTATAGTTAAATGGTATTCCCCATTTTCCTCGAGAAGAACATTCATGGCTTAGTTATGAGTGTAACCGCCAAATATTCGAGGCTGTCTGTTTCCTCCAGACTCTTGAATCAGTTGGTCTCCTTTGCTTTAACTAGATATCCTCTTCAACCAACATCCAGCGATGGATCCTTCAAAGACTCCTCTTGCACCCAATCCAAGCGGCGGGCCATCTAACTTTGTGGACCCTCCCACACTTGACTCGGCCATCATCTCACTTGGCGTCGTTCTCATATCCATTAGCATGCTATGCCTCACGATACGCCTCATAACCAACTATAAACATACAGGCAAATTAGGCCTGGATGATTGTGTGTGAGCTCTTATGTCGATATAAGACCCTATCATATAACTAACTGTTGCTGTGATTTTTAAGATCTGTGCGTTTTTGGCGAAGCAACCGCCATTGGATACTGGGCTGTAATTGAATCTGGTAACTTTGCTATATCCTCTTCACCACGCTGGATGCAATAAACTAACAGAGACCTAGTTGCTCAGGATGGAGTTGTAAGGCATTCATGGGATGTCCCTGCCTCTGTAGTAACCACATCGTTTATCAAGGTGAGCTCCTATAACTATCATATGTAGAAGCAACCTCATCTAACTGTGTCAATTAGAGACAATTTGCGCAACAAATGATTGTTGCTCCCGCCTTGTGGGCGACAAAATCTGCGGTTCTAGTTCTTTACATCCGTATATTTAACTCCGTACGGTGGATATCCCGGATCTCCTATGGACTGATTATCCTTATGTTCCTCGTTTATGGTATCAATATAATTCTGGCGACAGTTTACTGTCTCCCTAGAAATGGGGCTCCCTGGGATGCCACTGCCTTTGCGAGGTGTGCAAAACCAGTTACCCTTGCTATATTTATTGGATCTTTCACAGTTCTCACAGACTTTATAATCTTTCTCCTGCCTTTCCCTATCATCCTCAAGCTACAGATGGCGCAAGGGAAAAAAGTTGGACTGGCGATAGTGTTTTTGGTTGGCTTTACGTATGTTATAGCCTTCGACCTACCTTTTCTCAAGATTATTTACTAACTTGGCTGTCGGTAGAACCGTCATCATGAGTATAATTTCCCTTGGTTTCCGGGTTCAATTGTTTCTTGGTGACGATCCGGTATGGAACGGACTCCGTATTTCACTTACAACGTGAGTTAGCTTAAAAGAACCCCCAGTTTACCCTGTCTATAATAGATACTGACTGGATACCAGATTCGCAGAGCTATTTGGGACTGTTATCGTGAGCTGTGCGCCGTCTATATATTCATACTGGCTGAATTTTGTACGGCCCAGCACAGTATATTCGACCATTCGGTCAAAGCTGCTTCTAAGCAAGACAAAGTCCAACACAGACAACCAGATTGCGGATGAAGAGAGGTTTGAGTTGTCGTCAAAGCTGAGAAACGGCCATGACAGCTGGCCAAGTGACTCCGTAGATGGCCTTGGAGGCAAGACAGGACCCTTCACCAGGATTTACTCGTCTTCCTCTTCTTCTATTCCGATGAAAAACGCCATCACCAAAGCAACCCATATATTCCAGAGTCAAGCCGGACCAGATACATCCACGCCAAAAACACATGCACGCTAAGGACATGGACTAAATTTCAAGGGCATTTAATGGAGGAGGCGTCAAAATGAACAGGCCAGACAGCTAGTTATGGATTAAAATTGCATTTCTAGTCAAGCCAATACACTGTACAACTATATTCTTGCTATCATGATGGCGACCAAGAGCTCTTCGTCCTGCCGGCAAAGCTGTAGCTAGCGTATCAACCAACCCCTTGCTTCCACAAACCATGAATAGGCCAGGGGGCTAGGGGAAGTTTGGTGTCCCGTTGGAACTACTATATGCAGGGTGACTCCAGCGCCAAGGCATGAGATCTGAGCTGGTGTTGGTGATTTTTCTTTGTTTCACGCTGCAAGTGACGCTGCTCCAGTCCAGATGGTTATATATAGTTGATATCCGCAGCAGCTTCATCATCCATCCTCCCAGCTTCATCCTTCTCCTGCACAAACCCAACCACAGCCAGCCATCCAGCCAGCCAGCCAACAATAACCACCTTGTCCTCTGGATTTACCAGGATAGTCACCCACGATGTTCGAACACTTTACCGCATGGCACATCCCGCCGCTCTTTGTGGCCACAGCCACCACCTTCGGCGGCCTGATGCCTTTCTGGAACGCTGCCTACGCCATCGAGGAATTCGGCCTGCCAAAGCGCATTGCAGTCTCCAAGGAAGCGCAGGCCATCATGATCACCGCGTCAGGCCGAACCACCGCCCTCGGTCTCGCGCTGTTCACCTTCTACTCTCAAAACAAGCTCCGCGAAGTCGACACGATCATGTTCATTCTAGGCTATCTCGGGCTCGTTGACGGCTACGTGCTGTCTCTTATACACATCTCCGAGCCC
>OJKM01000201.1_pt1 | contig 11020 bp, 8 predicted proteins | sample 1596631 | NCBI WGS metagenome assembly OJKM01 (sample SAMEA3904683, study PRJEB24821) | metagenome | biome: Builtin; feature: hospital; material: surface | place: USA | collected 2013-06-06 | reverse complement strand
CAGCGTCAGATGTGTATAAGAGACAGGGTCAGGGGGGGAAGGGGGGAAGGGCGCCAGGGCATCGTATCGTATCTTTCTGACACTGTGTATTATCTTTAGAGTGTTCGTTCTTGATATTGCACGGAATAAATAGCTCCTACTTGCTGCGAGTTCTCAAACCAGCTCTCCACCCTGACCGTCCAATCTCTCCAGGCTCCATCTGCTTCATCTGCCTGAAGAATATCAAGGGTCTCCCGGTGGAGTTGCCCTGCCGCTGCGTATATTGTAAGTACTTACTTACATATATGCTGCCTGCCCTAGCTAGCGCTTTGCCCCCTGAAACGTCAAGCTCCGAGCGCTGCATGTGCTGGCCCGCCAAGCGCCCACCCATCGCACGAACCAACACCATCTTCACCACCTTCAATCTTTCCCCCCTTGCAAAGCGAGCAACACCCTCTGCCTCCCGCTGCCGGCTGTATCGACCGTCTCGCTCTGCTCAGACAGGCACCGCATCTGCCAATTGCACCTGAGCTCGCTGTCTTGTCTCTCCCTGGCCGCCGGTGCAGTTCTTACGCCCTCTTCGCCTAAACCCAGCCAGCACCTTGCCAGCTACCCTCCTCGCCCACCATGGCGAAGAAGTCGGTCAACCAGGAGCCGGCCCCCTCAACCACCGCCGTCAGTGCTGAAGGATTCGAGTTCGTCGAGACCCCAGCTGCCTCGTGCGTGAGCCCGAATGCTGAGCCCTGCGGCGTCCGGACGACTGAGGTACGTCGTTTGTTTACTGCTCTGACCAGCTTTTGTGGTTTTCTGTTGGGCATCCCCCCATATACGTGGGCTCAAGAAACTCTCAACCAAGATTATTTTTTTTTACAAGATCGTCAATGCTGATACAGACAATTTACTATAGTATCCTGCGATCAAAAATGCTCCTCTGCCAGCTGACGCTGCTGGTTCGGACTCATTCTCCAATACTCTTCTCATCTCCCTGCTGGTGCTGGTACCTGCATACCTTGCCCGCCAGGTCTCCGGTGGACTATGGACAACCCTGTTCCTTGCTATTTTCACCACCATCCCGATCCTGATGGCCTACTGGACCGTTGCGTCAACCATCTCCCCTCGAAAGAACGAAAAGGCCAAATATCCCGGTCGTCCTGTCGAGCATTACCTTAACTTCCTGAGCGAGCATGACCGTGCAAAGTACCACGGCAAGTCCAAGATTCCCATGGAGACCTTCCATGAGATGTACTTTGACGGACAGGTGGACTTCAAGGGTGATGCGCTGGAGATGCTTGAGTACAGACATGACTGGGCCCAGTTCAAGTTCACCTGGAGCTTGTACAAATATTTTTTGACTGGAATGATGCCTGAGGTTATCATGCATACCCGAAGCCAGGGTGAGTGGGGATCATCCATCTTTCTTTTACTTATCCTTACCTTTACAGGCTCAATGCTAACAGTACCTAGATGAGGAGCAAGTTCGTGGACACTATGACCGTGGTGATGATTTCTACGGCTGGTTCTTGGGTCCACGCATGATCTACACCTCTGGCATAATCAGCAACATCAACGAGGAAGAGACCCTCGAGCAGCTGCAGGACAACAAGCTCGCTGTCGTCTGTGAGAAGATCGGCCTTAAATCCGGAGACACCATGCTTGACCTTGGCTGCGGCTGGGGCACTCTCGCTAAGTACGCTTCCATGCACTACGGCGCCCATGTCACTGGTATTACTCTTGGCCGCAACCAGACTGCTTGGGGCAACAATGGCCTTCGCAAGGCTGGTATCGAAGAGTCTCAATCCCGCATTCTGTGCATGGACTACCGTGACGCTCCCAGCGTGCCCGGCGGATACAAGAAGATCACCTGTCTTGAGATGGCCGAGCATGTCGGTGTCCGCCACTTCTCTACTTTCCTGCGCCAGGTGTACGACATGCTTGACGACGACGGTGTTTTCTTCCTCCAGATTGCTGGCCTACGTAAGTCATGGCAATACGAGGATCTAATTTGGGGTCTGTTCATGAACAAGTACATTTTCCCCGGTGCTGACGCAAGCACACCACTTGGCTTCGTCACCGAGCGCCTTGAGGGAGCTGGTTTCGAAATCAAGGGCATTGACACCGTTGGCGTGCACTACTCTGCCACCCTCTGGAGATGGTACAGGAACTGGATAGCCAACAGGGAGAAGGTCGAGGCCAAGTACGGCAAGCGATGGTTCCGCGTAAGTTCCCCCTAAACTCTAACGTATACATAGGCGTATAACTAACGTTTGACAGATCTGGGAATACTTCCTTGCCTACTCTACCATCACTTCCCGTCAAGGAGGTGCTACCTGCTGGCAAATCACCATGGTCAAGAACATCAACTCCACTCACCGCATTGAGGGTGTTCCGACCCAGTTCGGCCTTGCTGGCGCTCGCGAGGCCAGCATCCAGAATGTTGGTGGTGGAAAGCTGCTGACCGCCGCCGTCGAGAAGGAGTAAGCAAAGAATGCTGCACTTACGGAGTACATACATTTCAATATCACGTTGAGCCGTCTTTTGACGTGGATAATGAGGTATGGATCATGGAGGTGCAAACAAAATATAACTTACGCAAACGACGGAGGTGAGTAAAAAAAGCAAAAAAAAAGGTGCTATGGGCAAGCCTGGGGACAGCAAAATAGGGGGAGGTAGCTTCACGCGGGTTTCCTTGTTTGTCTTTGGTCTGGCCACTTAGATAAATAAACAACTAGTTACGTATGTAGTCGACGGTTTAATCATAATGAGACTCTGTTCCTTTCTGCCTTTCTATGCTTGCGTAGCTGTAGTTGACTTGACACTATATCAGTTACTTGACAAAAAAAAATACAAAATGACATAAAACCTGCCCATCGGCGGCTTCGAACCGCTGTCTCCTCGCATGCCCGTCAACGCTCAACCTCCCAAAACGTCGTCGCAATGGCCAAAAAAAAACTGGTAGCTTCTCTTTGATTGAGCGTGTCATCCTTAGTGCAGGGGCCATGCTAATCTTCTCTGTATCGTTACTATGACCAAATGCCCGAAGGCATAGGAGAGGAAGACGACTTGCTATTTAAGGTAGTGTTTTGTGACTAATAGAGTATTGTGATTGGTTGGCTGTTTCTGCTTAGGTAACATTTGCCTACGTCAGGCGGAAAAGGATTATCTTTGTTGCGGCGCCCTGTCGGAATGGGAATAAGGATAATCCGATATATTTGATGACTAAGCTGAAGATAGCCGAAGCCGAGGTAAAGCGCCGAAAAGGGCAAGAACGACCTCATTGCTTCAGTCTTTAAGTCGACGTCATGACATATATTTTAACATTTTAACAACATCAAACTACAGACAATGAGATGAAGAAACAGGCCGCAGTGGTTAGTGGTGAAGATACCGACATTGATGCAGTGTTGAGACTGCAGATACAGGCCGATACGGCGGCGTTACGCTAGTTAAGCCCGAGGCCCTCTCCACTGCGGAGAGCGGGTTGTAAGTTATATCTCTGGAGATCCCCAGCTTTTTGTCCTCCGTCCCTCTCCCCTCGCTACGGACAAGACAAGATACCAGCAGCACCGCTAGCAGCACCCTCTACCGCCATGCCTTATCCCTCCCCCTATCCTCCAATTGACATCCCGGTCGTCGATCTGTGGAAGTTCCTCTTTGAAAACGAGAAGCGCGAGTTCCCGGATGACAAAGGTAAGCAACCCGGCTTTACCGCTCTGGAGAGCTCTCCCCCAGCCTAACAGCCAGCAGTTATCTACCAGGATGCAGACACCCTGCGGTCATACACCTATGCCGAAATAAAGTCCACAGCCATCACGTTCGGAACAGGTCTCAGGGCTTCGTTTGATTGGAAGAAGGGTGATGTGCTGGCTCTCTTTGCGCCGAACGACATCGACATTCCGCCAGTGCTATGGGGTACGCATTGGGCCGGTGGTGTAGTTACACCCGCTAATCCGGCATATACAGCCGACGAGCTTGCCTTCCAGCTTAAGAAGACCCGCGCGCGTTTTTTGGTAACGCATATGTCTTGTCTTGATGTTGCTGTGAATGCAGCGGCGAAAGTTGGGCTTCCAGACGACTGCATTGTATTGCTGGGCACAGAGCGGCATCCGGCCTTGAAGTATAAGCACTTCTCCTCTGTGCGCAACTTGTCCGGCGCAACAAGGTATCGTAGGGCACGCATTGACCCAAAGAAGGACCTTGCGTTCCTGGTCTTCTCATCTGGAACAACCGGCGTGCCGAAGGGGGTTATTTTAAGCCACTATAACATAGTATCAAACATACTTCAGCTTAAAGCGGGTGAGGAAGGCAATCTCACCTGCAATGGTGGGCCGGATGGCAAGGGAGACCGCATGCTGGCTTTTCTCCCTTTCTTTCATGTTTATGGTAACGAACTGTCCCTTATCCGTGCAACGGCGATCTGCACTGACCTTGCTGACCTTCCCCAGGATTGACATGCTTGATTCATAGCTCGATGTACTCTGGTTACCATCTATACGTCATGCCTAAATTCGACATTGAACGATGGTGCGCCCATGTACAGAACTACCGCATCACCTTCTCATATGTCGTACCTCCGGTCATTCTACTACTGGCCAAACATCCAGCAGTCTCAAAATACGACCTTTCATCACTTCGAATGATGAACTCTGGCGCTGCACCACTCACATCTGAACTTTTAGAAGCCATGCACAGCCGTATCAAGATCGGAGCCAAGCAAGGGTATGGCCTCAGCGAATGCAGTCCGACAACCCATACCTTGTCTTGGAAGGACTGGCACCGAAAGGTTGGATCGGTCGGCAAGCTTCTACCAAACATGGAGGTGAAATATATGACCAACCCTGAAGACGGATCGGCACCTGTAGAGGTGCCAGCCGGACAGACGGGAGAAGTCTATCTCCGCGGACCCAATGTATTTTCAGGATACCTGGATAACCCCACGGCAACGGCTGGTTGTCTTTCTGCAGACGGCTGGTTCTGCACCGGTGACGTGGGCCATCAAGACGAAGAAGGGAACCTGTACATCACCGATCGTGTCAAAGAGTTGATCAAATACAAGGGTTTCCAGGTTGCGCCCGCAGAACTTGAAGGATATCTAGCCTCACACCCAGACGTGGACGATGCAGCCGTCATTGGTATCGAAAGCGAGCAGCACGGAAGCGAGGTGCCCCGTGCATACATCGTTCTTAAACCCGGTGTTCAGAAGGGGGACAAGACGGCAGAAAACATAGCTAACTGGCTAGCTGGCAAGGTGGCACCATACAAAAGACTTAGAGGAGGAGTCATATTCATCGATTCCATACCCAAGAGTCAAAGCGGGAAGATTCTCAGGCGTGTCCTGAAAGACATGATCAAGAAGGAAAACAGCAAGGCCAAGGCTAAATTATAAGACATCCTACACTCATCTATCTGGAGGGATGCCTTGTTATTGCGTTTGTTTGGTATTCGGCATTTAGCATTGCTTTCTCCGTTTTCCTGCAGTTACAATTACACCCTTCCCTCCCGTCCATGGAAACAGTTTTTGGAGATAAGTGAGTATATACAAGATTGGAGTCATTTCGATTGCCATCAGGCATGAAATGTCTCAGTCGCTACCGACACATTGATCTAATAGAAAAGACATGCTTTTGAACCTTCTCTATCATTTCTTTACGCATTCGCATTATCCTCCATTGAAACTGACCGCTCTTATCAACTACCAACATACAGCTGAATGACTATCCGATATCAAATACCCCTTGACCTCTATTCTTAGACGCAGCATTCCGGGTCCACCATTTTATCAACTATAGCGAGCGAAAAGTTTGGCTGGTTTTTTTTATCACCACAATATCATGACTATATCCGCCAGTTCCACCTTCTACACTCTTACAGAACGTCTGTCACTGAGTGGCGATATCCGTTTTCGGCAGGCTGCTTCAACTAACTAGTGATATGATCCACTTGGGCTGGGCTGTGAATTTGCCAGTCACTGGAGCAGTGAAGCAGCCAGTCAGTGAAATCGAACTATCAGGCCTCAGAGGAAGGATATAAATACCTCCAGCCTGCCGGGAGCTTTTCTTCCCCTTCCTCCTTTCTCTTCATCCCTCTGTTTCGTTCCTTACTTCTGTGTTCTGATTACATTATGCTGAAGGACGATTCTCTCCTTTTCTATTTACGATAATACATAATACCCTCTATATCGCAGCATAGGTCTAATAGTGCTATAGCTGTAGGGCCTGAAAACTTTCAGGGATATCACACCTTTGGCTCTAGGTAGGTCAGAAGTGGTAAAATCAAGCCTGCGATGGGATATCTATGGTTTATTTCTGAAAAAAGGGAGACCCCTTTGTCACTCGAGGAGGAAGGATAAGACCTAAGGTATGTGCTTTACCTGCTGCATTCGCCAGCTGACTATATCAACAGAGAAGTAGATGCCGGTATCAACCATAAGCTACGAACTACACGATCGAGTTTGGTCGGATTCGCTAGCTGCGGCGGTTGTCTACTTGCAAGATGGCATATCTAATGCGACATATAGTTACTACAACAACAATGCCTGTTCTTAGCAAGATCCGTCCAGAAGACTACAACGGGGGGAAGTTATTTTCTAGTCACAAACGAGTCATTCGCGCGATGGAAGTAGCGTCGATGTGGCTGAGATACCCACCTTCAAGGAACGCAATAGGGTGGCAGCCTTAATAACTGCCTACATGGAGCAACACGGTCCAGTTACTGGCATGCACTGGTAGACCGAACATTAGTGCCAGGAGTTTATATCGCTATATCGCAAGGAAGAAACAGAAGCAATTGAAGATTGGCTCAGCGACAAAACAGTCTACATCTTCAACTATGGCCGTCATCTGGAGGTCCATGCTAATATTATCGACGATAACTGTATATGCGTTTACTTAATTTCAAAGGATGTTTTGGTCAAATTTATCCTTGAAGGAGGAATCGACTTCCTAAATTTCCGCATGGATTTCCCCGTCCAGGAACTTCGGCCTTTAACATCGCGACAAAATAACAGGTTGCTGGATACTCCCACAAATGCTTGATTGGTGGCATTGAATATACTATCAGTACAAAGGAAAGGTATATATTTTCAAACCCTTTTCTACGAAAAGTAATGGCGTATATTGCAAAGCACAGAAAATCTAGATTCTCATCCCCGATGCTGGTATTATGGTACTTATTTCGTGGTAAGAATTTTCCTAAATACCTAACGTTGTGCCAATCTGACATTCTTTTTGCAACAGGGTTTCAATCAATAGCAGATGAAATACCATGAGTATATTTCCTGAAGGCTTCCTGTGAAGGTATCCAGGAAGTTTCTATGCCCATTTTCATTTCCATTTGTTCGAATTGGGTCCTTAACTTAAAACCTACTACGCACAGAGTGAATCTTATTTGAAGCTGCAATCTATGGGCCTCAAGTTTCTGTCGTGAGCGGGACAAATGAGAAGCTTAAAGAGGTCACATTGGATATGAGCTCGGCCATCAAGGAGCCTTTCGATGCAAGACGATGGTTGGACCCTGCGCATAAACATGGGCTTAACATGATAGCCTGGCGGGAGTCCTCCTGAAAGCAATTTGTCCAACCAGTCCATGACATGGCCCAACGTCCATGCTGGGACCGATTGTTCTGATGAAGCTCAGAAGGTGCAATATGGTGGCTGTCGGCAAATTTACCCCTAGGAGACAACCGTGAAAATGGGCGCTCCAGGCTGGTGTTCTCCAAGGTCGGTATGATTGTGGTCCAAGAAATAAACAACATGAAGCTACTATCTTTGAGGCATTCCCAGTTTATTCTACCCATATCTTCCTTAATTTTCGGCATGTATGCCGTGTGTCCGATGAGCAAGAATTAATCAGCAGCTCGTGCATGGAAAGTAAGTAACTTGTCACTCTAGGATACTATTTGCACGCTTCTAACTTTAACATTAGGTTCCCATTAGAACTTCGCTCGACAGAATTGGACTCTCGAGAAGTTGCACCAACACGTTGCATCAGAGAAGTTGTTATCTTCTAGAACTACCGTGGAGCCTGCTGTCAATATGGTCAGCGTATGAAACTATATCCACACGTCTTGACGCAAGTTTGTTCTTCTATGGGCCAAGTGATCTACCTATTTTAACATCTCGCTATGGGCTCTGAGAAACGTTATCCTTCCTACCAATAGTGTAGGCTCGTTCTTTTGATTGAATGGTATACTTCGATTAGTGTTAAGGCCACAATTGACATTTTTGGAGATCTATCCGTGATTACCCACATATTACGGAGTAATTGCAAATCTATATCCCGTGGGAAATATTGGGCGTTAACCCTATCTTACAGCAATGCCATACAAGATAGTGGTTCTGCCCCTTGCCCCGAAACTTATGCCATATACTTTAGCAACGATCTGCATCATCTAGGAGAGCCTTCATTGAAAGCAGCACTAAGAAAATTTTTACGCCAAACTACATTGGACTATCACACCGATACCATGGGATAGCGGAATAATGTCTGATTGCAGTCGACGTCCTCGTACGGTATTGATAAGCGTCCATCAGGCAAAGAAACGATAAGCAAATGTCTATCATAACATTCTATACGAGGCAGGTGTCCTTTTATGTACACTGTCAATTACCCGAGAAGATTTTGTGAGACAAAATACCCGACCGAATGTTATTGAACTCGGCGAAGCTGCGCATACCTGGGAGATGTCGAGGTTGATTTTCCGCACTGACTATCAAGCCAGCAGGCATATTTTAGTTGGTGATCCTCTATAGCTACGGCCAGACGTTAGTTTGTATCTCCAGCAAAGCGACGCGATCAACCAGAGCCAAGTTTCGCTACTTTCACAGAGCATTCTTCGAGCCTCTAAACCGCTATTGAACTTCCTGCACCATGGAATCATACGAGATATTTAATGGGGTCTGACAGTGGGACCTTGACTGCCTCCGAAACGTTGTGAGGTCTCTTGGTTTTCTTGCTTTTTTGTGCTACCTTTGCAACGATTGCATTAACTATTAATCCGGAGAGCCATTTTGATACCCGCTTTTATCGACGGCCGTAACCTCACGAACCTACTGACCGATGAACATGATACCCGATAGCCAATCAAGATTTCACTAGTTGAGAGATGCATGCATTTTGTCATTTGAGGAGCCTTACTTACCACCTATTTGATTGACGAGCACACTAACTATCTCCACGTCAAAGGCGGAAAGGATTTTTCGAACCAGCACTGTTCTGGTGGATATGCCGACCTGAATAAGTCTTAATCATTTGAAGATCAGTGGTTACAGTTTTGACCAGCCCCTAGTGTCCTTGGATTAATCATGCGCATACATGATTGTCTCGGCAATCGCTGTCTAGTTTCGGTGGTCGCGTTAACTAAGTTAACTAACTAGCGAGTTAGTTAACCCAGCTAGTTAGTTAAATGAACTCGGTTCAACGGAGAAATTTCGACTTCATGGTCTCACTACCCGCTATTCAGTGTTTTGCAAAAACTGACAGCGTTGCAACTTTGGGGTCTGCAGAAGCAAAAGGGTATAAATATCTCTTCCATTTGCTGTTACTTTTGCTCTGGATCGAGTATACGAGATTTCAGCCTTTCAGATAGTGCTGTCTTCTTCCCATGCCTGCTTTATGCTTGCTGTCTTCAGTCATTATGCAACAATCAAATACTACCAATATCCGTATCAAATTCCGCCATCCAGCGAATAGCCAACGCACAATTGTGCAATCCCAGGACGAAGAGGCTGATTATTTGAATACATGACGGGCTATTGCACAAGCGTCGATGTCGAAGATACCCTGGGATATTGCAAAATCAGATCTACGATATTCGTTGTCGGTTCATCGGCTAATGCGGCTGTGTCATAGCCGATGAGGCACATACCATCAAGAACAGGATATCATAACGCCATCTTCTCTAATATACAGCCAGGACAAAGAGATCAATACACATGGGAAATCAGCTTAGCTCCCCGTCCTTGCGGAGTCCTCCGACCTCTAGGCGTATCCTGGGCAAATAATGCTTTTGTCAACCGAACGTACTTCATCCATTTCCTGCTAGGCGCAAGGAATATATGCCTCTCATGTCCACAACCGACCTTACCAACACAAACGAATACAAATGTTTCTGGAGTTCGGTTTTCCTGTTGTCAGGGCGAAGGAGCGGCCGCCTGAAGGGATTGTATGGATGATCAAGAAGGAGTCAAGCACTGGGATTCTCAATGATGCTCCCAGACTGGGAAAGACTGTCCAGGCACTCGGCCCTGCCTACTTTGCGGTCATACAGCGAAAGACCGACTAATAACCTCCAATTCCTGACCGGATGCAAGACTGGAGACGAGGAACAAAGTCAACTTTTGAGGATAGGATACCTTTGGAATGCTCAATGATCGAAAGGCATGGTTTTCCCCCCTGATCATTCATCCAGGCAACATATTCTTCCTGGTGGTGATTTTCTCCTTGGACTTCTGGATACGGGCCCCTTCGATCTTCCTCAAGATTGAATGGCTTGACTGTTGGCTCGCTTACTCCCCTGCACCAGTGGATGCGCTCAGATATTAACCACTCAAACCCCTCGCGGAATTACTAGCATCGGCGAAAGCCACGGCTCATGGTTTCCACCTCTGAGCCTTGAACATAGCTACCACCGCAGGTATAATCTCGCGAGTTTTTATCACCCACATGATAGGGGCTGGTTCCAGAACAACGCTGCCATCGTACTGCCTAGTGGTTGTCCGCTGAAGTATCACTCAGCCTACCGTTCTAGCCGCAGAACGTCATCCTTTGGTGGCTGGGATGCAAACTATTCACTACTCAAGAGACTAGCGGTTGCTGCGAACTTGACCGTGCAGGTTTTAGAAGACTTGATTACAACACTTCGTTTCTAAGGCTAGCCATTACTACGCCCACTGCTCCCCACGAAGAGGCTGGTTCCTGTTTTAGCGCCAATGGGAGTCTGGCGCTTACAGAGTGTCATACAGTGGCAATATGCCACTTTACTACATGGACCTAACACCTGTCTCTTATACACATCTCCGAGCCCACGAGACCAGAGAGGATCTCG
>OJKM01000200.1_pt1 | contig 11037 bp, 6 predicted proteins | sample 1596631 | NCBI WGS metagenome assembly OJKM01 (sample SAMEA3904683, study PRJEB24821) | metagenome | biome: Builtin; feature: hospital; material: surface | place: USA | collected 2013-06-06 | reverse complement strand
AGATCCTCTCTGGTCTCGTGGGCTCGGAGATGTGTATAAGAGACAGATGGTATAATACCATGATAATGCCTCTGGCATTTCTCTATGTATTTGTTTTACTTAATTCCAATGCCATCACGTCAATACTTGGCTAATGCCGGTTTTTCGCGTCCTACTCAACTGTGTGGACCACTACCAGGCCACCCCGACAGAACTTGATCCTCAGTTTACATCCGATAATAATGGCCCCCAACTAAGATCAGGGTCCATAAAGGTTCCAGTAATCCGGGTTTTTGGTGCCACTGAGACTGAACAGAAGGTATGTGCTCATATACATGGAGCATTACCTTACCTATACCTTGAGTATAAGGGGCCCTTGGATCCCGCGGAAGGTCAGGAATATATTCTCTTCTACAGGTCCTAGTCGGCTAAACATCGAATAGTGAATGCTGCTATCCGAAGTTTACATGCATCTATCGATCATGCGCTTGCTCTTAGCTACCGGCGAAACCCTCTTGACCCTTCAACAGCATTCGTTGCTTATATATCACTGGTCAAGGGGATTCCATTCTATGGCTATTATGTAGGATATCGGTATTATTTCAAAATATATTTACTGAACCCACTACATATGACACGGCTTGCAGACCTTCTTCTCCAGGGTGCTGTAATGAAACGAGCTTTGCAACCATACGAAAGCCATCTGCAGTTCATTCCTCAATGGATGTGTGATTACAGTTTACACGGATGCGCTTATATTAATTGCTCCAAAGTCAAATTCCGCCCCCCAGTGCCTTCTTACATCAGTCTCGAAAATCCAGACCATTTTTGGCATGACGAATCGATTCCTCAACGGGATATATCCGACCCTAATGAGTTTCCTAGGCAAAGCCACTGTGCAATAGAAGTGGATATCCACGTCCAGGATATATTGAATCGCCATGAAATTAGGCAACGAGAGATACACCATGATTTTGTGGTAGAATCTAATCAAGGATTTATCACAGAAAAGCTGGTACCAAGCTTAAGGGTTCTCTGGAAAGATGAGGAGAGGAGAAGGAAAGCTAAACTTGGCTTAACTGGCTCTCAAGGTACTCCGTTTTCACAAAAGGACCTAGCTTCAATGTCATCCAACCCTCGGCAAACACATTCAGGTGGCTGGATACATGAAAAGGAGTTCCGTGAACAAATAGATGCTATTGTGGCAGAAGAGCGACGAAAAAGGGATAATTCGCCTACAAGGAGCGATTTTGTTCGCCACCCTGAATTTCATGAGTTGGTTAAGACCGCCTTAGAAAGTGTCCAGGAGTTATATCCACAAAATTTGCTGAGTTCGCAAGCAGATGCTATCCAATCTCAGATCAGCACAGAAGCCAGTAATGGCAATGTTGAAGTTGACGAAAACCGTATTGACTCTTTCGGAGTGGATACATTTTTTGATACCGGTGATATAGACGACTCTTTAGCTCGGGACTACCAGGAATTAGACGATGTGATTGGCAGGAAATTAGCACCAAACACAAAGCAATCAAACAAGAGCGAACCGTTGGATCCCGACGTCTTCTTGCAGTCTTCCCAGCTTGAAGAAGTTGGTATCAAAAGATCTTCAGACCCAATAAACAGCGAAAGTGACTTGTTTGAAATTGATCCCGAGTTTTTGACTCTAATTGACTCCAAGCTCAGAAAACGAGACCTTAATGAGGAGTCTTCCCCCGAAGTGTCGAGGGACAAGAAGGCCAAAGTGACTGGAATGCCCCAGACGCAATCATCGTTCATGGCCCAATTCCATTTGTCCATGACTGGGTCGACACACGAAACAATCATAGGAAAAGGTGATTCTTCTACAAGCGATTCTACCGCTTCCTCACAGAAGCCAAAAGCCTCTGGCGGAGATAACCAGCGTCTCTCTTTTCCAGTTGTTAAAGACCCCGCCAATGCAGCTACGGTGCTGAGGCTGAGCCAACAAAACCAGCAGACAAAGAAAACGCTAGAGACCTTCAAAAGAGAACGTTTCCTTCCCGAGGGGAGTACCTCTCAGTCTAATACGATGAATTCTCCAAACGAAGCGAAGGTCGGACCTGCTATTACCAATTCACAAGACGGTTCAGAAAACATCACGTCATATCAACCGCCCAAAGCTAGAAAGGTGTATTGTTTTACTCAGCAATGTCCATCAACTTCATTAGTCCGTGAAACTATATCAGACAACTCAAGACCAAGTGTCATCTACCAAGGTGCTTATTACGGTAATGATAGCGATGTCCTTGAGCGCACACGTGAGTATGCTGGCAAAGAATTTAAACTTGAAAGCAATAGCCTGCCGTTTCTTCCAACGTTTGATCCTACAGGAACTTCTCCTGCTATGTATGGCGAAAAACCCGCGCTTCTGCTGGATCGAACGGCTTTCGAAGAGCAGAACAAAAAGCTGCGCAGAGCTTGCAGTTTGCGGACTTGGGAATTTGCTGCGAAAGCTCCTATTAAGAGCGACGTTGTTGATTGGTTTGAAAAGGGAGATATTCAGAAGAACCGCCTTAAAAATGCTTCCGCTGGTGCTACTGTGCGAGACGTCCCTGTTTCCCAAATTGATGCGTCCACTCAGCACAATAAGCATGGCTTCAAATACTCCCAGCGGACCAAATCGTCGGCTGTACAGCATGAAGCCAACTATATGAGTGTGATGAGCTTAGAGGTTCATGTCAACACCCGTGGTACACTAGCTCCTAACCCCGAAGAAGATGAGGTAGCCTGTGTATTCTGGTCAGTTAAATCCGAGGAAGAAGGTCGACACCGTGGTATTGTAGTCCTCTCGGAAACCTATGGCCTTTCATCGAAGTTGAAGCCTGAGCCCAGACTAGAATTTCAGGAGGAGATGTCTGAACTTGATCTTATGAACCGAATTGTTGGAATTGTCAGGTATTATGATCCTGATATACTGACTGGCTATGAGGTTCACAATGGTTCGTGGGGCTATCTGATCGAACGGGCCCGGAAAGGCTATGATTATGATCTATGTGATGAGTTCTCAAGAGTCAAGTCACAATCCCATGGACGCATAGGTAGAGAGACAGATAGGTGGGGTTTCAACCATACGTCCACCATTCGCGTCACTGGGAGGCATATGATCAATATATGGAGAGCCATGAGAGGAGAACTTAACCTTCTTCAGTACACCATGGAAAATGTGGCTTTCCATTTGCTTCACAAGAGGATCCCTCATTATCCGTTTGAAGATCTTACACGGTGGTTCAAGAGTGACAGACCTAGAGATGTTGCCAAAACTATACAATATTTCTCTTCAAGGGTCGATCTTAACCTTGAAATTCTGGACGCTAACGAGCTGATCTCAAGGACAAGTGAACAAGCTCGAATTCTGGGAATCGATTTTTACTCCGTATTTTCAAGGGGGTCGCAGTTCAAAGTGGAGTCCCTAATGTTCCGCATTGCTAAGCCGGAAAATTTCATTTTGATATCCCCAAGTAGGAAGCAGGTTGGTCAGCAAAATGCATTAGAGTGTCTTCCCCTAGTCATGGAACCTCAAAGCGATTTTTATACCAGTCCTTTACTTGTGTTGGATTTTCAATCTCTCTACCCAAGCATCATGATTGCCTATAATTACTGCTACTCAACAAACCTCGGCAGGATTGTCAACTGGCGGGGTCGAAACAAAATGGGCATCACGGACTATGAAAGGGAGCCTGGCCTACTGGGCCTATTGAAAGATAAGATTAACATTGCGCCGAATGGAATTATATACGCGAAACAGGAGGTTCGGAAGTCACTCCTTGCAAAAATGCTGACTGAAATCCTTGAAACTCGGGTCATGGTGAAAAACGGCATGAAAGAGGACAAAGATGATAGGCCTCTACAGCGTTTGCTGAATAACCGACAACTGGCTCTCAAGCTGATTGCCAACGTTACATATGGCTATACGTCCGCCTCTTTTTCGGGGAGAATGCCATGCTCCGAGATCGCGGACAGCATTGTCCAAACAGCCAGAGAGACTCTTGAAAAGGCAATTGCACTCATCCACTCTGTGAAAAGATGGGGCGCTGAGGTTGTCTATGGGGATACTGACAGCTTGTTCATCTACCTAAAAGGCCGTACAAGGGCAGAAGCCTTTGACCTTGGGGAAGAGATAGCCAAAACTATAACAGATTCAAATCCACGACCAGTTAAGCTAAAGTTTGAGAAGGTATACCATCCATGCGTGCTTCTTGCCAAGAAAAGGTACGTCGGTTATAAGTATGAGTCTAAAAATCAGGAAAAGCCTGAATTCGATGCCAAGGGTATAGAAACTGTTCGAAGAGATGGGACACCTGCAGAGCAAAAGATTGAGGAGAAGGCATTACGGCTTTTATTTGAAACGTCAGATTTGAGCCGTGTCAAGGAATACTTTCAAAAGCAATGTTCCAAAATCATGCGGGGAAAGGTTTCGGTGCATGATTTCTGCTTTGCGAAGGAGGTTAAGTTAGGGACTTATAGTGACAAAGGTGCCCCTCCTCCCGGTGCTCTCATCAGTGCGAAACGAATGCTGGAGGATCCGAAGCTGGAACCGCAGTATGGAGAGCGGGTACCGTATGTGGTCGTTTCTGGGGCTCCAGGCGCGCGACTAATTGATCGCTGTTTCCCACCGGAGGTATTACTCCAGGATCCCCAGCTGGAACTTGATGCAGAATATTATATTTCAAAAAACCTGATTCCTCCCTTGGAGCGAATCTTTAACCTTGTTGGCGCCAACGTTCGACAATGGTACGATGAGATGCCAAAGTACCAAAGAATGCGCCGGACAGAAGGAGCCTTGAACACTCCAGCTGGACGGTCTGGTCAAGATGGCAATAATGCCATGTTTAAGAAAACGCTGGAGTGCTATATGAGATCATCTTCCTGCGTGGTCTGTCGGAGCAAGTTGAACTCTGAAGAGCAGCGACAACAGAACCAAGCAATATGCAATGTGTGCCTCCGTCAACAACCACATCTTTCGCTTTTCAAGCTTGAGTACCGGATGCACGAGTCCGAAAGAAGGGTAGCCAATCTACGAGACGTATGCCGTTCTTGTATGGGCGTAGGTTGGGGCGAGGAAATCAAATGCGATAGTAAGGACTGCCCGGTTTACTACTCTCGGATGAGGCAAACTTCAGATCTGGGACATACCCAAGCACTGCTCGAGCCCATAATTAACGTTCTCAATGACGTGGCTAATGATAATAACGAACCTGATGGACATAACCCCCTGAGTTGGTGACCAGTGTATTCTTGAACACGCATGGTCTAGCCCAAGCCTGCTCCTGCTGCTGGATAACTGGAGTCAGGCAGTGTTCATATTCATGTATAACTTTGTATATAAATGCGAATGTTTTTGTAATTAGTCTAGAGCAATGCAGCTTGAATGTATCTCGTGAATGTTTGCTCGGATATCCAGATGCTCCCAAAGAGGCATAGCCCCCAACGCCAAGCCAAGCCTTTCGCTGCTTTTTCGCCTGCAACCAAACTTCATCTCGAAGACGGCACAACAACAACGACAGCATTCTTCCAACTGTCGGATAATCAGATAATTACACGATGGCTCAGAAGGATATGCGAAGAGCAGACCTGGGTACGTTGTCCTTTTGTTCTCGGCGGCTTATCCGGTTGATCAGTTAATCATTTGCCATCCAACGACTAACATGTCCTTCTGCCTCTCAGTGGTACCCTACGAGGCTCCACCGATCAAAAAGACGGACGGTGATATTTCTGGTATGTTTTTTGTCAATATTGCAGGTTCAGGTATCCATAATGAATATCTGAGGAAAGATTTCGCGGTTGTTGTCCTTGACTAATATTTTGTCGCAGGTACCATTGCAAGCACCATGCCAATGGCTGCTGTAAGTTCCATCTTAATCCTGCCTAGGCAGCTCGGTCTATACAGCCGTGCTAACCATTGTGATAAATAGATGTTCACTCGAAACAGGCATGTGTAACCCAGCCTGCTATTTCTTCAGGGACGTTCAGGCCTTATTTGTGGCACTAACTCGAATGTTCTTGTTTCTGCACTTACAGGATGATCGGATGGTACGTGTTCATCCTTTCTACCATATATACGCGTATCCAGTTACTTGATTCTTTGGGACCTCGTCTCCCTTATTCTTCTTTTTATTCCCTTGAATACAAGCCGTCACTACGGCTGCAGTTACTGTTACACTCTGGAGTGATAGCTAACATCACCTAGGTCTTCCCTTGTCTTCACCCTCCAGACATGGCTAGCGGAAAGCGAAGACCAAAGAAAGGCATCTACCACTCCCGCATATATGTCCGTTTTCATGTCAGGTACGTCATACTTCCCCTTTCTCTGAAATAGATATTTTGTATTGTATATTAACCATGCATTTAGCAATGGCTGTCATTGTGGTATGTACCCCTCCGCGCTACTCATCTTATGATTAGCGGTATAGAGATAACTCAAGGCACATACTGACTGTTTCTCCCCTAAGACGTATATGCCTCTTTTCCTGCCACCACCTCAGGCTGCCAACAAAGCTCCTCCTGCACCGGCTTCTTAAGGACTGACCGTGTTTATACCATTCCATAAATTTTGATGTACCATTCCTTTGACTCGGTTCGTGTATGAAATGATCTTGTATAAACACCTCGCGCGTTGATGATGTTGTTACCAAAAATTTATAAGCAGTTAGCTACTCGGTTTTCCCTGCTCTGGTGGCCTTCAGATATGCAGGCCATACTCAGTAACGATGGCAGCATCTCGAATTCAGCCCAAGCTCCTGAACATCACAGAAAAGCGAAGAAAAAGAAAAAAAAAAAAAAAAAAAAAAAAAAAAAAAAAAGAGACCACAGCAAGACAGAGAGTTAGTTGATTCACCCGACCGTCTGGTACAGGGTCAATCCCCTTTTAGAAGCCATCGCCTTAGCTGAAAACAATAGGTCTTTGGCGTGCGCTTAGACTTGCCCTAGTTCAGCTCAGCCAGCTAGGTTCCTTCCCTCCCGGGCCCTGAGGTAGGTCCCCAGGCAGCCCGGGAAAACTTTTACCCACTTCACTCTGTTTCGACCTATGTCGTGACCGTGGATCAACATCAAGGGACAGCTACGATTAGCGGCCGGAGTCCAGCATCGAGAGATATTGACAGGAAGGCTCAGAAATGGACTGATAATCTGTGATTCAGATACCATGATCCTGTGGCGAGTAAACACCTCAGAATTTTGGCCCGTTCGAATCGAATCAGGCGGATGGTGCCTAGCAACAAGTCGGTTATAAATGGGCCTATGAGAGTAGAGAACTGGGGGATACGACTGCCACCCGAGAACTAGGGTCTCCATTACTATATGTGGGGGCTCCAGTCTCTGCACTGATGGATGCCAATCAGTTGCTTCCTCGCCAGTCCTCGAGTAACTTGTCAACAGATTAGCTCGATGGGTCATAACAGCAGGTAGTTGCGATTACGCAGCATCAACGGCCCATACCACCTTATTAGCGCCTTTCCAGGCCATATGGCAATTTCATACACTATGGTGATAATTGTATATCATGTTTTGATGGCTTAACCGCATCAAATCCTGGGTTTGTCGATCTGACGAGTACTCATGTGTCCTCATGACATTCTAGGCCCGGGGTTATATAATACGATCTAGTTTGCCCAGAGCATGGTTTCGAGAAACAGTGTGCCGTTACGACTTCGGAGGTATGACTTCTCCGATGGCTGGACTTAATTCGTCCCCTGACCAAAATTGGAGGGGAAAAGGCCATATGCTCCTCCTTTACGGAGTAAGTATCACGCATACGGAGACTCTGCCAGTGACGGTCTCTAACAAAACATTCATCCATTCGACATATTAGATATTTTTATGCAACATTCTTAATCCACTTGGATGCCAACTCATATACTTCATTCCGTCCCCGCAACCTTAAAACATCCCGCATGATCGGAATAATTAGCCTGCAGTCAATAATCGGGCTTTTATCGGTAGGGGATTAAAAGCCCCTGTTTGCAGCTCTCGTTCGCTGGGGAATATGGATTCACGAACTCAATTATCAACCCCGAGGGGGGATATCCAGCTGCCCTTCCGCTCGCCATATTCTGTGTGCTGCATGACAGACGCATCATATTCTGCCGTAGCACTCCCTACTGTGCAGACATCTAAACGTTAACACTTCTTCGTCCTAAAGCCATGGGATTTATCCAAAATTCTATCTTCCAGGTTTTATCGATAAGGTAAAAAAAGAAAACAGAAACAAAAGAAGAAACTGTCATGGCCGCAGGGAGTATCAAAGCCTGAAAGCAATCTTCAGCCACCAAACCACTTGGGTCGTGCTTCCTCCCGCATACCTAGTTCGAGGATACATTGATAGCCAAGCCGCACATAAAATGGCGGAGCTAGACTCCAGAAGGAAGCTAAATCCAAACCCATCTCGTCGGTGGAAACTCGCCTGATCAAATCACGCACGCTCACCTTCCTTCATCCTCGCCATGAGCGTGGCTCTGGCCATATAATGTTTTCTCAGTGTTCTGGCTCTTTTCAGTTATCATATTCAGGATGGAAGTCCGCATCACTGAGTAGTTACTTCAAATCAGATGGCTGAATCGCCATTCATTCCATATGAAGGAATGCTCCGTTTTGATTGAAGTGTACGGGATACATACGGTATGTGAAGCACTTATCCATCGCTGTCCACCACCAATCCGCGATAGTATCTGGCAGTAGGGAGTATTTCATCGCGAGAACTCCCCAGATACTGTGTCGCCATAGTGCGTGGGATCTGGGCCGCTAATTACGACACAAGTAACTATCGAGCCCACCTCGAAAATGAAGCGGGGATTTTTTTTTTTTTTTTTTTTTTTTTTTTTTTTTTTTTGGCAGTGGCGGCTAAGGGTGAAGCGACTACTCCATACTTGTTATTGACCCATTGCCATGCATCTTCCCAGTCAACTGAGGTGCCCCTTTGGCTCTGGAAGCTCGATAATGACCAATGAAGCACACGACTTCCTCTAATGCCAGGTGCTCGCTCACTGGAGTGCCGTTCTGCCACAACCACACCAATGGGGATCATGATGGGCAATGCAATATTTTTAAGATCTTCTTTGGACGACGTATCGTGCGTTCAATAGAATAACTTGACTGCTTGCAACCAATCACCTCCCGATCGGCTCATCAGAAAGATATTCCCCTTCGGCCGCCTCCACTAGTCAATTTTACAGGTTCTCACCTGTTACGGAGTACTGTGTCATTTTTCATCAGGTACATAAGGCAAGGGGCAGCACCTGCTTCTATTGAGGATACTGCTGGGCTAAATATCACACTCAAACAAGGTCGCTCGAAGATTCAACCTCTGTGGGCCTAGGCCTTGCATCCTGCTGCCTTTTAAAGGTATCAGCATAGCCTTTTTAGCCGATCTTCTCGGCTGTGTCCGGACGGTATTGATCCACCTTTGCGAACTGAGCTTCTGGAGCTCGAACATCCGTTTTTCCTGAACGCTTAGTCCGCTCTTCTTGTGCGGATATTTTGGGGCGGAATCCAAGACGCTGGATCGTCGTCCGCAATGTACAATGTTACTGATCCACTAGAGCGCCGCCAAGAGGCGCCACCCTTGCAGCTCAGTAACTTGGTGCCCACATATTTCAAGCATCGGGGTCTAGATGGGTTGTCTCGAGCCATCCTCCAGTGCACGCCCTGTGTGGTTGGTCTATTGGGTTATCCAACCTTAAACCAAGTGGCCAATGCGCCGTTCCGTGACTCCTTTAAAGCAATAATAACAAACATCTTCTTGACAAGGATTAAGCTTCTCCAATTACCCTCAGTTTCCATCAGACGTTTCCCCCCGTTAAACTATTCTAATTTTTGTGTTGATTTCTTCCTCGTTTCTAAATTTTCCTTGGGCGACTAAAAAAATACCCTTTCATCCCTAATTTTGACCATCTTTAGGGTGCCCTCTCAATATCCTGACCCGACATAAAATTTCTCTGTTTGAATGGAATTTACCCCAGATCGACTAATGCTGTTTACTGATTTTGTTTATATACTGCCTTATACACTTTTTATATGATATGGCGTACCCCAAGCACATGAACAGCTCACTTCTTATCAGACAGGGTTCGCTGCTGCTTCATGAGAATCAGTCTCATCCCTGGCATGGAAAAGCTGTAGGGCCACATCGGGCATTGTCTCATCCTGTCATTTGTCTTCACCAAGGACGTACGGATCGGTCTTCCTCGGAGCCACTGCCCTCAACCGCACTAGAGCCCACTTTCAGCTTTCAATTAGCCTTACCTCAATTTTATGTGCCTTATAGATGGTGGGAAGATGGTGCTTCCATGATACTTTGGGCATTTGACCACCAGGATATCAAGAGGCTCCTCCGGTTTCGCTTATATGAAAACGATGAGCTACCTCGCCACGTACTACAGAACCGCAACGCAGACGTTGTTTCAGGCTTCCTTGCGTCCTTACTTCCAGAAGAACAAGGAATGTTTCCCTTAGAATTGTCTCACCATGACAAGGTGGAAGAAATACTGGAACTATGCCAGCTCAGGACCGTCCCCGTGGAACCCTGGAGGTGGCATCCAAATTATTCGTATAATGCCGAGCCAAGGACTATTGCTTCTTATATTGACGTTGAAAGCTCACGACAGTTCCAAGCTGTGCCCTTCGAGGACTGGATCCGGTATGCCTTGGGATATCCTACTGAGTCGATTCAATGGTTCTTCTCCCAGCACAAACAGCTGCATGACATAGTCTCTGCTCATTTGGACTTGTTCCCTGGGGAGTTTGATACCTATGTTGAAGTTGAAAGGGTAGGTACTGTCCGATTTAATGACTTGTCCCTCGAATTTTAACATTACAATAGCACCTCCGAGGCGGTTCCCCATTTGCACAATATGTCTTGCTGCAGTGTCTCAGTGTTAGAGGCTTATTGAATAGCGAAGTGCCTGATCAATCAAACCAATGGGTTGTGGGATATATCATCCGCCCTATCCAGGAATTGTTCAAAGCCCACCTTACCGGTTTGCCCTCTATGCTGAAAAAGCTCTCGGCTGTCTCTTATACACATCTGACGCTGCCGACGACTCCTTA
>OJKM01000199.1_pt1 | contig 11038 bp, 10 predicted proteins | sample 1596631 | NCBI WGS metagenome assembly OJKM01 (sample SAMEA3904683, study PRJEB24821) | metagenome | biome: Builtin; feature: hospital; material: surface | place: USA | collected 2013-06-06 | reverse complement strand
GGAAATTATCCAACCAAAAAATTAACAATTTTGCATTTTCTCCAGATCACCGCCATTTGGCCGTAGTTTTGGAAGATGGAACGCTGAGGATTATTGACTATTTGAAAGAAAAGTACGCTATTGCTTTTACACTTCTTACATATGCAGTGGCTAACGGGTTTATTCAGGCTACTTGACTTATATACAAGCTACTATGGAGGCTTAATCTGCGTGTGCTGGTCACCAGATGGAAAATATATACTAACGGGTGGACAAGATGATTTGGTATCAATCTGGTCCTTTCCGGAACGCAAAATTGTTGCCCGCTGTCAAGGACACAAATCTTGGGTGTCGTGCGTTGAATTTGACCCATGGCGATGTGACGACCGAACTTATAGGTTTGGTAGTGTTGGTGACGATTGTCAACTTCTTCTCTGGGACTTTAGCGTAGCTATGCTACATCGCCCCAAGGCGGTGAGAATTCATCCTGGTTTTAACTCTAGCAATTAAGAATGCGGGACGCTGACGATAAGGCTACAGGTTACTGCACGCCATAGAAGTAACCCCCAATCTCCTAGCAACAGACCGCATGCAGACAGCCTTACTACACGAAACATGCATTCTGATTCTCTTCGACCTGGGGAGGAGCTTGATCAGACAACTATAATTCACCCTGTCGAGTTGTGGTCGAGAACAGCACAACTACCACCAATCATGTCCAAAGCTGTGGGGGAGGATCCAATATCTTGGTTGGGATTCTTACAAGATTCTATCATGACCTCCTCACTTGAAGGTATGTGTGAAATGATCCGTGGATAGCTGGACTCTCTCTCTTTCTCGCTGTCTCTCTCTCTCTCTCTCTTTTTTCTTTTTTTCGTTTTGGCGTCGCTTCGTCATCCTGACATATCTCAAATTTAGGGCATATACGGACGTGGGATCGGCCAAGTGAAACTGCGGGTGAACCGAATGCTTCCGCAGCCGGCTCATCCGTAGCCGTTGGCTCACTTCCTCGATCTATGGATGGGACCCAGAACCAGTAAATACCGGCCTGTATAGAAGTTGATTGGTGTTCGAAGAATCTACTTGAAATTTCATCCCCCTATGCACACTCTATCCTCATCACCTATGATAATAGCCCGTCGGCCACTGATTATCGATAGCTGCGTATGTACCATCTATTTTTGCTTCGATAGCGAACAGATCATTGTGCTTTTTTTGTCCAGATGATGTTCCTTTCGACAGCTACCCGACGGTAATACAAGTACAAACAGCCCGAGTAGGTAATGGGATTAAGTAACGAGCAGTGAGCAAAAGTCATGTAGAAAAGGCATATTATTCCATTATTAGACAGACAAAACAAAAAGGTATATTATTAAGTACTGTTGGTACAAAGTACGTGTATGACAAAATAGTATTGGAGAAGAAGAATAACAAAATAGTCGGAGAACGAAGGTGACTAGGTGGCTAAACGTTGGTCCTCTCGCTCTGGGGCATCATTAGATCTCATTACTTATTTATTTAGAAGTTTTAGGTGGTCCTATGAGCGAGCGATTAGTTATGTTGTCTCTCATATGAAGCTAATAAGTAGAAAGCGAATATCTTACCAGTCCTTCGAATAAGCCTTCTCCTGTGGTGGCACAGGTTGGTACGACGTACCATATCCTGTCCTTGAGTTGAGAGAGTTGCAGTTTTTCAGTGACTTCTTGTGGACTCATAGCTGTAATTCGGAGTATCCGTTAGCTGGCTGTAGATAGAAGAAAACGCGGAGCGGGAGAAGAGGGAGTGTGGCAAGGAGAGTAGTCCGTACCTCCGGGGATATCTTGTTTATTGGCAAAAACTAATAGGAGGGCCTCCTTCATTTCACGATCGAGGATGATTCTGTGTAGTTCCTGACGGGCTTCATCGATACGGGCACGGTCATTTGAGTCAATAACAAAAATCAATCCTTGTGTGCCTGCACAAGTTCTTCTGTCAGCAACGGTCTATGGTCGAGATGAAAGCCAGATGTGTCGTACCTGAGAAATAATGTCTCCACAATGGCCTGATTTTGTCCTGACCACCAACATCCCACACGTTGAATTTGACATTCTTGTATGTCACGGTCTCGACATTGAAGCCGACGGTCGGGATGGTGGTGACGTCCTGGTTTAGCTTGAGCTTATAGAGAATGGCTGTTGACGGTCAGCGTGGTCAGTAAACAGGCAGGCAAGCAAAAAGAGAGAGAGGGAGAGAGGGAGTGAGAGAGAGAGAGAGAGAGAGAGAGAGAGCTGGAACGTGGTATGCGGAGGGGCAGTCTCGTACTTGTCTTTCCGGCAGCATCCAATCCAAGCATGAGCAATCTCATCTCCTTCGATCCAAAGATCTTGCCCATGAGCTTCGAGACTTGGCCGCCCATGGTGAATTGTGTTGAGTGAGTATTCGTTTAAGCGCAGGGACGTTTTATCTGGCGGACACAGGTATGCAGGTTTCCGGTATACGATGCGTTGATCAACAGAGGGAGGGTAACCGGCTCTCCTTATTGCTTCCTGGGCTGCGAGGACGTTGATCCCTTCGAGAGACACGGCGAAGGCAAAAGGCGGATCTGAAGAAACTATTTGAAACGGGGGGAGGGAGGAGGGTGGTTGGTCAAGGAAGAGTCAGGAGTCAATTGCCGCGCGCAGGCAGGGAGCCAGTTCTCGCTGGAGGGCCAAGGGAGCGGAATCGGCAAGATAGGCGCGGACCACAGGCGCTGGGTCTGCTGCTTTCCGGGCGCGGAAGAGCTCGCCGGGCGTCTTCTCGCAGGTGCGGCTGGGGACGTTTTGTGTTTCGTTTGCGTTGTTCTGCCTGCTTCCTCCGAGCAGAGCACTCTCACCCCACAGGCAGCTCGCTGTTCAAGGACCTATCTGACCTGTCACGGCGTTCGGCACTCCGTAGGCGTCGAGAGAAGAGAAAAAAGGAATTTCTGGTCAATTGGGCTGGCTTATAGCTGGCGCAACCGCTTCACATAGTCAGCCCTCGATCTCGGCTTCGTCGGTCTGCTTTTATGCTGCGTTTTCCAGGCTCGCGTTGCTCGTTCCGATGCTCGCGATTCTCCTTTTTTTTTTTTTTTACCCCTGGGGTTGTTTTTTGTTTTTTTTTTTTTTTTTTTTTTTCTTTTTTTTTCCTATTTTTCTTTTCTTTTCGAAGACTTTTAAGGTTTAGGGATGAGTCACGTGGTACAGGCAGGTGACTCACTAGTCCCAAAGAGGCAGCAACCTTCCGGATGACTAATACGATGACTAATAGCAGCAACGATGAAGACATTGATGACGGTGATGATGGCGTGGTTATATATCAAAAAAGAGAGAGATATGAAGGGAGGGTCGATGAAAAACGAAAACGAGCGGATGGGTCGCCAAAGGGAAGCCAGTGAGCCGAGAAAGCCCCTTGCATGATCGCCCGGAGACACCCTTGCTGGCGTTTCAGGCGGGCAACGGAATTCGGGAGGGTGCTCGATAGACTTACATAACTTCTTACATCGATGGAGCTATAGTACGGAGCTACGGAGCAGATGTAAGTAAGTAGACTGCAGTACAGTGGGTGGCTAAGAGTGTGACTATTTGAATAATGCCTTAAATGCAGCGGTGACACCTAGTTGATGGGGATATCTCCCTCGCTATGCTGAAATGAGTGCGCTATCTTCAAACTACGAGGACGGTAGCCTCTGTAGTTATACATGGGTAGCTAGAAACTCGGCAGCATGTTTAGATGAGAGGGTTCTTATAGACAGGGGGGTAGGCCAACATTACATGGAAGCAGTCAGGTTTCTGGAAGTCCACGCATGCTGGAATCTCGTTGAAACAGGTCAATTTAGGCTATGCTTCATGTGTAAAGCCACATCAGATTGGTGAGAAAGTTGGTAGGTATGCAAACGAGGCTTCAGCATCGAACATCCATACAGTCCTTGAAGAGTTCTCGGGTTGGCCATCACTAAAGGGTCAAGTTGATAGTTTGATGGTGCCATTCACAATTGTGACGTATTGAACCTAGAGAGCCTTGCCATTGCATGCAGCTCTGGCGGTCTGCCTTGAGAGAACTGGGCCCTTCGCTTCCGGCCAGTTCCTCGATAGATTCGTTCATGGTAGCAGGAAGTGCTCTCTTGGATCATTAGCAACCGTGTTTGAAGGCTTCCTTGCCAGCCAAAATGAAACTCAAGATGGCCGTTGCAACCGCCGGTTGACTTGGAACGCCAGCTCCAGAGTGAGGGGTCATGTTCAGGGCTTGGTGAGCCTCAAAATAATCTTTATAAACCTTCTCTTACGTTATGATTGTCTCAGGGGCCGTCTCGTTGGGATCTGTGTGCCTTTTCCGCTTTTTTGCTTTTGTCATCCCCGGCGAATGGGATCCTAGCATAATAACAAGGAAGATTGTGCCGTATAGTACCGTTGATGAGGCTCGGGGTCCGTCAGCCTATCATGACATGCAGGTATTATCCCAGGAAGCCCTTCTGGTCCAGAGATGGGCACGTCCCTAAGAGGGAGTACAGCGCAGTATGCGCACGCTTCGTCAATCTTTGCTCAGCTCCACGATTTCACTGGATGCCATCCAAGGTTCCGCATGCGTTGCTGGTATTTAACTACTCGGGCACATGGTCTTGATATGTCCACAGTCTCTCTTGAACGGATGCCAATGACAGTGTGGTCGTACTGAGGGGTATTTATCCTGATGCGACGAGAAGCACGACGAAGATCATCTTGATATTAAGGGTCGCTATCTTTAGCCCTCGATTGACGCTTGTTCGACGTTCCGAATCGTTTGACGAGAGAACAAAGCATTGTCTCCCTTTATCTCATCCAGCCAACACGCAGATTTGAGCTGCTGCTGCCTTGCTGTCTTTTCTTTCGTCGTCTTTTTGTGTCGATTTCGATCTCAAGGCCAGGAAAGAGTCACGTGGTTTTCCTTTTTCGCTTTTGGTGCAGCGAGAAACAACAAAGTGCGTCGATATTGAAAAGTTGACTGGTTGTCATTGAGCGCTGGAACCCAGTCGGGACTTCAGTCTGCACCTTGTTCAAGAGCTAACTTACCAGTTCCACTAGGCAAGAGTCTACGGCAAACACCTAAATTGGTCCTGTATTAGGAGGAGATCAGTAGACCTAGCCTGGTAAAGATAGCACAAAATGATACCCCATATAGCGCAAGCTGGACTTGAATTTTTCACTGCTGTAGCTATGATGGTATCTTCCCAGCCTCTCACGTAACTGAAAGCAGGGTGCACTGATATGTTGATGGTCCCAATGCTGAGCTACCTCGTCATTGGGAAGACTAAGAAGCTCCCCGTTCTTAGATAAACAAACCCTCGCTCGGCTAGAATATGCAGTGTAATACTACATGAGCTAATTTCTCTTGAGATCAGCTATCTTGTCTTGCAGGCCCGTTAATACTGGTGACGGATCCGGGTGGTTTCTCGAGCAACTCCGTTTCCCAATTTTGGGCAGCGGACATGAAAATGCATCTCGATCACACTCTCTATACGAAAGCAGGGTAGCCAGTGCAGAGAAACCTCCTCTATTAGGCAAACCTGGCTCCTCCAATACCTGGTCACCAATGAACTGACCCCCCACTGCGTCATTGGGCTGGTGACTATGTAGTTCGACTAGGATGGCACATATTCGCGCAGGGATTCGGAGACCATAATGTACCGGCAAAGAGGGAATGAAAAAAGAGAAGAAAGAAACCCACAAAGTAGATGATGTGGTGAATGTTACATAAATGAGATGTTATTAACGTCCAAACGTCCCAGTGTACTGTTAAAGTACACCAAGTGCTCCTTCCCGCGCAGTCGCTCAGGAGTGTGTATATAACAGTTTCATCCTCGCATGTATCTGTGGCGGAAATCACGCATCAAAGTGTGAAGTAGGTCATCCAAGTTTATCATAATGGAAGAAGTTGACCTGGTCGTCGTTGGCGCAGGTAAGTCGGTTATCGGCTCCACGCAACGCTGACCAAGTCAGTTCAAAACACTGACCACTGGGGGTTAGGACCATACGGTCTAAGTGCTGTAAAGACATATCTGGAAGTGTATCCTTCCGCCAAAGCGGTTGTCCTGGAAGCAGAATCGTCCATTGGAGGAGTATGGGCAAAGCATCGTCTCTACAGTACTCTGTGCACAAACAATGTCTTTGGCTCACTTGAGTTCCCGGACTTTGCCATGGATGCGGAGACATTTGGTGCAGAGAAGGGCAAACCTATACCCGGACAGACCGTGCATGCATATTTGAATACATATGCAAAAAAGTTCGGTCTCACAGAGAGAATACGCCTTCGAACGAGGCTCATCTCTGCCGAACATAGAGATAATCCATCATCATGGCTTCTCACCGTTGATGCAAACAGTGATGGAATGGAGGCTACGGTTGGAAGCACTTCGACTATCCTCACTCGGAAATTGATACTTGCAACCGGGCTCACATCACGGCCACATATCCCCAAGTTCAAAGGCCAGGAAACATTTAATGCACCGATATTTCATTCTCGAAATATGTCAAAGTATGAGAATGAACTGTCGCACCCGGACAAGACCGTGGTCGTGTATGGCGGGGGGAAAGCTGCCTGGGACATGGCCTATACCTGTGCAGCAGCTGGAGCATCTGTGCACTTTGTTATTCGTGAAAATGGCCGCGGGCCTGCGTGGATGTCCCGGTCCAGGATCACGCCGCTTAAGATATTACTAGAATACCTGCTTCTGACCAGATGCACAACATGGATGTCTCCTTGTATCTGGGCAACAACGGGGCCAACGAAATTTCTGCATGAGACTTGGCTGGGTAAACAACTCGTCGATGGCTTCTGGGCCTTGGTAAAGAACGACGTGGTGACTGCTAATAAGTATAACAAGCACCCAGAGGTCAAGAAATTGATGCCGTGGCTTGATCCGTACTGGGTGTCCACGTCGCTGAGCATCCTGAACTACCCGAGTGACTTCTTTGACCTAGTGAGGAGTGGCCAGATCAAGATACATATTGCGGATATAGATTCTCTGTTCAGCCGGACGACGCATCTTTCCAACGGTACCTCTCTTGAGACTGATGCTGTGATATGTGGAACTGGCTGGGAAGCTCGATCACCGATAACGTTTCTGCCTGAGGGGATCGACGAGCTTCTTGGAGGGCCCGGGGCTCCCGAGCCGCTGGATAAGTCACTCCTGGAGGCTGCAGATAAACATATTCTGAGACAGTTCCCGCAACTCAAGGCCTCTGCCAAAGTGAATGAGCGTTTCAAGCACTTCTCTGCGGACGCTGAGACTCTCTCTTCTCATCCATACCGGCTGATTCGATTCATGGCGCCTCCCAAACTAAAAGACCGATCGATTGTCTTCCTTGGGATGGCAGCCAATATAGACACAGCCATCACATCTCAGGTACAGGCCCTCTGGGCCACTGCATATCTCTCAGGCCAGCTTGAAGTGTGTCCGCTGGTTCCCCGGCCGGCTGAGCCCAAACCTACGGTAGAGGAAGACAAGACAGATTGGGAGGTAGCCCTCTACTCGCAGTTCAGCATCCGGCGATATCGAGAGGGTATGCGCATGCGTAACCCGGACTTTGTCCTTGAATCCATCCCCTATATTGATCTGATGCTGCGAGACCTGGGCCTGCAACGCCGTCGCAAAAAGGGGTTCTTCCGGGAGCACTTCACTGTGTACCGGCCCCGAGACTACCAGGGAATGGTAGATGAATGGAAAGCAAAGTATAAGACAGGATCATCCGTCAGCACTGAATAGGATGTAGCTCTTTTCTTCTTGTTTCTTTTCTGTTGGTAACTCCTCGTTGCTGCAGCGTAGTTTTGATATTGTCCACGCCAGCCAAGGACGGGCCTCAACCCGGAGGAGCGAGGCTGAATAGTTTAACTAGATATAAGCAAACGATATGATGAACGCATTCTTCCCGTGTCTTTAAAACAAGACATCCTATTTTTGGCCATTGCCCTAGGCTGGGAGGCAGTCAGATGGACGGCGGGTGGAGGACAGCTCAAGCTCGAAACCGTCCTGCCTGTCCGCTGTCTCAGTTGCTATTATGAGATGGCTCGTTAGCAGCCAGCCAGCACGGTATCGGGCGTATATAAACTGAGCGAGGCCGCCAGCCTGACCGGCTCCTGGGATCGCTGCATCTCAGCAGTTTTGGCCGGCTGAACGATCTAGCTATGGCCGACATCCACAGCCTCCCCGTCGAGATCCTCTATCTCATCCTCTCCTTCATCAGCGCAAGCCCGCCGCCGACCGCAGACGAACGCGCACTGCGAGACCTCCCCAGCCACGCCGTAACGTCTTCCGGAACGACCGACCTCAAGAGCGTCTCGCGCGTGTGCCGTCAGTTTCGAGAGTTCTCCCGCGAGCACCTGTTCAGCTTCTGCCGGTACGAGCTGCGCGACCAGGACCGGTTCCTGACCTTCATCAGCCGCCATGGCCTGGCCGAGCACGTCAAGAGTGTCACCGTCTCGGTCCGCAGCATATTCCCCGGCAGCGAGAAGCAGCTGTGGTGGAAGACGCTGTTTGCGGCCCTGAACCCGACGACCGTCACCGTTGTTGCGCCGCCGTTCATGATCGCGGACATGGCGCAGTGCGCTCTCCAGGGCGACAAATGGGCCTTTGACATGCCGCTGCAGACCATCCAGTTCCGCCAGCAGCAGCAGCAGCAGCGGCAGCAGCAGCAGCAGCGAGACAAACAGCCTGATACCCAGATGATCATGCCAGCAACTGAGGGAGAGAACCGTGGCAGCGGCGGCGACGACGACGACAGCTTTCTCACCGCGAAGCCGTGGACGCAGCTGCTGTTTAACGAGGGCTCGTCTCTGCAGGCGTACAGCGTGGAAGATTACTTCCGCCTGCGGCCTCCGTCCGTCATCAACTACTGGGGCTCCGTCGACCCTTTGCAAGCGGTCAACCTCCCGTATCCTGCCTCGGCCATCTCGCGGCTAACCTCGTTTCGCTACATTGCCGTCTTCCCCTTCTACAGCCATACTAACCTGGTGCTTAAACTGTTCCGTAGCATGACCAACCTGCGCTCGCTGGCCCTGCAGCTCTCGCCGCCGGAGTGGAGTAATATCTTTGAAAGGGAGCAGAAGAACTCGACCATGGATCCGGAGAATGCCTGGATGGAGTTGGAGACGGGATACTCGCTTGTCCCTCATTCGGTGCGGTATCTAGGTGTACATGGCCATCTGGTCGAGTTCAGAGCTCTGGATTATAACCTGCCGCCGCAGAGGAGCTATGTTTTCAGAACCATGCATCAGGTCCTTAATCTCGCCTGGCAGCATGACGGGCACGGCCGATGGGTTAAACGGCCGGCTGCTTCGAACACTTCAGGCTGACCTTTTAACATACCTTGTTGAGTTACTTTGGGAGGAGATCAATCATAGATGACATTGATGTTGGCCTTTTTATAGGCTTTGGATAGTAATACTGATCTATATGTTCTCTTTCAATGAAATGATTGAATGAACAATTAGCATAGATAAATCAATGAACTAGCCTATAATTTACACATTGGGACTAAGCAAGAGCACAAGAAGAGTTGGAGAGACAAAAAAACGCAGGTAAAAGGTACAGAAGTCATGGAGAATAACAATATACCAAAACCCCATTTTGCGCCTTAGAGGGAATGCTACAGTCCAATTTCACTTAGCCTGACTCCCATCCAGACGAGGCATTAACAAAAAATAGTAAAAATAGGCAGAAGACGCAGGTGTGGAGAAACTAACAGGCAACAGAGCTGAGTTGCCCCTTTATACCTTATAGAGAGTAAAGAATGATATAGATGGCTAATATAATCAGCTATAGCCCAGCAAACACATTAAGATATCCTCTCTTAGTTAACTGTGTAAAGTCAACATAGACACGTATATCTGGTCTGTCCTTTTGGCCTGTAGCAGCATCAGCATTAGTGTTTGTCTGGCTACCGCTAGCAGCATCCTCTGCACCTGCAGTTCCCGAACGAGCAGTCTGGTTTTCTGTATTTGTGCCAGCGGCGGCGGCAGCAGCGGCAGCAGCAGCTGCTGCTGCTGCACCACCAGCCCCAACAGCCAAATCTGCCAGATGCTCCAGGGAGCGCTGTTCGCTGGATCCCACGGCACCAGAGCCCTGCTGTGTGGACCGGAAAGCGGCGACCTTGACTTCAATCATTGCACGGAAACATTCTCCCCATGATCGAGTGTAGAATATGTTGCTAAACTCTTCAACTGTTGAGGCATGCTTATCGCGTTGGCTGAGGATCTGGAGTGCTTTGTCTAGGGATATCCATGCATCTGCTGCCAATTCGGGGAGGTCTGTGGATTCCAACAAAGTCATAATAGCAAGGGCCAGGGCGTGGTGGTGGAATGGTGATGTGATAAATTTATCTGGGCCGGAGTGCTGCATGAGAAGTTCGAGGATGACTTGCGCAGGGTATAGCACCTCAGCAGGGACAGATGTATAGAGCTGCCTTTTCAAGAGAAGGGTGAGGGTCCAGAATAGTAGAGGGCAAACAGATTCAGTGTACGTTGTGCTCATTTCATCGTCACCAGTAGATTCATGCCAGGACTCAAGGTCCTTAAGACGTTTGAGTTGGCCGTAGTAGAGGCGACGGAGAGAGTGACTGTTCATCCGTCCAAATGAAGGGTGAACAGTGTTGTCGAATAGAACTTCGATGATCTCGGAGACTGAGGTTGAGTAGCCTACAATGTGCCATTAGCATTTTTGTATTGTCGATGTGAGACTGGAGGGTGGTGTGGGGACATACGGGCAAGCTGTAGAGAAGCAAAGCTGAGGATGCCACGATCTTCGGGCATAGCAGCTTCAAAAACACCAAAAACATCCCGACCAGCCACGCTTAGGCTATGCCAGCGAGATAAGATCATCAAGACAGTCCAATTCCTTCTTGCAAGATTGCCGTCAGAATCAATGTCCTTATCATCTATGTTACAGCTATCAAGCTGATCATACGACCGCGCAAGATGATGTGCGATAGGGAATGCAGCGTCGACGAGAACCGTCTTACTAATGCCATTCTGACCATGGAGATTTTCCGGACCCCTGGAATCGGCATCGATGATCAACAAGATAAAGGTGAAG
>OJKM01000198.1_pt1 | contig 11057 bp, 13 predicted proteins | sample 1596631 | NCBI WGS metagenome assembly OJKM01 (sample SAMEA3904683, study PRJEB24821) | metagenome | biome: Builtin; feature: hospital; material: surface | place: USA | collected 2013-06-06 | reverse complement strand
AGCTGGTTCGTAATAATAATAAAAAAAAATAAAAAAAAAAAAAAAAAAATTGAAAGCAAAAAATAACTCAACGCAAATGATCAAAAAGGCACAGTGTTTCAACATGCATAGCGGATATTCGGGTTTAGGCTGGTAGTGGAATGGAAATGGTTTTTCTCTTTGAATTGAAAAATACCCACGATCTCAACATCGGCGTTTAGTTCATGAGATCTTAGCTCATTTCCCTCTAATGATTTCTTTGTTTCGTTTGTTTCCTCATATTTCCCTGTTATGTTAATAGAGAACCTCCACGAGATTGCTCGCACTACTACGTGTTAGCTTGGGAGCCTCTTGATGGCCCCTATCAATTGAACCAATGAAAAGCAATATTTCAACAACTTCAAATAATCCTCGTCTTGTACTAGCAAGGAAGGGACGGAACACGCACTTAGAATAACGGAAAATACAACTTTTATCATTTCGCCCTATAAGAATTATTCAATTTCATAGTTTTCCCACTTGATAAGTTCTGTCCCCAAGATTACCCTTAATAGTCTCCCTTAATCACAACCACTTGCAGTAAGGAACGAACGCTCCCCTGCCTCCAACTGCCTTCTCGCCAAAACGCTCAATATACCAAGTTCTGCCCCAACGAGCACGTACTGCGGTAGTGGTCATAATATTCACGCAAATCAACAAGACGGGGAGCGGAAGCGGTAAACCGCAAGTACTCATAAAGAACTTAGCGACAGGCGCATAAAATGGCGCAAGTTGCACCACACCAGTCGAAGCGGCAGATTCGGCCGTAACTGACGCCACGTTGAGGGTAGTAACCGAGAGCGCAATGATCACAAAACCAGTCCATTCAATCCATTCCAGCGCGTAATGAGGGAATAAGATCGACGAGAAATACCCCTCCGCTGGAGGCAGAACGTATACTTTGTCATAGATAGATTTGCCATTGGAGGTGACAGCAGCGCTGTTGTCCCGCTTCTTTTGTCGTCGATGCGCTTCCTCCTTGCGCAGCTCGAATAATGTATTCTCCGACTGAATGTTGCCGTACATCCCGACTAGGAAGATTGTAAGACCGATGTAAGGGACATAAACCATATAGCCTGTTAACTCCGGCGAAGTGGCGATCGTAATGTCATACATTGCTCCTGGTGCCTCGAGGGTGCCTGCTGTCGCCAAAACGGTCTTGTAACCGAGCAGCCAGGAGGCGAATGTGCTCGAGGCCAGGTAGTGGAATAAGATGGCAAAGAAGAAGATTTCAATGTGGATTGGCGACATGCTTGGGGCGAGGAAGAGGGGCGTGATCAATGCGCGGTTGACGTAGTGGAGAACGTATAGCACGGCAAGCACTTTATGCCATGTTGATAAGCCAGAGAAACCATTGCCTTGCTCAGAGGTCGAGATTATATAGATGAAGTTGGCCATTCCGAAGCTCTCCATTATGCACCATGTGTATCGACCGGGCAGGTTGAAGTAGGATTTCGATATCGAGGTTTTGCCTTGGGGATAGTATGGTGTTAACAGCTGGAGTATCGGTGCCTATATATGGATACATTGCGCGTTAGAATGTATATTAAGGAATGCGCGGTTGTACTATGAGCGTTTGGAGGCATGCGATGCTCACAATGAGGAAGTATTGAAAGACGGTTATCAGCACTGCGTACGCTGGCTGGGTGACAGGGAAGAAATCTGCACGTGGCGGAAGGGACTTGGCCCATTCCGTAACGGATTCCAATATCGCGTCCATCTTGGAAGAGTGTTCGAGGCGCGCGAAGGGTGCTGGTCAAATGCGCTGGAGATGGTTGAAACTGGCGATGTTGTTGGGGGAGAATGACAAATGTTACTAATTTAGGCTCAATTAAGTTTGGAGCTTGTGCGGGTCTCTAGTTAACTAGTTACCCCTGACTACAAGCTTAACTATTTATTTATCACAGCGAGCACCTGAATGGCTATGGAGGTGTTGGTTGTACTAACTCGCTGTAGCAGGGTGAGAAAACCCAATAGGCAAAGATACCATTGATATGGACACTAAGAGCAAAACTAGCATAACCAAATGATCAGTCCATAAATTGCCTCTATAACGATTTTACAGCGCAGGTCTAGCCAGCACCAGTCTCCATCTTGTCACTGTTTTCCGCTACTTTGTCAGCCAACCTCGCGGCCCGTTTCTCCGCTTTGAAAGCTTCGATCTTTTCTCGGAGATTGACATCTAAAGGGCGAGCGGGTCAGTAGGCACCCTTAACCACTAGCCAAAGTAAAGATCAGCATAGCTTACCCGGAACAACCTCCTCGATTTTCAGAGGAGCTCGGTTGAATGGATCGTTGGGGTCGCTTAGAAGATGGGACCTGATAGTCGACCTATCGATTGATACCTTGGAGCTTGGGAGAATAACGGGGTCCTCCATGAGTGTATACATAAGAGGGTCTAGTAGATATTAGTAAACAGACTGTGACCCTTGATGCTAAATTTGAATACTTACCTAAGTACTCATCTGGAATCTCTCCTAGATCCTCTTCTGCCTGTTCATCTTCCTCCTTTGCTTTCTTGACGGCGGCCTGGAGCTTATCCCATTTAGCCAGATCTTCGGGGGATTTAAGGGCGAACTTTCGAAGAATTTCGGCCGCCTTCTCAAAGTTCGCCGGTTTATACGAGCGACCGTCCCGAGCAACAGCCAGAATAAAGCTTTCCTTGCCTATCAGATTCAGATAAACATCTGTGATGTCGTTCAACATATTACGAGGATTAAAGCCGTATTCGGCAGGGTTGTCCACACGCAAGTTTGTGCTCTTCGGGCCAACCATGGCATCAAGGTTATAGTTGATCATGTCAGCCAGACGTTGTACAATCTCCTTCATGGTAAACGAGTCGGCCAACGCTTCGGTAAAAAGCTTTAGCATAGCAACCGTTTCGTTGGTTAATTGCATAGTTGACTTCGCACGACGCTTTTCCCCGTCCAGGAACTCTTCTTTTTCTTTTCGAACGCTCTCCTCCATTGAGCTTCCCTCTCGATTCAGTTCCTCCTGAGTGTCATGGATCTTAATGAACGACGTGAATGATAGGTCGAGGATATAAGTTACATCGTTCAGGAGAAGATTCACGAATTGAACAAAAAAGTCCAGATTCTTCTTCGCTTCGACGGAGAGTTTGTCTCTATAGACTTGGTTCGGCCAGATACATTTGATAATCTGGAATATCTCATATCGGATGCTGAATTTATCACTAAACTGCGTGTGAGTGCCAGTGAACTCCGCTTCAATGTAAAATGTCATCAAACTGTGGAGTAGATGGCTCAGAGCGAATGGCATCGAGTTGAACATGTCGACGAAAATTCCTCTTCCCCCACTTCGTCGAGACAATGTACCATAGTATAAGATAGTCACCAAACCCGATTTCATAAAAGGATTTTTAATATAGTTGGAACTCTGTAGAAGCGTGATACAGAGAATTACCAACTCATCTCCCTGTGTTGAAGTCACGACCTGGGGCATGTTCAACAGTATGAACTTGAAGTTGCTGATTATGTCGTCAAGGAAATACTCCGGCAGAAACTTCAGCACTTCTGATTGTTCTTCTGGTAGCGGGAGCTGAACTTGTTCTTTTGGGAAATCGCGCTTAGATATCAAGCGTAGTAACCAGACTATCACATATCTCATGAATTGCATGGACCTAGACTGCCAAAGTTCGTCGAGAAGCAGACCTTGGAGAGCATATTCGAGAGCCATACCCAGCTCTAGCCGGTCTTTATACTTCTTAAGTGCTTCCTCAAACATCCTAAGCTGGACATGGTTAGAAGCCCATCGAGGTCTCTCAAGCTCAAACCGATCTATTTGAGATTGCATATCTCGAATGTGTCTATGAAGATCGTTAAGTTTTGTTGTCAATGATTCGCTACCATAATGGTGAGCGGCGACTGTCAAGAAAAATATTTCAGTAATGAAATTTGATGAGCCGTCTACGATCTTGTCGTAGAATGCGTCCGAGGTTTCTTGATCAGCATTTATTTTTGTTTCGTCCCTCATTTGGACTCGTGGTTTCCGTTGGACATATTCTAGCTCTATTCTGTCAATCTAGATTTAAGGTTAGTAGGCAAATCTCTAGATATCCAAATCCTGTAAAACCTAAGAAATCTTACCTTTGTGAAAGTAGCATCCATGAATGGTTCACAGAGCTGGTCTAGACAGGTAGTTATGTTAAACATAAACCCATCAGAAGAGACCTGTTTAGGGTCTACATTGAGAGCTCTGCGCTTGTGATTCAAGTTTAAGGACGCCGAAAACCAGTCCAATACGTGTTCTCGTGCGGATTTCGAAGCCCGGATCAACTGGTTGATGATGTCAAGTAATTCACTTTGTACCAGTTGCTGGGTCATCCTCATGGATCTCTGAGCATTTAAGATAAAGAGTTGGTCACGAGTCTTCGGGCTGGAGAAATATTTGAGGGTGACGTTAGGATGGAGAGGAGAGAGGGCAAACCAAGGGCCAAGTATAGTCATAGTCTCGAAGTAAGGGGCCGAAGTCGCTGGATTAAACTTAGGAGAGTCTGTAATAGCGGTAGCTATTGCTGGGTAGCGCACAAGATTCCTCAGGGCCTATGAGTCAGGGCGACAGATTAGACATATATATTGACAACCATGTATTTTGCAGTATTCTCACCATCATATAAGGGTGATAATCATCGTCTAGAGTAATCATTGAGAGATCATGGCTCATTTCCTCAACAGCTGTGACAAAAGTAGGAAGAATTGAGTCATCTTCCTCTATACGTTTGAGGGCCTCCAAAACAAATTCCTGGTTGAGCCCTTGATCGTCATCTGGATCCAATAAGAGATGTGGTTTTAGGGGAGCAGACGGAGGTGATTCGACTCTGTTCAAGTTGTCAGCGCGAGTATAACTTAAACCATAGTCAACAGGGAACGGAAACATACCCGAACATCTCTGGCATCGTCGCTGCAAATATACAGTAGCCCATGCATAACCTCCGGGCCTCTAGAATGATATCATATTTAGGATCACCAACTGCCGGCTTCCTAAAACCCTTAAATAAGGTGGATATCCTCTTCCAGCATGGCAGTAAGTATGAAAGAGGCTTTTGATTATCTGTCTGTGAAGCAGCTTCAAGCAACGCTTGGTCGAGAATCGTGACGCTCATCCGTATAGGAGCCTTGTCCTCTTCTAAATCCCGACGTACTCCGCGTAGGTATGTCAACTTCTGGCCATGTATATCCGTGCGTCTATTTTCATCCAGGGATAGTCTAAATATGTTGCATATTGTCCGGTTCTCGAACTCTTCAATGGTCTCTGGACGCTTGGATAAGCTCTTGGCTGCTGACCCTTGATTTCCTGCTTGTGTAATTCTGATACGCTTCATTTCCATGTAATTATTCGCATCAGGGTCTGACTCTGGCTTCGTTCCGCCAGAAGAGCTTGTCTGCGGGAGTTGCTGCTGAGGGGCTGGTGGAGGTGAGGTGGCCTTTGAGGGAGGCTGAGATTCTTCGTTCGGTGACGATGAAGAGTTGGTAGCTTGGGAAGCAAGCTTAGCTAGCCGCTTATTGCGGATCTACGGCAATGAGTGAGCAGGTGTCTCCGTGACTATGCGTTTGGGAATTTGGGGGTATTGGATGGTGATGTAGGGGAGAGCTTCGGCTAGTTACCTGGTCGGCGTCCATATCGTCCATATTTTCAAGCTTCTAGCTGGCTCTAGAAGGCAAACGGCCTTTATCTCCTTCTTTCTCATCCAAGACCTATTTCCTGCTATGGCGCTTCAGGCGTGAACTCGACGGTTAGCCTGAGGAGATGGTTCTTCACGACTTGAAGCTTGTCTTGTGTCTTTTGTCAGCCATCGTCATATTGCTGATTAGATAAGCCCATGCCTCCCACCGCCCATCAGGCAGCCATCAACCAATTCACGTTCGCTACAGCAGCGATTTGATAGCGGCGTTTACAAGGAAGCTCGTTGCAAATGGTATGTCCTGGGAAAGCGTCGAAGTGTCTCACTTTTGAATAAGGCCCCTTTAGAACTAACTCTACGCCCACTATGGAGTTGTATAGCCCATAAATAGTGGCTGCAACCTACCAATCATAAAGAGATATGACTGGTTACAATAACTAGTCACATAGGAATTAGAAAATACGGTATTGTAGAGTGCACCGCCGAGGACTCACTCTCAAACTTATCCTTCTCGCCTTGGTCTAGGTCGTTATAAATTCCAGGGGTGGTCTAACTAACTGCATGCAGCGACTCCTGGTATACGGGAATAAACCCTTATCCCAATGCAAGGAAAGAATAACTAATTCGCAACCTGCGCTTCTACAACCATTAGAGGATAATACTTTCTCAAAACATACGGCAACAGCTATGGCATGGGCCAGTATTGTTCATGAAGCCACCAGAAGGCCGCCTTCTCCTCCGCCTGGCCATGTCTACCACCACACTTGCTTCGTCTATTCTCCCGACGACGTGTCGACGAGCTCACCCCCCATTATTGCCTACATATCCAGGAATGGCGGCCTTCAAGTGCGTGATATTGACCTAGACTGGACGAACAATTCGCGTATTGTGGTAAAAGAGCTAGTCACCTCCAAACGAATGAGCCGTTGCGACTTCGAAGATATCCTACGCCTGGCTAGTCAAGAGAACAATCGAGAAGACATGAAATGCTCCAATGCATGTCGGCGGCTACGAGAGTTTCAGCCTGGGTTTGACCTGGTGCAGTGATTTGGGCGTCAGATGGCAGAGATATACCTTGTGACTTTACGATCAGGCCTTAAGGATGATTTATGGGAACCAGATCCACCGGAATACAATCCTACCTCTTTTCCAAGCTGCATCATTCAGTAACGGCACTCAATAACTATCCATGTCTTCCTTTCTCTTCCTTTCTCCCCTTTCTACCTATTTAGTGTATCTAGAAATCCCAGGGACAGCACAAAAATCTAAGTAGACTCACTTTCTACTCTTTTTATATTCTGCTATCACCCAATTGAGAATTGCTTGAAGAGTTGCTACACCATGAGATGAACTGTGTATGCATACATGATGATGTGCGTAGTTGCCTGAAAGGCCAATTACCAGTATCCGAAGTAACCAACCCCTTCCCAATAAATGTTCTACAGCCGGTGACTCCGTCTCTCTCTCTTCTCTTTCTCCGTGTGTGTGTGTGTGTGTGTGTGTAAATGCATTAACTATGCCTTTGCGGAATTGCTAAAATAAAAAGAAAATTCTGGGGACCTAGTGGGAGGAATAAGTAGAAACTGATGTACGTTTAAACATAATTAGTTATCTATTCGTATCAAGAATATAAGAATCAAAAAAGTCAGCTATACTGTTGAGATTGAGGGCCAGAGTATCAGCTACTGAGTGCCTTGAGTTTTGCGCAACTCTTGAGCTCTAGATCTTGTGCCTCTCTCATCTTCTCAACATCTGGGAAAAACCACCCTTGAGCGTCTTGAACCAGGCGATCGCGGTAATTTATCTCACTCTGGCACTCACGGCGTAGGTTGGCTACGTAGTCAACCTCAATTCTCTGATCTAACTGGTGAAGTTTGCGCGGGCTGTAGTCTTCAATATCTGTTGGGTTGAGGAAGTATTTGAGTTTGAGTTTCGGAGTCATTCGTTGGAGCGTATGTGGTGGATCTGGGGTGTGGAGTTTGAAAGATGGCGTCGAAGGTGAAGTGCTGCTAAATAGGTTTGACAAGAACGGTAAGATAAATAGTAGGAGAAGAGGGAGGAATTGTGAGAGAGATGCAACTCCTGGAGGCGTCTGGGAGGGATCTGGGTCATTCGTATCTCTCGGGCGTCTTCGTGGTCGGTTCCCTCCGAATTGATGTACACGAAAACCGGGGCCGCCTCCCATGTTAAAGACAAACTGGGGGCCACCGTCAAATATGCCACCTCCTGCGGCATTTGTTAGTTATAAATGTTCGATCATCGTCACAGTGTCCATTAGAAGCTTAGGAAACTATACCGAACGGTCCGAATCCTCCGCCTGCGGCTCCACCGAAGAATCTATTAAAGAGTTCCTCTGGAGAAATCTCCTCCTCATAAGCATATTGCCGTCCGGGATGTGGTTGGAAGCCTCCAAATCCACCGAAAGGGGAAGATGTCGACGCTCCGGTGTTGAATCTGTTGTCTGGATCTCCGCCAAATCTATCATATTTGGCTTTCTTGTCTGCATCAGATAATATCTGGAATGCCCTCGATACCACTACATATTGTTTCCTCCCTTATTAGAGCATGGACTTTGAATAGAAAAAAAAATTCTATAGAGCGTACATACTCTTGAATGCTTCGTCCGCGCCCTCGTAGCCGTTCTTGTCTGGGTGGGTCAACAAGCTGAGCTTCCGATAAGCCTTCTTAATCTCTCCATCTGTTGCGGTTTTCTCGACTGCAAGAATCTCATAAAACGCTGTAGCAGAGCATTTCCGTACTCTTAATACTGCTGCTTTTTGCTCTGGGGTGTATTTCCTATCTTGGTTTCCTTGGTTGTGCTGGCGAGAACGGGCACCACTGGGCCTGTCGGCACCAGTTGCGGTCGCAGAGGGCATAATCTCAGGTTCCTTGCAATACTTATGGTGCGGTAAGACGTATATCAACTGGTATATCGATGCTAGATACCGAAAGCCTGTGTAGGCGGGCGAATCGAGGAAGCTTGCACTGCAGAGGCCTTTGCTGTCCAAAAAAAAGCGGGAGGCGTAGTTATATAAAGGAGGCCACGAAAACAAGTCCTAAGGGGCGTAAGAGGCGTGTACAGGGAATCTAGCCCAGGTTATCGGCCTTGTCGAATGAGCGAGGACTCCGACGGTGCTGGCGATGGCTTCTCTTAGGAATAATAATATTTCGTTTCTTTGCCAGCAAGACGTCCAAGACGCATCACGTGATCTTACACGGCCACCCAAAAAACCGAACCCAAGAAATTTCCCTTGAAGACATCAAAGGCGCCGACAACATTCAAGACAGCTCGCCAGGATACCAAGGTCGGGTTCACGTTTGACGAGAACAATTGGGGCCCGCGAGAGCTAGGCTGTTATTCATTCGACGCCTGTGAAAAGTGCCCCGAACTGTGACCACTGTTCCCTTGCTATATTCGTCACTCCAACTATAAACATCGCCGGGTGATACAAAATGGCAAAAGACCTCGAGACTTCAACAACATCCGGAAAGCCAAAGCCAACACTGGCACAGTATGCTCGAGAATGGGGAGGTACTAGGTTCCAGCCGATCCTCTCAGAGAAGACCTTGTCATGTTCAAGACAGCTTGAACCGCGAGCCTGATCTGTGAAGCAGCTCACTGACACGCTGATAAATTAAATTGCCATAGAATCATCGTTCCCGCCGACATTGCTCGCAACTTTTGTGACCGCGCTCCATTTCCGTCCGTTCCAATTTGTGCCAATGATGTTTCCGCCGGTGCTGTTGCTTACGTCCTACATGAACTTAGCCGGATTCAAGAAGGATGCTGCCGGTGCGAGCGCCGCGTGGTCCGGTTTATACATATTACTTGCTGGGAGGAGGAAGCAAGAGTTTCGGAAGAAATGGAGTGCTCGAGGCATGGTGAGAGGTGCTGCTATTGGCGTTGGTCTGGCGAATCTGGTTGGCGGAGGAATGGCATATGTTCTTGGGACACGAGAAGATGAAGAGTAACGAAATCGCGAGTAGATTTATCTTGGTTAGTGACTATGAGATTGGCTAGCATGTAAGTAATAGTAGGATAACATATCATCCTCCTTTGTAAGATGCGGTGGGGATTCACGGGCATATGAGATACGGAGTTTACAGGTGATTAATCGTCAGTGGCATAAAGGTGTTTGCTCATGATATACTCGAGAACTCGCGGAGTGACGAGCTTGGAGAGCAGCTCCAGACTATCTTTGGCTGCATTTCGCGCAGTAGTTGAGCTTATTGGCTCACTGTCAACTGCATTGCTCTCAACAAGCTCGATACGGCTTGCCCATTCTCTCTTTGCTCCTTTGTCCTCTGTTGCACCCTTGGCTAGGTTAGTGAGGAAGGATAGTTGCTTCTCTCTACTTCCCCAGCTGCCACTAGGGCGTATGGTTACCCGGAGCCTGTGTAGGCTAAAGAAGGGGCTCAGAACGCTAAGGTCCCCGGCAGTGTAGTATTTCGGATCAAAAATTCGATATAGTGTATCATAACCTGTCAAATGGACTTGTTCAACCCCCATTGGATAGACAGTACCGTCGCCTGCAATGGCCACTGCTTTATCCACAAAGAATGGGTGTTTCGTAACCCCGATATCAATCGCAAGGTTACAGATTCTCCCGTCTTTGTCTCGGCTAGTATCCCGGGCTAGAGTCTGTTGGACATCTTCGGCAGCTAGCCGCATCATAACAAGACGATCTTCGAATAACGCTGGCTTTGGCTGCTTATCGGCGTTTTGAATTGCTAATAGCAATAGCAGTCTTGACGGCGGGGTTCCCTTTGCATTTGCTGCTTTTACTGCAGCGGTCACCATCTGGGTATGCGCGATGGTTGGAGGGTTAAACGAAGAATCCAGGACATAGAGACTGCCCGGCTGCGCGTTCAGCTCGCCCTCCGGAGGTACCATGTCCAAGAGCCGAAAGTCATCCAGGCAGGCATTGAATGACTGCAGCGACTTTCTGTACTGCGAGCGAAGGGAGTCGAGCTGCGGGAGCTGCGCTGCCATGTTTGAGATGCCGACCTATCGAGGGGCGCGAGCTGGCGTGCAACGGAAGCAACACGGGCTGAAGCCGTGCATCAACACGTCGAAACAGTCAAGTTAATTATGATGCTGCCGGTGCGTCGACGGCTATAAGAAATATGGATATCTGTTAAAGCGCAGGCGATGTTCGATATATTGATTGTGTTGTCAGCTTTTCCTCTTTAGGACGTTTTGACGTCTCCTGGACTTCGCTTCGTATCTCAGCACAAAACAACGACAACCAGCGACCAACTGACTTGGAATCGACAAGACTTCGCTATCATGGACACGATATCTCCTATCGGAGAACAATGAGAGATCCTTGGAAGTCCTGCCAATGGCTATTGTTGAGTCTGCACTAAAAGCGCGCGATGTATGGCAAGCCTGCTG
>OJKM01000197.1_pt1 | contig 11084 bp, 13 predicted proteins | sample 1596631 | NCBI WGS metagenome assembly OJKM01 (sample SAMEA3904683, study PRJEB24821) | metagenome | biome: Builtin; feature: hospital; material: surface | place: USA | collected 2013-06-06 | reverse complement strand
ATCTGGAGCTTCGCTACCATTTTCGCGAGCCGCTTGGTCGGCAGTTAAGACAGGATGTCCTTTTTCGGGTTCGACACCAAGCTTCCGGAGGACCGTCCCGCGGCGTCTGCGCAGAGGGGCATCTTCGACGCCCCAGACCCGTTTGCGGAGGTTGCTCGCGCTACAGCAGGTAGAGCGGACTACGATGACGACGATGTGTGAGTCTCATAGTGATACTTCTCTGGCCAAGTGCGCCCTTGTAATACTATGCTGACCGCGGTTCCTGCATTGGAAAAAAAAAACACAGAATTGATTTTGAGGATACCTACGATGGGCTTGGAGACCAGCTCGAAGAAGCGAATGACGATTTCAACGATGACACGTTTGGAGATGCAGCCGGTGGGGAGAACAAGCCGGTGGGCAAAGACTTCGATTTCTTCGGGAATACCGCTCAGATGACAAATGTCTTGGGCGAGGAACAAGTGCTCTATAACTTGCAACATGGCTCATCCAAGGCCACCGCTAAACCCTCCCTACCCTCACTTCCCAAGCGGACGGGATATGAGAAATACCAAGACCCCGGTTATATCCCCGAAATTCAAGCAAAATCAAGTGTATGGGGGACCACCGCTACTCAGAAGCCGAAGACTGTTGCGGCTGAGACAGTTCCAAAGGAGCAACCGGCTTCTGAGCCTCCAAAGAAGATGCTGAGTCTAGAGGAGGTAGAAGCTCAGATGAGGATGCAGGCTATGCGACAAGTACCTCAGCAGCCTCAGAGCCAACCACCTCCCCAACAGCAATTTACGACCCCCATGCCCCCTCCAGGCGTCCCTCCAATGCAATTCCCCAACCAGTCACTGCTCCACCACCCCGAGGCGCTTGGCCAACTACCCACTGAAGAATTGATTTCTCATCAGCAGTATCATCCAAATAACATGGCTCCGCCCATTGGGTTCCCGCAACAGCCACCCTTGCAACAACAGCCGCAGAAACCCAATTTCCCTCTACATCTTCTACAACAATCACAGCAGCAGCAGCAACACCAACCACAACATCATCAGCAGCAGCAGGTCCAACAACAGCAACACCGGCAACCGCACCAGGCTGGCCGGCATTGGGCTGGCCCTGCTCGCCATCAGGGCAAACCTCAAGGACCATATACTTTGGATCACCCGCTGATGGGGCAAGGTGGTGTCCCCGCAGCTCTGAATCCAAAGATCATGGAGTTGCCGGAAGAGCAGAGGAATGCGATTCTGTTGGAAGATGCCAAACGTGCAAAGAGAAACCACAAGATTTTCCTCCTCTCCAAAGGAAACGGCTTAATGACTCCACAAGACAAGAACTTTATTACTCGAATACAGCTTCAACAGTTGGTAACGGCGACCGGCAACACCGGCGACGCCAACCCAGAATCCCTTCTCACGGAAGATTTCTACTACCAAGTGTATAGCCAGATCCGCGGTGCCCCGCGCCAACATCCTCGCCAACCCCTTGGTCACTTTGCACAGACATACCTTTCTCAAACCGGAGGCCGATCTGGCGGTAACATGAATAGAAGATCCCATTTCAGCGGCGACAACCACATGCAGCGCATGCAACAACAAGTACAGAGGGCTGTTGAAGCCGCCAAGCTAAAGCCAAAGAACAAACAACTCATAATTGAAGGGAGCCTGGGGAAAATATCCTTTAGCAATGCCAAGACCCCCAAGCCTTTGCTCAACATCAAACGCCCTGAAAGTTCTGACGGGCAAAGACCTTCTACCGCAAAGAAAACACAGCTCAGTTCTAGTGATCGCAAGTCCATCCTGCAGAATATCGAGACTGTTTACATTACGTTGATGAACATGGAGAATCTTGTACGCTTGATGCCACCAATTCCAAACCCGGAAATAGAAGATGAAGAGGCGGTAGAACGATACACGGAATGGCAACGAAAAATGCACCACCTAAAAGAGGTGCTATGGGACAGCACAAAAGTGCTTGAGCCCATTGACTCTGTCTCTGTCACCATACACCCATTTATCGCATTTTTGTCGTACCCCAAGGGCAAAAAAGCCATTCCCCGAATCTTCCAACAAATTGACCAGGAACAGCGTATCACCATGCTGACCATGATTATCTATCACTTGGACACATTGGATGTTGTATCAAGAGCCCAGCTACAACCAGGTGAAACTCAACCTCCGGGTCCCGTGCGCGAAGAAATTGAGCTATTCAACCAAGCCGTAATGCCCAGCTTACTCGGCTACGTGAGCGATGCCCCTATTCACATTGTCATTGGTCTCCTCGGCTTAGTTGTTGATAAAACTCAGATTCACGCTATTGCAAGGACTAAGATTGGACTTGGAACTTTGACCATGCTGCTGAGCCGAGCGGAACTAGTCAAAGAAGCTGGTGGTGTTCCAGAGCCGGAATTGGCGCAGTGGACTAAGGTATACAATCGGCTGTTTGACAGCATGGAGCCTGCGCTCGCCTATCTATTCCCGGGTACGATTAACAGTGGTGATGACATGTATGTTTGGCAATTCCTTGCTGCTATGGGTATTGGTGCAAACCCTGAACAGCAGCAGCGGCTGGTCATCGCCGTAAAGTGAGTGATCCTTCAATACATCCCCCTTAACCTGATTTGGAGAGTATTGCTAACGCTCCTCCGCCATAGGGACCGAGTCATGGAAACTGTCGCCCAAAGTAAAACGCTTCCAGCAGATATGGCTAGCCAGCGTTTGGGCAATGTCAACCTGTTTATGCGGGCTATTGGACTCGACGTCGAACTCCTAGGATAATCCACCCCTCCTACTCCGTACATTTATCTAATTCAATATCGCTGTTTTTCCTTTATCCCTCCTTTTAACCTCTCTATGTTGACATTTTTTCTCATCTGAGAATATCGTCTCTTGTCTTACGGATGGTAAACACCGCGCTTTTGACAATGCATTAGGTCTGCTGTCTTCATACTGACGTTTATATTATATCTACATGAATTTGGGCAGTATATACCCCCTTTGTTTTCCTCTGCCGGTTACTACTTTTCCTTTTCCTTAGAGAAGGGCGCATATGAGGTTCGTCTCATGACACTTCTGTGGTATAAACGGGTTATTGGCACGGTAGCAGGCAAGTATCGCATTGCAATTTTGGTAGTTGGTGGATATAACAAAAATGATATATGATGAATTACCAATGCCTACCTACACATCATGATTCAAATATTGAGTCACAATATGTTATTACGTATCATCTAAAATCTGTGTTTCCTACCATATACCTCCCGGATAAGGAGAGTAAATGACCGGCATCTCACGCACCCACCGCGGCTGCTCCCGCTCAACCTCCTGGATCATCCAGTTCGCCCAGTCTCTCCTCTCCAGGTAGATGGTGGTCTTTCCGTCCCCAATCCAGCCAGTTTGCGCCACTCGTCCATCCTCCTGTGAGCCCCCAAGTACGCCTACCCTGTACAGCGTCCAGTCCAGTCCCTCTCCTTTTTCCTTGAAGACTTCTCCAATACCTAGGATTTCTCTCTGCGATCGACGACCAAGCATGTACACGGTCCAATACGCAGCAGTTCTCATGAACCCGAACTGATCACGAGCGTCGTAAGCACTGATCGTCGACATTGCGATGATGCGCGTAACGCCGTGCTGGCGCATTAATTTGAGGATCAGTCGGTATCCATCAGAGAACTGGTGGCCATAATCGCCGAAGATGCTCTTGGGGCCAATGCAGGATAGTATTGCATCCTGTCCTTTGATGGCTGCGGAGAGCGAAGACTCGTCGGATAGAGAGCCCTCGTATATTGCCTAGACATCGTTAACTAGTTAGTTAATTTAACGGGCTAACTACCCAGCTGTGGGTTGATCTGGATGATCCCGTCTACCTTGACTCGGTCTGAGCTCGAGATGGCTTCTGGCACCCTGCTCCTGTCACGGACATGCAGTGTTATCTCATGGCCGTGTTCGATGGCCTTGCGGACTGTCAGTCCCCCGGCTGCTCCTGTAGCGCCGAATATAAGCAGTTTCATGGCCCGGCTTGATAGATGGGCAGCTAACTAGATAGTGAACTGGAAAGCCGTCAACTGGCTAGCAGTGAGTAGTTAGTTGGTTATATGTAAGCCGCCGCGGTGCGGTGAGATTGCGCCTCGCTCTCAGGCTCCGTGTCTCAAGAACTGGTTAGTTAGCAAGCTGGCCAGTCAGCTATACTGCTAGCTAGCTAACTAGATAACTATATGAGAGAGGCTCCACGATCGGTAGCGTCACCCTTGCAGGCCGCACTGTCTGTCCGACATCTGAAACGCCCTTGTGTCGTCATCCAATCCATGCGGCTCGGAGACCACCAGCCAGCCCGCCTGCACCGCGTTTGTTAGCTAACCATCATCTCACTTACACCTCCAGGGGCCACCAGCCAGCCAGCTAAATAACTGCCCCGCCGCTTGACGCTGGTGTCTCTCAGCCAAGTTCACAGTCGCATCTCACAGTCCTTCTACACACCCTCACGCCCGCTAATATGGCTGCCGGATCAGTTCTTGTTACGGGGTAAGCATGTCCTGGATTCCTGTGCGCGGGTCGTTGCCGTGGGCTGACTTGCATGCGCCACCTAAAGGGGGACGGGCTACATCGGCTCCTTCACGGCGCTCGCCCTGCTCGAGGCCGGGTACAAAGTTGTCGTGGTCGATAGCCTGTACAATTCCTCAGAGGAGGCACTCAATCGCATAGAATTGATTTGTGGAAAGCGTCCGGAGTTCGTCAATCTCGATGTTAGAGACGAGGCAGCCTTCGACAAGGTCTTTGACGCGCACCCTGATATTGACAGCGTGATCCATTTCGCAGCTCTAAAGGTAAGTTGGTTACTCTCCCAGGTAACTAGAGAATTGGTAAATGGCGTTGGATATTACTGTTGCTAACTTGTTTTGCCCAGGCTGTCGGTGAATCCACTGAACGTCCGCTAGACTACTACGACGTCAACGTTCATGGCTCGATCTGTCTGCTGCGGTCGATGGTGCGTCACAATGTAACTAACATCGTCTTCTCGAGCTCAGCGACCGTGTATGGAGACGCTACTCGCTTCCCAAACATGATTCCCATTCCGGAGGAATGCCCCTTGGGCCCAACCAACCCATACGGGAATACAAAAGTGGCAATCGAATCAGCAATAACTGACATGGTCAATTCGGAGAGAGCCCGGGCAAAGAGGGCCGGAAAGCCAGAAGATGTTAAGAAGTGGAATGGTGCCTTGTTGCGGTACTTTAACCCGGCTGGTGCCCACCCCAGTGGAATCATGGGAGAAGACCCCCAAGGTGTTCCGTATAACTTGCTTCCTTTGCTCGCACAGGTTGCAAATGGAAAGAGAGAGAAACTCTCCGTGTTCGGCAATGGTATGTGTATCTCACCTTTCCAGAATTTAGGAGATCCTAGTTTTTACTCGTACAGCGGCTAACCAATGGCTAGATTATGCTTCCCACGATGGCACTGCCATCCGTGACTACATTCACATTCTCGACCTTGCGGATGGCCATCTAGAGGCGCTCAATTACCTGCGTGCAAACCATCCCGGTGTTCGTGCATGGAATCTCGGTACCGGTAAGGGAAGCACTGTCTTGGAGATGGTCAAGGCTTTCAGCGCTGCTGTTGGACGAGATCTTCCATATGAGATTGCTCCTCGTCGTGACGGAGATGTCCTCGACCTTACCAGTAACCCATCAAGGGCCAATAAGGAGCTTGGATGGGTCGCTAAACGTGACCTTCACCAGGCTTGCGAAGACCTATGGAGATGGACTGAAAATAACCCTCAGGGGTACCGACAGAGCCCTCCTGCAGCCCTGCTTGAAAAATTGAAGGCGAAATCGACGTAAGGACAACAAAACCCAAGGCATCTACACTATAGGAAGACTATAGACGCTACATCTCGCAGCATTGATGGAACGAAAAAAAAAGAGTCTGCTGTATTTCTTCTATGTTTAGATTTCGATTTACCTGGTCATACTACACAAGAAACTGTGGGTTTATGGGTATAATGGTAATAGGGCAGTAAGGAAATAAGTAGGAAAAAGGCGATACTACACTCTTTATTAGGAAAATCCAATTAACTCTGCCAGAGCTATACATTCAGTTCATTGCTCCATCTATGTTCGGCCGTATAATCACATCATGCCCCTGTGTGTAGGCTCATTTCTTCCTCTTTCCTTCAATTGACGTCTCAGTCTTTGACTGCTTTTTCTTTTTCTTCTCTTCCTCCTCTCTAGCTTTCTTCTCCATCGCCCTGAGTAAAGCAGCTTCCTTTTCCTTCTGCTCAATTTGTCGCTGGCTGAACTCCCATAGCTCTTTGCCTGCCTTCTCATCCATGATCTCGCTTCGAAGAACGTGGCGCTCCTTGCATTCCTTTAATAAGGTCCCTCCCTCGATACCTACTTTCATACGCCCGGTCATGTCGCTATTTTCACCCGCCATTTTCTTAATTTCATCAAGGCTAACGGCGGCCGTGTTCCCAACTCCGCTGAAGTTTGCTTCCATTGCTGCCATAAGTATACTCTGTGCGCCTTGCTCGGACGATTTAAGCACTAGCCACCATATCGGCCAAGTTATAAGATAGAATAAGAGCCCCCACAATGAGCCTCCAGTAAGCCACCGACGGGTTCCTGGAGTTCTGCAAAATCCTGGGTCCACAACTAAGACCCGAGCGGGCGGAGGTGGGAGAGGGTTATTTTGCTTGTCAGTGCGAGGGGTATAAGTTAAATGTTGCTGAAATGAGCGTGCAAAAATCATAAGTGCAAGCTTAGAGGTCGCATACATGCTGCTACTGGACACGAGCGATTCGGGATCCGTTTTGGCCTTTTGTTTTGACGACGAATCAACTGAATGCTGGATGACTGTTGCCTTTTCCAATACTTTGAGATCTAACTTATTCGCCCCGATATAACTTGAACAAGTAGTGAATATAACTCGTACGTCTCGGTCGGGCGGCTGGGCTCGCAAAGCAGGGCTTAAAATGCTCAGTAAATGGTAGTTAGCAAGATAATTTATTTGCCATTCTTCCTGAAGCCCTTCGCTTGTTCCATGCGATGTTCGAGAAGAAGATGGTTTTTGTGTATTCGCACAAAGCACAATCATATCAAGCCGCCGTACAGGGCTGTTGTCGATCCATTTTGTAGCAAACAGCCGAATGGAATACAGCGAGGAAAGGTCAACTTGTTCTGCGTATATGAGTTCGTTTCCAGTCGAGGTACGGAGATCTTCAATATAGTCGACAACAAACGGATCAGAAGGCAAGTGTTGGGTCAGTATTATGACCTGGGCACCTCTAATTGCCAATTCTCGAACGACCGCTGCACCAATGCCAGATGTTCCGCCCTATATTCCCATAATAAAAGGTAAAGCATTAATAAAGTATCAGGTTAATTGCATATATTGTAATGCCCATACCGTAACAAGTACCACTTTAGAGTGCATGACTCGATCTGACTTGTTGGTGGCTCCTCCAAAATATCGTTTTAACGCGGCAATTACAGCAAGACCAGCTACTGTTTTCATGGCAGTATATCCATAGGGAATTGCTGAAAGGCCTCGGGTAGCACCCTCAGCAAGGATGGGCAAAGGCATAATGGCGACAGTTTTCTTCTGACCTCAAAAGCTGGCAGCGAAAAAGGATCTAGGTGGGAAGTTCAGCCCCTGGTTACGAGGGCGTGGCAACTAAACGATTGTTGCTTAGTGGTAGATATATTTAGATGCTCGTTGCAATATATAGAAAAGGCCAATCAATTAATCTCGACATAATGCTTGTTTAGATGGGATCCTTACTCTGTGCACCACAAATTCATTGCCCTGCTCGTGAGTTCGGGCTTAGGATTACGATCCAAAGACGGGAGTCGATCTTAAGGTTATTACATAATACACCACACTCTTTTTGAGCCTCAACATTAACGCAAGGTCTTTGCAACCGCAAGAAAGCACAATGACGAGAGCAGAAGGTAATGGCCTCCGATAACGAAGAATACTCTGTACCACAGGCTTTCGGTGCCGGTATAAAAAGAAAACGTGTTTCATTCATTCCATCCAAGGATACAGCTACTCTCTCTACAACTTCTGCCCCCGTCACAGTTTCTTCCTCGCCTGCGCCTGGAGCGTCGTCCATAGCAGATAAATACCTCTCTATCGTACTCCCATCGAGTAGTCAGTCGGATTCTCTCTTGCCAAACCGTGCTTCCACGGATACGAAGCTATGCGAGGTTTGTCATCTCCCGTTAAAGGGTACTCCTAAGCGTCCGAAGCAGGATTGTGAAAAGGATACCCAGGATTCAACCAGCGAGTCGGCAGTCCCTGTGCCGCATGAGGCTTCTCTAGCGCATCAAGTATGCCTCCCACATTCCCATCCACCATCCGCCATTGATCGGAAAGGGAAAGGCTACAGGTACCTCTCCTCTTATGGCTGGGACCCCGATTCTCGCACCGGCCTAGGGCCCACTGGGTCAGGTATTCAGATTCCACTCAAACCAAAAATCAAGAATGACACAATCGGGTTAGGAGTAGGCTCTTGGAGAGATGAAATAGAGAATACGGGAGGGAAGCGGCATGAACGCAGACTTAAGCAACTACGGGAAAAGGAGGAAGCTAATAGGGTAAAAAACGCCCCTAAGCTGAATGCAAAACAAATTCGGCTACAGGAGGAAGCGAAGAGGAAGCAAGGGGAGAAGCTTCGGGATGTTTTCTACCGGAGTGAGGATATGGAGAAGTACTTAGGAAGTTGATATTTTTGTAATGCTTTATATTACAAGCCCCTCCCCACATCGCCACGCGCGCTGTGCGTAGGAATACTTGAGCGCAGGCCGCGGTTTCTGACAATTCGAAAAAGATATAATCGTTGTATCTTGCCCTTTGTCTTTACTTCTTAGACAAACTTCTGACAACAGAGGCCGATAAGCGTTTAGAGGGTGTATGAGGCCTATCTACTAAGAGTGTTGATTATTAGTGATAACTATAATATGATCCTATAATACTCCAACATAAATAGCTGGGCAAACAGTCACGCCAATGCCAAACAAAAAAAGATAAAAAAAGGAGAATTGCTACAGGTGGAGAATAGATGGTATCGCAAGGAGAAAGCATCATGCTACGGAGCGGAAATGAAAATATAGACGAGGGTATAGCGGTCGCAAAATCGGGAAATGAACATGTAGAACACCAATGTAGAGAAGCTTATAGCTATTTAAAGAACCCGCGTTTCTTCTTTTCCTTGCTCTTTTCCTTTTCCTTTTTAGCAAGTTTTCCGCTAGAAGGTGGTGGAGTTTCAGACGTTGTGGCACTTGAAGTTTCATTTGTTGGCTTCCTCTTTATAGCCTCAGATCCGTTGTTGAGGTTCATTGATGCCATCCCAGTAATTGGAGGGGCTGGTGGTTTGGGTTTAGGGGACGGGTCTCTCTCGAACAGATGAGCCGGAGCCTGTGGTTTAGGGCGGTCACTTGGAAGATCTAGACGTCTCCTATCAACACTAAGATCCCTTATTTGCCGCAAGTATAAACCTGGAGTAAGCATGTGTGAGCTTGCCAGAAAAACATCCTTGTTAGTTTGCTGGGATATCTCATAGCAGCCCCTGGCTTCAGAATATGTTGCACCGCCAGCAATGAATACGATAATCCGTTGGCGGGGGTCACCAGCGACTGGTCGAGTTCGGGCCCAAGTTGGTTTTGCACTTCGGAGGGAGGATTGAGCAACCTGATCATGAGGCGTGCTCTCATCTTCCAGATAAGGCCGTGTATACGGAAATATGGTGTTGTCTAGTGTGCCTTTAATTTGCTCCTGTAGCATCAATTTCACGTTCGTCTCAAAGCGTGATATGCTGACGTCCTCCTCCTGGGGCTGTTGTGGCAATTTCTGTGGGAACAAGGGCTGGTGTGGGGGTTTTGGATCCTTAAGAGGCTTCTCGACCCTTGCACCTAGGAGCTCAAGGTTATAGATAGCTTCACCGTCCTGTGGAGGAAGTTGTGAGTGTGCAAGCAGTTTCTTAATATCCCCTGCGAGGAGTCCACCGCGATAGCACAGATATAACAAAATCAACCTAAGTCGCTCAGAGGGTCCTACAGCTTCATCGTCAAGAAGGCGAACTAACTGCTCTGCAATGTTCTTGGGCTTTTTGAAGTCCTCGTCGACTCCGGTGGCGAGACATTGTTCAACTGCTGCAATATCTGCCAGATTGCGCTCCTGGAAAAGCTGCATTGTCTCTTGAGCCATATTGAGATGGAGGGTATAGGCATTTTTGCCTTGCTGGAAATCTGACAAGCCTGCAAGCATATCCTTGACAGTATTGACTGACGCAGGAAGGTCGCTTGTTCGGCAAATGTTAGGCTTGGGGTTGCAAATAGAGTGGGCGAGGAATAATCACCTACCTGTCGGCAAATTGGGGGTTTTGGGCTCTAAACTTTTTGAAATCTTCTGCGAGCTTTCCAAGGAGGTCTTTCATGTGTAAATGTCGGCTGTTCACCCAAATTTTATCCCCCTCAGTAATCTCCATATCTCTTGTCTCTTCAGTCTCTTGACCTTGGTTCAAGACAGTTCGATATGTTAGTTTATCACCCTCCTGGATTGGAAGGAGGTCATGAGCCATGGCCTGATAGGTAAACTCATGAACCAAAGGCGCAGCAAGGTCCATGGATCGATCGGTGATAAATAACACACCCCTCGGCCGGGAGGTAGGGACAGGATAATCCCTCCGGTGCTTTGCATACTCATCTAATTCGTCTTGCACAAACCGGGCTAGATGGGCGCATAGGACACTTGCTTCATGAGATGCATCCTTAGGCCGGAAGTATCGGATAAGGGGATATTCGTTTAGTGACACACAAACAGAAACAATCTACATAATGTCAGCTGAATGACCGTATAAACGAATTTCAAGAGTAGTATTATAATACCTTTTGCGCTAACTCAACGAGATGACTTCTCACAAGGTTGTTGCACGCAGGATGAAAGAGTGTAAGAAAGCTCCAGGGGTCGCGGAAGATAGCCAGACGTGATTCTCGCGGGAGGAAATTGATGTTCATTACATGCATATTGGCAATGAACTCCCGTGCTGCACTGAAACCGTTGATTCGGTTCCTCATTGCAGGATCAAGATCTAAGACAGGT
>OJKM01000196.1_pt1 | contig 11084 bp, 12 predicted proteins | sample 1596631 | NCBI WGS metagenome assembly OJKM01 (sample SAMEA3904683, study PRJEB24821) | metagenome | biome: Builtin; feature: hospital; material: surface | place: USA | collected 2013-06-06 | reverse complement strand
CGTGGGCTCGGAGATGTGTATAAGAGACAGGTCCTAACCATCCATTTTCACCGAATAGCTTCTTATGCGGAGATTTTGAGCGTTTCTGCTGTGGGTATAGATCAAGGGCAGATTCTTCATCCAAATCTTCAAGTTTAGTGGGGGAACGGGAACGGCCGCGTCCACGCGGCGCACGGTTTGCCTCATAATATCTCTGATCCTGTCTCTGATCATGCTTCTGGTCATGGCTCTGGTCATGGTTACGTCCACCGTTTTCCCACTTTTCTACAGGCGGCACTCTTGCTGGACCTTCCCATCCCTGGAAGTAGCTGGCCAAGTCCGAGGTATCATGGTATCCGTAGTCAGATGATTTTACATTACCATCAGACTTGGATTGGGGAAGGCGTCTTCCGTATTGACTTGCATCCGTGGGATAGGAGTAAGCCTTTGGCGGAGATGGCTCTCTTTGGATTCGCGAGTCATTTTCAGGGGGTCCAGGCCATACGCTTTGACGTCCACTACTTCCATGGTATTCCGAAGCACCGCTATAAGATGAGTGACTAATATAATTTATCAGCATCAGAGTGAATATAGCTTAATCTGTATATATGCGTTCCTACCTGTCATATGCGAGGGGAACCTCCATGGCCTCCGATGGATTGTACTTCTTTGGATCTAACGAGTTGACTGGAATTCCAGCTTCCTTTGTAGATTGGACGGTCAGATGCAAGATATCTCGCGTCAACTGCCTGAAAGCGTCCCTGGAAGAACAACAAGGCGGGCAACCCTGGGTGTCTAGAGTATGATTCTGATGGCCGTTCGATTCCAGGTTAGGCAAACTTGACGAATGGGTGTGCGTAGAGGGATTAGGCCGTTGCTGATGCCCCGATCTAGGAAGAAAATCTCCAGTACCATCGCGTTGATGCTGTGAATGCTCCATATTTGGTCTTTGTTTATGTTGTGGCTGTGAGCCAGAGGAGCTTCCAAGCATCATGCTTTTTATAGTAAATAAAAAGAGATGAATCTCATGAATAGCCCAATGAGAGCTATTGCCATGAATTAGAAAGTGTAAGGTAGAAAGAACCACAATAGCTACCAAAATTATTGTTGTGAGGATGAGGTTCAATAGAATGGTGGTGATGATGGAGTTGGTATAAAGAAGGTGATATCACCTAGCAACCAAAATAAACAACACCAGTCCGCGTTTCTATGTCCGGTTCGTCCCGGATCGCGGCTAGTAAGTGCCTGATCCTCCTACAAAGCCTGTACCAGAATATTCTTAGTGAAGAACCAGCTATATGGCAGCCCACATTGTCATCTAATAGAATTATCTCAGAAGATATAGAGTAGTTAAATATACCAAATAAGTACCAATAGAGACATTCAACCAATAGGTTGCCTTATGCAAGGAGCAGTAGTCTCATACGTATAGCATCCTCAAGAGACACATCTAGCAGTACCTGGAAGGCGGCAGCCCCAATGAGCTCCGGAGGGTATTGCACTCCAAAGGTAGTCTCTTATATGAAGACATAGGTATATACAGGATCCTGTACATACTACACCGGCAAGCAAGGGGTGGATATACGAGATTGCATGGCATTACTATCATCAAGGCTTCTGGTATCATTTCGGACTATTTTTTATCGCGAAAGTATAAGAGGTCAGAACAGCTCAGATAACTGACTAACCCCTTTCTAGAGCGTAGCTCCGTTCCATTGTATGCTCAAAGATTATGAAACTGTTGATGGATGCAGTAGAAGGTGGAAGTTCGAAACGCCGATGAAGGTAAGGCTGCGGGAAGGACTGTCACGTGACTAATATAATTTTACGGGATAACATTAACCATAACATGTGACTTATAGTCTCGCCGAAGTTTAAATCTATATTTAGGCCGAAGAGCTCAACGGCGTAGTTCAGCACTGAAGACAGGAGACAGGAATGATTTATCTATTCCCACGATTTATCTGGAAATTATGCTCTGTCCTATGATGAGTGGGAGACTACGGGTGAGATACTTAAATATGAGGGTACTAAATTCAGTTCATACCTCGTCAACCTTGCAGATATCTCTCGAAGACTGCAAGGGGTTGACCTCAACCTCAGTTTCAACGAAAAGGTCCTTATCCCAATGTCACAGCCACACTTTATATCCTTGAGCCGCATTCTACCCCTTGGACTTCCGTGGGCTCCTATATTTACAAACAGTTCTATTTCTCGCCTATAGTATTTCCCTTCGCCACCGGAAGGTAAGGACGAGGAGAATGGAAGCGAGGGACATTTTCCAAGCAACATGTTCGGCAAGAGTTATCACTTATTCGCCAGTGGTACTGGAAACTCAAAGAGGCAAAATCTGGCCTTCTGGAACAAATACCACGCAATTGCCAGTCACTCCATACCCTGATGGTATTGAATACAAACGATATTCACTTGCCGCAAATTTTTATACCCTATGTACACCCTAAGCATTGCTTCTGCCGTTCCCTTCATTCACTGGCTAAGAGTGACTAGTTTTTATCTTTCCTATTTAAAGAAGAGTCAGGAACTTCTCTTTTCTTCTGCTTTGCACCACCTAATTTTTCTACTATCCTACCTATTTCACCTCCCTATCCAGTTGAACTTGTGTCAAAAGGAAACTTATCCCACTTATCGGGCTCATATCATCAACTTAAAGGCTGTAACGTCTGGTCTAAATAGTCGAAACATGGAGTAGCAACATATCCTCCACAGTATAGCGGTATCGCAAAACTAGACATGACAGCGCTTGCTGTCACTGAGGTTTTATCCTGTAAAGGATCTAAATCGATCCTTTAGGTTTGCACATCACAATGATGATATCGAGTTTAGACTCCTCGCATAGTAGAGAAAACCAGCCTAGGAAACTACCCGATATCAACACATCTCCAAATAATATTGGAGGAGTACTCGCTGAATACCCCAGCGACGATCCAAAATCCGTCTTGGTTGTTGTCCTCACCATATATCAAACATGGTACATCAGAACGCGAGAACAATCCCAAGATGATAACCTAGATGTCAAATCCGATAACGAAACAAATACCCCCGAAGATGTCTTCATACCATTCACCGAGGATAGCCATACGTGCCGTAGCCCGTAGGAAGTCTTACAGAACCTACTCTTGACATTGGCAATATTCTCACCATAGCATAAACAACAGCAGAAGAATTCCATGCAATTCACGCTAGCTTTCACGGTTATTCATGTGGCATTACTCTGTCTATCTTCCTTCTAAAGCTTAACTTTGACATGTAACCGGAGAAGAAACAGGAGGAGCTTCAAGCTCCGGGTTCTAGACTCAATGCTACTCTGGAAACCATTGGTAAAGTATTAAAGATGTAACTTCACCCTCCTAATCATTGCTGTATTGCTGTAGGTTCACTCATTTGGCCAAATCGTTTTGATAGTTATAAACAATGCAGGAACTTCTACACCATTACTTGGTGTACCTTATCGGCGGAGACTCAACTTTAACCGGCTAACATAGTTCAGTAGTTAGTAAATTAACTTGAGAGCCCGTAAGAGATTCTGTCTTGGTCAAGCAACTTGGTGATAAATATACTCCGTACGGAGTACTGTGTAACTAATTAACGATGAGCAAGCCTAACAGATCGATCTCCAACCAAAATCGGCCGCCTACCGTTATGAACTACCGGAGCGACAAGCCAGCCACTAATTTTTGTGGTATTGACATGGTTTATTGAATTCCAGACCAGACTAAGAGGCTGACTAGTTATAAAAAGGGTTTGGCGGCTTCATTCGACATTTTCCGACCCCTGACACCAATCACTGGCCCGAATCGCGAGGACCAGCATCTAAATAAGCATCGATGTGCATCTTCGCTGCCAGCATGGTGGCTTAAGGGATATTGTTCCACTGGTTAGCAGAGCACATGCAACGTGAGTGACCAGCTAACTAACTCGCTAGAGCAGGAAGACATACGGAGCACATAGCTAAAACAACAGCAACACCCAGACTGTACCCATTAGATATCGCGATACTCCCCAAGCATCTCGGACATATAGCCACTACAGTTTTAGTCAAGCTCTTGAGAAGGGTCTTTTAAGGGTTTTCCCGGAGTTTTGTAGGGAATTGCTTTTTCCTCCTCGCAGCGTGGCCTTATTCTTCAGCCAGTTACTATCCCGGCCCGTCCAACGACGACCACAAGGTAACGCAGGGGGGATAACTAGTTATTCTTCACTGTATACCAGAGCATCCAGTTAGCTTTTGTCTGTAAAACCCCTGTAACTATCCCTTTGGGCCTTAACTATTGAAGTTGTACTTGGTTCTCCGAGCCCTCCCCTGGGTGGAACCAGATGCCATTCTCATGCAGACTGAATAAGCAGACATGATATCTGGCGGATAGGATCCGGCATGTACATGACGGACCTACAAATGGGTATGTATCTCCGCTCCTGGCATCAGAATCCATCAAAATTCTTTTCTCCTGCTACGGCTAACTGTTTGTTCAGATATCTCATTTATATACTTTAAGCTGCCCTGCGGTAGCATGTTTTTGATAGCCCGGTTTGCCGGTTCAAAATCACTTCTCGCATAATACGCACAAAAATGAGGGAGGAAGCGTACGAAATCGTTATTGTTGGTGCTGGGCCATTTGGTCTCTTCTTGTCACTCTGTCTATCCCGATGGGGTTACAATGTGAAGCACATTGATAACCGAGAAGTGCCTACAAAAACAGGCCGAGCGGATGGAATCCAGTCTCGTTCAATCGAGATACTACGAAATTTGGGACTAAAGAGGCAGTTGATGGCCTACTCGCCTGCGAGGATTTACAATGTTGCATTTTGGGACCCTGACCCTAACAGCGAGGGCATACGTCGGACGAGCAATTGGCCCAGTTGTCCGCCGACCATCGGGGCGAGATACCCATTCTCCCTCATTATACACCAGGGTATAATTGAAAAAGCCTTTCTAGATGAGATTTCCAAGTGTGGCACTATCGTGGAGCGTCCGAGCACCATAGCTGGATTCGTACATGATAGAGAAGACCCCGTATACCCTATATCAGTCACCCTGAAAAGCCTTGACACGAACGTGGAACGCACTGTGCGGACAAAATACTTAATTGGTGCTGAGGGAGCTCGGAGCTTTGTCAGAAATCAGCTGGGGATAAAAGTGCAACAGAAGGGGCCTATTTCAGCTGTATGGGCTGTCGTGGATGGGGTGGTCCGAACTGATTTTCCTGATATCAGGGTATGCATATGAGACTCCAGTGCCGGTATATGCTACAGCGCCTTTAGCCATTGACTAACATACCGAGTAGAACAAGTGCACTATTCATTCTCACAGTGGTTCAGTGATGGTGATACCAAGAGAGGACAACTTAGTCCGCCTCTACACCCAGATATCCTCACCCGAGGATGCTGACTGGGACCCTAAGCAGACAGCTACCCTCCAGCAAGCGCAAGACTCCATCAAAAAGGCCCTAAAGCCATACAACATCTCCTGGGATACAGTTGACTGGTATTCCACCTACCCCATAGGTCAAGTTTTAGCAGACTCATACAGTTTGGATCAGCGTATCTTCATTGGGGGAGATGCATGCCATACTCACAGTGTAGGTTACCCCAGCCAGTCTAAATTTAACGCTATTGGTATATTGTCTAACCAATCTCCTCACCAGCCAAAAGCCGGTCAGGGAATGAATGCTGGATTTCACGATGCCCTAAATCTAGCATGGAAGATCCATGCAGTCGAGGCTGGATTTGCCGATCGCTCGATCCTTGAATCTTATGAAGCGGAACGGAGATACATCGCTCTGCAGCTGCTTGATTTTGATGCCAAATACGCGAAGTTATTTTCCCAGAGATTATCTACAAAAGACCCCAACCTACCCGAGAGCAAGGTGTTTACCAAATTGCACAAAGCTGCCGCGGAATTCACAAGCGGTTACGGCATCATATACCCCCCGAATGACTTTAATTGGCATCCGAATCATAGAGCCAAATCACCGCTTTTCATCTCCGAAGGAAAGGGACTCAAGCCTGGCCGTTGCTTTCCACCGGCTACCGTCACTCGTCTAGTTGATTCTAATCCCGTGCATCTGGAACAGGAAATTCCCTTGAACGGTTCATTTCGGATATTGATCTTTGCCGGGAGCCTGGACAAATCCAGAACTGCTCTGGCTGATTTCTGCCAACACATGGAAAAACCTTCGAGCTTCTATTCTTTGTTTGCGACACCCGAGCATTACCCAGACCCGTACTTTGAGAAGCATAATCCTCATTCCAGATTCTTCACCCTTGCAGCTGTATTCATGGAAGAAAAGGATAACGTTGATATCTCCACTCTTCCACGGCTTCTCAAAACGTACAATCATCATATCTACGCCGATGACCTCGTTCATAAGAGGAATACTCGTCCGATGGGCTCGGTCCATAGGATGCTTGGCTTTGACACTAACAGGCCCGGTGTTGTAGTCATACGCCCTGACGGACATGTTTCCTGTATTGTCATGTTGGAGGAAGGAAGCGGAACGGTTGATGCCTTGAACAAGTATTTTGGCACATTCACATCGAAGGTGGCCAGCGGATTAACGATTTCACGACTATGATCACCTTTTGGTTACGTTATCTTCGGATCACTGCATGGCAGACTACACCCGTATTTGGTTATTAGCAGCATATACCTTCTCCTCTGAACATATTATGAAGGGTTAAATTTGCATGAAAATGAACTTTTTTTTTTTAAGAACAGATTTTTATACTTGTCAATCTCATGGCTTCGTAGATCTACGATCTAGATAGCGCCCTCGTAACAGCCCAAACTATCGATAATGTCCGGAAATTTTTGACAAGTGGGCGCCAGAATTTGGAGGTCGGTCTTTACTATTAATATACTGTCCATCTTTAAGGGGCTGAAAATGCTTGCCGGTGATCGGAAACATCGGAATTTAACGGTAGTTTGTATGGAGTTTTTATAGTTAGGATAACCAAATAAAGCCAAAAATAGTTGACGAGTCATTAAAATCAAGACAAACCTTCAACATTGAAACATTCATCCACTCGACCCAACCACCAAAAACTGGAACAGCGATCTAAAGCCGACAAAATGTTTACTCTTACTCTCTCAGCCCAAACATCAAGGTATGTCTATCCTTTAGATACCTGACGATGGTAGAAGTGGCGTGTCAGGGCATCAAATTCACCCCCGCGGTGTTGCCCCTCCATATCAAAAACACCATCAACGAGCTGCATTTTCCGTTGCATCTCGATTCCTTCTAGAGTCGAGAGCATTACTAGAGGAGGATGTATGAATAACCAATACGTCTGAGTGCATAGGGTCACTGACATCCGACCTCAAGATACCCCCGAAGATCCATATTACTACACGTTCAAAGTGCAGTGTACGTCTTGCCGCGAAGTACACCTAAACTGGGTCAACGTCAGCCGATTCGTATGTATACCGCTTCTTCTGAGCCCAAATTGCCCAGTAATATTGCTCTTTTCCGTCAGCCACAAGTGGACTACGTGATGAGGGTCGGTTAAGTTGCTGTGGACACTCTTTAAGATGCAAGTAGGCGGTCAGATTTCGTCGAAAGATGAAAAATGCATTCGATTTTGCCACATATAACCTGTCTACTTTTCTCACGGCGGCTCCTGCATTCGTCAAGTTTCATCGTTACCTGATCGACTTCTCTACTGACCGGTTCTATAGGAGCAGAATGAAGTTCCCGGAAGTCGAGGAGAGGCAAACTTCGTGTGGAAATGCAGGCTCTGCGGGGTGAGTGGATGACTCGGATTTGCGCAACTGCACACACACTATTACTCTTATACATGCAAGTTGTGTGCTAGAAGCAAGAATGTGATACGCAATGTCTACCTTGGGGGACGGGAGTTGACTTGCATGTTGGTAACTAGAGGACCCATTCTGCCAGCATCACCGCTGGGCCAATGGCATTTGATGAGTCGAAGGGCTTAGATGGAAAAGGCCAGAAGATCATCGAGTTCGACTGCCGTGGCCTAGAATTCACCGAGTTCAAGGCAGATGTAAGACTGACCTTCATCGTCAAAGCTACAGAGTACCAATGGCTGACATGCGATACAGGGGAAATGGGAGGCCAAAGGTACAGAGTCTGGAACCAAATTTAGCGACATTAGCCTGGAGGAGAATGAATGGTACGATTTCGACGAGAAGCAGGGCGAGGAGGTCAGCATCACGGAAGTTAGCTGGGAGATCCGTAGAGCATGAAGGACATCTACCTACTAGATGAATATCGATGCAGCTACAAGTGAATTCTTTCAATTGTTTGTATATCTATTTCTCTTTATGGAGAGAAGTGTCGCTGCTTTAGTAAGATTAATAGTATTATATAATCGTTCCCTAAAGCAGCACCAGAACCATCCCAAAAAAAAACTCAAAGTCAAAGATCGCGAAAGTTGAAGCTCCAAAGGAAAAGCAAGCAAATTCAAGACGACGACGACGACGACGAGCAGCAACAGCAGGAAGAAGAGGAAGATCGAGCGCTGGTTAACAGGATATACGCTGCTTGCTGTCGCGAGTTGTGACTACGGTCTTGCGAAGAGAAGAAGTGCTTAATTGGAGCCTGCAAAATGAGTGTAAGTCCCTGCCCGGTTGCTCGTGTGGGATAGATAAAGCAGTCGCTAACAGCAGTTGAATGAGCAGTTCGTTCCTCTGAACCCCCGGCCTATGCTGCAGTCCTTGTACGTGATTATCTCAGCCTGACTTGCTTCCCCGTCTACAGCTGGTTATTGTGGCCGGAAGATACCCAATGCGCCTCACCATTTTCAGTGTCTTATCAGCAGTTGATATGCGTGTTGGGTTCATATCTCTGAGGGCCAGCTGTTGATGCCAGTGATATACCCAAGAGAATACATGGATATGAGGATTTTGGTGTCAATTGCATAAGCTAATGCGTTGTCTGACACTAGGATTAACGAGGATATTGTTGTTCGCCTAAAATGGGGCCAAACCGAGTATAAAGGCCGACTGATCAGTGTTGACTCATACATGAACATTCAACTATCACAAACCGAAGAGTTTATTGATGGAAAGAACACCGGCACGCTAGGCGAGGTGCTTATACGGTATGATGATAACTAAACGCTTCGCATAGAGTTAGATTCTTAGCTAATACTTTGGTACCCCAGATGTAACAATGTTCTCTGGATAGGGAACGCAAAGGGAGTGGAAGACAAGGACGTCCAAATGGGTGATTCTTGATGATGAGCGTATTTTTCTTCACCTTTTTACGCCGTCGCTTGGAGGCGAATACCGCCGGATCTTAACTATCTCACGTTTTCCTTACCTTTCTTATCTATTCCGTGCAGTGGAATGGCGAATGGAGTTTTTACGAATTGAATTGGAATGCAAAGAAAGCACTGCGGGATTCAACAATGAACAAAAAGTCCATCCTATGAAGTCATATGTTACGCGATACCCTCCTTCGGCCATCGGTGACATGGCCACTGCCTAGCTGTGGGAGTCAAGTACAGGATGCGGCGGCCGGACCTTGGAAGAAGCGAATGTAGCAGGTGAAAGAGAAGAGCTTTATCAGAGCTTTACCGCCTGACCAACTCTTTATCATGGCCGTGCATCCGCGTGGCAGGTATATCCCGCATGGCATTGCGTGCGGGTGATGTTAGCATCCCGCTCACTTCCATGTCTCGCATCCGTCCTCTGTTACACCGCATCCTACATGCTTCGGGATAATTAGATCAAGAGAAAGAAAGTTATATTGCTGCTTTGGAAGCCAGAATACTCGTCCAGCGCTAACGGGTCGGTTATACATACGCTGCCATGAGGCGAACACAGCCAACTCCTACACCCACAGGTGACACCATTTCGTATGACAAGATGAAGAGTAAGCCAGATTTATAAGAATCTCGCTCTATCCGTAATGTAAGCTCGGTAGATAGTACTCCGTGTAGAGGCTGAAAGCTGGTTCCTGCGACGGCTTTACGTCATAGGCGGCCGGTCGTTTTTTCCCGGCGACATTAAAACTAACTTGCCCTTCTCGAAGACAACCCCGACGTAGACGTGGACGACGTCGGCGCCGCCACTCTCGAACTGGGGCTATACTTACGAGCGCCCAAGAAGAATAATAGAGGCTGGGCATCCCAATATTTGCTCGGTACCAGGTACATTTTGTTGACAAGAGTACGGAGTAAGCGGGCGTGGCATGGTCAGCGCATTAATCAGATGAAGGAGAGTGGGTGGGCTTCGACGGGCAGAAGGACGAATCCCACCTCCCCATCCATCAGGATGCACAGTGACGTCTGTCCCAGCCTTATTGAACGGATACTAACTCATGGCCTTAACGGTAATAGGATGGCTCCCCCGATCTGAACGCGCATGCGTGCAGCTATTTCCAAGATCCTGGCTTCAAGTCGGTGTAGATGTGCAGGCCCGGTCAAGCAAGAATCAGATTTTGAGCAGGCCTGCCAGAGAACTCCTCGTTCAGTCTCCGTTGAGATCCTTGACGCCGGAGAGCTAAACATACATAAGATACAGGATGAGGGATGAATGACACCGGCCAAGTCTCAAGAATATCAGACTCCTGCTCGGCATGAGCCCGTTTAGAAACGGGCGTTAAGCAGCAGCCAATAATGGGCGATGGGATACATCTTGATCTCAGAGTAGATCTATACACCAGATGGAGTAACCAGTACATCGGTGCATGAATCAGCATGATAAAATAAAAATATAATAAGAAAAAGATGCCTTGATGTTTCTATATCGGTATCTTCCTACGTGGTACAGACAGATCTGACGACAGGCAAGGCATGGTTGCTTTTTCATTTGCCAGGCAGACTGACTTGGTCTCCAGTTAACCGCCACAGTCCGGCACAGATACCTTGAGATGAAGTGGGATTATTGGGCTTCCGTCATGCAACCCGCAGAAGATGCATCAACTTATGCACTCTTCGGGTTTTGGAAGTGTTTCGTCTTTTCGCGCCAGGGTCATTTTTTGCATGAAGAAGTCAATCGATCAAGGACGGCGGGAAGTGACACTGAGAACGTTTCAACATATACTTCGGACCGCACCACACCACACCCATCCAAAGGAAACAGATAATACAGAGAGCATGAAGAGTCAACCTTTAAC
>OJKM01000194.1_pt1 | contig 11147 bp, 8 predicted proteins | sample 1596631 | NCBI WGS metagenome assembly OJKM01 (sample SAMEA3904683, study PRJEB24821) | metagenome | biome: Builtin; feature: hospital; material: surface | place: USA | collected 2013-06-06 | reverse complement strand
CTCGGAGATGTGTATAAGAGACAGCTCCAGAAGAGCAGAAGGCACTCGAGGACGCAATGACAGCAGAGAGCAGCTCATCTCCAGTTGACGCAGTACCAGAAATTCTTGAAGCCAAAGAGCCCCAGGAATGCGAGGCGGATGCAGAACTATCCGTGAAGCCGAAGAAGAAATCAAAAGCCCAAGCTACTTCTGTTTGGGTCTGGCTGCCCTTGACCTTCCGTGAAGTCCCCAAGAAGGGTGAATTCGACGTCCGTCGCCTCAAAGAGAGCCAATACTTCTTCTCCTAAATGATACCCAACCCCTCGATTTCCCGCCGCATTTTCTCCTTTATACCGCTTACCTCGACCCCCTGTATATAAATTTCTTCCATTCCACATTGTGCATTTAGCGGATGATCTTCTGTATTTTTTTTGGAACTCTCCAGACGGGCTGCATATCCTGACATCTTCTCCTGCACTTACTTTCTCCCTTGTACTTTTACCTTTGTTTCTTCACCTTTTCGGATTGTTCGGTGTTGATTGGTGTTTGGTGTTGAAAAGAGAGATGAAGATGGGATGTATACATATGCCTTTTATTTACCACGGTTTTCTACCACTTTTTATACGCTTACGCGCGAGACCAAGACCGGCATGTCGATAGCCGAAATACGACAGCAAAGATGAGCAACAATCTCAATGAATATACATTCACAATCAACTTCTTCTTCCCACTTTCTTCCATATTATCTACCTCGAGTACAATCTCCCTTGATAGCGGATAATGAGCTAGGCGAATCAATCGATCGTGAGTATGACGACATGGTGGACTATAGTATGTCTCTCTAAAACAAAACGTTACACACACATATTGCTGATTGAATAACTAGATCCTGCGACATAAACACTATTTCCAACTACGCGTGACTTCTCAATATCGCATCAAGCGGGGGTCAACTAACTCCATGTCAGACCAACCTCACAGACTGGTCCAGCTTGATGCTGAAAGGGATGGTCTACTATCCGTCATTGTGTCTCGGCCCGGCCCGTCGTGTGGTTGCCGCATGATGCTGGCTTCAGTTTCAATTTCCCACACAATTTAAAAACAAAGGTCTCCTCTCCGACACTTTATATCGGTACTCCTATGCCGTCCCCCAGTTCTGGGTTGTCCAGGTCGTTGCCCAAAGAAGGTCGGCTACTTTTTTAAAAAATACTAGTATATTGACCCATTCAATATACGGAGCTGGACGCAATAGATCAGAGAAAGCGATAAGTTTCATTAATATGTTTGGATTTGCCTAAAGATGACACTATTGGTTTATCCAGAGAATAAGAGAGAGTCGCCTCGATGCCCACCCCGAATATCAGTTAACCACCGATCAATAAAACATGCCCAAAATACTCCAAAGCTCGTCAAGCATATCATTTCGCCCCAGTGGCGCATTAATAAACACATCTGTTCATCTGCTCGATGGCCAGCTTATTAGTGATTCCTATAGCCAAAAGGAAGGCTATGCTATCAAAAACCCACATACCTCGCATCGGAAGCAACCCCAGTTAGGCGGGTCACATTCCCAATCAGAAAAACAAAAACGGCTGCAGCGCTCTCCCTATACCATGAGCTACGTTAGCAGAACGCAGTCGAAAGGCTTATAGCGCTGTCGGCCTACATGGCGGCGCAGATTGACAGGACCGGTCGGTGTCTTTGGCGAAGCCATCGCGAGAGCAGCGAAAGTGGCACAGATAGCCCAGGAGATTTTCATGTTGGCTTTACATATTATTTCATACGTATGTTGAAGCTTTTAGCTGGAGTTTTGAAGATTTGCAATTCGCATCCCGATGGCCAGAAGAAGAGCTGGTTTATATAGTGCACTCAGAAGAGCTGGGTGAGCACCTTCCTGCCCTGCTACTATATACTGTTGCTTTTGACATCTCAGTGCGGGGCTGAAATAGACAGGTACAATTCACACCGGCTAATGCGGTTTTGGAGTCCGGAATAGGGTGTGACTTGGCTTAATAAATGGCTACCTGCTGGTATTTAGTAGTAGATATTTGTCAATATCTTTGCTGTGCCATGTTTGTCCTGCCCTTGGTGACTCTGCACATTGCAAAATAAGAGTACACAAAGACAATGTGAGTCTGGGTCTGCTGCCTGCTGAAAATAGTTAATCTAGCTGTGTAGCCAGGCTGCAAAGCTCCCTGGCCATTCAAATAGCTAGCCTTATCCAGGGGGTTACCAACCGCTACGCCGCAGCCGCTAGGGAGTTTATAGGAGGATAACCCCGGACTCATGCAAACAGGTGGATTCAGTGCATTTCTAGCTACCTACCTAGCAAGTCTGCAACCCTGCAGCCAACTAGCATCTCATAGTCAGCTGTCCAAGGCAGATATTGTTAGTAGCAGTGAAGTTTTTGTTCTAGTTGTTACTTGTAGACTAGAAAGACACCAGGAGTAATCATGGTTGGAACTGTTGATATCACGGGACTTCACTAGGCCTAGAGGCTCTCTTTCCTTTTGCTTCTTCTTCTTCTTGTTTTGATATTTAATATTACTTCATTTCTTCTTCTTCGCCACCGTTCTGATTGACTCGATAATGAATTAAGATACTTTGATAGAGACTGACCTTCACCAGCCGACCAACCTATGTATGAGGCATACACACCTCCTCTAACAAGCCGCCTTACCTTCTGCCTCACTGTTAAACATACCTCTGCCTGTTATTGATAGCTAGTGTTTGCCTTCCTCGGATCCTGGTTCCTAAGAACTTAAGGTAAGCATCAATATCAAACTCTCTTTGGCTCGGTGGTGACATCATCGATATTGCTGTTGAACCATGGAACCACTCGGCGATATATTTAAAGGGATGGCGGTCGTGGAGAGACCGCCATCAAGCAAATATAACTGTCAAGGCCTGACAATATTATCTAGATATCACCACCACGCATCAAAGCAATAGAGAACGAAAATACCGGAAGTCCGAAAGGAGATCCCGTCGAAGCACAACAGCTCAGGATGTGCTACCGAAAATATTACAAGTACAAGTGCTGTGCACTCGAGAAGGACGTCGACTGGGTAGCCTGTGAGGACCGACCACCAGGCATGAACTGCCCTAAAGCACAAGAACATAACTGGCAGGGTCCGTATGCGCAGTACCTGGGCGAGATAGAAGGACCTTGCTGGAACTGCATGTGGGCATCATACAACGACGGAGGAAAAGCAAAAAGAGAGTTTATTGAGAATTTTGGAAAACGCAAGCCAGGTGAACAACCGTGGGAGAGCGACGAGGAGAGAAAAGACCAGCGTATGGCCGGGGAAGACTGGTATTGGATCATGCGGAGGAGACAGAAGAAGCAACGCGAAAAGGAGAGGCGGAAGCTGGAGGCGGAGGCCGGAAGGGTGACCCATAGCACCGTCCAGTGGCCCGAGGGGGTCGAGGGAGAGGGAACTTCCGGAAGCAGCACTCCTGGGACGTCCGGAAGCAGGCCCGATAGCCTGCCAGAGAGTCAGCATGCCAGCCGGCCGTCGAGCAGATATGCGTTTTCCGTAGCCGGGGCGCAGACACCGTCGAGACAGCTGCCGAACTAAACGCTCCATCCGCATGTCACGCACCCATCCTCCGCTCACGCATCCCCTATGGCCGCAGTATGCCATCTTCGTCGTTTTAATCCTTGATATCAAGCGTCCTATTGCATGAGCAGACCACATGGAGGGGTGAGAGCCCCCTTACGAAGCGCATCCTTATCCCTAGGCTTTCCCGTTAGCGATATAGTATCTCTATCAAATGCATTTCACTTATCTTCCATAGCATCGCATCCACTGTAGCCATCCTCATCGACCTCTTCAGGTCCTTTCTATCGTCCTTATACTCCGTAGATAACTAGCTAGCTATCAAGTGTCGTTGACTGAAACAAAAAGAACCGAGGAATCCTGGTTGCAAGCGGCTTTTTCCTTTTCAGCCGCGCCAAGAAGTTCAACGTCAACTTCTCGACGTCAACGCGAAGAAAACATCGTCAACTCGTTGTTAATCTATCTAGCTGCAGTATATTCAGTCAGATGTAGGAGCCTGTATGTACCGGGACACGGCAAGATGCCAGTTGGAAGACCTCTATCCATCATACCAACGACAGGATGGCGTCCGGCGTCTTCGCGGCTTCGACTTCACCGTCGACAGCTCCATCTGGCACCCCCGTTCCTCCTAGACACTTATATCCCACGATACCATCTGCTCTCCTCAGTCGATGCAGCTAAGAAGCGGTCGCATGCATATGCCCATCTGCGGAACTGCAACCTGTGCCCACGGCTGTGTGGAGTGAACCGATACGAGAAGACTGGCCACTGTCTGATCGGAGCCGAGACGGTGAAGGTCAATGTCATCGCACCGCATTTTGGAGAAGAACCTTGTATCCAGGGATGGAATGGTAGTGGCTCAGTTTTCTTCTCGGGATGTAATCTGAGATGTGTATTTTGCCAGAATCATGTACGTTTTTCATGCCCGTCGTTATGGTTGATGGTGCGTGGCTAAACGTTGACTCGCAGGACATTGCTCATCAGCGAAATGGGTTTGACCTCACGCCTGAAGAGCTTGCTGGGTGGTATATGAAACTCCAGACTGTTGGAAAGGTTCATAATATCAATCTCGTTACTCCGGAACATGTCGTTCCTCAGGTTGTCTTGTCAATTCTAAATGCGCGAGACATGGGGTTGAATATACCGATTATATACAATACGTCTTCATTTGACTCTCTTGACTCGCTGAAGCTTCTAGATGGGCTGGTAGACATATACCTGCCTGACTTTAAGGTATGGAAGGACAGTACGTCGAAAAGGCTGCTCAAGGCAGATAACTATACAGCCACAGCAATGGAGAGCATCAAGGCTATGCATGCTCAGGTTGGGGATTTATCATTTACAGCAGATGGTGTTGCGAAGCAAGGTGTTCTTCTCCGTCACCTTGTCATGCCCGGCATGGAAGACGAGGGGATAGAAATTGTCAAGTGGCTTGCAAACAATGTGTCGAAGAATATGTACGTGCATATCATGGAACAGTATCATCCAGATGCGCATGTTGGAAAGAAGAAGAGGGCAAAAATCAATAATTCTGGGAAAGAAGCGCAGACGGTACGGTACAGTGATATAAATCGACATGTCACTGACAAGGAACTCGGTGCCGTACAACTTGCCGCCAGGGAGGCTGGCTTCTGGAGATTCTGTGAGCCCGCAGAACACGGTGGGTTCCACCTCTAAACTCTTTGTTTTGTATATAAGTAACAAGAAGAAAGGAGGATTACATGGGAGGGGAGAAACCTGGCAGTAGCTACTCCTGGGCGGCCCAGGAAAATTGTTCTGAAACAAATATGAAAATATCGGAAGCATAACATATTACCATCACAACCTAATACCTGAATTGATAACAGCTACCTCACCATTCTTCGGGCACAGTAAATTTCCAAAGCTATCAATGACGACTAATTGCAACGCCCCAGGGAGCAGCCAGTCCTTGGGCAGGAAAAAATGTTTTCGATAGGAATCCTCATCACTGCCCAATTCCCATGTACATAGCCAATATTGGTGGTTAAGGAAGACAAGTCGACCCTGAAATATACCCACCAATCTGCTGACATGGGCTGAAAGCCGGACCAGATGTTTTCTTCGCAACTGCGCATCAGTTGTATCAATAATCTCGACTCGTCTCGACGAAGTTGGATAAAGCCTGGAGTCGTCGCCAGATCCACGATAGACTGTACATCCGACGACAATGTAGCGATCTTTGATTTGAAAAACATGGTCTGGAGCCTCGAAGAGAGTATTCATTGAGGGAAACACATCTCTTGCGTCTTCGAAAGTGTCTCTGATACTGACATTGTCCATAACCTCGGCAAGGCCTTCAGTAACCTTGCCCTTGAGAGAGACGCGCTCTTTGGGAGAGCTAGGAGGTGTGACCCTGGTCAGTGTACTCCAAGTGTAAATCTCTTGTCTATTCCCTTGAATGCAGATCAAAAGTTTTGCGTCTTTTGGATGACGAATCCATCGTCTTCCATTGCTTCGATCCTTGTGCTCGAGCTCTAAAATTTTCGACTTTGATTTAGTGCTCCAGAGTGCATCCATTGCAGAGCTCGAAATAAGTAAAAACTCCTCAGACGCGCTGAAGAGCAGTTGCGTTACAGCCACCTCCAGATAGAGATCAAGCAATGGGTATACCGCCCATTTCTGCGGTGCCTGGGCTGTCGGCTTTCCCAACCGCTTTGCAATGACACGGCCTGAATCGTCGGCAGAAGCAATGTATTTCTGGGAAGGTGACCAGGCCATGCTAACAACCGACGATATGTCTGAGTGCCCGTATAGTTTGCGAAGTCGTTTAGAAGTCTGAGTTTCATAAATCACGACGCTCCCGTCTTCCTTTCCAGAGCAATGATAGAGAGTCTTCTCACTAGAGACCAAGGCCGAGATCTGCACTCGGCTGTTGTCGTCCGAAGAAACAACGGGATCCGAATAGAGGGTATCATGGGAGCTCATATCCTCTCGATTCAGATCATCAGGCCGCACCAAAGCAGCAGGCTCCCAGACGTTGCATAGAGTACCGCGAATGTCATAGAAACGTTGAGCATCCGGCGCAAAGGCAATGTCCTGAACGAACTCATCATATTTCATTTGATAGATGAGTCTGAATTGGCCTGTAGACCAGACACTTAGACTTCCACTGAAGTCGCTAGTGAGGAGTAAATTCCCATCTGAGCTAACTGCCATTTCCCGCGCCCCTATGTGAGCATGCTCCGTCTGGGTATCATCGTCGATATTCCAGTCCACGAGTTTGGTATCCTGGTATAATATCAGAACATTGGCGGAGTCGGGCTGCCAAATAACCGCCTCAGGCGAATTCCATACATCCTCATCGTTCTTATAGATATCGTCTTGCCGAATACACCGAAGCGGGCGTTGCTTTCGACGACTGATGTGCCAGATGAATACGGGCCGGCCCCGATACGCAATGGCAATTCTCTTAGAATCATTACTAAACACCATAAATCGGGGGCAACTATGTTCTAGCCTTGATGTATCGTAGGCTTCGAAACACCATAGTTCCTGTGAAGTCTCTAAGCCAATGCATTGGATTGTGCAGTCGTCATATGCAACCAACAATTCGTTGTCATTTGAACTGAATGCCAAAGCCATTACACGGCCCTCGTGAGACTTCGGGATTTTGAGTATCTCATTCCCTAGTCCAATATCCCATACCCGGATGGTTTCAATTCCCGCAGATGCTATTATGTTTCGAATTTTAGCTGCCTTGATACAGCTCACCCACTCGTTATGGTGTAGTTTATTATATTCCATACAGGTCTCAGCGATCCATATCACTAGAGTTCCACTACCCTCAAGCAGCGTTATGAAGTAATTGTCCTTGCAAACGACAGCAGACGCAGTTTCGTCTCCACCCATGATTAATCGTGCTAGGCAGTCATCCCAGTTGCCAGATGAGATGCCCTTTACGTTCATAGATCCACGCATCAAGTGTTGGAACGTCTGACTTAGCATTGTCTCGCTCGGGCAGAATGGGATGATGTATTTGTAGATAGCTGATGGGCTTTCGACAAGATAAGACCCAAATCGTCCAACCAAACGAATAAGGTCATTAGCCCACTGGATTAACTCCTGGTCCCGACATGATTTGAAGCTGGTCGGGGGAGACTCAACGCGGCGGTTTATTGTCCTCTTTGCATATGACTTGAGCTGTTGAGCAGAGCGAGTGATAATTTGAAGGTCACCAGTTAAAGCGACGGCATTGATCCACATTAGACAAAATCGCTCTAGGAAGTCAAAAACGGCGGCGTGTAGTTCCTCAGACTCCGCAGAAGCACAGCTTACATGATAGGCCCAATACTTCACAGAGTATAAGAGAAAAGGGAACTCCGTGTAAGGGTCCTGTTGGATTGAGTCCCTAGTTTGTTGGAGTGAAGCGAACCTCGTTCGCCATTTGGTATCGGAGAGAAAGTCCATGCAGACCCTTGCGACTCTCTCGTGACCCTTCCTGTTGTCGATGGAAATAGGTAGATTTGCATCCTTAGAGGTTAAAAACTGTTGGGCTGTTTGATGGATCAAGGTCACAGATGACTTTTTTGTGATGATGAAGTTTCCACAAATTTGGCTAATGGTAACCTTCAAGTTATAGAAACTGCCGAATTTAGACTTGAGGGCCACGGCTAGTTCCTCGATATCCAGGGGTCGAAAGGAGCATACACCCCATGTTAATATTTCTGTTGCCATTTTTCTGAGATGGGTAGGCTGATCAGCAACAATCCGAATCATTCGTTCATACATATGTTCCATCCCTTCAGGCATTTCCGCAAGTGCTCTTTCAATATCAGCGTCAGTGTGCCAGTTATCCTTGATTCTTTCTAGCGCTAGTTTTGCCCAGAGAAAGGAACCTGACGCTTTGGATAAAACCTTCTGGATGATGGAGTCCTGCTCCCCGTCATCTGGGAGGATTCTATGCAGTGTGGTGGACACATATGATCGAATGTCATCCATGGTATCACTAGTTTGAATCTCTTCGTGATATACCTGGCAATGATCAAAGGATAAAGCAGCCGACAAGTCCCTTGTTTCTCTACTCACCAGGATCACTTTAATTGGTGTCGCAGAATTGATCTTAGAAATAAGTGTCACAAGTGTTGATGGGGATTCAGCCTCATCTATGCCATCCAATACCCAAAACAGCTGTTCCCCGAGATTGAGTCGAAAAAGGAGGCCTTCAAATATTTTCTCCCAAATGACGTTATGTTTCTGGGAAGATAACAAAATGCCACTGCTTCGGTTCATTTCTAGAAGCCGAGAGCGAAACTCATCGTATACTTCTGCAATTTGAAATGCGATTGACCGGAGAAAGTAAGAGGGGGTGCGAGTATCATGTTGCTCTGCCTGGAAAAAGTGATATTGGCAGGATGCAGGAAAGAGGCCTTGGCTGAGATAGTCAATGATGAAACTGGACAAAGTTGTTTTCCCGGTTGCTGGTAAACCCGTTAACCACAGAATGGATAGACCGGGGCTGTTATCCTCAGTCCAGCGCTTGAATTCTTTTTTTTTCAAGGATCCAACAGCAAGAGCCTGGCTGGACTCGCTGTCGAATAACCTCCAAATCGCTGCCAACCTCTTTAATACCAAGAACATTTTCAAGTGTAATTGGGCTAGGGCTTAGTATCTCTGCTGGCTTTGGCTTTGCACTTCTTTTCTCTTCAGTTTAAGAGAAGACACATTGTGTGGGATTTAGATTAGCTATCTATCACAGAACTGCGGTTGAATGAAGAATGACATACGCAGCTGCTTAATCCTGTGCACAAACATCCGCAGAACGTTTCGGACATCACGATAATTCCCATCGTCAGGGTCTGGGAATTTTATGATGCCATGATGATCAGCATAGAGCGGTGCCGAAGTTTCTGTAGGGTATCCAAGAATTGCTGATTCCTTTTCAACTATCTAAAACAGTTAAAAGGGGGAGAAAATGGTAAGTCTATAGCCCCAGTGAACTACCTCTCTCTCTCAATCCACGTACCATTATTTTCACTCCAGGAGAAATAGTAGTCTTGAGAGTTTCATAGAACGAAACCAAATCCAGATCACCACAGACAGTCCGGAATTGTTCATTGATATCGCCCAGGGCCGCCGACCCCTTCTCGAGTTCGTTCACATAGACTTTTGATCCAATAGTCGGAGTTGCTCGAATGATATTCTTCAGTGTCGATGCAAAGCTTGATCCTCCATGGGGGGTTCCCAAAAACACTATTCCGTATGTTTGGGAAATCATTTCGGAATATTGGTCATCAGTCCTCCCCAATATATACGCCTTGTTGACAAGTTAGATTGATGATATATATAGCAAATATAGATATGTGCGAGGCGTGTTGACTTGTAGAGTTGAAAGAAATGAAATGCATCAAAAAACCTTTTTGACAACGAGGCCACCCATCGAATGGGCCACGAAAACGAGCGGATTCTAGTTAATGTGACACCCCCTTGGTCAGTCGTGATTAACCAACTGTCTATCTGATTGCTCAATGCGATTGCATACCTCGCCAATCAGCCTGCTATTCTCATTCGCTCTATCTTGGTGCATCTTAGCCCTGAACAGGAGATCCTTTGCGAAATCCAGGATGCTCAACGTCGTGTCCTGGTGCGCAAAATGGGCATTGTATCCAAACGTGAACACTCTCGTCTCGGCCAGCCCGGCTTCGCCGCCCAGCCAGAGCGGCCAGAAATTGTCGACATCGCGATCGTAAGACCAGGTCCGCAGCGAGGAGCCTCCTAAGCCGTGGACAAAGATGAGGTCTGCAACAGGATTGTCACATTCATGCACCAGCGTTAGGCCCAGCGGGTCAACCGATCGCTTCCCGCTGTTTCTGCGGGACGGCTGGGAGCCAACGGTGAGAAATGAAGCCCCAGAGGTGGACAAGTGTCGTGGAAACGGAGGGGGGATCCTGTCAGGGCTCTCATTGCGCTGCAGCGATGTCTTGAAGGCGAACACAGGCTCCGAGGCCCGTCGAAGGTCGGCAGCGCTGGAAGCATGACTTGCGACAGCGCCTGGGTCTATCGCGAGTTCTTCTGGCTCGTCCACAGGGACCTGGTCTGCCTTGCTGCCCCTCAGCTTTTTGAACTGCATCCTCACGGCTAGTTAGAAGTCTGCGGTTGAAGCCGTTGGGGAGAGGCGAGTCCGTCTTTTGCATACCATCCTGTCCTGTCAACTGGAAACAGGCACACACCCTCATGCACACGCATGCACACGCCGGGCAACTTGAGATGGGAGCTCTGTCGCTGTCTCAACAATCATCTGGTGCCTATGGAGAGCGACCAGATAGGAACGATGTAAAAACATGACATTGGTTAGTTAACTATTCGATTGGAAGGCCTGGATGCAGTGCAGCCCATCTTGGGCTCAATCGCTTTCCCACCACGGGGACAGGGCCTTTTCTTCTTCTTGCTGGCTCTCTTTTCTTTTCTTCGTTTTGTCGAGGGTGCGTATCCCTCGCCTGCAGGCAAGGGATTCTTCGAGTAGCAAGGCAGCCGAGCCTCCGTGGACGAATTATACCCCTGGACGGAGTGACTAGTTCGTTGATACGGATGCAGGACCCTGTCTCTTATACACATCTCCGAGCCCACGAGACCAGAGAGGATCTCGTA
>OJKM01000193.1_pt1 | contig 11151 bp, 17 predicted proteins | sample 1596631 | NCBI WGS metagenome assembly OJKM01 (sample SAMEA3904683, study PRJEB24821) | metagenome | biome: Builtin; feature: hospital; material: surface | place: USA | collected 2013-06-06 | reverse complement strand
AATATCTACGGCACAAGCAGAGCTTCAAATATATAAAGCCCAGATTGCAAAAACCACCTGTGCAATGCGTGACTATATCAGTGACCAGTATCGCAGCCTCAGGAGCTCCGGCGTCAACGGTCAAGGAGATCAGGGCAACTAGTTATATCCCCAGCCATGTCCATGCAAGCTTGCTCTCCTGTCGAATCCAGGACAGCCAGTCAACACAGTCTCCTCTGCCGGCAGTTCACAGTGTGTACTTTGTACTAGACCGCATTTCATCCTGGCCATTGTCCCACGCGGACATATGCAAGAGCTGGTGCCGGAAAGCGCATGGCATACAGGCCTAGGCCGCCATATACCCAATCACTGCCCTTCCAGCCCGAAATTCGCCTTAACATTCCTTCATGAGGGACAAGAAGGACGTGTTAACCGCTATTGTGATATGAGAAGGATTCGGCCTGCCTGCCTGTGAGTGCCGAGATGTTGTGAAACCCAGGGCATGGCGATCACATCACAGTCATCGATCCCTCGCCCTCTCCTTTCTTTCGGATGGTATCCTAGAGACCGGCCATCTTTCTCAGTCGTTAATGAGTCGGAGAAGCCTGGGTATCTTCCTGTGCGCTGTTTTGCTGCGTCTGTGAAGCATAGGACTTGCTGGTGGTCTTTGTACGGGTCGGGCGAACCAGAAAGGATAAACCATCCTTCACCTTGATGCATGTAACTACAACGCAGCATGTGCGGCATCTGCCGTGAAAGGGCCATCGAGTGAGCTGAACTTTTACTCTATAGTACGCAGAGGTTATTGGATGGTAGATGACTGGTTAGGTGGAAGGGTCTTCCTGCGATCTCCCCTACTATAGGGCAACGACATATCCTATATTTGGCCGCGAATATCACAAAGCCGCATACACGTGGCATATTCTCTCGTAGAGAAGCCAATACGCATCGGGATATTACATACGGTTGGTCTTCTAATCCTTTGGCTTTCGTCGGTTGTGCTGGTTGCCGTCGGGTTGATCCATTCGCATTCGTAGGTGGCTCAAAGCTAGCTAAGGGGGGCATTGTTTACGAGCGAGAGATGCTCAGGTTCTAAGCTCATGACTCGCGAGTAACCGGCAGTTGTATTTAGAACGCAGGTGCGAAGAACTTCTGTGACATTGCTGTATTCCGCTGCTATAGGGTTGAGCTGTAGTGCATATTAAGTTGGTGTCTGGAGTCTGCATTCCCTAGAATTGGTATATTGATTGCTTCGGCTATCCAGGATTATTAGATCCCATCTATGATGCCATCCTGGATACTGCTTTGACCTACCTTGTCTTTCTGTCTCGACAGTGGCACTGTCCCTTTGTTTGGTAGATTGGTGCTACCATTACTTCTCCTGCTATTCTTGCATTGAGATATTGGTTGACATCTGGCTCAAGAGCCCCAGAAGCTAATGGCCCTTGTTTAGGGAGAGGCACCTCGCAGGCTGCTTGGAAAGAAGACACGTATAGTTATATTTATATATGATATGCTAGGGTGGATTTATATACACAGTTTTTAATCCGTTGGGATAACTCATCCAGACATTAATCATTTTTCATTTCTGATATCATACCGATCATTCAATGCTTCTTGAAGCAGGGAAGCCATTCCTCCAAGGCTGAGTGGAAGAGATTTCTGGAAACCTCGCCGGGCTTGAAGTAGGTGCGGAAGTCATAGACGTGCTGAGCGTTGGGGATTAGGTAGCCAAAGATCGTCCTGGGACCGGTGGACACATTGCACTTGGGAATCTCCTGAGAGACCTTGACGCGAGGAGCAAAGGGCTCGGTGGACAGCGGAGATAGGGTGTTCCAGGGGTCGTACTGGCCACCGCTCCAGTAGACGTTGGATGGGCGCATATTCCAGCCCTTGGTGGCACGGTTGGTCTTCTCGGTCTGCGGTTTGACGGGCAGGTATCCGCTCTTGACGCCGGTAGGGAACTGACGGTAGCAGAAGTCCTGGTTGTACTTGATGGTCTGGTATTTGGAGAGGATCGGGTGCTGGGGGTAGTTGACGGTCTGATAGTAGCCCCATTCGCTGCAGTACTGCCAGATCCAGCTGATGAAGTCCGGGTCCTCGCTGGGCTTGTCGAGCTTGCACTCCAGGGGCTTCGACTTGTCGGTCTGCTTGCAGTTGGTCATGGCATTGGCGTTGACCATCTCGGCGAGCGTAGGCCAGGCAGCGAAGCGTTCGGCCATGGCCTTGTCTCCGAGCGTGGGAGCCCATCCCTCAGCCGGGGCGGTCTTATTGGTCTTGGGGTCGACCTCGAGCCAGTTGCAGAACTTGCCGACCTGGCCGTCGGCGCCGGAGGACTGCCAGCCAGCGTAGGCAACGATGAGGGCCGCAGTGAAGTCTCCGTTGCTGGCTTGCTCGGCTCCCTCGCCCAAGAAGAGCTTCTTGATGGCGGCCGCGGTGTCGTTCCGGGAGAGCTGGCGGTCGATGTATCTGTAGGCAGCGCGGATGTCCTTGGTGCAGTTGCCCCAGCCGTAGGCAACAAGGCCCCTGTAGACCTGCTCGTAGTAGACGGCCATGTCGATCTGGGCCTGCACAGGAGCTGAGGAAGCCCAGGAGGCGTATATGGTCTCTGGGTATCTGTCACGGGTGAAAGCAGACCGCATGCCGGGGTACGAGCCGCCGACCATGACCCAGGGAGTGGCATTGGGCCTCAGGTCATTGTTAGGGAACGCCTTGCGCTTGAATTCCTTTGCGAAGTAGGGCAAATCAGCGAGAGCCTGGTCGTTGTTGAGATACTGGAAGTGCTCTGGGGGGGTCTTGACGGTGACCGGGAAGGGGGTCGACTCCCCATAGTATCTTCAGCGTTGTCAGCTTTACGTCCAACACCAGGTATAAAAACAGCGTAGACAAGACGTACCGGTGCTCAAAGATGATTCCAATGCCGTGGAACTTCTTGGTCAGCTGCCTGAAGAAGTTGGTCTCGTTGAAGAGGTATCTGTCTGCATATCTCTGGCCAGCGGCCTCACCACAGTCGAACACAAAGACGGGGCCGCCTGGTTTGTAGTCCTGCTCGTTGATCCAGAACCGATGCTTGTAGGTGCCCGTCTTGTTGCTCTTGTGGTCAATTGGCATCTAAACCCGGCTGTCAGTCTGGAATCCATATATATACGTCCACAGCAAAAAAGGGGGCTCCCTACGTCAACGGTCTCTGCCTGGGGGCTGCCAAACTTGGGGCTGTCCATCACAGCCTTGAAATGCCCTGGATCCAAGGCCAGATCCGAGCTGTAGCCCATCATGACAGCGTCGTGCATGTCTTTGCCCAGCTTGGAGCCGGCGAAGCCAAAGGTCGAGCCCATGCCCGCGAGGAGGGCGAGGGCAGCGCCCTGGATGAAGCAGCTGGCGAACTTCATGCTGCTGTCGAGCAATCACAATCAACGAGTAACTAGTCAGGCCTCTGGAGAGCAAGCAGAGTCAGAGCCCTTCCCCAACGGCCCCGGGAGGCAGCAGGCCATCGGCTTTTTATATCTCTGCGTCTCGCCCTTGCCGGCCGTTGTTCTCGTGTCCCTTCCCCGTGTCCCTTGTGGGGGAAGAAGGGCTGATCCGTCCATCCTGCTCGCTGCCAGCAACGCACTTGTGGGCCATGCGGTTTGGCTGGTATCAACAGCACAGGAAACATTTAATACGAACGAGTTCAGGCTTATCCCCGTCCGACCCTCACTCGAATTGCAGCTGGACCTGGCCGGAAGAGGAGAAAGAGAACGGCAGGCCGCCGATGTCAGTCAGGGCTGCATCGTTTTACGTTTATCAATATTAACTGCCACCAAGGTTATATCATCTCCTTTGCTACCCGCCCCTGGGATGATTATTGCATGATTGCACTGCTGAAGCGAACGAGAAAATGACCCCAGCCACGGCATGGTCAAGGTCAAGGGCCAGACACGAAGAGGGGACCATTCCTCCGCCTCGTATGGGGGGAGGAAGGCGAACCTGATCTCAGATCGCAGAAGTTGGCGTATCACCCACCAGAGGAGGTCATTCATCATACACATCATGGGCGAGAGAGGTCGCACGAGCTGGCTGTCCTCCCGCTGGCTGCAAGAAATGATCTGCCCTTTGGCGCCTTGTTTGCTTTTCACAAGCACGACCTGGGTTTGGGCATCCGTCCGTCATCGAGCCAAGTCAGTTGCGAGCCATCCGCCATCCAATCTCCGGCCGTCGACAGGCAAAAACCAAGCTTTTAGCGTGACAGCTTGGATTGCAAGGGGACGAAAGTCAGAAACGAAACGGAAGAGCAATTTCTCCATCTAGGAGGCCGGAGACGGCGATCTTGCCTGTGATGGAGCAAGACTCAGCCCACTTCCCCCGTTGCATTTGGCCAGATATACTATATACAAGAAAAAAAGAATAGTTAACAGTATTGCAAAGCAGATAACTAATATGGATACACCCTGGGAAGGTAACTAACGAACCAGTCTAGGTGAATTCATGGCCGGGGCATTCATTCAAACGATGAGAACGTCCTGCGAGCTGAGATGGTGGCCGTCGGGTGATGCGGCCGACTCGAGGGACTCCCAGAGAGGCTGACTGGACTGACTCGCCTCTGCTCCAGCCTGCATGTTTCCCCCGCGGGGAATAAGATCCCCATCGCTGCCAGTCATCCGGCAGCCCCGGACACGCCATGTTTGGTCCGTGGTTGGTTTACCCCTGACCCCTGTCGATGGGCCGCTGGCTCGGGCGAGATAATAGGCGAGAGCTAGTATCGCCAGGGATGCCGAATAGCCAGACGAGAAACCCTTACTATTACCACTATTTTGCACTACGAAGCTCTAATGAAGCAAACATGGCACCATATTAAGCGATTATGGTGAGTTGTATTGTGAAATTAATAGGATATTTGACTCGTGAGCTGACAACTCCAGCACTGCCTGCTGAGATGGAGGTGAACGCAGGCATAGGGTAAATTACGGAGTTCTTCCACAGGACTCACTTGCTTATCAGCCTCTACCAAGCTAGTCAGGCTTCTAGAATCATCAGCGAGGTGGTATTTTGTTAGATTGTAAACCATGAGTCTGGTCCAGCTTTCCCCCTGAAGCTATCAATGGCATTTCCTGGTCAGTGAGAAGGTGGTTACGGAGTAAAGGAAAGTTACTTGGCTATCGAGCTCTCTGCGAAAGCGTTCGAGTGACTGTATAATGACCCTCAACAGGCGCCCACTTCTCCTGCGAGTAAACATAACAAGTATTGACACCAAAGCATCTATCAAAGTTAATTACAAACCGTTCATGGTCCAGCCGTTCACTTTGCTAGCGTGCTCTCATGCTTCGTGCTTCCTGTTTGTCTTCGGTTGGGGAGAGCAAAATACCTTTGGGGCATCGCTAAGGAGAGCGGAGGGTATCCATAATAAAGCATAGTCTTTGATAGAATGAATCTATCCTCTTTAGAGGATTGGAAGTGCTTCCCACTTTTTCCGCAGGCAATACATGCATTCGGGGAATACATATGCTGTAAGAAAAGTAGATAGCAGATGTGATATTGCCTTAACAACCCAAATATAGCTTTAGAGGCTATATCTCAAAGAACTGACCGAAAGACACAGCATGTATAAGCACATACACATGGCATCGATCGAGGACTTCCTTTTACCTCCTCCAAGTTCCTTTCAACAAATTGTGCCTCGAACGCAAGGAAATACTCCCGCTCCAGTGGTGTCAGGATCAAATCCAAATACCCGGCTATCTTCCGAATGGTACCAGTATTTATTGTGCATGTACACTATCCAGTTCCTCCCGATAGTATGGCTGTAGCGACAAAGTAGGAGGCTCATTCAACGTGTTCCTTAGCTCTGTCCGATTGCCATGAGGGATGAATTGTTGCATTACACGGGCCCAAATGCAGCTTTATTTGTGGTCGATGCATTCTAGCTCATCCCCTAAGACTCTCAAAGAGACATATTAACACGGCTATGCAGGTCGACAGGTAACCGCCGTGCCAGATTATCTCCGAATCGACCATTTCGCTGGATAACGGCCTAAGAGAGGCCCACTCTGGTTATATAAAGTATCCAGTGCGAACAGCATTCCAGGAATATTGTTAGCCATCGAGAAAACGTAACAAGTATCAATCAATAGCTATCCAGCACTGACCACTGGAAATCAGATACCAAAACGTTAGACATCGATATCAATTATCAACTGTCCTGCCTGCAGCTCACCATGATTGCATCAACCCAGAAGTCAGCCATTATGTTTGGCAATACCGCAGCAAAGGAGAAAGTTATGGTCCACTCACCCAGGTCTAACGATTCTTGGAGCCCGACCTCATGGACTACCAAGAATACCATCATCCAAGAAGTCCAGTACAAGGACCCCAAGGTGCTGCAGGATGTTTGCAATACAATCGCAAATCTACCGCCTCTGATCACTCCCGAGGAAATTGAAGCTGCCCGAAGCCAATTCGCAGAAGCAGCACCTGGAAAGTCATTCGTTTTACAGGGAGGTGACTGTGCCGAGAGCTTCCATGACGTGCGTCCTCACATCGTCAACCAGAAGATCAGACTTCTCGAAGAGCAATCTCATATCCTGTCCCAAGGGCTCAATCGACCTGTGGCTACAGTTGGGAGAATCGCTGGTCAGTATGCTAAGCCTCGTTCTTCTCTGTGGGAAACCCTACCTGATGGAACTGAGGTCCCAACATTCCGAGGCCACAATGTCAATGGACCAGAGCTCTCTGAGCGCCAGCCCGATCCTCACAGACTGTTGCTTGGATACTTCCACTCCCAGGCTACTCTGAACCTCATGCGCGGGCCAGATGCGCTCTCCACACCACCCATGGGCTTGTTTCCATCCACTCCCGCTGGCGGTGAGGAGGGGGTGACTAAGAGAGCCAATGGTGGAACAATTTATACATCACACGAGGCCCTTCATCTGCCTCTTGAAAGCTCCTCAACTGACGGCCGGTACAATACCTCTGCCTCATTTATTTGGATCGGCGAGAGAACTCGACAGCTTGACGGTGGCCATGTCGAATACGGGCGTGGACTGCGAAACCCCATAGGAATCAAGGTTGGGCCTACCATGACTGGAGAAACATTGGTAGAACTGCTGAACTGCATCTGCCCCAACGCTCAAGATCAGGATCATATTGACCGCATCACTATTATCACTCGATTTGGAGCGGACAAGGTTGAAACCGTTCTCCCACCCCTGATCCAGGCCGTCCACAAGTCTGGCCACAGACCACTTTGGATGTGTGATCCATGCCACGGTAATACTTGCACTGCCAGCTCGGGACATAAGACACGCCATATCAGTTCTATCCTCCGGGAGGCAACGACATACTACCGGGTCCACAGGGAGAACGGCTCTACCCTTGGAGGGCTCCATCTCGAACAAACCGGAGAGTTTGTTACCGAGTGCGTTGACGGCTCGGACATGGGATCAGAGGAGAAACTCGGCACGAATTATCGAAGTCTCTGTGATCCACGACTGTCATACCTGCAGGGTTTGACTGTTGTTCGTGGATTCGTTGATTTCGCACAACACATTGATGCAAAGTACCAGGCGGCTGCAGGAAATAGTATCTAACCGTCGGTTAGCCTTGAATCCTTTTTTTATATGTTTTCACTGTGAGAGGAGGAAATAATATCTTACCATAAATTTCTGTCAATAACCTTCTAGTTGCTGGTTTCATTTTTATATTCTTAAGTTATTTGAACGACACAGAGAAACATGCAATCGAAATCATTTCATATAGACCAAGTTGACAGTTCTCCGCACCATAAGCGCATAAGAGTAGTGACATTGCCAGGTAGAATGAGACTAACAGCCAACCCCTGTACCCAAAGAGACGACATGCGTGATGGCTAGTGTCGACGTAGAATCTGGATATATATCGGATGGAAATAAGTAGGAACTCATTTTAAGGCCCTCAGGCCGAAGCTGGATCCATTTTTAATCCTCCGTCGAAGTGGAAGTTCTTCAGGCGTTTATTTTATTCTCGAACGTGAGTAGAGCAAAACCATAAAATTCCCACATTCAACCTGGCTGCACTGCCGTAGAGTTGTAATCTTATTTCCGACACTGCCGTGCCACAGGGATAGGTAAAGTAAATGTAGCTGGGCCATATATTATTGCATCTTGCGTCGTGCATCAAGCCGTGTACTCCATACATCATTCTGATGACGACATAGACACGTTTCGTCCCATTGTACTGATATACGACGGGCCCATGGATATGGCTCCGTGGTATTCTCCGTGCATATACGAGAAAACTTTTGATATAGCCAAGCAAGAGCCAAATCTATCCCAGCCTCTCTCGAGGCGGCATGCGAGTAAGACAGCCCTAGCACTCCAGTTAATGGGAGCGTGAAGGACGAGTGGCGGATAAAGACAGGCATTCACCACCCGGAACAGGCCAGCACAAAAAAAGATGTGCATATGTAAAAAGGAATATAGCACTCCTCCAGTGGTTTTTATGCGAATCAACTGCATCCCAGATCCTGATGATCGTGAGCATCATCAATCCATTCTGACGTGGTGTTTAGGAATAGCAGGAAGGGAGGCTCGGACATCCAGCCGAGCTTACCAACAATTATCACTTTTGCTCTCATAGGACGAAGGACTCGCAGGTCCTCATAGATACATTGATCCTCGATCCAAGGCCTGATTTTTACGCAAGTCAGGTGCACCAAAGTGGTTGAGAATAAAGGTGACTCGAGAAATTGAAAGAGCCGAAGAGCCAAAGCTAGTAACTATCCTAGACAAAATAGCTGTACTCTATGGACAAGAGTTGAACTATCGTGTCTTTGACACCCAGGCTGACCCGGTTGGTTTGCTCTCCGTCTGGAACACAGGCTGTCTCCGAGAGATATGGACTCTGTTGCGGCTGCTGTTGTAGCCGATGGAGATTTCAGATGCCATCAATGCAACAAGTCCTACCGCCGGCGTATACAAGCCTTCTCCTTTCTCAATTTCTCCCAACTGCCGGGTCCAAAGTGCTAACTCCAACATCTAGGCGATCTTCGAGACCGGCACCGACGCCGTTGTCTCAAATCTGCTAATCATGAGAGAGTCGCAAAGCGAAAGTCTTGCGAAAACCTGCGCACAGAAAAAGTTGCGATGTTGCTTGACTCGCCCAGCATGTAGTCGCTGTGTTCAATCACAGATAGCATGTCACTACCCACCCACTGCACGGGTGCACCAAGTATGTTACTCTGCTCGCTTTTTAAGTTTGTGTAGAGTGCAAGAGAAGACCTTTTGGGTTGAATCAGTCGTTAATCGAGGTTCATTCTGGTCTCGCTGTGGGCTAGGACGATACCGCAGTAATAACAAAGGACTCAACATCGATCAGCGAAGATCACGATATAATTATCCCTGCTCCAAGTATGCCTTACGGTGGTGGCAGTATTGCCACCTCTTCTGGTTCTCAGGACATTAGTGGCACTGTAGCCACCTTTCCGTGGAGTCCGCAGGCCGGTAATTCGAATCTCATGCTTCAGAATATCAATGATGGGGCATTTTTTGCCCTCGAAATGTCAACTTCATTGGGATGGAACGAAGACTTTCCCCCAGAAGACTATCCTCAGAATATCCCAGTGAGCTGCTCTCGTGCTTTTCTCAAACACCCGAGCAACATAATATACCGAAATTGTCTGGTCCCGGCAAGCCGCTGTCACTTTCACAAGTTCCGCCACTGCCTTCTTCATCTGGTGCTTCATCGTCAATAGGGCTAGGGCTGTCTCCCAATGGCGACTTTAGCTGCGACGGGGATTTTTTTGCAAACAACTTTTTCCCAGGGCCCAGTACGGTCACCAGTAATACCGAAGAACTCTTCGAGGAGCTGTCTCAGAGGGTTTGCGATTATCCCAAAAAGATCCTTCAACGTGATTTTGGTCGCCGTTTATCCATCATAGCATGTATCGCTGTGCACAGGGAGGTATGGCTGAGCCGCTGGGTATAGCACTGGCTTGTGCCTCTGCGTACTAAAGCCGTGTCGAGTCGAGTTCGAGCTTCATCGACACCATGATAAATACTCAGCGGGAGAAGTTGATCCGAGAGTTCCACCTGTATGTGGATCAGCCGGAAACGTGCCTTGCTGCGCTCCATGCCGTTAGCGTTTATCAAATCCTCAGCTCCTTAGATGATCGGAGCACAACAACAGGCCCCGTTGAAGTTGATAGGCCGCAAACGGGATCAGGACTGGCGGCCGAGTTTCATATTTCATTTTTATTAAAGGAACATCCCATATTCTTCCATCCTTCACATTTCGAAGAAATCTTTTTGTGGCAGCTAGGGTCGCTCACAAAGTTTTGATAGATGACTCGTCGACTGTGTACATATAAAGAAGCCGTCACCTCGGACACAGAGACCGACTGGACTCGCTGGAAATTCGCTGAGTCACTGCGACGATGTATATTTTTTGTCAACTTAATCAATGTTCTAGCAGCAAAATATCGCAGATTTCACTTCGATTATTTTGAGCCTTTAGACGACGCCCTCATCTTCCAGATGCCTCTTCCACCACAGAGAAAACATGGAGGGCGAGCAATGAGACCCAGTGGCAGATATGCCGGGAAGATACCCAGCTAGTACGTCCAGCCCCCACGCTGCAGAAGCTTGTGGAGATAGATGATGCAGGCCAGCTGGATCTTGCCACCCTTACACCACTGACCAGAATTATCCTGGCTTGTGCAAGGGTGAATCTAGAAGCCGACTGGAGAGACAGATAGCTTTACCCGGGGTATTGGTATTCGTATATTTTTCGTTTGCTTATATACCATTTGGCCACTCATTATTTGAACTGGCGGTAAGCTTGCATTTTTTTTCTTTTGATGAGAAACAAATGAAATCAAAGCACCCTAAAATGCCTGCCATATTAGCATTGACAGCATTTAGAGATAGCGTTGATAAAAAGCTCCTATTTGTAAACAGTTGGTTGCATTAAAACATTAGACACACCAAACAAAAGGCCAATCTCTCAAACTAGATATAATCAGTGACACAACATCCCACCTAGGGCTATGCAATTGACGTAGTTCTGATCTCAGGGCCGCAGAGCCGAGCTGGTGGAGGATGGGGTGACGTTTGGTGATCGACAACTTCTCTTCTCTGTATCTCTGTCTCTGTCTCTTTCTCTTCTCTGTATATAATCTGTCTCTTATACACATCTCCGAGCCCACGAGACCAGAGAGGATCT
>OJKM01000192.1_pt1 | contig 11169 bp, 14 predicted proteins | sample 1596631 | NCBI WGS metagenome assembly OJKM01 (sample SAMEA3904683, study PRJEB24821) | metagenome | biome: Builtin; feature: hospital; material: surface | place: USA | collected 2013-06-06 | reverse complement strand
TACGAGATCCTCTCTGGTCTCGTGGGCTCGGAGATGTGTATAAGAGACAGGGTGAAGATAGCCAATATGTTCCGTGTAGGATCATGGCTGTACTCCAAAGCAGCTCCAACAAACACGTCTACTCAGTCTCTGGATGCTGTGACTGAGTCTCAGGACCGTACGTTACATATACCTCTTCTACCATCTGAAAAACACCTGCTAATAGTTTATTTCCTTCTATAGTTGAGCATGCATTAAAAGGTATTCTTCTATAGATATTTGATATCCATATTTATGACTTTACTAATGGTTTTCCGAAGCTGCTGCCTATATTATGGATGACGATGTTGATTCAGCAGAGAGAGACCTTGATAAAGGTGATTCTTCTTTTCACAAGGTAAACAGCAGCTGGACATCAGTTTCTATTCTCAGTAACCAGCTAACTGTTTCCTTTGTATAGCTAGGAAAAGGCATTGTCACCTTTGTGAGAGCTACACTTGGCTTGGAGCAGAATATTATGCGGCAAGGTATGGCTTGTTTTAAACAATCTTTGCTTATGATACTGACTGACACTATGCTATAGCTGCTTCGAGGCTTATGGATGCAGAAACAAGTGCCTATAATGACCAGCATAAAGCTCAGCACAATGCAAATGCTGTCAATGCCTATCATTCTACTATATATGCTCCCGGGACTGAGTACTTGCTATGTCAATGTATGGCCCAGCTCATGGCCGCCCTGGTGGGAGTCCTCAGCGAGAGCTTTTCGGAGAGTATAAAAGCATTCTATAAGCTGAGAAAGGCTTATATTGCACTCGATAGCATTGCTCAGATGGAAGAAAAGTACATGAAAGAAAACAACCTCAGCCTTGGAGTCGAGTCACGCTTGGAGAGTGCCAATGGTAGCCCCATTTCAGGGAAACCAGCAAGAACTGTAGACTCTTCGTCGCAAGGTACTGTTTGAATCTGGAATCTGGCTCATGAAGCACTTTCTGGACTAACATTTACTAACATTACCAGCAGAACCAAAACCAGAGGCTAAGGCTCCCCTTCCAAGATCAATGTCAACTACCTCCCTCGAGGAGGTTACAAATGAAAGTTTTCAGAGCTCACAGAGACGACTTTCCCGGCTTACTTTGGGAAGTGAAAATGATGTTTCCAAAGCAGCCGAGGGGCCCCAGGCCAAGCTTGACATGAACGGGGATGCCGATATCTTCTCCCACCCCGTAGACCATTTCATTCACTCGGGAACCAGTCTTTGCTTCGGTATGCTACTTCTGTTCATTTCCATGGTACCCCCAGCTCTCAACAGGATCTTATACATTATTGGTTTCCGTGGTGACCGATCCCGAGGGCTACGGCTGCTCTGGCAAGCTAGCCAGTCTCATACATTGACGGGAGCTATTTCTGCCCTGACCTTATTAGCCTTTTACAACAGTTTCGTGCGTGCAGCCGATATCTTACCTGATCCCGTTGATGGAAATGTGGATGACATCGAGGGATATCCAATGAGTCGACTTGAGAGTTTGCTCGCTGATATGAGGAACCGTTTCCCTCACAGCCAGCTCTGGGTCCTTGAAGAGTCCAGAATGCGAGGAGCCAACAGGGAGGTAGAAGAGGCCCTGAGATTGATTCGTAATGGGAAGAAGAGCCCTCTGAAACAGGTACAGGCTCTCCACGTTTTTGAGAGGAGTATAGATGCCATGCATCTACACCAGTACGAGCTATGTGCAGAGTCATTCATAGAGGTAAACTAATTCCCAAAGCTAGCCTAGGTAATATATCGGTACTAATTACTGTTCCCAGTGCTCCGAACTTAACTCTTGGTCCCGGGCATTGTATTTTTACATTGCCGGCGCCGCACATGTAGAACTTTACCGCAAACACCTCAAAGAGTCACCAGAGAAGGCAAAAGAGCATGGCAAAAGGGCGGAGGAACTCTTCCGAAAAGTACCATCTCAGGCAGGGAAGAAAAAATTCCTGGCTCGCCAACTTCCATTCGATGTGTTTGTTACCCGCAAGGTTGCGAAATGGGACGCTCGCGCGAATGAGCGGAACATTCCCTTCATTGATGCAGTCGGTGTATCACCAATCGAGGAGATGAATTTCTTCTGGAACGGGCACAGCCGCATGCCCGACGAACAGTTGAATGTCGCGCTCCAAAACTTAGCGTGGTCAGAGTCTAACGAAACATGGGCTTCTGAACCACTTGATGAGCACTCCATATTAGCTCTTCTCAGGGCTTCCCTACTGCGAGCCCAACGGAAACATGGAGAGGCGAAGGCTATTCTGAAATCTGAGATTCTATGCCACGATAGGGCGCTATTCAAAGGCTCAAATAAGGATGACTGGACCTGCCCATCAGCACATTATGAGATGGCTGCAAATTTATGGATGGAGCGTCACTGTTACCGACCCTTTGGCCGTGCCACCGCTATTCCAGCATTTGATAAGGATGATCAGCCCAAGGATGAGGCAACCCGTGCAGCCGAGGATGAACAACGAGTCCAAGAATGTAAGGAGTGGCTTGAGAAGGTATACAAGTGGGAGGCATATGAACTGGATGCTCGGATCGGACTGAAGGTCACCACTGCGCAGGAAACAATCACGAAATGGGAGGAGGCTCACACCAAATAGCAAACTAGATGGACTCGGCCCATTTTTTATCAAATCCCATGTCACATACCTAATAACGTTCTCTGCAGCTAATACATCCCTTACCGGCTTCATTATATCCATCTTACACTGTTTCAAGTGTTATTTACACCGCTCTTCTTGAATGGTAACTGCTGGAGAATGCCGATGCCAATCGCCGCGGCTACCAAACTCCCGCAAATGTTCTCCACCATAAGAACACCCAGCCTCCAAGGTTATCAGATTTATCCCGACGGCATCAAGTACTCCGTCAGTACTGTGTATACCATATCTATATATATAGAGTCTCTAGATGGGCATGGCTGGCAAGTCTCTTCTATCCAATTAATTCCTTCCAATAGCTTCAATTTATCATTTCATTGTCAATATAACCAAACTAAATCAACGCTATATAGTTCCTTCCCATGGCAGCATCACCACTTTCTCAAAGTCAGCTCTATGAAAAGAGCAGCAGTTCCATAGACCCAGATGTGGAACAGAACAGGTTGACCAGGCTGGAGTCGGTCGTTTCTACCGCCAGCCAGCAGTGTGCAACGGCCATTGGTCGGCTGAGGGGTGGAGGTGCTGGACAAATAGCTCCCTTCACCCACCCACTAGGGCATATCAGAACTTCTCCAGACGTTATTGTCGATTTTGACGGGCCCGATGATCCTTATAGACCTGCAAATTGGTCGTTTAGAAAAAAGTGTCTTACCACTTTTCTATATGGACTGGCTACAATGGGTACATAAATACCTTGAACCCCGAAGATACGAAAGATATATTAATTAGACCCATATTAATAGGCTCTACCTGGGCAAGTGCAGTGTAAGATGGCCTTTGAACTTCTGTTTGCCGTGTTACTCTTATAACTGGCTGACTCTCGCCTCAACAGCTATGCCCCAGGAATCAAGCAAATCTGCAAGGAGTTCGGGGTTAATGAAGAAGTGGGAACAGTTGGTATCAGCTTGCTGCTCTTTGGATTCGGTCTCGGTCCCTTGATATGGGCTCCCCTATCCGAAAAATATGGAAGAAAGCCTACCGTTCTTCTCCCATATGCAATTGCAGTGATCTTCTCGTTTGCTACAGCAACTGCTAAAGATATACAAACCGTCTTACTATCACGGTTCTTCTGTGGGTTCTTTGGTGCTGCTCCAGTAACAAACACTGGTGGGGTTCTGGGAGACTTGTGGTCCCCCGAGGAGCGTGGAGTGGCCCTTATTGGGTATGCTATATCGGTAGTCAGCGGTACTGTATTGGGACCAATTACTGGAGGCGCAATTGTCCAAAGCTCCCTTGGATGGAGATGGACTGAATATGTAACGTCTACACCCCTTGTATAAAATTTTTGCTTCAGTCTAAGCTAACCTTCATGCTATCTCTAGATTACTGGAATCCTGACGCTTTTCATTCTCATACTGGACTCTATACTTCTCGATGAGACCTATCCCCCAGCTCTGCTTGTAACTAAAGCACAACATCTTCGCTACTCAACTGGGAATTGGGCATTGCATGCGCGCCATGAAGAATGGGACGTCGGGTTTGGAGAAATGGCCAACAAATATCTGGTTGTCCCTTTCCAGCTCCTTGGTACTCCTATATGTTTCTCAGTTGCCCTCTACGCCTCATTTGTGTACGGCATGCTGTACCTGAACCTTTCCTCGTTCCCAATCCAATTCCAGGAAGAAAGGGGCTGGAATCAACTCGTTGGCCAGCTCCCATTCCTTGCATTTCTGATCGGGATTCTATTCGGTGCAATCGCAAACCTGACGAATCAAAGATTCTATGTTAGGAAATACAGGGCAAATAACTGTCGTGCTGTATCCGAAGCTCGTCTCCCTCCAATGATAGTTGGATCTGTGTTGTTTGCTGGTGGTCTCTTCCTCTTAGGCTGGACTTCCGACCGGCGCATCCCATGGATAGCAACGACAATAGGGACAGCTATTATAGGCTTTGGGTTTTTTACCATCTTCCAGGCTTCCTTGAACTACCTCATCGATACATTTCCAACTGTATCTGCTAGTGCCGTTGCAGCAACCACCTTTCTGCGGAGCTTGTGTGCTGGTGCGTTCCCCCTTTTCGTGAGGTCAATGTACACGAAGCTGGGGATTCCATGGGCAGTCAGTGTGCTAGGTTTTATAAGTATTGTCCTACTTCCCATCCCTTATCTCTTTTACTTTTATGGGCCAAAAATTCGAGCAAAGGGTCGGTGGTCTCGTTCCTCATTATAACCAAAAGAAGTTCCGTTTATACTGTGCCTTGACCTATAAAACAGGGAGACCTTACATCGGGCATGTTAGATTTTCTTTGCACATCCATTCTGTTGGCAATGATGATACGTTTGTTAGACTTATAGGCCTAGGGTGGCTCTTAGAAGCCATCTTTCTACCGATAAAAGGGTATTCTGATCAATAATCTAGCATGATTGAATTGCTTGACTGTGGACGCTCAACAGCAAAGGAAACATTCCTAAAACCAGACCATTCCGCATTGATAAAACAAAGCCACTTATGAAACACCAGAAATTTCATACCCCAGCCATTTCCAAATCTTCAACTGCCCCAAATTCCCAGTCACCGCTTCGAATCCTGCTTACTCGGTCCAACTCGCTCTGATACTCCTTGCGAAGATCTTCAAGCGTGATGACAATGCGTTTTGCACGGTTGATCTTCAGCTCAGACGATGACCGCGACAGGCTCGTATTGTGATTCTGAAAAGTAGGTGAATCAGATGAATTCATACTGCGGTTATCAGCACCGTGTGAGAACGGGTTCTTAAGGGAAGAAGTAGAGGAGGTGAATGGATCGTCAATGCTGCTACTTGGTCGATGGAGAATTGAATTCATGCTATCGGGTCGATTTGCGTTTGGATCAAATTGTTCGACCACAATGTATGCTTCGTTCTTCTCCATACAGGCGAGAAGGTTGATTAGGGAGAGAAGCTCGTTTCGCAATTCTCTGCTCTCAATGTCGTCTTCGTTCAGATCATTGGAAGCATCTTCGGCCGCAAAGAACTTCACCTGTGAGGCAGTTGGACGGTCTCTGAGGTCCCTGAGCTTGCTAACAATTTGATATGAGACCTCTGCTGCCCCGCGGATGTCATTGCGGGCGATTCGGTAAGCCTTTAGGACACGATGATATTCTGGTGGATTTTGGGTCCCCTGCCAACTGCTCAAGGGTACCGTTTGGCCAATAGAAGGTCCCAGGGGTGATTGTTTGCTCGCAAGAGATGCCAGAACATCATCAACATGGGAGCAGAGATGAGGTGTCAGGGAGAGAGGGAGGCGGAGAACCTTTTGTAGACCTGCTGTTCCTGGTCCATAGGCAGTTAGGATTGTAGTGGTAAGAGATGTTAGCGCAGATTTCTGTAATGCTAGATCTGTATATCTGGCGAGAGCTGAATAGGCATCATCAAATCGACATGTTTTCAAAGATGCATGGAATAATCGGGAAAGCAAGTCGCTTCGAAGATTCTTATGTTCAAGATCTGTCTCGTTTTTCTTTGGACTGGATCCAAGAGCCTGAAGTGCAAGGTTGGCGAAGTCAGCGACATGAATAAAGGCCCGAGAAAGCTCAAAAAGGTTAATGATGTGTTGGAAGTATCTCGGAAGCCCATTGTAGAAGTTATCTACGGAAACTATATCGAGAAGATTTGAGGACATCTCATGAAGATTCCCAACAGCTTTTCCGTAGGCTATATAATGATAATAGTCAATGAATGTGTACTAGGATCACATGTGGGAAATTGACTCACAAAGAAGGTAGGCAGCCTTTTGGAAGTAAATTGCTGCTGTGTCAAAATCGGACTTAGCTAGGTATAGCCGTCCCTTAACATAGGTTGCCCAGGCGGTACTTGGTTGGAAACGAAGGAAATCAGATGCAAGTTCGATGTTGTCGGAAGCGAGAAGATCACATTGGATAAACACCAAGATGTTAGAAAGAGACACTTCCCCTTGTCTCGTAACCCAAGATATGACGTCCTGAATTTGCTGCGTCATCGCGTACATCTGGGGTACACATGCAGCAGGCTGAGGCTTGATATGGATTGCGAATAGATCTTCCAGGACGGTAGTACAGTGGTTGAATTCACAGCCTTTTGAACCAAATCGAACAATTGTGGAATCAGATCGGTTCTTTTTCTGTCGGGGTCGTATATTTGTCCCTAACCATATCATCAATTCGTACTCCTTAAGTAGGTCAATCAATGTGCTAAAAATCATCGGCCCGTCAAATTGAGTATTCTCCGCCTCTAGGTTCACTTCGGTCTCGACAAACACGGCAAAAAGTAATAAGTCATGGATGATTTGTCTGCTTTGAACTAGGACCTCCCTGGCTCCGTGGGTTATTGCGTTGCGTCCAAATGCCGTGGACTGGAGTTCAGAATCCTTTCCTGGGAAACTCAAAGGCAGTGTATCAATGATAGAGAAAAATGTTTCGTTCGTGAGACCTTTGTATCCAATCGTTTCCTCGATGTTTGCACAGCCAGCTTCAAACAATTCTTCAGTAATGAATTCTGGAAACCCACAGCTGGATTGGAAAGCTTCAACTCTCTCCGCGGCAGAAAGCGAAGGCTCGGCAAAAATTTCATTGTCCAACGCCATCCGGCATGACTCGTTAAGTTGAGCTGGGAAAAGTTTTCGGAATCTCATTGCGAGGTTAGCAAGACTTGCAGATTGGCCAGGATTCTCTCCTAGTTCACGAGGTATATTTCTATGTGGCCAACAAGTTTCCAAAACGTCGATACCATTGCCTAGAGTTTCTCCATCGTTGTGCAACATAAGCTCAGTACTATCACATTCTCGAATAATAGCCGACCCGCCGCTGAATATTAGCCAGGGAAGGTCATTATAGGCATCATAGGCAAGGCTTATGGCTTCTTGTGTTTTCTTGTTAATGTCTTCAACAATTTGCCAGAATTGCTGCCACTTCGCTTCCAGATCTCTGTAGTACTTTGAAAAGTCCATTTCCGTATCTGGGAGCTGCCGTAGGGTGACAGATTGGGTTATTGTTGTGCAGACATCCTGCTGTAGTGACGATGATGTGGAGTTACTGCTTAAGGAGCGAGAGTGCTTTAGTTTCATGGCATCCTGGTAGATTGCCAAAGCAGTCCGGAGAATCTCAGGTGAGTAGTCGGCAGCGTCAGATGTGTATAAGAGACAGGTTTCCGGGGAATGTAAACGATGTCATGGTCCAATTGGTGTTCCACACCTTGGCCAGATCGACTAAATCAAAGTGAAGGCTATAAAGTCGGTAAGAGTTATGGCTTTTCCAGAGGACCCAAAGTGCCATATTTCTGCCTTCGTCCATTGACTTGATTTGGAAATCAACCACATTCCAAAATACGCTGCCAGACGGGTCTGGATCTGCAGGCTGAAGTTTTGAATCTGGGAAAAGGTCCTCTATCACCAATTGGCCTGTAATCCCGCCCCCAACAGCCCAGAATTTAAACTGCCCATCATCCTGAGGTGAGTATGTTACAACATAGTACATACTGCCCTCTGACGCCCTCTCCGCTGTGAAGACTCGAATGAATGCGGACTCATCTGGGTTCAAAGCTAGGGGCGTAGTATCCTGGGATTGACTTGTCCGGTTCAACAAGTCCTTTGACCCAACGAGTTTTTGGCTTGCTAGGTTCCAGACTTTTAAGGAGTGGTTCAACCCAACCACGAAGACAAACGCCTGATCTGAGGTTGTTGCAATCGCATTGGGGGTGTTAGGGTCCAGGGATCTGCCATCATATTGAACTGTCTGGTCGCCGCTCCACTTGACGAGTCCGCGTAAAGAAAAGCTCCAGCTCTTTTCATCAAAGGTGACAGGGAACCAATGTGATCCTGAATAAAGTATACAATTAGTGATCCGTTGAGAAGAACAAGAGGGGAAAGAATTGGACATCGTAGTGGAAGCATACCATCATCACCGACTTTCCTTGTCAGACGCAAAAGAGATCCGCTGTCAAGAGAAATAAACAGCTCATAAGGCGAGGCAGCATACAACCGGTGTGGAAACGAGAATCCCAGAGGCGCTGGGCTGCACGTCTTACACCAATCATTGATGTTCTCGTCAATCAACTCTAGCTTCCGGAAGTATTCAGGTCTCATCGTGAATGTGTACAGCTGCTTCGATCTCAGTAGAACAAAAACACTGAGTGATTCATGGCCCTCCACGTCCGCCAGAGCCACGCCATGCGGTACAATGGCATTCTCAAACTCAAGTCGAATAGTAACGTTCGATTCATGATGGTCCTGTGAGCTCTTTGTCAAATCAACAGCTCTGAGTTCAAGACAGGTACTGTCTTCAATAACCCGCCAGAAGAACGATCGAGGGTAGGTTTTGCGCTTGCGGAAGTAGATAGAGCTCTGGGAGGCTAAGTATTGCTTTGCGAACGCGTCTTCGTCCCGTATGGCTGTGTCGCAGGCACTCGAGGCGGTCGTTGCTGAGATTTTGGCTCGTTGCTGAGCTCCATGCGATTTGATGGCGACCGTCACGGCGGGGTGCTGCGTGGTTGGGCCAATATCGACCTTGGTGCCCCTGTGAGTTACCAACATCTTCGTTATAGCGACAGAAAACAGATCTGTCCCATCTGCGAGAAGGCTAGGCGTGGGAGAGACGGTGCTGTGGCATTGCTTCTTGTTGGAGCTTGTTTCTCAAATGTCGATTTTATTATATTTCAAAACTTGAAGATGGAGTTTAGCGCGTAAAATATTATAGGTTGGCCAATACAAACTCTGTATCGACGCCGTATTTATCAAAAAACACCAACAACACAACAATGAAGGCAAATGAACGGTATTAGAATCAATAATATTTACGCTCGTTATTCGTATTTTTATTCTATAATGGCATAATATAGACGGAGGAATCGTAATTAGTATGCATGAGAATAGAGACAAGGAAAGTTCCCCAAACGCCGCAGCTAAATGAGTAGCAAAATCACGTCGAAATTGAGAGGACAGGTCTAGATCAATCATGGTTCCTTCTCTAGATCTTTAGGACTAGGATCCCCGATGCCATCTTCATTAATGGCAAACAGACAGTCACTCTCTGGAAGACACGGGCTGTCGTAGATCTTGCAAATTCGGGTCTCCCCTCTGCCTTTCTTCAAACTCAGTCGCGTGGTACTCGCGTGGGCAATAATGTTACCGCCGATTGGCTTCTTGGGATCAGGATTGAACATTGCGCTTGGTCCACCGTCAACTTGTGCAACAACCTGGTTAGTAATTACAACAGCGACTCCGAATTCATCGGCAAGACGTTGCAGGGTGCGCATGAATCGAGCCAGATGGTTCTGTCTTGACGATAGCTCTCCACGGCCGCTGAAATCCGTCCGGTAGAGCGAGGTGGCAGAATCAACAATGAGAAGGGAGAACCTCGTCTCGCACATCATCTGGGATGCCTGGTTGAGCAATTGAAGCTGGTGGTCGGAGTTGTAGGCACGAGCATAAGCGACGTTGTCTAGCACTTCTTCGCCGACGAGACCATACCGTTGTGCTACGGCCAACAGACGCACGGGTCGAAACGTTCCTTCGGTATCGATATAGAGGCATTTACCCTCACCACCACCCATGTCGAAGGGTAGCTGACAAGTGACAGCTAGGGTATGACATATTTGACTTTTTCCTGTTCGAAATTCGCCAAAGAGTTCTGTAATGGACCCTGTCTCGATGCCGCCGGCAAGAAGGGTGTCAAGCTGCTTGGAGCCAGTAGTTATACATATCAAATCCGCTCGACGAGAGTGCATTTCGGTCGCAGTCGTGAACCCCATAGGCACGATTTTAGCCGCTATAAACCAGTGTCAGTAGATCGATTATGTCGCCAACGCTGAAGGAGAGGAGTATAACCTTCTGTCAGTATCTTTGTAGCCTTTTGTTCTGAAATTCCTTTGATTTGCTCCAACACCCGCTTTGGCCTAGGCAGGGTCAGCCGGTGCTGCAATGAAGACAGTCAAAGCCGTAGCACTTGGACTGGAAAGAAAAGAGAGAGAAGAGAGATAAGGGAGAAATACGTATATGCCACTGCCTCGACGGTATGAAAGCCTCCATCGGTAATCAGTTTGATATCTCGCGCGGTTAGGCCCCCAACGCCCTAAGTGAAATAAGACCCTGTTAGTACCGTCGGAGCGGAAGAGTGGAGGCAGCACAAGAGCATCAATAACCAACCTCGAGGGCAGACAGGGGCGTAGGTGCTCCTGGCCCTGGCAGGCCGTTATCATCCAGCTCGGCCTGCGATGCCTCCTCTGTAGTCATCTTGGTGGGCTATGCGCGCGTCTAGGTACACGTGTCGATCCGCTCCAACAAGGATAGGTTCTGTAGAACTAGACCGAGAAACAGCAATATAAAAAGAATAGACTGGCAAGACAATGAGCCAATGCTACACGGAACAGCAAGCAGAAATGTCGACAGCTCGATAGTGTTGATGAATTTCGATGTTTTTCGATGTTGAAAAGTCAAGACGCGTGTCCACGTGATGTAAATAGCCACAATTAAAACGTCTTTTTAAGGCGGATTTTGCTCGGTTTCTACGGAGTAACGACTTTTTATAACCAGATTAATTATTATTAG
>OJKM01000191.1_pt1 | contig 11179 bp, 9 predicted proteins | sample 1596631 | NCBI WGS metagenome assembly OJKM01 (sample SAMEA3904683, study PRJEB24821) | metagenome | biome: Builtin; feature: hospital; material: surface | place: USA | collected 2013-06-06 | reverse complement strand
ATCTACACGTAAGGAGTCGTCGGCAGCGTCAGATGTGTATAAGAGACAGGATATCATGATGGCGTCGACAGTCCGGTCGCGAAGGCTGTCGGGCCGTCCAAAGGAACTAATAGTAGAGACCGGCTCAGCGCATGCACCCTCAAGCGCAGACGGGGCCCGTCAAGTGCCACTGCCTCCCTCAATGCTCCTAGCACATCCCATCACCCCGCTACCCTCAAAGACAAGCCATGGAAAATCGTCGAGCGATTTCAATCTTGAATCAATACAGCAACGCCCACACACAGCAATTGGCTCTCCAGAGTCCCCCGGACCAGATTCTCCTGCGATCTCGGCTTTTCCTACTCTTAATGCACACGAGTCGGTCGATTTTGATACATTATTGACGTCTCCACCGTTAACTTTGAGCAGGCTACACTCTGCACCAGGAATATCGAGAGAACCTACGTACTCGGCTCCTGCTCTAGGCAAATCCTCGCAGCCCCCTAGCAGTCCCTTCACCACCTCTTTCATCCCAGAGCTAGGCAAGACCTTTTCTTTGCCTGCTGTGCCACCGCTCAGTTCAGCCGGCCCGTCTAGGCACCTATTCGACAATAACATCCATTCTCCGCTTACACCGGGATCGCCTAACCCCAACGCCCCAGATGCGCCCATCCCTCTCGAGCCTTGCCCCCAATCCTTCCTCCTCCGTCCATTCTGGTTAATGAGATGTCTATACGAAACGATCACCCATCCTCGTGGTGGGTATCTGACCACTAAACTATTCATACCCAGAGACATATGGAAAGTGAAAAACGTGCGAATCAAGGGGCTAGAGGAGAAAATCTCAAACTGTGATCTGCTCACCGCAGCGCTACTCAAACTAGCAAAGGTCGATACCAACGATGCTGATGCCGTCCTAGAGGAAATGCAGGCATTTGAAAACATCCTGGATCAGGTGCAGGCCGTATGGTCTAGGAAACTCGGCAATGAAGTCGGCGTACAAGGTGCCATGGCGCTTTTCAAGCTATCGTCAGATGATACCTCTCCAGCGGTAGACTCATCCTCCAAACCTTCCAGCAGTGGAAGCAAATCCTATCTTTCCTCATGGCGAAAACTCCGATCAAAGAGCTCCGGTATATCCAACACAAACTCAAGCAGCATATCAAGAGATAATGGAAGGGAAAACTTGACCATGACATCACTGCCGATGACTGACACGGTCGCTACAGCTACTCCACGGCGAGGCGTCATTGGACTCAACTGCACTGGGCCCAATGCAAACTATATGAGCGCTCTAGCCAGACTTTTCGACGCAGCGCAAGTTATAGGTATGTTAACTTTCCACCACCACCCATCTACCTGCTATAAATCAGCCGCTTAAATACTAACTTTTATTCAAATAGATCAAATAGCCCGCCAAGTTGAAGATCCAGGCCTAAGACATTCATCCCAGACTCTAGTTGGTCTCGAGCTCAGCACTCGGCATGCGTCTGAATTCTTTGGATTCTATGCCTGCCGGTTTGCCCTGAATGATATCGGCCTCATGATCGATAAGTTCATCAAACGAGGCAGCGAATATGTCATGGCCTGATTTTCTTGGTTTTCTTTTTTTTTTTTTTAATACCACCCTAATCCCGTCGTTTCCCCTTCCCTCTTTTTATACCTGACTTTTATGCCATAACGAAATATTTGATGTTTGCCCCCTGGTTAGATTATGTAACTCGCATTATATCGAGGTGTTCATGGCTTGGCAATGTTTACATAATCCCCTCTTCTTTTGACGTCGTTTCCCTTTTATTGGTGTTTCTTTTGATGTATATATCAAACACTTCCAAGGGCATTGCGATTTGCTCCCTGCTGACTCTAGCTTCTTGGGATATTAAGCCCAATTTTTGCTTAAATAGAAGACGTTGAGATTTGTACCCTCAATAGTTTTGTTACTACTCTTATCGTTTTGAAACATCTTCAAACGCGCTCTTAAACCATGGGTCTCAAGCGCGGCAAACGAGCTTCATCTGAAGGCGTCGAGCCAGCTGTTTCCGAAGACCGTTGCAAGAGAGCCAAAACAGCCGGTGATGCAGGCAAATTCGGTCTAAATGCTCAGATATCCTCGACTTTAGATAAGGCTCCCAAGACGGATTCCAACGGTGATCCATACTGGGAGATCTCGCGTCAGCGGCGTGTCACTATATCTACCTTCAAAGGACGCGTGCTAGTGAATGTGCGCGAGTATTACGAGAAAGATGGTCAGGAACTGCCTGGAAAGAAGGTAATACTATCCATTGAGCCACCCTCATTGCAAGGAAACCATGCTAATCCCCCGCGTTCCCTACCAGGGCATATCAATGACACTAGAACAGTTCAACAACCTCGTCACATTACTTCCTGAAATCTCAGCCGTTATCGAAGAGAAAGGGGGCAAGGTTACTCGTCCGGATTTTTCTGGGTCTATTGCCACTGCTGGCGAAGAGGACGAAGAAATGTCAGGTGTGGATGAGGAAAAGTCGAAATCCAATTCCAAGGCTAAGAAACCATCCTCCACGAAAAATTTCGAGGCTACTAGCGACGAGGATGATGACGAATAAATAATTCAAAAACAAATACATGGCTTTGTCCTGGCGGAACTTCTTTGCTCTAGTTGGAACCCGGTGCATGAATTTACGTGTTACCGGCTGGCGTCTGGTATGTGGGATGGAATTTGGAGGTATCCATTTTGATTTAAAAGATTGGTAATTTCTATTGAAGACACGCAAGGTTTTAGAAGTTATTGGAAGTCTGATACCAGCTGAGACCTATTGTCTAATGCGGAATAATCTGACATTCGTATAATCAAAATCTACGTGGCTCGGCGAGCTCTTTTTGTTTTGGCAAATAAGCTAGCAGTTATCTAGTTACCTAGCCTACCTTGTTGGTTCCTACCCATGTCCCAACTTACATGCTAGTTTCCTGGGTTCCAACGCGAGATGCCAAAGAACCTCCTTTCCAAGCAAGCTGAGGATCAGCTTCCTTTCGAACAACGCTTTCATTTCCGGGCTTTCCATATCCACCTCCACCAGGAGTCTTGATAATGATACGGTCACCTGGCTCCATATTTGCAGTGTTTTTGGCTCCCAAGCTCACATGTTTGATGATTGGAGGCTCCTCAGATCCTTCAGGCTGAGGCATCTTACGGACCCAGATGTTCTGGCCGCAGGCAGCATCTTCTCCACCGTGCATGCCATAGGGGTGGTAGACACGGCGTTCGGAAAGAATGGATACCTGGACGGGAATGCGGAATTCGATATCTCTAATAACACCATCACCACCGCGGTTCTGGCCGGCTCCTCCAGATCCGGCGCGCAGGCTGAATTCTCTGAGAAGAACGGGGTATCTTCTTTCAAACACTTCTGCGTCAGTGATGCGGGTGTTTGTCATGTGGGTGTGGACTCCAGAGGTTCCCTCCCAGTCAGGGCCGGCTCCGCTACCACCTGCAATGGTCTCGTAGTATCCGAAGCCCTTGGTTTCCTCCTCGCCTGAAAGATTACCTCCGAATCCGAAGGTCAGGTTGTTAGTATCACCCTGAGAGGCAGCACAGGCCTGGAAACACTTCAGGATGACGTCGGTGACACGTTGACTCTGTAACGTGGTTAGCTTGGTCTGATACGGGCGATTTGCAGTACATATGAAAGTCAAGACTTACTGTCATGACGTTTCCACCCACAACTGCAGCTTTGCTAGACGGGGAGAGGAAGGAGCCCTTGGGGATTTTGACGTTAATAGGCTTCAGGCAGCCTTGGTTGAGTGGGATATCCTCCGAAATGAGACATCTCAGGCAGTAAATGATAGCGGAGTAAGTGACGGCTTCAGGGGCATTGGTGTTGGCTATATCATCATTAGCAACGCGATTGCATCTTTGACCTTTGATAACCCGCATATAACTCACCATAAACTTCTGGGCCGGTGCCTTCGAAGTCAAAAATAGCCTCTCCCTTCTCAGCATCGATGGAGATCTTGAGGTGGATAGGGCTGCCATCATCCATATGCTCAATTGCAGTCAGGTCCGCACCCTTGAATCTCTCGCTAACTTGCTTCAGTAAGTTGCGTACGCTGAGTTCTGCGTTCTTCTGGATACTCCTCATATAGAGCTGGACGGTAGATCCGCCATACTCCTCAATGAGGGTAGAGATGAGGCTGATACCCTTCTGGTTTGCGGCGACCTGTGCCTTCAGATCATTGAGGTTGTCTGCAAGACATCTAGTTCCACTGCAGCCGGGGTATTTGGCGGGTTCACGGTAGAGCAACTCTACCAAACGCTCCTCGTTGAACTTTCCTTCGGAGACAAGCTTCTCCGATTTTATAGCGGCACCCTCCTGGTACAGTTCTTTCGAGTGTGGAGGCATGGACCCTGGCAGGATTCCTCCGATATCCGCTACAATAGTTGTCAGTACTCAGCGAAGTATTAATGATTGTAATGGCCGTATACATACCATGATGAGCTCTGGAAGCGACATAGAAAACGATCTCGTTGCCAGAGAAGGCTGGGGTAATCACGGTGATATCAGGCAGATGGGTGCCTCCAAACTCAGGGTGGTTGGTCACTATCACATCACCTGGCCTGAGCTTCCCCTTCCAGATTCCAGCTTGAGTACGAACACAGGTGGACATGCTACCCAGATGGACAGGCAAATGAGGAGCATTGGCAACAAGGCCGCCATCACTGTCGAACAGAGCACAGGAGTAATCCAGTCTTTCCTTGACGTTAGTGCTGACACTAGTCTTCTGCAGGGCACGGCCCATCTGCTCAGCAATTGCCATGAACCGATGGCCAAAGATACTCAGCAGAATTGGATCGACCTCATCAGCCGATGCCTTTGCACTCTCCTTCTTATTAACGTCAACGTCGATAACCACGTGGGTATCAATGATGAGAGCAGAAGAAGTTGGGGTGACCAGAATAGTCTGAGTTCCGTCTCCGAGAATAGCTGGTCCGTCGATACGGTCATTTGTTTCCAGGGATCCAATCTTGTAGATAGGAGTATCGACACGGCCGCCTTCGAAGTATACCTTCTGAGTGGCATGTGCCTTGCTCTTGGATACTGGAACTGGCTTTGCGTCACGAAGTTGCTCGTCGACGGTCTTAGGGAAACTATCAAAGCTCTTTCCGATAGCTCGGAGACGAATATCATCAATGATGATATCACGGTCAGGAAGGGTGAAACCGAACTCTTTTTCGTGCTGCTCAATGAAGGACTTGCCAAACGCCGCGCCCTCTTGGGGTTTAATGATCATAAGAGCAGACTCGGTTCCGCGGTATCTCATGTTGAGATATTCCTCGAAAACAATAGATTCCTCCTTGAAGCCCTGATCATTGAGTCTCGCGACTGCCCCCTTTCTCAATTCCTGCATTCTCTTCTCAATGCTGGCCTTGACCTCCGAGCTCTCAGACCAGGACATGGACTCTGGGACCTGGCTTTCGTCAACTACATCGGCAAGAGCCATTCCGTAGGCAGACAAGACGGAGGAGTAACGGTGGACCAAGATCTGCTTGATACCCAGGTTTTCAGCAATTGCAACGGCGTGCTGACCACCGGCACCACCGAAGGTAGCCAGACGATGTTTCGAGGTATCGTGGCCCTTGGCTTCAGTAAGGGAGCGAATAGGTCTGGTCATAGCCTCGTTTGCAACCTTGATGAATCCATAAGCGACTTCATCAGCGGTCATCTTGCCTTTCTTTCCACTCTCAGCCATCTCAGCGTTAACCTTGTCAGCTAGTTCCTCGAAGAGCTTAGCGCTAGCCTTCTCATCCAGCCCTTCATCCTCATTCTTTCCGAAGATTTTGGGGAAGAACTCGGGCAGAAGTCTACCCAAGAAGAGGTTGGCATCAGTAACAGTCAAGGGGCCTCCCTTTCTGTAGCAAGCGGGGCCTGGGTGAGCACCGGCAGACTCAGGGCCAACAACAAAGAGGCCATTGCGGTAGAAGAGACGAGAACCACCTCCAGCAGCGACAGTGTTGATGTCGAGCTGTGGTGACTGAATAGTGACACCTGCAGTGGTGGTTTCGAAGACGTGCTCGTATCGGCCTCCGTATCGACTGACATCAGTACTTGTTCCTCCCATGTCAAAACCGATGACGGGTATCTTGGTCTTGGGATCGTAACTAGTCAGGGCATATCCGACGACACCACCGGCGGGACCAGAAAGGATAGCTCGGAGACCGGTGAAGCCATTGACATCGACAAGGCCACCATCCGACTGCATGAATTCACATCGAGCACTCTTTGGCTGAGATGGGTCCTTGACACCTTCTGCGCCCAGGACGCCCTTGAATCCAGATTGGAAGCCAGAAATGTATCGTTTGATAGTTGGAGTGAGGTAAGCATCGGCGCAGGCAGAGGTAGCTCGGGGAACGAGCTTAATCATGGGCATGAGCTGGTGACTTAAGCTGACATGCGTGAAGCCGATATCACTGGCGATTTTTCCAATCAGAGATTCATGGTCTGGGAAAGTATAGCCGTGCATCAAGCAGACGGCAATGCTTCTAAAGCCCTTATCATACAGGGCTTGTAGCTGCTCCCTGATTTTGCCCTCAGATGGACGCTGCAGGATCCGCACAGCCTCTGAAGATAAGCCTCGAACAATCTCAGCATCCTTTGCTTCCTCGGTACGGGCCACCGTGGAGGTTGCGTGCCTCGTTGGGTCCTCAGCGTAGTCTTCCAGGGTAACTCTCTCTTCTATTTCAACCACTTCCTCAAACAGATCGTCCGGTCGACGAATGGCAAGGTCAAAGATCTTAGGACGAGACTGATTTCCGATCTTCAGGCAATCCCGGAATCCCTGAGTGACGACAAGGGCCATCCGCTCACCCTTACGCTCGAGGAGGGCATTGGTAGCAACAGTCGTGCCCATACGTATGCTCTCGATGTTGGATGTGTCGAGGGGAACGCCTCGAGGGATCTCTTCACCCTGGAACTTCGATAGAAGCCTACGAATGCCCTCGAGGGGTGCATCCTTGTAATTTGACGGATCCTCGGACAGCAGCTTGATCACGACGTCATCTTCCATCCTGCCCGTCCCCGGATTGCCCACGCAGTCCGTGAACGTGCCGCCACGCTATATACATACACACATCAGTACGGGACGTTCAATAGACAAGACATCCTGTAGTAATATCAAGCAATACTAACGTCAATGGCAATGCGGATTCCATTTCCTTGGACCTGAGACATGGCCACGCCCAGATAGCTAGCAACAACGGAGTATCCAAATGGGATCAATCAAGCAGTTTCGTTCGTCGTCTTGGTCTTCTTCAACAGTCAGGGTTAGATAAGAGCTTCCCAGAGCTTCTCAGTGTCTCTGCCTGGGGTATATCGGGTTTCAATATAGCAGCAGAAGTGTGAGCCCGCCGGCTGGAGGTTCGAGCGGTCGTCGGCGATTCTCCGAAGAGCCGCCCCACTAAGCGCCACTAAAAAGCTTATCGATAAGCTCTTCCCGACGCTGCGTGCCGGACGAAGCGTCAAAATCGCGCTGCCGGCCAAACGGAGGCGCTGGATTCAAAAGCAGTGGGCAGCAGACTCCCGCGGAAAGTGGTAACGCCTGAAAAAGCTTTTCAGTCCATCTGACACGTAGGTTTTGTAGATGTTGGCCGGTTTCCCGAGCTAGCGGTAGTAGTACACATGACCAGAGAGAGGACTGAAGTCTCTTCTTGTTATTCCTTCATTATACTTAGCTGGGAGCTGCTTTGAAAGTGAGGTGCCAGCCAGGGCTACAGGAGGTACAGGTACAAGCGTCAATAGACAATTGATTGCAATATAGGTATTTTGTTATGATATCAGGGTTTGGAAACAAAACCGTCAGCTTCCTCGTCACGCCCAGATATGGTTTCAAGTTTCAATTCCGCACTTCTGTTCAAAGCTCCACCCGGCGTTCGACATTGACTATTCTACATAGTGCAAGTACGGAGTAGTTCATTTGCTTCGCCCGTTCTTTCGATTTCCCCTCACATCTTCTCGAATGTCGCCATCAGCGATCCTAGCGGGATGGTTAGCGAAGGAAGGAGAAAAAAGTGGACTGTAAGAGGCACAAACTTACCGATAAATGTGGTGACAAGTCTGGAGCGGACCTGGCAGATATCCTCAGGAACCAACCATATCGTGGCCCCCATCTTTCTGGCAATACTGATGGCAAGCTTTGCGTTAGCATAGCATTCCTCGTCTGTTCGTCCGGGGGTGACAAGGTCATAGTCGACATAGCTGCTCTTCATTCCGTTGAGGATATCGAGCAGGAAGATACCGGTGGCGATAGACTGGTCCTTGAAACTGCGGATGCTTGAGCTCTTTCCGCCCTTGCGAGACATGTCGTTGGCCCATCGAATCATTTCATTGTCGGTGATTTCACGCTTGCCTAGTCGCTCTGCGAGAGAGGACAGTGTGTTGGTAATGTCCTTTCTCATCAACTGCCAGACTAGGCCGAGAGTGAGGGTGCGTTGGCCATCCGTAATGTCAGCCCCCTGAATGCCCACGAGGGAGAAGCGGTTTTGTTTCCCGATCTCAATTACGTAGTTAGTGTTCTCCACTGCTTTGAACCGCATCAGCTCACCGCCCGACGCGGGAGGCTTGTTAACGTGCCGCCAATTAACGCTGTTCGGGATGACCTTGTCGTAAGCCTGGAGGATAATGGTTCCATCCCTTAGGTCGTTGAAGAGCGAGTTGACGGCGGGTTGGACGTCAAGAGAGTTCAGCCAGAGAGTAAATACACGAGCTTCACGCTCTCCTTCGGCGTCAAAGTCTTCCACCTCGAGCTTGTCCTCCTCTGTAATGGGCTCCAGTCCGGGATGAGTATTGAACAGATTGGCAACGAAGGCAAGGTTAAGCTTAGGGTTTCCGGCCACAAGCGAGGATGGTGTCAGGAACTTGCGGCATTCTAGCAAATCAGCGTTGTCTAAGACCTGTTCGGCACGCTGCAGCAGGTCACGGGTCTCGAGGGGCTTCCGTGAGCAGATATCAGGGGCCAGCTGGTTCAGCAGGATGGTATAGTTCTCTCCATCTTTGACATCAGTAGAGAAGTTTGATACTCTAGTGTATATGTTAGCTCCCATTCCTCTCCCTTGGGCAAGACAGTACTCACGTTCTGTGCCATTTGGCATTCTTAAGGTGATAGTTGAACCAGCGCAACAAGATCTGCTCAGGAGGCAGACGAAGGAACTCGTCCAATGTCTCGTCGTCTTCCAGTAATCTGTACAGCTCGGGGTGAAGCTTTATGTCAATCTTGCCGAGCAAACCACGACGAATAACCTGCCAGATAAGACCGAGAATAAGATGTTCTCGGACCTCAATGATATCTCCGCTTCCAATATTGACAACCGAACATCCAATGCCCTTTGCTGAGTTGATAACGATGTTATTGTTCTCAGTCATGTGAAACGCATTAAGCTGCTTTATTCGTATGCCTGGTCTGTTTAACACTCGCTCGTCAATGGTATCGGGCACACTGTCGTTGATAAGCTTTGCCAGCACCAAACCATCCTTGCACTTATCAAACATCTCAAAGGTGTCCGTTGGGAAGGGGAGCATGTGGCCGATATCCGGGTCACCTGCAAGCACGGCGTTGATGTGTCTGGTGAATTCGGTTCTCTCATCTTCGTTGATAGTGTGCGTGACGTTCGCAGACGAGCCCTGGACGTGGATCTTGCCGCTGATGCTTCCCTTGGAGGCATGTCCATGACCGCCGGAGACATGCGACGAGGGTTTGGAGGGAACGGGGGGTGCGGCACTGGCGGGTTGGCCACCGCTTCGCAGTTTTGCTATCAACTGTACACTGTCAGCATCCACTGTATTATCCGAACATATTTCCCCGTAAATATTCAGTCGAGATGTAGGAGTTTAATGGTCACTGACGTCAACGTAATCCTCGAACTCGACCCGGCGAGAGCTATCCAGTTCGACCTCCTTCAATGTCTGCCGGACAACATCGTACGGCAGTCTCTCTGAGGCCTGGGTCGCTTTGATCGTCTCAGCTTCGTCGAGGTAGCCCTTGTCGTCTACGTCTAGCTTGTGAAAGGCATCTTGGAGGGTAAAGATCTCGTTCTGCTGGAACTGCGGGTATTTCCTATTATACTCCCAGTCAGTTATATCTCCGGCCACAACGTCTTGATCTGAGCACTGCTGACCTTTGGAGCTTTATCACATTCATGGCGCCGTCTTCCTATCCTGCTTCTCTTTGGCAGCCGGATATTAAGTAGTTGTTGATGTTGTCGTTATATTGTTAAGGGATAACAGTTTAGTCGGAGGGGTAACTAAAACGGAGCAGCCTGGAAGGTTTGCGCTGGGAGGAGGATCACGGTCGACCGCTGGCTTATATAGATGCGCAGAAGCGAGCGCCCTTTTTGCACCAGCCACAGAGATACACGACCGCTCAAGGCTCCAGGATTCTTCTTCTTCCTCTTCTTCTTCCTTTTCCCTTTTGCTAACTTGGTCTTCTTCTTCTTCTTCTTCTGATGCAGCGTCACCACAGCGCCAACCACGGCTCCGCCCCGCTAAGCCGATGACTAAGCCGCATCGGCCTCTCTTGTGTTATTCAGTGGAAATCGATAGTTGATAAATGTCCGTCGGGAAGAAAAGCAGCGGAAGAGCATTGGAAAGAGGAAAGACGACAGAGAGACGATGGAGAAAGATAAACCGAGAGAGTACGGAGTATCCATTGTAAGATAAAGAGAAGCACGAGACACACAGAACACGCAGACAGAGAACAGAAAGAGAGCGAGAAAAAGACCCCCATATCACCGAGCGAACCCGCCTGATCTCGCCTCAGAAAAGACCACAGATTAAAAAAATACACTAGTCCATCATTTGCGCACATCGAGCATTTGTCCGCTTACTTCCCCTTGACCAAGTCCTGGACCAGGTTGAGCGTCTTTTCTGGTCCTCCCGGAGTGCGCAGAAGCACTTTTCCTTCCTTGTTGACGGCAAAGACACCGCGAACGGTGCCTTTGGGGGACTTCTTCAGGCCAAAAGCGCCGATGAGCGTGAAGGATGGATCACACAGAAGCGGGTAAGGCAGCTTCTGCTTGGTCTGGAACGTCGTGTTGGCCTTGGGAGAGTCGCCAGAGAGTCCGAAGATCGAGAGTCCAGTCGAGGTCAGGTTGGTGTAGTCGTCTCTAAAGGCGCATGCCTGTCTGGTGCCTATAATACTGTCTCTTATACACATCTGACGCTGCCGACGACTC
>OJKM01000190.1_pt1 | contig 11190 bp, 12 predicted proteins | sample 1596631 | NCBI WGS metagenome assembly OJKM01 (sample SAMEA3904683, study PRJEB24821) | metagenome | biome: Builtin; feature: hospital; material: surface | place: USA | collected 2013-06-06 | reverse complement strand
GGGACATGCCGCTCATTGATATCTCCAAAACTCTTCTTGATCGTTGCCCTCAAATAATTGAAGGCAAAGTAGGTTCGCTGGAAGTTCTCATGGAGAATGATAGAATCAAGGACGTATACAATAATTTGTGTTGGACGTCCGGTTGGTCCGATTTTTTCTCTCTACTTAGTCACTGGAACCCAAGTTTGAGAGTATTGGAGATAGGCGGTGGAGTAGGATCTACTACGGCAACAATGCTACTCCACCTAGCACCTGCAGGAAGGACTCGTATGTATTCCAAGTATACGTTTACTGACATATCCCCTGGAGTGCTACCGTTAGCAAAAGAGAAGTTTAAAGACTTCGAAGAAATAGAATATTCCGTGCTTGACATCAGCAAGGATCCGACAAAGCAAGGCTATAGACCAGAGAGTTTTGATCTCATTATTGCTTCGAACGTGCGTGCTTCAGTTATATTCCTAACCACAGTTTGCTAATTTTGCTATCAGGTCCTCCACGCAACTCCATGTCTAAGTGAGACTTTAGAGTACATACGCATGCTATTGGTCCCTGGAGGTGGCCTTGTACTGGAGGAACTTTGCCCAGGTATGCTCTTTAGTCATATATTATGCCCTATTATCCACTGACCAATTAATTTCAGCCATACCCATCTTCAATTTTATCATGGTAGGTAACCATTCAACGTTTTGGCTGGTGATTTTAAGCTAAATTCGGTATGAAAATATTAGGGTGTCCTTCCAGGTTGGTGGCTAGGAGGTGAAGATGACCGAGAGGATACCCCCCTTGTAAATCCTGAGCGATGGGACCGGGAACTCCAGAAGACTGGATTCAATGGGGCAGAAGCAGTGATTTATGACTGTGAGCAACCGTATCACTATGGCGCTGGTATATGGTCGCGGCGTGCAGATATAGCCCCGGTCAAAGGAGACATATATCTTCTTCATCGTCCCATGGTTCATGAATGGGCGTATATAGCAGAGGCACAGCTTGCTCAAGGGGGCTACACGGTACATTGGTGTACCCTGGACCAACTTCCCGCGGACCAGATCATAATTTCACTCCTTGACTTAGGTGGCCCATTTTTCGACAAAATCTCTGAAGGAAACTTCCGCGTCTTCCAAAAAGCTATATCAACTACAACTAATTGTCGGATAATATGGGTAACACGAGGAAGTCAGCTTGAGTGTTCAGACCCTCGATATGGTTTAGTTCTTGGTCTGGCTCGTACGCTTAGATTCGAGATGAATGTGGATTTTTCCACGTTCGAAGTTGATAAGTTTAATGAAAAGAATGCTACCGCCCTCTGTGATCTGCTTAAGGAAATGCAAATATTCCGCGACAAACCATGGCTGGACCAAGATTATGAATTCGCTGTACGTGATGGGGTTATTCATATCGGCAGATTCCATTGGACGCCTCTGGATGAGGAAATGACCACGACCAACAAGCCCAATATGTCCAAAGGTCTACATATTGGAACCTATGGTCTCTTGAATTCTTTATCCTGGGTTGAATACGAAGAGCCTTCAGTTGGGGAAAACGATGTGATGGTGGAGATAAAATACACTGGGCTTAATTTTAGGGTATGCATAGACAGTGCACTGGGTTTCTAGCGGAAGATACTTACTTACGAATAGGACATTATGGTGACGTTGGGTGCCCTGGGTGACACAAGTGAGATTGGATATGAGAGCTCTGGAACTATTTTCAAAGTTGGTTCAAACGTCAAGAACTTGCGTGTTGGCCAAAGGATTTTAGCTCTGGGTATCGGTCTTCTTCGTACCAGAAAAGTGATACCTGCAAAGTGCTGTGTCCCAATCCCCGATGAATTGTCCCTAGAAGATGCAGCGACAATGACTTCGGTATATGCTACCGTAATACTCTCCCTAATACGGCTTGGAAATCTTCAAAAAAACCAGGTAAAAAGAAAACCACCAAAAAGTCATTGGCAATCTTTCAAACTGACGAACAAATAAAAAATGTAATAGTCTATACTAATCCACTCTGCATGTGGCGGTGTTGGTTTGGCAGCAGTCCACCTTTCTCGAACCATTGGGGCAGAGGTAAGGATAACGCAACTCTTCATCAACGACGTCCGCTAATGATGTATGCAAGATCTACGCAACTGTTGGAAACGAACAGAAACGAAAGTACCTTGTAGAGAACCATCAAATTCCAGAAGATCATATATTTGATTCAAGGAGTGTCTCATTCTTCGACGATGTTATGCGACATACCAATGGTAGGGGAGTCGATCTTGTCCTGAATTCTCTCTCTGGCGAATTGTTGCATGCTTCGTGGCGATGTGTTGCCGAGTTCGGTCGGATGATTGAACTAGGGAAGAGAGACATCATAGGCCATGCACAGCTGAATATGGATGGATTCTCTGGAAACAGGGCATATTTCGGAGTTGACCTATTCCGACTCGGCGAGACAGACGCGACTATGTTTGGACAGTACGTACTCCTCTTCTCTTACCTATGATTGTTGACAGTATATGCCTATCAGACACTGATGAATGAGAAGGCTATGCCGAGACGTTATTGAGTTTTACCAACAAGGAAAAATCCAGCCAATACAGCCAACGACGATATATGAGGCTACGGACGTCATTAGTGCCTTCAGGTACATGCAGACCGGGAAACATATGGGCAAGATCATCATAAAAATGCCAGAGGATCCAGCAGAATTACCAGTCGCAAAAAGCAACTTAGACCTTTCTCTATCCCCAGGAGGGTCCTACTTACTAGCAGGCGGACTTGGCGGACTTGGTCGTCCTATTACGACTTGGATGATTGAAAAGGGAGCCCGGAATTTCATATTCTTGTCGCGATCAGCAGGAGAATCTGATTCAGACAAAGCTTTCCTGCGCGAACTGGCTGCCCAAGGGTGTATAGCTACCATAGTGAAGGGAAATGTAGCCGAACTAGACGATGTCAAACGGGTAGCTACCGCTAGCCCAAATCCAGTTGTTGGCATTATCAACTTGGCCATGGTACTGAGGGTAAGTGAAACATATATGAGGCACATCTACTCTTCTAAAGCGGGTCACTGATACAGGAGACAGGACGAAGCCTTTGAAAAAATGACCTATGATGACTGGAATGCTACGCTCGCGCCCAAAGTCCAAGGAACATGGAATTTACATAACGTCTTCAAGGACCTTTCCCTAGATTTTTTCATCCTCATCAGCTCTATATCTGGTCTAGGAGGTAACTCTGGCCAGGCAAACTATAATGCAGCGAACACCTTCCTTGATACTTTCGTCCGCTATCGCAAATCTATGAATCTGCCAGCCTGGGCTATTGACGTTGGAGCTATGCAGGAAATTGGCCATCTTAGCCAGGATAAAAGACTGTTGAAGAAGGCACTTGCCAGCTCAGTGGAAATGCCGGATGAATCCTATCTCGTCGATGCTTTGCAGGTAGCCATGTTGAAGTCAAAGGGGTCTGAGTCAGGCCAATTTGCTATAGGACTGGGTACATCGAAACCTCCTCCTGATAGTGGTAACCACCCATTATGGCCAAGAGATGCTCGATTTACCGTTAATAAAAACCTCCAGTGGAAATCTGACAAGGCAAGCACTACTACCATTGTAGACCTCAGAAGCTTCGTTGAAGACATCAAGAAGGACCCTAGCATCTTAGACTCACCGGAGAGTAAGAAAAGAATCGCAAAGGAACTGAGGGTACTGATAGGCCCGCGTGCGGGACTTGGTGAAAATGCAGACGACGAGGAGATTGATAACATTGCAATCGACTCTTTGATGTCTATCGAGATCAGAAGCTGGTTCCGCCGGAATTTATCGTTGGACGTATCACTGATTGAAATCTCAAATGCAAAGACCGTCGGAGGGCTCACAGCGATTACCCTGAATGCATTGCGCTGTAAGTATCAGTCGAAATCCACCGAAGCTGATGGGAAGGATCGCGGGATATCTACGAGCGAAACCCCTGATGAGGGAACATTGAAAAACGATATACTCTTGGGAATTGGATTACAACCTATCCCAGGGCCGACCATTGACTGGAAATGCGAGTCTGAGGGCCGGATATTCTTAACAGGTGCTACCGGTTTTGTTGGTGCGTGGATGCTAGCATCACTCCTTGAACGGCCCTACGTTAAACTTGTTGCCTGTCTTGTACGAGCAAAGGATGAAAATGCTGGCCTGGAACGCATCAAGGAGACTTTCAAGAAATATGGGATTGAATGGAAATGTAATGAGAAGCTGGCAGTCATTCCGGGAGATATATCCAAGCCAAAATTGGGTCTTGAAAGGGCTAAGTTTGATGAGTTGTCAGCCAGGACAAGTGCTGTCTTTCATATTGCTGCGCTGTCAAATTTTCTAGACCCTTATTCCGCTCATCGGGAGGCAAACGTTATTGGAACTTTCAACATGCTTCAATTTGCGACCAACAAGCGGCCAATAACTTTCCATCATAGCTCCAGTTTGTCTGCATGTGGGCTAAATGCATATCTCGGCAGGCAGCACATTTTAGAAGATCAAAAACCGGAGGTTGATCTTAAGAAGACTGGCCACCATATCGGATACTCATACAGCAAGTACACTTCTGAGATGGTCTTATGGAATGCCATATCGAACGGAGTGCCTGCGTCTATTTATCGCTTCAGCATGGTTCTGGGGCATAGTGTTACTGGTATTGGGAACGGTGACGATGCCACCTCGAGAATGATGTCCAGCTGCATACAAATTGGCAGCTATCCCATTGCTCCCAAACAACGCAACCAATTTGTTCCAGTGGACTTTGCTGTTTCGTGCATGCTGGAGATTTCCACATCCCTGGAGAATACCGGCCATGCGTACAATGTGATACAACCAGAGCAGGAGAAACTGGTTGATCTTCCGGCGACTTTTGACATGTTAAGACAATGATGCTCCTCACCGCTACGGCCTGTTCCGTACGAGGACTGGCTTCAATCGCTTGCAAAGTGTCGAGCTGGTAGGATGAGCGCCTTTCTTCCAGAGATGGAGGATAAAGAGTTCGAACGCCACGACATCTGGCAGAATATTCATGCAGGCGAGCATCGTTACGGTACTGATAACCTGCGCCGGGCCCTTGCACATCGTCCAGAGATGCTACAGCTTCCTTCTATGGACAAGCTCATGAAGATATGGTCGGCTCAATGGATCAAGCAGGCTACCAGAAGGGAGCAAATATCTCTTGCGTAGGGTATATCTCTGGACCAATTTGCTTAATAGCTTGCATGCCCTATCCTTTGGATGACTTGGCTTAATCTCTACAAATATCCATTAGTTATATCGTATGTTCATTGGATTCTAATATTTTCATCTTCAGGGTGCAAACTATATCGTAACACACCCATACACGTAAAATACACAAACGCTGATAGAAAGCTCAAAAGTACTGTAATACGAGTACAGCAGGAATAATATTTTGCCGAAGCCTTACACTAATAAATGCAAACAGGCCCAACATGCCTAAAGCGGCAGTTTCTGAAATATGTGAGATGAGAAAAATATATAAACACTTGGAATAAAAAACATCAGTAAATAATTAGAACGATTCTCAATTGAAAATTGCATAGACGCTGTAAATATCGACAAGCATCGGGAAGAGAGATGCAGCTATCGATGGGTAAAAGGTGCGTGTTCTCCGATAACGCTCCCTCGCCCGCCCGCCAGGCTAAACTCCAACGCCCCGACTTATCTAGTTTTTGGGTCCGCAAGCTCAACAAAACCATAAAAAGGGCTAACAAACCAACGGCATCTCGACTCTTTGCGCTGTCTTCCTCTTCTTCTGCTATCCGCTCTACATATTTGAACACTTTACACTTGATATAATAATAATCTCTAGATCTCTCTTACCAGCAAGATCTCTATCCGTCAAGGTTCCCCGCAATGTCTTCTCGTCCTCCAGTTTATATCGTATCGGCAGCCCGAACCCCAGTGGGCTCGTTCCTTGGGTAAGTCTCCAGACAGCTCTCTCATAGCTAATGTTTGCCGGTGACACTGGTGAAGCTGGGATTGGAGTTATTTGAGAACTTGTACTGACTCGACCGGCTGTGTAGCTCCCTTTCGTCTCTCACTGCCCCTCAGCTCGGATCCCACGCGATAAAGGGTATATATATATTGCAGCCTAACTTGGGTACTGTCCAAGACTAATGGAGTTGGATTGCCATAGCCGCTCTTGAACGGGCTCAAGGAATTAAACCAGAAGATGTAGAAGAGGTCTTCTTTGGGAATGTCCTGTCTGCAAAGTAAGGTGTCCCTCCTTTTGGCGGGGGTAGCTCTCGAGCTAACGGCGTTACAACAGTGTCGGTCAGAACCCTGCCAGACAATGCGCACTGGGAGCTGGACTCTTGGATTCTACAGTTTGCACCACCATAAACAAGGTGTGCGCCTCAGGTCTCAAGGCTGTCATTCTGGGTGCCCAGACCATCATGACTGGTAACGCCAATATCATCGTTGCTGGCGGAACTGAGTCCATGTCAAACACCCCCCACTACCTCCCGAATATGCGTACTGGAGCCAAGTATGGCCACCAGAGTCTCACAGACGGTATCATGAAGGATGGCCTGATGGATGCTTATGGAAAGCAGGAGCTCATGGGGCTCCAGGCAGAGGAGTGTGCTCAGGACCACGGATTCAGCCGTGAGCAGCAAGACGACTATGCTATCCGTACATACCAGCGTGCCCAGGCTGCGCAGAACTCCGGTGCTCTCAGCGCAGAGATTGCACCAGTTGAGATCCCCGGTTTCCGCGGCAAGCCATCCACCATTGTCGACAAGGATGAGGAAGCCAAAAACGTGAGCAGTCCCCTTTACATTGGAATCAACGAGAGTCAAACGACTAATATAAACCCATCTAGCTTAACCCCGACAAACTCCGAGCCATCAAGCCCGCTTTCATTCCAAATGGCGGCACAGTAACTGCTCCTAACTCATCCCCTCTTAACGACGGCGCAGCAGCCCTCGTGCTGGTCTCTGAAGCCAAGCTGAAAGAGCTCAACCTCAAGCCCATGGCCAAGATCCTCGGATGGGGTGACGCAGCCAAGGCGCCCAGCAAGTTCACCACTGCTCCCTCCCTGGCCATCCCCAAGGCTCTCAAGCACGCTGGAGTTGAACAAAGTGCCATTGACGCCTTTGAGATCAACGAGGCATTCAGCGTTGTTGCATTGGCAAATATGAAGATCCTCAACCTCTCTGAGGATAAGGTCAACATCCACGGCGGATCTGTTGCACTGGGACACCCGCTTGGAGCTAGTGGTGCGCGTATCCTGACTACTCTTTTGGGTGTCTTGCGTGAGAAAAAGGGGAAGCTTGGATGTGTGGGTATTTGCAATGGTGGAGGCGGTGCTAGCGCCATGGTTATTGAGTCCCTGCAGTAGATTGATTGATTGATTCATTAATGTTAATGAAATGCTGTGCCGTTAAGGAGGATTGACTTTATTGATTATTTTCCAAAGTCTGATTTGAGTGATGAACAAAAACAAAACATTCTCGGGGTCATTGAGAAGAAAACAAAATATCACATAACTTAGCTTAAACCATAGGTAGATATACATTATTCCAAAAATAAAACAAGTAATACCAAGGTATGGAAAGAAACCCGGGAAAAAAAAGTGACCTACGCAAAGGCTCCTACCAAGGCCATCAACGACGCACCAGCAGCAACAGCAATACCGGCCTCAAGCCGATTCCGTCCTTGTAGAACCTCATAGCTTCTATCACTCAAGAAGTCCTCAGCAAGGAGCTCCACCAGCCCAGCAAATAGTAAAAGACCACTACTAAATGCGTTCGTTAGTCCAACCATGAGCAGACCCGTAGTGCTCGCTGGGTCATATAGATTATGTACACCGAGTCCAATAGCCTGACCTATAGGCGTAGTTGTCCCGTATGCAAGAGCCATGAGCCACGGTCTAGGTGACGAGGCAGGGAACAGCGCCGGTATGAGAGCTGCTATGCGTGCGCCGAGAGCAAAGCCTTCAAATGTCTGGTGGAAGGATATAGCGACCAGAAGAACAAGGAAGTTTGCACCCGTGGCTACGGAGAGAGCCATACCGATGAATATGCTGTGGAAAAGTATACCGGCTTCGAGAAGCAGGCATTGAAGGAGTTGCTTTTGAGCACTTTGCTCGCTCATATGGCTGTCGTGGCTATGGTGGTGGTGATGATGGCCGTGATGTGTAGGGCGTACGTATTCCGACTCGTTATCTTCCGGCTGCGGATCGAGTTCTTCAAGGTCGAGATCCAGATCTTCATCGTCGCTTGGATGGTCTGCACCTGCGTCTCGACCATCTTGACCTCTTGCATGGCCATTCTGCATAAGCGGACTTGCTCCATCGACCAAATTCTCCGTCGAGTTGCTAATGACTATCCGAGCCGGTGGATTGCGTCGTACTTTGCTCATTCGTACAGATGAGCCGTTCTCGTGTGCGTGGCCGTGATTGTGCCCGTGTCCATGGCCATGACCATCACCTATTAGCGTATCGTACTCCGATCCATGAACATGTCCAGCCCCCTTCATGGCAAAGAACATTTCAATGCAAACGACCATTAGCACCGCAACCATGGCTACGAGCCCGGCAAAGGCAGGATAACCCTTATTCCAGAACCGCGGCAGACATGGGCTCGTCAGGGATATAAACGCCGTTGGCAGCAGGTGTACGAAGGCAGTGGCTATAAGCACGCCTGTGCCGAAATGGCGGGACAAAAAGAGGAAACGGCGCGGGATAGGTAGTTTAGGGAACCGTCGTGCTATTATGGGAAACGCACAGGCTGGTTGATAGCTGGATGTTAGCATGTCACTGCATGGAGACATGTGGTGAATGACGTACCGAATGTGCTGAGGGTGAGGATTAGGAACAACGCAGCTACGTGAGCTGGTGTATTGTATGTGTTTATCTTCTTGCTTCCGCACGACCGTCGGAGGTACTCTTCTTTCAACTTGTCAAGTGGTATGGCGTCCAGGCCGGACACTGCAGGGGCTAATGATGAAGCTGTTAGTTAGAATAGCGGCTTCAAGGGGATCAACGAAGCAGGCCAACTCACCCCCATCCATTCTGGATAAAACAACCCGTTTTCTTTCCTTTGTACCCGGCTGCTGTCATGTATGTATGTATGTATGGTGTATGGATGTATATGTACCGTATACCTTGACCAGCAAGATATGGACGTATATGTTGGTTTCCGCTCTGCTGCACTTCTCCGTCTCCGCAAAAAGATGTCTGTTGTCCACTTCAGGAGAGCGTAGATGTAATCATGCGCCCGTCATGCAGTGCATGCATCCATAGCCTAGATATTCCGATCGATATCTCAATCCCAATGGCCGTATATCAGTCCGTCTGAATTTTTCAGTCCGTTGGTGTCACTGCCGTAGGGAGTGAGAAAGTGCCGGCTGCGCAAAACAGCGCCGCAACGAGAAGAGTAGCGGCAGATCGGATCTCGAGGTAGTGGAATTGGTATGGCCTGTCGGTCAAGAAGCGTCGGAATGGGCGCTGTATTGTGCTCCTGGGCTGCCCTGGTGGTTTGTCTGCTGTCCCTGTGCTGGCTTTTGGTCGTGTGTCAAGTTCGGTCAAATCCAAATTTCTTGAAGTCACGGGACGTCACGGCCGGAGAGAGAGCGGGCTCAGTCGGTCGAAGACGCAGACAAAGCAGAGACGAGACGAGACGAGACGAGAGCAGTGAGTATCCAGCAATGAAGCAGGCGAAGGTGTTAATGACGGGTCGGAAGATGCCGTCTAATAACAGGGCGAGACAGAGGCCTGGGTGGTCATTATCATTATGCTGTCAGGGGTAATGTCGACATAAGTTGCCAGGGGCTTCCTTGCACAGATTGGACCACTCTACATATGCATCGGGAGACGAGGATCAATGATACGAGAAGAGATTTAAGAGACGAATTGTTCATTGAAAGAGTAGATACAGGACACAAACAAGAAAGGGGTTTCATCAGACAGCTGGATGTTCCGAATCCGCTTCATGCCTCCTTGAGAAAAGGGAAAAAGTGAAGATACACTAAGAGAAAAGAAAAAAAGGTCGACGGAAAAAAAAGGATCATTTCATGAATTTAAAATCAAAGTAGAAGAGGTCAAGGGAGGTCGAAGCGGATACTGATCACCGGGGAGTGCCGATTCTGTCAACACCGAGAGGAAGTATGTATGTAGGTATGTATATAAACAGATGCTATTTGCAAGGCATGGATATCAAGATAACAGTATAAAACGATAACAAGAGAAACAGTAACGGGCTAGTCCAGATTTCTAAGAGGCGAGAGCGAAGTTGTTGGATTTCCCGTCGTCGGCACAGAGTTTCTCAACATCACGGGGGCCGAGGGTTTCGGGGAAGTTGTCGAAGCCAGCTTTGAGAACCTTGACGTAGAGGGTGCCATTGTCGCCGTTGAAGACAACGGCGACGGTGACTGGATCCTCCGGACGGTCAAAGTAGTAGCTGGAGCCACCGGATTTCGACTGTTCAGTGTGGTAGGTAGACTTGCAGCGCATGTCACCGGGGGCGAGGACCTCGAGGACGTCGAACTCGCCGCATCCAGACTTCCAACAAGAGCAACCTGGGTTCATGGGGTACTGGGAAGTAAGAGGAATCTTGGCGTTGAGCAGCCAGAGGGCCGGCATGTCCTTGGGGTCGTAGATAGATGAACCGCGTGTGCCAGTTAGAGGCATGGAAAGCCTAAAGAGGAAGATCTTATCCTCACCACCGAAGCCGTCTGTAGATGCTAGTTAGTATATGAACGGTTAAATTGTGGGTATATATGGCGTGGGGAAACCTACGGAAGGCAGCGGCACCAGGACGGGTGAAGCCACAGTCACCATTCTTGCACTTCTTATCCGACATGACGATGAGCTCTTTGCCATCGGGAATGGTTGGGTCCTTGGGGAAGTTTGGACTGTCGCTCATACCGAAGAAATCGTCGTCAAGGCCAAGTGCTTTAAGGGCAGCTCCGAAGCTCTGATCCACACCTTTATCCCAACCACCATCGTTGTTCAGGAAAGAGAGGCCTTCAGCTTCCTTGGTATCGGTATTGAAGTAGGCAACACGTCCCCACTGGCCTGGACCAGCATTGACGGGAGCATGGGGCTTGGAGTCCTTGGGCTTGTCACCGCCCTTATAGCCGTTGCTCTTGACCTGAGGGTCTTTCATACCAGGAGCACCAGGGGCAGGGGCTGTCTCTTATACACATCTCCGAGCCCA
>OJKM01000189.1_pt1 | contig 11198 bp, 9 predicted proteins | sample 1596631 | NCBI WGS metagenome assembly OJKM01 (sample SAMEA3904683, study PRJEB24821) | metagenome | biome: Builtin; feature: hospital; material: surface | place: USA | collected 2013-06-06 | reverse complement strand
AGATCTACACGTAAGGAGTCGTCGGCAGCGTCAGATGTGTATAAGAGACAGCATTAAGTTTGCCTATCTAGGGAAACGATACAATGGATTAGAGCATGCTAATGGCAATTATACTGAGGTACCAACAATTGAAGAGGAACTCTGGAAGGCTTTGCGAAAGACTCGCCTTATATTCCCGACTCATAAAGACTGTACTGAGGAGTTTAGCGGAAAGGATAACAGTCCCTCTCGCCCATATGCAATACACTGGGATGGGTGCCAATACTCTAAATGTGGTCGGACGGACAAAGGAGTCAGCGCTTTTGGGCAGGTGATAGGTATCAGAGTGCGAAGCTTACGACCCGCGGAGCCAAATCCCCCTGTTGAGTTAAAAGGAGGGGACGTTGTGAATTCCGTCGTTGCAACCGAATCGGGTATGGGCGATAAAAACACACAAAGTGGTGTTTCTGATACAGGAGAAGCCAAGGGATGGGATGATATTGCAGACGAATTACCATATATACAGATCTTGAATGGCGCTCTACCCGAGGACATACGAGTTCTTGCGTGGTGCCCTCATTTACCTCCTGATTTTGACGCACGCTTTTCATGTCGCCAAAGGAGGTACCGTTACTTCTTTACCCAGCCCGCATTTTGCCCGACTCCCGGTACTAGAGGCATAGTCAGATCTCCTGAATTGAAAGATGATTTATCTTTAGCAAGGCCAAGAGAGGGATGGCTGGATATAGAAGCTATGCGGAAAGCGGCACAATATTTCGTGGGCAGTCATGACTTTCGAAATTTCTGCAAAGTTGATACGAGTAAACAAATAACAAATTTTGTGCGGCGTATTTTACGTGCGGATATAGAACTCGTGGACCCTCAAAGAACCCCACTTGGCTTTGTGCAAATGCCTGGGTTTGAACCTTTTGAAAACGGCCCTAGAAATACCGGGGTCCCCGGAAGCATTAATGACATCAACTCAGCAGCTGGAAAAGTGTATTCATTCACAGTGCACGGGACAGCATTTCTATGGCATCAAATTCGTCATATGGTTGGAATCCTATTTCTTGTTGGCCAAGGCCTTGAACATCCCTCTATAGTTCCTGAGCTATTAGATGTCACAAAAAACCCGCGACGGCCGGTGTATGAGATGGCATCAGACAGCCCTCTTGTTCTTTGGGACTGTATTTTTGGAGAAGAAGAGGATGAATTAGATTGGGTCTACCCAGGTGACCCACGAACTTTGAAGTCTCCGTCGCGCAGGACAGATGGAAATTTTGGTCAAGGTGGTCTTGTTGAAGATTTATGGACCCTCTGGAGGAATAGAAAGATCGATGAGTTACTGGCTGGTACATTGTTGGAATCCATGGCGAATCGAGGTCAGTCGATTGCTGCTTCGAAAGAAGATGACCATCCGTCAAATCAGGTACAAACAGTACGGAGTCCTAGAGTTTTTAGCGGAGGAGATAATGGGAAACCCGTCGGAAAATATGTCCCACTGTTGAACAGAACGAAGCTTGACCTTGTCGAGGACATGAATGCCCGGTATCTGTCAAAAAAAGGGCACAAGTATTGGAACAAGGTCCTAGAATACCAGGAAGAGCAGCGAAAAGCAGCACTCAATGGCGAATGAGGTCCTTTGAAAATTGATAGATAATCTAGGCTGGGCCATCACCCGTAGCTTACTATAAAGCCACATGACTTCCCATTACGAGGAAGATTCGTAAAGGCATTTTCGAGCACCTTTCCACACTTCCTCGACGATCATACGCTTCGGTAACAAGTTCTGTAACTTATTAGCTATGCCATAAACGTTTATTGTCATAGGAAATCATAGTTAAGAAGTCAAGGAGTACTGGGGAATACCCACAGGGAACACAACAACAACGTCGGACTCTCCATCGACAATGATAGCTAGGTAGTATCGCACTTCAAACCCCCTGAACGCTTCGTGGATCACAATATCCTGGATTTGAGTTGTTGGGATAAATCTAGTTGTCGCACTGGGGAAGTAAGTCGCAGAAGACGTCGATGTCTGTACTCCCAGGCCTCGAATGACAAGCAAGGATTCATCTTCCAACCATCATTAGCGTTCTAGTCGCTCGCTAAACGGAGTGATATGGAAACAAACCAGTATAGCCTTTTCTAGCAACAAAGTATAGCAATAAGGCGCTGCAAGCAGCAATGCCTTGCCACATATAGGCATCTGCAGTATTGCACGCAATCAGGCCTATACTACTCGTCCATATTGTGTCCCATGGAATAGTGGTCCAACTGTCGGGTATGTGATTGCGGCATGTGGCGGTATCAACCAAAATAACCAATGCAAATATTACAATTCGGATAATAATCCCAACGTAGAAAATGATCTTCGAGGCAATTGTCGACCTTGGGGCGGCATTCGAGACTGTAAATTGAACAGTAGTAGACGAAGGACTATAAGTTTTCAGATGAGGTGGCATGGTAGCTAACTCCTGTTATGAGTCTCTATTCTTATGTACCACAATTTCGTTAATAGCTTCCTCGCGTGAAATATGAAGAATTCGGCCTGTGCAAATACGGCTCGAATATTTGTAGCTTTAAGTGTTTTATGGGGGGTTTTCAAGTTGCTTTTTTCATAGCTCACCAACAGTCAGGGGAAACGGGGAAAGACAAGCATCACGTGATAAATCCCACCAAGAGAACAGTGTTTGATATGCATATGAAGGAGTTTTTGGAATAATGGATGACAACTAAAGTTTTATCTAGCTGTATGGGGGTGACTCACAGGCCGAAGTTATGTGCTCCAAATCATGCTACATTCTAGTGTTGTTGTGCTGCTGAGCGAGGTACGTGGTTGACCTACCGGGTTAGTAATAGCACTGTTGCGGATTTCGCGGCTAACGCGAGTTAAAGTTTAAAAGTGGCCAATCATATAGAAGAAGTCACCTGCTCAACTAAAATGGAAGGCTCGCGAGAGAAATGGATGTTGTAGGTTGGAGCCTAGACAAATCATACATCTAAGGGACAACGCAATCTGCCTGGGACGCTGTTCAAATGCCGCGGAGCCCTTCACCACCTCGAGACGAGCGAAGGAGCCGGTCCCCCGCGAGACGGCACGACGAAGGAGACAGATACAGAGAACCTGCGAGGAAAAAACAATCATCCGGTTTTCGGTGGAAAGAAAGGCGACGCGACGATGATAGGGACAGGGACAGAGATTCATGGAGGTCCAGAGGTTTAGAGCGTGGATATCGCAGTAGTGATAGGCGAAGGTCTCCATTTAGAGACCGTGATAGGGAAAGGGACGGAGACTTGGACCGTGGCCGTGACCGCGAACGCAGGGCAGCAAGGGGCGACCCAAGCGACCAGAAGCATGTCGAGAAAGAGAAGGATAAGAAGAAAAAGAAGCCATCTGCTGCTCCGTCTAATGAGCCTATGATCATTGTTAATGTCAACGATAGACTAGGCACCAAAGCTGCTATTCCATGCCTTGCTTCAGATCCTATTCGTAAGCCTTCCTGGCTCGCCTTATACCCTGTCCTGACCTAGGCTAATGTGTCCTATAGGTCTCTTTAAAGCTCAAGTAGCTGCTCGAATTGGACGGGAACCACATGAGATTCTTCTTAAAAGACAAGGAGAGAGGCCGTTCAAAGATCAACTTACCTTGGAGGACTACGGTGTCAGCAATGGCGTACAGCTAGACTTGTGAGTTGCCACCTGCCTCCCTTTTCCTATCCTAGCTGAGACATGCTAACTTTACTATAGGGAGGTGGACACTGGAGATTGACGCGGTTGCATACGGATCTCCCTCTATACACGCTCGAGATGAAGAAGCTTGCGGTCATGAGCTTTGTTATGTTATAATGAACCATCCTCATTCGCTCATGCCGCTGCTCTGGGCTGTGATGAAGCAAAAAGAGCCTCCAAACTAATACATCTGTTATAATATATTTTGGTTTCTATCTGGTTCTACACCCTGTTCGTGTACTAGGTATATCTGCTGCACCCCGGATAAACTCTGGCAGTAGCTTGGTAGCCATCTCCTCTGTCCCTTCCTTCCTCCTGCTCTCCTCTATGTCGCCCCTGCTGCCTCTACTCCCTCTCCTATGCTCTTCCCCATATCTCCCGCCCCGTCCTCCATATCTGCCTCACCTTCCGCTGCATCATGTGTCGTCTTGCCTAAACCGGCCCCGAAAACGTCATGCTGACTAACAATCGCGCCTTTCCACTTTAGGCATAACATGCGCCCTATCCAGCCAATCAGTATGTTTTATTGCATGTGACCGTCGGCGGAAAAACTGGACTGCAAAAATGGAAATTTCGAAACATCCACAAATTCCGTGACTGACTTTTTGCCTCATTATTGTGTCCGGGCCAAAAACTCTCGCTTGCAACCATGCTTGCCTCCCGTATCTTGAGCCTGCTCTCCTCCTCTATGTTGCCCTAACAATGATGTTGAGAGCGAGATTGTGATTACTATCCTCCTGGAATCAGTGATAGCACCTTTTGTCTTATTTTTCGCTGTTCGTTGTCTTTACGAGTTTGATTGGCCTTTGAAAATTTACTCCAGCCGCGGCCGTTTGACAAACCCTCATCGATCGGCATTTCTATACTTCCCGGACTTTACATCATAACCATCAAGGATCCCATCTAGCACACCACAGACCTTAGGAAGACTTGCTACAGCTATTTCACCATGGTCCGAAACCTCGTTGTCCTGGGCGGTAGCTCGCATCCTCAGCTGAACGCTACGATCTGCAGACAGCTGGGCATCCCTCCAGTCAACGTTCTGTTGACAAAATTTTCTGTTGGTGAGACACGCGTTGAGATCAATGAGTCGATCCGAGGGAAAGATGTCTACATTATCCAATCTGGTGGAGGAAAAGTGAACGATCACTTGATGGAACTTTTTATTACCATCTCGGCTTGTAAGACTGCCTCTGCCAAGCGAGTCACTGCTGTCCTTCCTCTCTTCCCATACTCTCGCCAAAGCGACATTCCTTACAACAAGGCCGGAGCTCCCCTCGTAAAATCGGCCACTGTCGCCAAACCAGAGGCTAGCAACGCTTACACCTTCGAGAGCACCCCGCCTACCCCACCGGCAGGAAATATAGAAAGCAACGGGCTTCAGAACGGACTAGAAGGGCTTCACAAGGGACTCGCTCAAGTCCAGCTGAACGATCTCGAGAACGCCGGTTCTCTTAACAAGGCTGTGCGACTTTCTCACTACGTTAATGGGATAAAACGCAGTGACACCTTAGATTCCCAAAAGTCTGAAAATGGCCACCACCGTATTCCTACTAGCCACAGCGATGAAACAGCAAACAATGCGTCGAATACCTTAAAGATGAACGCATTCCAACCCCGCCCTGGTTACCGACAATGGGTTGCCCAAGCAGGAACCTTGGTGGCGGATCTGCTCACCTGTGCTGGTGCAGACCATATTATCACCATGGACTTGCACGACCCTCAATACCAAGGCTTCTTTGACATCCCTGTTGACAACCTTTACGGACGTCCTCTTCTGAAAAGATATATTCAACAGAATATCCCTAATTTCCACGAAGCAGTCATAGTCAGTCCCGATGCCGGAGGAGCTAAGCGAGCTACAGCTATTGCAGACTCTATGGGCATGGAGTTTGCCCTTATTCACAAGGTAGAACCACAGCTATTCTCTAACCATCCCGTATATCTTTCCTGCAAGCTTGACTGACGCCGTCTTCTCCAGGAACGTCGTCCCACCAAGATCACGGACCGTCAGAATGCCACGATGATGCTTGTCGGAGACATCAAAGACCGGACAGCTATTCTCATCGATGACCTCGCTGATACCTCCAACACTATTACCCGCGCCGCCAAGTTGTTGAAAAAGGAAGGAGCTTCGAAGGTCTACGCCTTGGTCACACATGGTATCTTCAGTGGCGATGCCATTGATAGGATAAATGCCAGTGCTCTGGACAAAGTCGTTGTCACAAACACAGTCTCTCAGGAAAACAACCTAAAACGATGTCCTAAACTTGAAGTTCTGGAAGTTGGCCAAGTTTTTGCTGAGGTATTTCTATATACCCTATCCCAAATCAGAAATGCTTGCTTGATTTTGAGGTAGTACGCTTTTTAGCATATTACTCACTAATCTTATCTGATTATAGGCAATCCGTCGTGTTCACCATGGTGAAAGTATCAGTGTTCTGTTCCAATATGACTGAGCAAAAAAAAAAAAAAAAAAAAAAAAAAAAAAAAAAAAAAAAAAAAGGCATATAATGCGCAACATCTTGCTATCAGAGCAAATATTGGCCTTTATGTCTATTTAGCTGCACGCTACTGCTATCCCCTTGTCCCTTTATCTCTCCCTGTCTCCTGACTTAAAGTGTTTCCTTTTTTTTTTCTTTACTTGGCCTGGTGTTCTGAGGTATGCAGCCCAGCCATACCTCAAATTCAGCCACCTAAGACAGTCATTTCAGATGAAAGACTCTGCCTATATCATGACCATAGCCCTCTTATCCCCTTATCTCCCTCCTAATGTCTCGACTACTTTTCATTCTTCCCATATTCACCAAATACTAGCAAGGTAGGTGGTGAAGGCAATGTCTTTATTTGGGCTCAGATGAAGATCCCTTTTTCTTTCTCCCAAATACCATCCATGAGAACGCCGAAAAAAAGAAAAAAAAAAGTGAAAACAAGCAAACTTGAAGACCCAGAAAAAAAGCCTATAAAGGAAAGACGAGGGGGTAGGTTGTTACTTTTATTGTCTTCCCTTTATTCTGATTGCTTTTTGTTATTTTCATTACTATTCCTTGTTTGCCTTGGGTGTTATGTTTTAGTCGCTTGACTGATTGGCAACCAACTAGTCCTTGCCATTCTACTTCTGCAAGCAAGTGAGCCTGATATATCGATGTATTGGGCTTGCTAGAAGAGCTTATACGTTAGTATCTAACATTTATTGCTGGGTACATATCTTTACATAGTACTATGCTGTAGTTTCTTTGTGCGAAGGTCTCCTGATCCTTGTATAGGGTTACTACGGAATCATGGTGTTAGTAAACCCCTCGTCGAAATTATTATGCAAGGGATGTGGGAGGCTTCATGTTAGAATATTTTACCGTACAAACGGGATTTACGAGCTATGGATATAAACAATGCATTATGGCCTTATATTTGTCTATTTCTTCTGCTTAGCGGCACGGAAGTTTGTACTACTGCTACCGGAAGGCAAGACGATGATAATTTATCTAAATCCGAGTAGAGGTGAACCGCTCGAACTGCAGTTCATCATATAAATAACATGAGGGAATTATTATGGCAACATTGAAGAGATATACTCCGAATCAGCATTATCAATAACTCCAGCAATATCAAGATATAAATAATTCAAAGAAACAAAGGACCCTTAAAGTACGCTTATATAGTTCCCTATCCGGTCTTTCTGGTTCTGTGCAATGCACTCTGCGATCCAAGTAATGTTCCGAATTTCCTATTTCAATACATGATTAGCTCATATGCCTGGTATAACACTGGGTACCTGTAAGAACTGACCTGTTCTCGCAATTTGACCCAGGCGTATATTATAGCCGGTGTGAACTGGCGAGTGAATGCCAGCTTCAACAATTCCATCTCTCTCTGGTAGAAAAGGTCTTCCAAGCTCTTGCCTTCGCTTCCAGCGCCAGATCCGGACTGGTTCAGACCAACAGTGTCAAAGAAGGCTTTGTAGTCGGCAACTACAGTCACTGCGAGAGAGACACCCTCGAGGTCATCTGCGCGAGAAAGCATCAAAGAGCCTTCAGGATACAATTTGCCGAACTCTGGATATAGCTTTTTCCTCTCGGTCTTGGAGAGTTCGGTGCCGAACGAGTTGAGAGTGATGTTGATTGCCCGACGATCAGCCTCAAACTCTAGTGCTTCACACATGACTTGGGAGGTAGGAGAGTCTTTAAGCTCGGGGTCAGAGTTGATAAACCGGTAAAAGTCCTCCAGATAATTCTTGTACAGAGTGTTTCGGATGATTTCGATGTTTAGTTCATCCAGATCCTGATGGCTCAGGCTGCCCTTGAAGTATGGTGCTAAAGGGGTTTCGATAAGGACAGAGTTATACAATTCTTCGATATTGGTTGCCACGCATAGGACTGGCATTGTCTCAAAGAAACCAAGTGGGTGGCATCTGTCCAGGAGCTCCCGAGTGTCTCGCTCGTGAAGAGTACCGGTGATGAGAAGTGCGATGTTATCAATCATGTACCCATAGGTAAGGTATTCCATAAACTTGGCCGTCGAGCCACTGGCTTGCGCCTGCAGATAGCGGAATTCAGCAACAAGCTTATCGGTGGCTTTACCAGCTAGAGCAGATGTAGAGGGATTCGGGGGGAGAGCGGCTAGAAAATCGCCATATGATGGGCCAAGCTGGAGCTTGACGTCTGTATTTACATGGTCAGCCCTAGCACATCACAAGCTATCGCGACGACCACTATCATCAAGGGATAATGCACATAGCCATTGGCAGCTATCGTAAGGATAGGTTCATACCATCCACGGTATCGCATTGCGTCAAGTTACTGTAGTTCTGCGAGTTTAGAAGGTTATTGCGGTATCCGCGAACAACTCCTTCGACATAGCTGAGCAAAAGATTAGCCGTCCGTCTCGTTCCAGCAAATACAAGGATGACTTACCCGTTATCCACGTTAAAGAAGAGACCCTCCATGGTTGGCCAAGGAATGCGTGTCTGGTTGTTTCTGGTCCTCCAGCCCCGTCTGGTCGTCTTCCTCGTCTTCCTCCTTGATATCACTTCCGAAGGTCAGCATGAGCTTATACTATTCACGTGATGTATTACATAATACATAGCGTGCTTTTTTTACGACATCGAAAAAAAAAAAGAAGCAAAAAATTTATTTGGATTTTCGATTGAAAAAGCGAAGAAACAGTTGTGCGTCTCTTGTGCTCAACGCTGCAGAAGCTCTCCCTGACGCATTCTGCTCGCGTGATAGCTCCAGTGAAGCTAGGCGAGAGTCTTTTTTATTTCATTCAATCTCCCGGGACGCCGTCGCCATGACACTATTCATCCTTACCGAGACCAGTGCGGGCTATGCCTTGCTTAAGGCAAAGGATAAGAGGCTCCTCAAGCGAGATGATCTCGCTACAGAGACAGAGACCGCTGAAGGAATATCGAATCTGTATGTTTGCAATTGCGCTTTTCTGTTTGAGATGGTCGATAATCCTTCGATTGCGATTTATACCACTGCATTATCGACATTGAATCTTTCCTCCGCATTTTGATAGCTTCAGCTTTTCGGGTATCTGCTTTTTTGGAGAAATGGACTAATAGCAAATTCTTGCAGTATGAAATTGAAGAACTTCCAGAAATTTGACAGTGCCACTACTGCTTTGGAAGAAGTTGCATCGGTTATCGATGGAAAGGTCACACCGAGCCTGGCGAATTTGCTCGAGAAGATCAAAGACGAAAAGAAAGTCTCCTTAGCAGTTGCCGATACCAAACTTGGTATGTTTCCTTTCGCCTTCGGCCTGTATAAATTGATCAGACTGCGATTCCCCGCGCAAATATGTAAGCTTTGCGTCTTGCTGACGGTTGATTCTCCCATAGGCAACGCGATTGGCAAGCTGCCTGGACTCTCCATCCAGCCTATTGCAGATGGAACGACTGCTGAGCTTTACCGTGCCATAAGGGCCCATCTTCCCACTCTTATTCCTGGATTAGTTCCCTCTGATATCTCCACCATGTCCTTGGGTCTATCCCACTCCCTTGCCCGCCACAAGCTCAAATTTTCCGCAGATAAGATTGACACTATGATTGTTCAGGCAATTTCTCTGCTTGATGATCTCGACAAGGAGCTCAACACGTATGCAATGCGTGTGAAGGAATGGTACGGCTGGCATTTCCCGGAGCTGGCTAAGATATTAAACGACAATTTGGCCTATGCTAAGGTTGTCCTTAAGATGGGTATCCGTAGCGACTCTGAGACTACAGACCTTTCGGAAATTCTGCCTGAGGAGATTGAAACCGCCGTCAAGATGGCCGCCAACAAGTCCATGGGAACTGAGATTAGCAATGAAGATCTCGAGAATATTCAATCACTTGCTGAACAGGTTGTTGCTTTCTCCGAATACCGCCAACAGCTTGCGAACTACCTCTCTGCTCGTATGGCTGCCATTGCTCCTAATCTTACTGCCTTGGTTGGCGACCTAGTTGGTGCTCGATTGATTGCGCATGCTGGTAGCTTGATGAATCTCTCTAAGAGTCCTGCAAGTACTATCCAGATCCTTGGTGCTGAAAAGGCCTTGTTCCGTGCTCTTAAGACTAAGCATGACACTCCCAAATACGGGTTGATCTATCACGCTTCCCTCATTGGCCAAGCTACTGGTAAAAACAAGGGTAAAATGGCTCGAGTTCTGGCTGCCAAAGCTGCAATTGGTCTCCGTGTTGACGCGTTGAGTGACTGGACTGCTGACGCTGACGGCAACGAGCCCACCGAAGAAGAAAAGAGTGCCCTCGGTATGGAGTCGAGGTACTACCTTGAGAAGAAACTTGCATTCCTCGAAGGAAAGCCACTTAAAGCTAGGGGTGTGGCTATTGCTCCAAACGGAGTTGAATCCGCTGTTCCCAAGAAGTGGGAAATCAAAGAGACCAAGAAGTACAACACAGATGCTGATGCCCTAGCTGGCAACAAACCCGAGAAGAAGAAGTCTAAAAAAGATAAGGATAAGAAGAGTAAACTGGTGGAGGAAGTTGAAGCTGAGGATGAGGAAATGAAGGAGGCTGATCAAGAAGACGAGGAGGATGAAGACGACTCAGATGAATCTGAGGAAGAGAAGCCTAAGAAGAAATCTAAGAAAGAGAAGAAGTCAAAGACAAGTGGCGACGACAACGTTGAAGAACTTGCTGAGAAGGCCGGCCTCAGTGTCAAGCGATATCTCCGAAAGCTTGAAAGAGGCGAGATATCTTTCGATAAGGACGGCAACCCAACTGCTATTAGCAAGAAGGAGCTGAAGAAAGCCAAGAAGGAAGCCAAAAAGGCCGAGAAAGAGGAAGGCAAGAAGAGAAAACGCTCAGACGTTGGCGATGATGCCGAAGAATCCAAGGGTGAAAAGAAGAAAAAGAAGAAAAGCAAGGCCTAATTGATGCGCAAAATACCCTCAATGCCGTCCGATCCTTTTTGTTGCTGTATCATATCCAGCTTCTGGTGTCTTGGTTTCTGTCTTCTTTTTGATAGGGTGGCATCACTCATGGCGAG